>PJUL01001161.1_pt1 | contig 12368 bp, 9 predicted proteins | sample 1512221 | NCBI WGS metagenome assembly PJUL01 (sample SAMN08177667, study PRJNA422409) | Feces metagenome, whole genome shotgun sequencing project.
CTCACCGTGGCATCGATCAGCGACGAAGAACTGGACGCCAACCCCGCGCTGGTCAAAAGCATGAGCGTGCAGCCCCCGCGCGGCACCGGGCGCATCCGCACCATCCGCATCGGTGGCGAAGACAATGCGCCGCTGATCGACCTGCAGCCCTGCGGCGGCACGCATGTGGCCAACACGTCGGAGATCGGCGCCATCGTGGTAACGAAGATTGAAAAGAAAAGCGCCACCACCCGCAGGGTGGTGCTGGGTTTTGCCCAGTGAGCGCAGCGACGAGCACGCTCCTCAAATGTCAACAATCTTGAGCCGCCGCAGCCCCCGGTTGCAATGGCTTACCCCGCCAGACCCACAACGGGGACAATAGCGGCCCGCGCGCGCGGCCTTTTTTGGACTTCTTGCACCCGGCGTCCTGGGGCTGCGGCGCTCACTTTTGCCTGCCGCCATGCCGATCTCCCTGCGCTCCGTCTCGTTTGCCTCCCTGCGCCAGCACCGCTGGTTCCGCCCCGCCGTCCGCGCGCTGGCGGCGTTGATCGTGTTGTGGCTGGTCACCTGGCTGGCCATTCCGCCGCTGGTCAAGGGGCCGCTGGAGCGCATTGCGTCCGAACAACTGGGCCGCACCGTCACCGTGGGGGGCATCGACTTTGAGCCCTGGAGCCTGGAATTCGCGCTGCGCGACGTGGCCGTGGCGGGTGCCAACGGCGCGCCCCCACAGCTGACCATTGGCCGCGTCTATGCCGATGGCGAGTTGCAGTCGCTGCTGCGCCTGGCGCCCGTGGTGGACGCCTTCACCATCGAAAACCCGGTGCTGCGCATCACCCACCTGGGCGACGGCCGCTATGACGTGGACGACATCATCGCCAAGGTCACCGCTCCCACCACCGAACCCGAGCCCGACAAAGGCCCCGCACGGGTGGCGCTGTACAACCTGGCACTGACGGGTGGCAGCATCGACTTCTCGGACACCGCCGTGGATAAAACCCACGAGGTGCGCGACCTGGCCCTCAAGGTGCCTTTCATCAGCACCTTGCCGTCGCAACGCGAGGTGAAGGTCGAGCCCCACCTGGCGTTCACGCTCAATGGCAGCCGGTTTGACTCGTCCGCCCAGGGCACGCCGTTTGCGCAGACCGGCCAGGCTGACGCGCAGATTCGGCTGGACGGGCTGGACCTCGCACCCTACCTGGGCTATTTGCCAGCCAACCTGCCCGTCAAGGTGCAGGGCGCCACGCTGGATGCGGATGTGAAGGTGGCCTTTGAGCAGCACCCGCGCATGGCCGTGAAGCTGACCGGCACCGTGCAAGCCAGCGGCGTACGCATCGCAGACCGCCAGGGCGCCGACCTTCTGAGCTATGAGCGCCTGAAAGTCGACATGGCCGATGTGCGCCCGCTGGACCAGGTGGTGCGACTGCAGCATGTGGAGCTGACCGCGCCCGTGGTCACCGCCACGCGCGATGCAGCAGGCCAGATCAACCTGGCGCAACTGGCACCGCCTGCACCGCCGCCATCGGCGGTCAAGGGCAAGACCCCCGCACCTGCGGCACCTGCATCTGCTGAACCGGCGTCTTCGCCACTGGCCAGCGCCAGCGCAGCATCGGCCTCTGCCTCGCCCGCTTCCTCCAGCAAAGCCAAGGCCAAGGCCGCACCCGCCTGGGTCGTGGAAGTCGCCACCGCCGCAGTGCGCGGCGGCACCCTGCGCTGGGCCGACCAGACCACGCGTCCCGCAGCGGCCCTGCAGGCCACAGAGGTCACGCTGGATGCGGCCGACGTCGCCGTCCCCTTCGCCAAACCCTTTACCTTCAAGGGCGGGCTCAACCTGCAGGGCAGCACACTCAGCTTCACCGGCGAAGCCACGGACCAGAAGGCCCAGGTCAACGCCACCCTGAATGCCCTGGCCCTGCAACTGGCCGCGCCCTACCTGGCCCAGACGCTGGAGCCCACGGTGACCGGCCAGCTCAGCGGCGATGTGGGCGTGGTGTGGCAAGCACCCACGCCACAGGCCGCGCAGGCAGGCGCCACCGGCGTCACCCTCAAGGCAGGCCCCTTGGCGCTGGAACAACTGGCCGTCAAGCAAGGCAAGACCACCTTGGCCAGCCTGGGCAAGCTCGACATTGCCGGGGCCGAAGTGCCCCTGGACGCACGCGCCGCCACGCTGGAGCGCCTGGCCATCAGCCAGCCGCAACTGGCGGTGGAACGGGGCGCGGACGGGCGCTGGATGTTCGAGCGCTGGCTCAAGGCAGCGCCCTCCGTGCAAGGCAGCGCAACGACCGACCCAGCCCCCGCCAGCAACGCCGCGCCCTGGAAGCTGCGCGTGGCCGATTTCTCGGTGCAGGGCGGCACCGTCTCGCTGGCCGACAACGCCCAGCCGCGCCCCGTGGCGCTGGACGTGACGGCCCTGGGCATCACCGCCCGCAACCTGGCCAGCGACGGCAGCAAGCCCGAAGCTTTCACGCTCACCGCCCGCGCCGCCGCACCGGGCAAGGGCAGCAAGGCCGCGCCGGGCAAGCTCGACTACCAGGGCACGCTGGCCCTGCAGCCGCTGACCACCCAGGGCAAGCTCGACGCCACCCGCCTGCCGCTGCACGCACTCGACGGCTACCTGGCCAGCCAACTGTCGGTAGAACTGCTGCGCGCCGATGTGGGCTACCGGGGCCAGGTGGCCCTGGCGCAGACCGACAAAGGAGTCAGCCTGCGTCTGAGCGGTGATGCCGTGGTGGAAGACCTGCAGGCCAACAGCACCGCCGCCTTCACCCCCAAGACCGAGGCCCAGGTGGGCGAGGAACTGCTGGCCTGGAAGAGCCTGAACCTGCGCGGCCTGGCCGTGGCCGCCGCCCCCGGCACCGCGCCGCGCGTGGAGGTCAAGGAGACCAGCCTGGTGGACTTTTTTGCCCGGGTCACCATCAACGAGGCCGGCCGCATCAACCTGAGCGACATTGCCAAGACCCCGGCCGAGGCACGGGCGGCCAATGCGGCCAGCGCCGCGGCCAGCACGGCCGCCCCCACGGCATCGGCCCCCGCCTCGGCCGCATCGGCAACGCCCACCGCCCCTGCCGCAGTGGCCCAGGCCGACCCGCTGGCCCCTGTGGTGGTCTTTGGCCCCGTGAGCCTGGTCAACGGCAAGGTGCTGTTCTCCGACTTCTTCATCAAGCCCAACTACTCGGCCGACCTGTCGGAGCTGACCGGCAAGCTCAGCGCGTTCTCGTCCGAAGCCTCGGGTGGCGAGCCCGTGCTGGCCGACCTGGAGCTGCGCGGCCGCGCCGAGGGCTCGGCGTCGCTCGAAGTCACCGGCAAACTCAACCCGCTGGCCAAACCGCTGGCCCTCGACATCGTGGGCAAGGTGCGCGACCTGGAGCTGCCCCCGCTCACGCCCTATTCCGTCAAATACGCGGGCCATGGCATCGAGCGCGGCAAGCTCAGCGTGGATGTGAACTACAAGGTGCTGCCCAATGGCCAGCTCACCGCCAGCAACCGGCTGGTGCTCAACCAGCTGACCTTTGGCGAGCCCGTGGAGGGCGCGCCCAACAGCCTGCCCGTGAAGCTGGCCGTGGCCCTGCTGGCGGACCGCAATGGCGTGATCGACCTGGACCTGCCCATCAGCGGCTCGCTCAACGACCCGCAGTTCCGCGTCGGCCCGGTGATCTTCAAGATCATCGTCAACCTCATCGGCAAGGCGCTGACCTCGCCGTTCAGCCTGCTGGCCAGCGCCTTCGGCGGTGGCGACGAGATGAGCCACGTGCCCTTTGCCCCCGGCAGCGCCACGCTCACGCCCGAGGCGCAGCAGAACCTGGACAAGGTGGCCAAGGCCCTGGCCGACCGCCCCGCGCTCAAGATCACTGTGACCGGCACGGCCAGCCTGCCAGACGAGCGCGAAGGCCTGCGGCGCGAGAGCCTGCAGCAGCGGGTGCTGGCCGAAAAACGCCGTGCCAACCCGGGCGATACCGCCCCCGTATCAGCCGCCGAATACCCCGCCCTGCTCAAGGAGGTGTACCGCCGCGCCGACATCCCCAAGCCGCGCAACCTGGTCGGCCTAGCCAAGGAGCTCACGGTGCCCGAAATGGAAGCTCTGCTGCTGGCCAACCAGCCCGCCACCGAGGCCATGGCCGCCGAGCTGGCCACGCAGCGCGGCCAGGCGATCCGCGCGTACCTGGTGGCACAAAAGCTGCCCGTGGAGCGACTGTTTGTGGCGGCGCCCAAAGCGGGCAAACAAGCCGAAAAGTGGACACCCCGTGCGGATTTGAGCCTGGCGACACAGTGAGTAGCCCCCCCTGAGTCGCTTCGCGCCTTCCCCCCAAAGGGGGACGCACCCACTGGACCGGCAAAGCCGGATCCACGGGTGCACTCGCCTATGCCGCGCCAGTTTTTAGGGGCATGGATGGCTCGCAGCACAATGGCGCACTGAAATGGAAGGGATTGGCGGCACAGGAACCAAAACCCCCCACCCCGCTCCCACACTGCAACCATGCCCTACCGCCTGCTCCACCGCCTTGCAGTTACTCTGCTTTTGATAGCTATTAGCGCTTACTGGACAAGCGCTAGTGCCCAATTTAGCTCAAAAACCAGCGGACAGGGCACCAGCGTGGTCACCACGCCCTATGTGCGTGCCGAGCTGCTGGCCCATGCGCCCCAGGGCGTGGCGCCCGGCCAGCCGCTGTGGCTGGGCCTCTCGATCACCCACCAGCCCGAGTGGCACACCTACTGGAAGAACCCTGGCGATTCTGGCCTGCCCACCGACCTGGTCTGGACGCTGCCAGCCGGTCTGGACGCGGGCGAGATCGCCTGGCCCCTGCCCAAGAAGATCCCCATCGGCACGCTGGCCAACTATGGCTATGAAGGCACGGTGCTACTGCCCGTGCCCGTGACCGTGGCCAGCAGTTTTGCCCCCGGCCCGTTGGCCAAGGACGCCACCATCAAGCTGCGCGCCTCCTGGCTGGTGTGCCGCAAGGAGTGCATTCCCGAAGAAGGCGAATTCACGCTGCAGTTGCCCATCCAGAGCACCACGGCGCTCAACGGCGCCGCCTTTGAGGCGGCCGCCAAGGCCCAGCCCCAACCCGTGCTGGCCGGCACCAACGGCATCGTGCCGGACAGCCAGGCGCAGATTGCCGACGGCAACCTGCTGAACGTCAGCGTGCAGGGCCTGCCCGTGGCGCTGCGTGGCAAGACACTGGACCTGTTCCCCGAAACCGCCGAAGTCATCGACAACGCCGCGCAGTGGAAGCAGGCCTGGAACGGCAGCGTGTGGACCGCGCAGATTCCCCTGTCTGCCCAGCGCAGCGCCAGCCCCAGCCTGATGCCCGTGGTGCTGGCCGAGCAGTCGCCCGCACATGCCACTGGCCCCGACACGCGCACCGGCTACCGCGCAGAGCTGAAGGTGCTGGGCGCCTGGCCGCAGGTCGCGTCGGTTGCCAGCGTGTCGCCCGCGCTGGAGGCCGCGCTCAAGGCGAATGCAGCGCAGGCAAGCGGCGCTGCCGCGCCAGCCATGGGCTCCGGCGCATCGTCCCTCACACTCACGGCCGCGCTTCTGGGCGCCTTGCTCGGGGGCCTCATCCTCAACCTCATGCCCTGCGTGTTCCCGGTGCTGGCGATCAAGGTGGTGGGCTTTACACAGCATGCGCAAGACCGGCGCGCGCACCGCGTGAGCGGCATCGCCTACACAGCGGGTGTGGTGCTGTCGTTCATTGCCCTGGGCGCGCTCATGCTGGGCCTGCGCGCGGCGGGCGAGGCGGTGGGCTGGGGATTTCAGCTGCAATCGCCCGCTGTGGTGGCATCGCTGGCGGCGCTGTTCACGCTGATCGCGCTGAACCTCGCGGGCGTGTTCGAGTTTGGGCATTTCCTGCCGTCCTCGGTGGCCAGCCTGCAGGCCCGCCACCCTGTGGCCGACAGCTTCCTCACCGGTGTGCTCGCCGTGGCCGTGGCATCGCCCTGCACTGCGCCCTTCATGGGCGCATCCCTGGGCCTGACCGCCACGCTGCCTGCGCCCCAGGCGCTGGCCGTGTTTGCGGCACTGGGCCTGGGGCTGGCGCTGCCGTACCTGGCTGCCAGCTTTGTGCCCGCCGTGGCGCGCGCGCTGCCGCGCCCCGGCGCGTGGATGGACACCTTCCGCAAGCTGATGGCCTTCCCCATGCTGGCCACTGTCGTCTGGCTGGTGTGGGTGCTGGGCCAGCAAAGTGGCATCGACGGCGCCGGTGCGCTGCTGATCCTGCTGGTGGGCCTGTCGCTGGTGGTGTGGGCGCTGTCGCTGGCCGGGCAGGCGCGGGTGTGGATGGCCACGGTGTCGCTGGCGACGATGGCGCTGCTGGTGTGGGCCTTTGTGCCCCACATCACGCACATTCCTAGCGCGCAGGCCGCCACACCGTCCACGCAGGCCTCGGCCACCGGCTGGCAACCCTGGGCACCCGGCGCGGCCGAGCAGATCGTGGCCACGGGCCGCCCGGTGTTTGTGGACTTCACCGCCGCCTGGTGCGTGACCTGCCAGTACAACAAGAAGACCACGCTGGCCGACGCCGATGTACTGGCCGACCTGCAAACCAAGAACGTGGCCCTGCTGCGCGCTGACTGGACGCGCCGCGACCCTGCCATTACGGCGGCGCTGACCCAGCTTGGACGCAGCGGCGTGCCGGTGTACGTGTTCTACCGCCCCGGCAAGCCGCCGGTGGTGCTGACCGAGGTGCTCAGCGTGGACGAGGTGCGCGCCACCATCGCCCAGCTGTAGGGCAGGAACGCTGCAAGCGCAAGGCATGCGATGTATTTGAAAACCCCCAGCCCTAACGCCGCCCCATGCTGACCTACCCCGCCATCGACCCCGTCGCACTGCAGCTTGGACCGCTGGCCGTTCACTGGTACGGCCTGACCTACCTTGCGGCCTTCGGGCTGTTCCTGCTGCTGGGCCGTCTGCGCCTGCACCACGCACCGTTCGCCTCCATCAGCGGCCCTGGCGCCTGGTCACGCAAGGATGTGGAGGACATCCTCTTCCTTGGCGTGGTGGGCGTGGTGGTGGGTGGGCGCCTGGGCTACTGCCTGTTCTACAAGCCCGCCTACTACCTGAGCCATCCGCTGGAAATCCTGATGATCTGGACCCCGGGCATGTCGTTCCACGGTGGCCTGCTGGGCGTGGTGGCAGCCATGCTGTGGTTTGCGCATTCGCGCAGGCGCCCCTGGCTGCAGGTGGCCGACTTTGTGGCGCCCTGTGTGCCCACAGGCCTCGCTGCGGGGCGCGTGGGCAACTTCATCAACGGCGAACTGTGGGGCCGTTTTGCAAGCCCGGACCTGCCCTGGGGCATGGTGTTTGCGCACAGCGGCTCGCTGCAGCCACGCCATCCATCGCAGGTCTACCAATTTCTGATGGAAGGGTTGCTGCTGTTCATCCTACTGTGGCTGTACGCGCGCAAAGAACGCCGCCCGGGCCAGGTGGCCGCAGCCTTCCTGTTCGGCTACGGCTTGTTCCGCTTCATCGCCGAATATTTCCGCGAACCGGATGCCCACCTGGGCTTGCTGTCGCTGGGCATGAGCATGGGGCAGTGGCTGTGCCTGCCGATGATCGCGGCGGGCGTGGGGCTGTGGCTGTGGGCGCACAGAAAGGCTCGCCCAGGAGTCCCCCCTGGCGAGCCCCGACCCCGTCCAACTTGATTGCCTGAGGAGCAATCCGGTCATTGCGTGCCGAGCAGCCGACTCCACGCTGCCCTGTTGATTGCCAGAACATTTCGCCCCCTCGTCAACCGCTAGGAGACCCTGCCATGAAGCTGCTTCGCCGTACGTTGATCGCCACCGCTGCCCTGGTCGCACTGGGCGCCCAGGCCGCTGCCACCGTGGGCCAGCCCGCGCCCGACTTCACGCTCAAGGACACGTCGGGCAAAACCGTGCGCCTGTCGGACTTCAAAGGCAAACACGTGGTGCTGGAGTGGACCAACCCCGGCTGCCCCTTCGTGCGCAAGCACTACGACAGCGGCAACATGCCCGCCACGCAGAAAGACGCCACCGGCCAAGGCGTGGTGTGGCTGTCCATCAACTCCACCGAAAAAACCAGCAGCGACTACCTGGAGCCCGCCAAGCTGATGGCCTGGAAGCAGGAGCGCAAGGCCACCCCCACCGCCGTGCTGATGGACGAGGAAGGCACCGTGGGCAAGAGCTACGGCGCCCGCACCACGCCACACCTGTACATCGTCAACCCGCAGGGCGTGATGGTGTATGCAGGCGGTATCGACAGCATCCCTTCGGCGCGCCCGGCTGACATCGAGAAGGCCACCAACTATGTGAAGGTGGGGCTGGCAGAAACGCTGGCTGGCAAGCCGATTTCGGCGGCCACGACGCAGCCTTACGGCTGCAGCATCAAGTACAAATCGGCCAGCTGAAAAAAGAATTTCAGCGCGCCACGCAGTTCACCCGCAGAGCGCGCGGACTGTGGAAGTACATGGTGTTGCCCTTGCCACGGATGTAGGTGCCGCCATCACCGTATCCAAAACCCGACGCCACGCGCTCAGGCTGCAGCGGCACGGTGCGGCCATTCATTTCCAGCAGCGCAGGGCCATCGGGCTGGGCGGGCCAGTGCACCACCATCATGGGGCCACGGTCACAGGCGTAGGTCGTGACGCGCTGGACCTTGGGCACATCGGGGGCACGGGGCGGTGTGCAGGCGCTCAGGGCAAAGGTGGACAAGACAACAGCCGTGGCGACAAGGCCAGTGGTGCGGCGGGCGCGTGGTGGGTTCTGCACGGGATCTCCTCGGATTCTGGGTCGGTGCCACCGTGTTGATGGCAGTGTGGGTGGACAACGCGGGGGTCTGGCGCCGCAGCGGTTCGCCCCCATACACTGCCATGTATGAAACGCACGCCCGACACCATCAGCACCCTGCGCGATATTCTGACGCACTGCCGCACCCTTGCGGTGGTGGGACTGTCGCCCCAATGGCACAGACCCAGCTATTTCGCGGCCAAGTACATGCAGGCACATGGCTACCGCATCGTGCCGGTGAATCCGCTCGTCGCGCGCGAGGGCGGGCAGATCCTGGGCGAAACCGCCTACGCCAGCGTGACCGAAGCCGCTGCCGCGCTGGCGGCGCAGGGGCAGAAGATCGACATGGTGGACTGCTTTCGCAAAAGTGAGGACATCCCGCCGCTGGCCGATGAAGCCATCGCCATCGGCGCAAAGTGCCTGTGGCTGCAACTGGGGGTGTTCAACGAGGCGGCCAGGCAACGCGCCGAGGCCGCCGGGCTGCAGGTGATCGAAAACCGCTGCGTGAAGATCGAGCACGCGCGGCTGTTTGGCGGCCTGGGCTGGATGGGCGTGAACACACGGGTCATCAGCGCCAAGCGCCTGCGGCAGCTGCCTTACTAGCAAATCCATAGCTATTAGCGCTTATCCATAAAGCGCTAGCAGCCAATTTCATTCAAAATCATGTCCTCCAACCATCCCTCCGGCGCCGACCGCGAGTTCGGCTTTGGCACCCGCGCCATCCACGCCGGCGCCCAGCCCGACCCCGTGACTGGCGCACGCGCCACGCCCATCCACCAGACGACGAGCTTTGTGTTCGACAACGCCGAGCACGCCAGCAGCCTGTTCAACCTGCAGACCTTTGGCAACGTCTACAGCCGCATCAGCAACCCCACGGTGGCGGTGTTCGAGGAGCGCATTGCGAGCCTCGAAAACGGACGCGCCGCCCTGGCAAGCGCCAGCGGCATGGCCGCGCAGATGGCGGCGCTGCTGGCCATTTTGAAAACCGGCGACCACATCGTGGCAGCCAGCACGCTCTACGGCGGCACGGTGGGCCAGCTGGGAGTGGGCTTCTCTCGCCTGGGCATCGAGACCACGTTTGTGGACCCGGCCGACCCCGAGAACTTTGCACGCGCCATGCGCCCCAACACCCGCGCCGTGTATGGCGAAACCATCGGCAACCCACTCGTCAACGTGCTTGACATCGCCGCCGTGGCCGAGGTGGCGCATGCCCACGGCGTGCCGCTCGTCATCGACAACACGGTGGCCAGCCCCTACCTGTGCAACCCGCTGGCGCTGGGCGCCGACATCGTGGTGCACAGCGCCACCAAGTACATCGGCGGCCACGGCACCACCATGGGTGGCGTGGTGGTGGAGGGTGGCAAGTTCCCGTGGGACAACGGCAAGTTCCCCGAGATGGTGGAGCCCAGCCGTGCCTACCACGGCGTGAAGTTTTATGAGACCTTTGGCGACTTTGGCTACACGATGAAGGCGCGCATGGAGGTCAACCGCACCTTTGGCGGCGTGCTCTCGCCCATGAACGCGTGGCAGCTGCTGCAAGGCGCCGAAACGCTGCACCTGCGCATGCGCGAGCACTGCCGCAATGCGCTGGCCGTGGCGAAGTTTCTGCAAAGCCACCCGCAGGTGGCGTGGGTCAACTACCCCGGATTGCGGGATTCGCCGTATTTCGAACTGGCGCAAAAGCAGTTCCGTGCCGTGGACGGCACGCCCGGGGCCTCGGGCATCCTGACTTTTGGCGTCAAAGGCGGTGCGTCGGCCGGAGAGAAATTCATCGATGCCTGCGAGTTCTTGAGCCACCTGGCCAACATCGGGGATGCGAAGACGCTGGTGATCCACCCTGCATCGACCACACACCGCCAACTCAGTGAAGAAGAACTGGAGCGTGCGGGGGTGAGTGCCGACATGGTGCGGCTGTCTGTGGGGATTGAGGATTTGGATGACATCCTGTGGGACATTGACCAGGCGCTGGCGCGTTCTCAAGCAGCCTAAATCCAGCGCCGCACATCCCGGCAGTAGTCCGCGTACTCGCTCCCAAACCGCGCTGCCAGCTTGCGCTCTTCCAGCGGAATGTACCAACACTGCACGAGCACAAAAAACTGCAGCACCAGGACCCATGGCGACAATGCGCCCAGGGCCAGCGCCACACCCGCCAGGGCCAGCAGCATGCCCAGGTACATGGGATTTCGGGTGTGCGCAAACAGGCCTGCCGTGGTGAGCGTGCCGGGCTCGCCAAAGGTGTTGATGTTGGTGCCGATGCGCTTGAACAGGCGAGCATGCCACTGGGCCATGGCCAGGCCCGCCAGCACCAGCACACCTCCGGCCGACCAAGTGAGCACGCGCCCATCGGCAGGCAGCACGGCCACGGGCCAAGTGCGCTGCAAAATCACCATCGCACCCACCGACGCAAACCAGACCACAGGGGGCAGCAGCAAACGTTGCATTCCGACCTCTCCTTGCACAATCAAGACATGGCCCGCAGTCTGCCGATGGCGTGCTGTGCTGGCGATAACCTGGGTTAACGGAGTCCTGCCTTGCCACACTTTTCTCATTCCACCCGCGAGGTGCTGGAGCAACTGGCACAGGCCCCGCTGCCCGAGTGGGAGGCTCTGGACCGCGCCACCACGGTGCGGCAGCTGCGGCCGGGCGAGGTGCTGTTCCACGCGGGCGAGGCGCAGCCCCGGGTCTTTGTGGTGAACCAAGGGCTCATCAAGATGGTGTACGAGACGGCCGTAGGTGACGCCTGGGTCAAGGGGTTTGTGCCGGCCGGCATGTGTTTTGCCAGCCTCACGGCACTTCAGCCGAACGGCGTTACCAGCTACACCGCCCTAGCGGAAGGCGGGCCCTGCACGGTGGAGCAGATCGACCATGCCGCGCTGGAAGCGCTGGCCGCGCGCCACATGGGGTGGCAACGCGCGCTGAGCAATGCCTACCGCCTTTACGGCCAGCGCAAGGAGCAGCGCGAGATGGAGTTGCTCACCCTGTCGCCCGAAGAGCGCTACCGGCGCTTTCTGCAGCAGCACCCGCAGATCGCCGCCCAGGTGCGCCAGCGCGACATTGCCAGCTATGTGCGCGTGACGCCGGTGGCGCTCAGCCGCATCAAGGCGCGCATATCGCGCGGCGGCTGACGGCGGCTCAGGGTTTGGTGCCCTGCGCGGCGCCCAGGCGCTGCGACAGGCTGCGCGCGGTGTCGCGCAGATGGCCTGCGGCAGCACTGCCCGGCCCCGTCTGCAGCGTGGCGCTGGGCCCTATCACCGCCAGGCACAACACCAGCTGCCCAAACCCGTCAAACACCGGCGTGGCCAGCGCACTGATGCCAGGCAGCAGCTGGTCGGTCACCTCGCTGATCTGGTGCTGGCGCACCGTCTCCAGCTCGGCCGCAAATGCGGGCTCGTCCAGCGCGCCCGCAAACCCTTCGGCCGCCAGCGCAGCCGCTGCCCGCTCTCGCGGGCCGAAGGCTGCAAACACCTTGCCCGTGGCCGTGTGCCGCACCGAGGCCGTGGTGCCGTGGCGCATGGCCACATACACGGCGGTGGGGCCTTCTTCCACACGGATGATGGTCGGGCCGTTGTCGCCCCAGACCGAGGCCGACACGGTGTAGCCGATGCGCTGGGCCAGCGCGGGCAGCTCGGCAATGGCCAGGCGCACCGGGTCCA
>PJUL01001162.1_pt1 | contig 12365 bp, 9 predicted proteins | sample 1512221 | NCBI WGS metagenome assembly PJUL01 (sample SAMN08177667, study PRJNA422409) | Feces metagenome, whole genome shotgun sequencing project.
CGGGTCGCTTCCATCGCTGTGACCGTTGCGGCGGGGGCGCCGTTGCTTCACAGAGATGGACGCTGAATTCCTACTCGATCAATAGACTTATCCTCAGGGGTCTTATTAGAGTTCCTCAACGGGGTCAGACGGGACGCCAGATGCCGACCAACCTTCCGACCGAACTTCTCCGCAGCTTCGTGGCCATCGTCGACAGCGGGTCGATGCTGCGCGCCACCGAGCGTGTCTTCGTCACCCAGTCGGCGCTCAGCCTGCAGATGAAGCGGCTGGAGGAGACCGTGCTGACGCCGCTGTTCCACCGCGAGGGGCGGCGGCTGTCGCTGACCCCGGCCGGCCAGACCCTGCTGGGCCACGCCCGCGACATCCTCGCCCTCAACGACCGCGCCGTCGTGGCCCTGACCGGCGACGCGCTGGCCGGGCCGGCGCGAGTGGGGCTGGTGCAGGACTTCGCCGAGACCCTGCTGTCGGGCGTGCTGGCCCGTTTCGCGCAGCTCAATCCCGACACCCAGCTGCAGGTGCGGGTGGCCGGCTCGCCGGAACTGCTGGAGCTGCTGCGCAGCGACCGCCTGGACGTCATCCTGTGCATGGGCGCCTACGACGACCCGGCCGCCGCCCGCACCGTGCCCATGGTCTGGCACGGCGAGCCCGACCTCGCCCAGCAGGACGTGCTGCCGCTGGCGATCCTGGAAGCCCCGTGCCGGTTCCGCGACGCGGCCCTGGCGGCGCTGGAGCGGGAAGGGCGCTCGTATCGCGTGGCCCTGGAGACGCCGAGCCTCTCGGCCCTGCGCGCCGCGGTCCAGTCGGGCCTGGCGGTGACCTGCCGCACCAGCCTGTTCCGCCCCGAGGCACAGCCCATCGCCGACGGGGCCTTACCCAGCCTGCCGAAGGTGGCCTATGTCCGCCGGACCGGCCCCGCGCCGCATCCGTCGATCGCCAAGCTCTCGGAGCTGATCCACACGGCGGCCCTTGAGCTATGAGATAGGCGCTAGAGCAGGTTGCGTTCCTTGCGGAAGGCCTCCAGCCACGATTTCCCGAAGTAGGGCGTGCGGTTGGTGTCGCCGAAGCAGGCGCTGCCCGGGCCGCCGTCGCGGATGCGGGTGACCGCGCGCTCGAGGGCCGTCGAGGCGTCCGTCGTCCAGCGCTTGTGCGCCAGGGCCTCCTGTGCGGCGACGAGACGGGGAAGTTCCGAGCGAGCCGAGGCGCCCAGCACGCACAGAGCGGTGGCCGCCGCCACGCGCTCGCGGGGATTGGCCTCGGGGTCCAGGACGCCGGGTTTGGCGATCGCCATGTCGGCCAGGGGCGAGGCGGCGACCTGGCCCAGATCGGAAAGGCGCAACAGGAAACCGGCGTCGTTTTCGCCCGCCAGAGGACGGTCGCTGCGCATCCATAGGGTCAGAGCGCCGCGCAGCTTGGCGTAATCGGCGTCCGGCAGCACGGCGATGGCGCTCTGGATCGCGCTTTCCGTCCAGGCGTGGTTCCTGTCGGCCTCGTTCAGGGCGCCCCCGAGGACCGGAACCAGGGCTCGCGCGGCTTCGGGATGAAGGCTCCAGTCGAGGTCGATATGAAAGTTCTGGTCTTCCTCCGCCAGCAACTGGCGAAGAAACGCGACCTGAACGTCCGACAGCGGCTCGGTTTGGGCGTTCAGTGTGCGGATCACCTCGCGGATCGAGTCCCGTCGCGCCCGCGCCGGCGCGGAGGCTGAGGATGTCGGCATCGAGGAGAGATCGACGACGGTGCGCAACTCGGAGGGAGCGGCGACGCGGTCGGGCGCGCGCGGACTCAGGCGGGCGGCGGCGGCGTCCAGCGGACTGGGCGCCTTCCGATCGCCGTGCCTGTTGTCGCCGCGCCTGAGACGCGCCCAGGCGCGGTTGATGTAGAGCCCGTGGTCGCTGAGATCGTGGTCCATCCACAGGATCGGCGCCATGGCCTCCTGATAGAAGGACGCGCGGCGCGCGATCAGCCGGCACGGTCGACGCGTATCGAGACAGTTCCAGGCGTCCAGGCTGGCGTATTGGCGTCGACCGAGCGCCAGCGGGTTCAGCCGCCAGGCGGTTTCATTCTTGCGGGCCGAGGGAAGGAACCTCGTCTCCCTCATGCGCAGGACCAGGTCTGCGCGCACGCCGGTCGCGGCGCTCTTGATGATGCATGGCCGGCGGTTGGTCGCCGTGACGGGGCTGCCGTCGGCGCGGGCGCAGGCCTCGGCGTCTCCGAGCCTGTAGATAGACGCGGAACCGGAGGTCGGATTCGGGACTCCCGCGCCGAGGTTGGCTTGAAGCGTGGGAATGATCACGGCGTCGAACCGGCGCTCCGCCAGGAGCGTGGCGCAGATCATCTCGCAGTCCAGCCCGCGGCCGGGCGTCAGGCTGATGGTCCGGGCGCCGGCGACCGGAGCGAACTCGCCTCGCGCATCGGCGCCCATCTGGCTGGCTTCCAGCTTCAGCGCCGTATTGACGATCAGGCCGGGGCCGAAGGCGACGAGGGCGGCCAGGGCCAAGGCCGCCGCGAAGCGTTTCCGGGAGCCACCGCGCCAGGCCCGGTGCGCCAGAGCGGCCAGCACCGCGTACAGCAGCACCGTCGGGGCCAGGTACAGAACCACGCCCGGCAGGAGGAGCATCATGAAGCCGAAGACCAGCAGCAGGTTCGACATGCCGGCCAGGGCCAGCGCCGTCAGCACGATCCAGAACGCATAGTGCAAGACGCGCGACGATGGCCTCTTGCCTTCCGCCGCAGTCGCTGGTTCGATCGTCATGCTGTTCACGGCCCCCGCACGTCCCGGACACCTTTGCGGGAGATGCGTTTAATTGTCCGTGAAAGTTGTGCCGAGGCCCTTTCTGTCGGCCTCCGTGAGCGAATTGTCCTCGGACGGGACCGCATTAATCATTTTCAGAAAAGATTAACCGCGAACCTTGGTTCTTCGTTAGCGGCCTCCTGCGAAAACCCTCCCATCAAGTTTTCGCCAGGAGGGATGGGCGGCTATGAAATTCTCGATCGCTTTCGCAGCGGCTATGGCCGGCAGCTTCTTCGTCGCTTCGGCTGCTTCGGCCGCCGGTGGTTTCGAAGACCAGATGGGCCGCTGCCTGCAGCAATTCGCCAACACCAAGGACGCCGCTCAGGTGATGCTTGAGTGCACCGCCGACGCCGGCAAGCTCTCGGGCTGCAAGGTCGTCGACAACAGCGCGGCCGGCAAGGGCTTCGACAAGGCGGCCATGTGCATCGCCGAGAAGCTGCCGATGGGCGCCAAGACCGGCACCGTGAAGGTTCCGTTCCGCTTCCCGGGCGGCGCGTAAGCTTCAGAGCTTACTTGCTGAAAACACCCCCGTCGGTCCGCCGGCGGGGGTTTTTCGTATTTGGAGTTGGGGCGGGTCGAGATCCACGAACTGGCGCATTTTCTCCGGCGCTAACGATCGCCTTCCTGGGCCTTGTGCCCAGGATCCATGGTTCAGCCTGCTCAGATTTTTGCAGAATGGCTTGGGTCTGAGCGGTCGCGGGCATGGGCCCTCGCCACGAGGGCGAGGGAAGCGGCAGTAGGGGGCTGCTTTTCCGACCGGGTAGGCCAGTCGATACGGCCTAACCCACCGCGCCCAGCACCGCCGTCGCCACCTGCGCCGCCTGGCTGCGGATGTCGGGCACGGCGTTGATCTCCCACCAGGCGCCGCGCGTCACCGGGCCGACCGCGAACAGGCTGGGGGCCGCAGCGCCGGAGATATCGAGCAGGCGGTTGTCGGGATCGACGTCGAGACCCAGCCGCATCGGATCGGGACGCGCCAGGCCCCGACGGATCAGGTCGAGGACCAGCGGATCGCGCGAACGGGTCACGTCGCCGGTGGGGCCGGTGGCGTTGATCACCGCGCTGACGACGAACGGCTGGGCGTCCATCTCGCCGCGCGGCCGCCAGGCGCCTTCGACGCGGCCGTCGGCTCGCTCGGCCAGGCGCACGATCTTGCCGGCGGCGACCTTCAGGCGGCGGGACTGGCGCAGATTGGCCACCCGGGACGCCACCTCGGGCGACAGACGATGGCGGTGCACGTCCCAGAACGGCCGCGCGTGGCGCAGGAAGGCCTGCTTGCGCGCCACGCTCCAGCCGCGCCACAGGTCCTGGGTCGCCGGCCGCAGGGCGTCGACCGCCGTCCGCCAGCCATGCACGGCCGCCGTCCGCTTCAGCCATTCCAGTGCCGCATGCGGGCTGAGGTCGGGGGAGGGCGGCTGTGGCGGGTGTTCGGGCGGTTTGCCCTCGTGCTCGCGCGGCGTCAGGCCCCGGCGTGACAGGGCGATGATCGAGCGGCCGGGCATGGCGTCTTCCAGGCTCAGCGCCACGTCGATCATAGTCAGGCCCGTGCCGAGCAGCAGCACCGGCCCCTGCGGCAAGGTCTTCGGATCCCAGCGCCAGGGATCGGCGACATAGGCGGGCGAGGCGGCCAGGGCCTCGTCGACGCCGGCCGGCCGGCAGGGCGGCGGATTGCCCAGGGCCAGGACCACGGCGTTGGCCAGGATCGGCCGGCCCATGGCCGTCGTCAGCCGCCAGCCGTCGCCGCCGGGCTCCAGGCCCACCACCTCGTCGGGCGCGACGATCAGCCGGCCCGCGGCTTCCGGCCCGGCGACCGCGTCCGCCAGCAGGCTCTGCAGATAGCGGCCGTAGTCGCCGCGCGTGGCGAAGTCGCCGGCCCCGACCTCCAGCCCCTGGCCGCGCAGCCAGGCGGTGAAGTCGCCCGGCCGGTCCGGCCAGGCGCTCATGTTGCCGGCCCGCACGTTGAGCCGGTGGCTGGGATTATGCGTGGCGTAGGCTGCGCCCTGGCCCACGGGGCTGCGCCGCTCCAGCAGGACGACCCGCGCGCCCGCGCCGTCCCGCAGCAGGTGCAGGGCGGTCATGACGCCGCTGAAGCCGGCGCCGACCACGGCGATCACGGGACGCGATGTCATTGGGATAAAACTCTACAAAATAGGTAGGGGTTTGTTTCGACGATCCTCAAGCGTCGCGCAAGGGCGCTGTCGAGCCCCGCTGATGGTTTCGTCCGGCGCCGCTGAAACATCGCGACAACCCCGGCGACTATGTGTTCCGCAAATGCCGATTATTGCGTATCGCGATATATAAATCTCTGAATTCTTTCGGAGAAATACTCGTTCGCCCGGTTTGGGCGCGCTCGCCATGTTCGCCTCCGCCGACCGCCTCGTGTCGGCGAGATGGAGGTTCCCCATGAGCGTCGTCCGCGACCAGCGCCGCCCGTCCGTCGGCCCGGTCCTCGCCTGACGTCCGCCGGACCGCTCACGACCTTCTTCTCTTCAAGACCATGCAACGACGCGGATCACCGCGCGGGGGATAGTTTTTTGACTCGTGTTTCCCAGATCCTGGTTTCCAAGACCGTCACACGCTCTGCCTTCGCAGGCCTGCTGCTGGCCTGCGCCTCGGGCGCGGCCCTGGCCGCCGAGCCCATTCCTACGGTCGACGCGCCCGACGCGGCGGTCGATTCCGTGGACGGCGTCGTCGTCACCGGCGTGCGCGGCGTGCGCCGCACGGTCGCCGACAGCCCCGCGCCGATCGACGTCATCTCGTCCGAGCAGCTCACCGCCACCGGCAAGACCGGCCTCAAGGAAGTGCTCAACACCCTGATCCCGTCGTTCAACCTGCCGGGCGTCAACGGCGGCGGCACCTCGTGGACCGTGCGGGCCATCACCCTGCGCGGCCTCAACGGCGACCAGGCCCTGTTCCTGGTCAACGGCAAGCGCCGCCACACCACCTCGCTGATCAACAACCTGGCCCGCGTCGGTCGCGGCGGCGTGCCGGTTGATCTCGACCTGATCCCGGCCTCAGCCATCGAGCGCATCGAGGTGCTGCGCGACGGGGCCTCGGCCCAGTACGGCTCGGACGCCATCGCCGGGGTCGTCAACATCATCCTCAAGAAGGGGACTGAAGGCGGCGAGTTCTCCTACACCGGCGGCCAGAACTATCTGGGCGACGGCGACACCCGCGCTGCCAGCCTGACCTGGGCCCGGCCGCTGGGCGAGGACGGCGGTTTCCTGCAACTGGCGATCAACTGGAAGAACAACGAGGCCGCCTCGCGCGCCGTGCCGTCCCGCGCCCAGTACCTCTACCAGCCCACCGTCACCACCACGGGCGGCGTGACCACCGTCACCCCCGACGCCCGCGACGCCACGGCCGACCGCTATTACTGGGGCGCCAGCTACGGCCCGGGCGAGGAAGACATCATCGCCACGGCCTACAACGCCGAACTGCCCTGGCGCGACCTGACGCTCTATTCCAGCGGCACGGTCAGTCACCGCGCGTCGAAGAAGGTCACCGGCAGTTTCCTGCCCAACCTCGCGCCCGTCACCGGCGTCACCGCCGGCCGTCCGCTGAACCGCAACTCGCTGCCCGAGGTCTATCCCAACGGCTTCAACGCCCTGCGGCGTATCTTCGAGCTCGACTGGCAGACCAGCTTCGGCGCGCGCGGCGAAAAGGCCGGCTGGTCGTGGGACGCCTCGACCACCTTCGCCCAGGACCACGCCCAGCTCGACGGCGAGAACACCCTGAACGCCACGCTCGGCCCCGACAGCCCGACCTATTTCCACCTGTCGACCCACCAGTTCCAGCAGTGGACCAACAACCTCGACGTCACGCGGGAGTTCGCCGGCGTCCTGCCGCATCCGCTGCAGGTGTCGTGGGGCCTGGAGCACCGCTACGAGCACTTCCTGATCGAGGCCGGCGACGAGGCTTCGTACATTGTCGGCGACTACGTGATCCCCGCCGGCCAGCCCTTCGCCGGCCTGCGCCCGAACCCTGGCCTTTCGTCCTACGCCGGCACCGCGCCGGAAGACGCGGGCTCGACCTCGCGCCATTCCTACGCCGTCTACGCCGACCTCGGGACCGATCTGACGGAAAACTGGTACGTCGGCGCCGCGCTCCGTCACGAGCGCTACACCGGCGATGTCGGCGAGACGACCAGCGGCAAGCTGACCACCCGCTGGGAGTTCCTGCCCGGCTACGCCCTGCGCGCCACGGTCAGCAACGGCTTCCGCGCCCCGTCGCTGGGCCAGAGCATCTTCGCCACCTCGACCATCTCCGGCAGCCTGTGCCCGGCCGCGCCCAACAACACCTTCCGCGGCGCCGCCTGCACGCCCGGCGAATACCTGACCTATCCGACCAAGGTGCTGCGCACCGACAGCGCCGAGGCCAAGGCCCTGGGCGCGACGCCGCTGAAGCCTGAGACCTCGACCAACTACAGCTTCGGGATCACCGCCGAGCCCCTGGCCCGTCTGCGCCTAACCCTCGACGCCTACCAGATCGACATCGACGACCGCATCGTCGACACCAGCAACCTCGACCTGTCGGTGACCCAGCTGCAGTCGCAGTCGGCGCTGGTCGGCCTGCTGGCCCGCTTCCCGCAGGGCCTGACGGCGACCTACTATACCAACGCCGTTTCGACCCGGACGACGGGCGTCGACTTCGTGGCCGAGTACGGCCTCGACCTGGGTTCGGTCGGCAAGCTGAACCTCAACGCCGCCTACGCCTTCAACAAGACCAAGGTCCGCGACGTCATCGAGACCCCGGCCATCCTCAAGGCGGTGAACCCCAGCCTGGTGCTGTTCGACCGCCAGAAGATCTCGGACCTGACCCGCGGCACGCCGCGCGAGAAGATCGTGCTGGGCGCGGTCTGGAGCCGCCAGACGCTCAGCGCCAGCCTGCGGGCCACCCGCTACGGCGAGTATACCGAGGCCGGCACCTCGGCGAGCCTCGACCGTACCTTCAGTCCCAAGTGGGTGGCCGATCTCGACATCGCCTGGGACGTGCGGCCGACCACCAACATCGCCATCGGGGCCAACAACCTGTTCGACCAGCATCCCGACAAGATCGGCATCGTCAACGCCGACCAGGGCACCCTGCAGTTCGGCCTGTTCTCGCCCTTCGGCATCACCGGCGGCTACTACTACGCCCGCCTGACCCAACGCTTCTAAGGGGAGGGCGGCATGCAAAGACGCCAGCTCATCATCGGTCTCGGCGCGCTCGTCGGTCTCTCGTCGGGGCTTTCGGCCTGCGGCAAGGGCGATGCGGCCGCGCCGCTCAAGGTCGGCAGCCAGCGCGGCGGCACCAAGGCCGTGCTGATCGCCTCGGGCGCCCTCGAAGGCGTTCCCTACAAGATCGAATGGAGCGAGTTCCCCGCCGCCCAGCCCCTGCTCGAGGCCCTGGGCGCGGGGGCGGTGGACCTGGGCGAGGCCGGCGACGCGCCTTTCCTCTTCGCCTACGCCAGCGGGGCCAAGATCAAGGCCGTCCAGGCCGCCCGCAGCGGCGGCGGGGCGACCGCCATCCTGGTCCCCAAGGACTCGCCGATCCGCGCGCCCGCCGACCTGAAGGGCAAGAAGATCGCCACGGGGCGCGGCTCGATCGGCCACTACCTGCTGCTGCGGGTGGTCGAGCAGGCCGGTCTCAAACCGTCCGACATCTCGCTGGTCTTCCTCAGCCCGGGCGACGCCAAGGCCGCCTTCACCGCCGGCTCGATCGACGCCTGGGTGACCTGGGGCTCCTACGTCGCCCTGGCCCGCCTGCACGACAGCGCCCGGATCCTGATCGACGGCGAGGGGATCCTGCTCGGCGCGGGCTACGAGGCCGCCAGCCTCAAGGCGATCGAGACCAAGCGGCCGCAGATCGACGACTTCCTGCGCCGCCTGGCCAGGGCGCGACGCTGGGCGATCGACAATCCCGACGCCTTCGCCGCCGTGCTGTCCAAGGAGACCGGCCTGTCGCTGGACGTGGCCCAGTACACCGTCCGCTACTACCGCTTCGCGCCCGTGCCGATCGACGACGGCTCGGTGACCGAGGCCCGGGCCGTGCTCGACCACTTCCGCGGCGCTGGGGCGATCACCTCGACCCTCGACCCGGCCGCCGCCTTCGACCGCTCGTTCAACGGAACGGTGGCCGGATGAGCGCGGATTTCGAGACGCCGCATTGGGAGACCGACGTCCTGGTCATCGGCGGGGGCCTCGCCGGAACCTGGGCCGCGATCGCCGCCGCTCGCGAGGGCGCGCGGGTGATCCTGGCCGACAAGGGCTGGTGCGGAACCAGCGGCGTCACCGCCACGGCCGGCCCCGGTCACTGGTGGGTTCCGCCCGAGCAGCGGGAGGCGGCCGTCGCCGACCGCTTCAAGCGCTCCCTGGGCCTGGGCGATCCCGACTGGATGGCGCGGATCCTCGACCTCACCTGGACCAGCCTGCCGCAACTGGCCGGGCACTACGCCTTCACCAAGGACGACAAGGGCCAGACCTATTATCGCGGCCTGCGCGGACCCGAATACATGCGGGCCATGCGCGCCTTCGCCCTGGAAGCCGGCGCGACCATCCTCGACCATCATCCCGCCCTTGAGCTGCTGACCGACGCCGACGGCGTGGTCACCGGCGCGGCCGGGATCGCCCTGCGCGGCGAGCGGCCGTGGACCATCCGCGCCGGGGCGGTGGTGCTGGCCACCGGCGGCTGCGCCTTCGCCTCGCGCCTGCTGGGCTCGGCCAACAACACGGGCGACGGCCTGCTGATGGGCGTCGAGGCCGGGGCCGACGTCTCGGGCATGGAGTTCACCAACTACTACACGGCCATGCCGGCCGGCACGAACATGGCCCGCTCGATGAGCTTCGCCTTCGCCCGCTGGTTCGACGAGGCCGACAACGAGCTCGATATCCCGCCGGGGCCCGATCCCACCCCGCACCTGGCCCGCGCCCTGCTGAAGGGGCGGCTCTACTGCCGGCTCGACCGCATCCCGCAGGACATCCGCGAGGTGATGCCCCAGGTGCAGCCCAACTTCGTTCGGCCCTTCGCCCGCTTCGCGATTGACGCCTATGCCGAGCGCTTCGAGGCGACCCTGGTCGCCGAGGGCACGGTGCGCGGCATCGGCGGCCTGCGGGTCACCGACGCGCTTTGCCAGACCGCCGCGCCCGGCCTGTTCGCCGCCGGCGACGCGGCCAGCCGCGAGCGGGTCACCGGTGCGATCTCGGGCGGCGGGGCGGTGAACTCTTCCTGGGCGCTGTCGTCGGGTCAGTGGGCCGGGCAGGGCGCGGCGCGCTTTTCCCGAAGCCGTCAGGCCAAGGCCGGCGAGCGCCTGCGCCACATCGGCCAGGCCGGGCTGCGGCCGACGGGACGCTCGGCCGAGGTCGACCTGCCAGCGGCGCGCCAGATCGTCCGCGACGAGATGGGGGCCTACGACCGCAACATCTTCCGCACCGGCGAGGCCTTGGCCGCCTCGGGCGAGCGGCTCGACGAAGCCTGGCGCGAGATCTCCGCCCATGCCGGCGGCTGGGGCAGGGGACTGCTCAGGGCGCGGGAAGCCGCCGCCCTGGTCGCCGCCGCGCGCTGGAGCAAGGCCTCGGCCCTGCTGCGCCGCGAGAGCCGTGGCATGCACCGACGGGAAGACGCCCCGGGCCTCGACCCGCGCCTGGCCTCGCGCCAGCGCGCCCACGGCCTGGATCGGGTCGTCACCCGCTTCGAGGGCGCCCAAGTCGGCCAAGGGCGCCTGGAGGAAGTCGCATGATCGAGGTCGTGATCGACGACCGCTGCGGCGGCTGCGGCGACTGCGTGAACGTCTGCCCCAGCGACGTGCTGGCGCGCGGGCCGAACGACAAGGCGGTCATCGCCCGCCAGGCCGACTGCCAGACCTGCTACCTGTGCGAACTCTACTGTCCGGAAGACGCCCTGTTCGTCTGGCCCGAGACCGACCGGGTCGTCGGGCTCACCGCCGATCAGGCATTGGCCACCGGCGACGTCGGCGGCTTCCGGCGCGACAGCGGCTGGGACGAGCACGCCGCCACCCACACCAACCAGCACTGGCGCATGGGGGCGATCTTCGAGCGCGCCCGCCTGATGGCGATCGAGGGCGCCGCCGCCCAAGACGCCGTCGCCCAAGAGGCAGCCAAGACCGCTCGAGACGAAAACGGGAGGATTTCATGAGCCATCAGACCCTGCGCGAGCGCCTGGCCGCTCTGCATGCCGAACGCGTCCGCACCTGGGAGCCGGCCGCGCTGAAGATCAATATCGACCAGCGCGCCCGGCTGGTCGAGGCGGCCGACCCCGACGCCTGGGTCAAGGTTGGCGACAAGGTCGCCCCCTTCGTCCTGAAGGATGTCGAGGGCGGCGACCTGACCCTGGAAGGCCTCACGGCCAAGGGCCCGGCGGTGCTGATCTTCTTCCGCTTCGCCGGCTGCCCGGCCTGCAACATCGCCTTGCCCTACTATGAAGAGACCCTGGCCCCGGCCCTGAAGGCGATCGGCGCGACCCTGGTCGCCGTCAGTCCGCAGGTGCCCGAGCGCCTGGGCGAGATCCGTACGCGCCATGGCCTCAGCTACAAGGTCGCCGCCGACCTCGGCAACGAGCTGGGCCGTCGCTTCGGCGTCACCTATGTCGCCGACCAGGCCAGTCAGGACGCCCAGCGCGCCAAGGGCGGGTTCATCGGCGACGTCACCGGCACGGGAACCTGGGAGCTGCCGCAGCCGGCCGTGGTGGTCATCGACCGCGCCGGCGTCGTCCGCTTCGCCGACGTCAGCCCCGACTGGCTGGCCCGCACCGAAGCCGACCCGATCATCGCCGCTGTCCGCGCCCTGACCCCGGCGCCGGCGGTGGTGTGAGGCTAAAGATCCTCCCCCTCTGGGGGAGGTGGCCCAAAGGGCCGGAGGGGGGCCGTTTTCAGCTTCCGCAGCGCCGGCCGTCTCGCATCCGGCAACAAACAAACTCCGCCTCCCTCGCCCTCGTGGCGAGGGTCCATGCCGGCGACCGTTCAAACCTGGTCCGTCCCGCAAAGTTCTGAGCGGCTGAACGATGGATCCTGGGCACAAGGCCCAGGAAGGCGGTGTTGGGTTGGGCGAGGGACGGTTACGGAGGGAGGAACCCACCTCTCCCCGTAAAATCCCTGCGAAAGCGGGGACCCAGGAGTTTTATCGTCGAGCGCCCCACGTTTCAGAAAAAGCCTGGGTCCCCGCTTTCGCGGGAATTTTACGGAGTGGGGCGGCCTTACGCACACCACTCACACGGCGTAATCGGAAAAGAGTTGAACGAACTCAACGCCCTACAACTTTATAACCCCAACTTATCCCCGGGGTCTCAAGCCGCCCCATAATCAAACCCATCCCAGCCATGGGGAGGGCTCTTGGTACCGGCCCGAGTTAGCGGCTGAGATCGCATCGAGCGGGGCCGCTTGGGGCGTCATGGGAAGGGCGGGTTTGCAGGATCGCTCAGAAGGCGTGATTGGGCCGCCAGCCGTTCCGTGGCGAAACTTGCGGGTCGACAGGGCCGGGATCGTTTCAAACCGGCCTAACAGGATCAGCCGAGGCGCCGCCGGATCACCGCGGGGCTATTGATCCTGCCCGTCCGAGGGACAACCGGGTCCAGGGTTGAAAAA
>PJUL01001166.1_pt1 | contig 12322 bp, 11 predicted proteins | sample 1512221 | NCBI WGS metagenome assembly PJUL01 (sample SAMN08177667, study PRJNA422409) | Feces metagenome, whole genome shotgun sequencing project.
ACCGAGATGCCTTCGTTGCGGTAGCTGCGGTTGATCTCGAACACGCGCTCGAAACCGCCCACGATCAGGCGCTTCAGATACAGCTCCGGCGCGATGCGCAGGTACATCTCCTGCTCCAGCGCGTTGTGGTGTGTGATGAACGGCTTGGCGTTGGCACCACCCGGAATGGGGTGCAGCATGGGCGTCTCGACTTCCAGGAAGCCATGGCTCACCATGAACTCGCGCAGGCCGCTCACCGCCTTGCTGCGCGCCATGAAGCGCTTGCGCGCCTGCTCGTCGGTGATCAAGTCCACATAGCGCTGGCGGTACTTCTGCTCCTGGTCGGCCATGCCGTGGAACTTGTCGGGCAGGGGGCGCAGGCTCTTGGTCAGCAGGCGCAGGCTGGTCACCTTGACCGACAGCTCGCCCGTCTTGGTCTTCATCAGCGTGCCTTCGGCACCGACGATGTCGCCCAGGTCCCAGTGCTTGAACGCGGCGTACAACTCTTCGCCAACCGCGTCGCGCGTCACATACAGCTGGATGCGGCCGCCCACTTCGCCCAGGGAACCGTCTTGCACCGTAGCAAAACTGGCCTTGCCCATCACCCGCTTGAGCATCATGCGGCCCGCCACGCTGACAGTGACCGGTGCAGCTTCCAGCGACTCGTTGGTGGCGCTACCGTGGTCTACATGCAGCTGGGCAGCCTTGTGGGCGGGCTTGAAGTTGTTGGGGAAAGCGACGCTTCCGCCATTGGCTTGCACATCGCGCAGCGCGCGGAGCTTTTCGCGGCGCTCCGCGATGAGCTGGTTTTCGTCCTGGGGCGCGGGAGCGGGGTTCTGTTCAGACATGGGCCGGGAGTGCGGTAGGGGAATTGGATTGTGGCTGCGGAAAGCGGTCCGCGCTGCAGGCAACGTGCCCACTGCGCGCCGGGCGTCAGGGGCGGCGCTCCGAAACAGCGAAACCCGTGATTTTAGGGCTTCTGTCCGGGCCTGGGGCTGCTCCACACCGCCGCTGCGGTCAGGGCAATGATGCGCAGGTCAAGCCATAACGTGCGGGTGCGCACGTATTCGCAGGCGTAGTGCAGCTTGGCGGGCAGGATTTCGTGCACGTAGGTGTGTTCCGGGTCGCTGCTTTTTGCCAGCAGGGTGCTCTCGTCGCGAAACGTCAGCGAAGCCATATCGGTGATGCCGGGCCGCACGCTGAGCACCTGCTGCGCCACGTCAGGCGGGTACAGCGCCACGTAGCGGGGCACTTCGGGGCGGGGGCCCACCACGCTCATGTCGCCCAGCAGCACATTGGCAAACTGGGGCAACTCATCCAGCTTGGTGCGGCGCAGGAAGTGGCCCGCGCGGGTGATGCGCGCATCGGCCCCCACCGTGATCGCAGGGCCTGCCTGGTCGGCCCCGACATGCATGGTGCGGAACTTGGCGATGCGAAAGGTTTGTCCGTAGCGCCCCACGCGGGTCTGCCGGTACAGCACGGGCCCCGGCGAATCCAGCCGCACCCACAGCGCCAGCACGGCAAGCAGGGGCGCCAGCGCCAGCAGCGCGCTGGCGGCAAACACAAGGTCGAAGAGCCGTTTTCCCATCAGAAACGGATGGCGTGCGCTCAGCTGCCCAGCAGCGCGCGCAGTGCCGCGATGACGCGATCCTGGTCAGTGTCCGCCATGGCGGTGAACAACGGCAGGCTCACCATGGCCTGGTAGGCGGCGTCGGCGTGGGGGAACTGTTCGGGTGTGAGGCCGTAGCGGTCGCGCCAGTACGGATGACGGTGCAGGGGCACGTAGTGCACGCTGGTGCCAATGCCTCTGTCCGCCAAGCCCTGGATGAGCTCGTCGCGGCCAATGCGTGCCTCGGGTGCCAAGCGCACCACATAGAGGTGCCAGGCGTGCTGGTCGCCTGCTGGTGCGGTGGCTGGCAGCACCAGCGGCAGTGCCTCCAGTGCGGCGTGGTAGCGCCGGGCCAGGGCCTCGCGGCGCTGCACGAACTGCGGCAGCCGCGTCAGTTGCACAACCCCCATGGCCGCAGCCACGTCGGTCATGTTGTATTTGAAGCCGGGCGCGACCACCTCGTAGTACCAGGCCGGGGTTTTGGAGGTGAAGCGGTCGAACGCGTCGCGGTTCATGCCGTGCAGGCGCATCACGCGCATGCGCTGAGCCAATTCCTCGTCGCGCGTCACGGCCATGCCACCTTCGCCGGTCGTGATGGTCTTGTTGGCGTAGAAGCTGAACACGGTCACGTCCGATTTCAACTGCCCCACCAGTGCGCCTTGCCAGGTGGTGGGCAATGCGTGCGCGGCATCTTCCACCACCTTCAGCCCGTGCTCCTTCGCAATGGCCAGGATGGCGTCCATGTCGCACGCCAGGCCGCCGTAGTGCACCGGCATGATGGCCTTGGTGCGCGGTGTGATCGCGGCGCGGATTTTTTGAGGGTCGATGTTGAGGGTGAGGGGGTCTACGTCCACCAACACGGCGTCGGCGCCCAGGTAGCGCACCACCTCTACCGTGGCGGTGAAGGTGAGCGTGGGGGCGATCACCTCGTCCCCAGGGCCAACGCCCAGCGCTTCCAGGGCGAGGTGCAGGCCCGCCGTGGCCGAGTTGACGGCCACGCTGTGCAGGCCGTCGCCCAGGTAGTCGGTGAACGCGGCCTCGAATTTTTTGGCCATGGGGCCGGTGGTCACCCAGCCCGAGCGCAAGGCTTCAGTCACTGCAGCGATCTCTGCCTCACCGATGTCGGGGCGGGCGAAGGGCAAGAACGGAGGGGCATTTGTTGATGCGTGAGTCATGCGTTCTCCGGCGCTGCTGGACGGCGTCCAATCGCGTGGTATTCCAGCCCCGCTTGGTGGACTGTGGCGGGGTCAAAAAGATTGCGTCCATCCACCACCACAGGCTGGCGCAGGGCGCTGGCAAGGTGGGCGAAGTCGGGGCTGCGGAACTCTTTCCACTCCGTCACGATGACCAAGGCGTCGGCGCCTTGCAGCGCGGCGTGGGCGCTGTCGGCATAGCTTAGGCGCTCGTGTGGCGGCCAATGGGCCTGCGCGGCTGCCATCGCTTGCGGGTCATAGGCGGCCACCTCGGCGCCGCGGTCCAGCAGGCCTTGCACCAGCGTGAAGCTGGGCGCCTCGCGCAGATCGTCGGTGCCGGGCTTGAAGGCCAGGCCCCACACCGCAAAACGCAGGCCGGCCAGCTGCGCACCGAAGCGCGCGGTGATCTTCTCCAGCAGCACCTGCTTTTGGCGCTCGTTGGCTGACTGCACGGCCTGCAGGAGGTGCAAGGGCTGCTCGGCAGATGCGCCCGCATGGATCAAGGCGCGCACGTCTTTCGGAAAACACGAGCCGCCATAGCCTGTGCCCGCATACAGAAAGTGCGTTCCGATGCGCGGGTCGGAGCCGATGCCCACACGCACGTTTTCAATGTCGGCCCCCAGCTTTTCGGCCAGCAGCGCCAGCTCGTTCATGAAGCTGATGCGCGTGGCCAGCATGGCGTTTGCGGCGTATTTGGTGAACTCGGCGCTGCGCACGTCCATCTCGATCAGGCGTTCGCGGTTGCGCATGAAGGGGGCATAGAGGGTGCGCATCGCTGCGGTAGCGCGCTCGTCGTCGCTGCCCACCACCACGCGGTCCGGCCGCATGAAATCCTGCACGGCTGAGCCTTCCTTGAGGAACTCCGGGTTGGACACCACCGATACATCGGTTGGCAAGCCTCGCCTGGCCAACGCGTCGACCAGCACACGGCGCACCTGCTCGGCCGTCCCGACAGGCACAGTGCTCTTGTTGACGATGAGCTTGTAGCCCGCCATGTGCTCGCCCACCGAGCGCGCCGCGGCCAGCACATGCTGCAGGTCGGCCGAGCCATCTTCCTGCGGCGGCGTGCCCACGGCGATGAAGACCACGCTGCCGTGCGCCACGGCCTCGGCCACATCGGTGGTAAAGCGCAGGCGGCCCCCTTGGGCGTTGCGGCGCACCACATCGTCCAGACCGGGTTCGTGAATGGGAATGCCACCCTGCTGCAATGTGGCGATGCGGGCGGCATCGTGGTCCATGCAGACCACGTGGTTGCCCATTTCAGCCAGGCAGGCGCCGGTGACCAGCCCCACGTAGCCTGTGCCGATGACGGTGATTTTCATGATGACGAGGGGTGCGATAAAGGTTTGACCGCCCAGCTGAGGCGGTGGGTGCGGGCCACAGGCAGCACAGCAGGCAGCAGCGCTGCGACGGGCGACAGCAGTGCGGCGGGCAAGCGGCGGGCCAGGGGCGGTGCAAGCGTCAGCCGGCGCGAGGTAATCCGCGCCTGCGGGAACAAACGCTGCACTTCGCGCAGCGGCACGCCCTGCACGTCGGGGTTGCGAGGGTTGTCGACGGTGAAGTCGTACACCATCACGCCGCCGCCGGGCGCCACCCACTGCCACATCTGCTGTGCCAGCACGGTACGGAAATCGATGTCCAGCACGGAGCTGAACAGTGTGAAGGCCAGTACGGCCTGCTGGCTGCCTGGTGCGATGGCGGCCTGCAGTGCATCGCCTGCGGTGATGCGCACGCTGGAGGACAAGTGCTCGCGGGCTTGCGCTGCGCGGTCGGGCAGCAGCTCCAGGCCCTGCAGCAGTGCAGGGTCGGCCCCCAGGCGAATCAGGTCGTGCAGGTTGCCGCCACTGCCGCAGCCCACTTCGGTAATGTTCAGGCCCTCCAGGCTGCGCCAGCCATGGTCCAGCCACAGGCGGCGCAGCGCGCGCAAGCGCTCCTGCTGCGCCTGCAGGGCCGAGGCGCTGGCATACAGGCTGTAGCGCTGCACGTCGAGCGCGGCGTCACGCCGGGCATACCGCTCGGCCACGGTCTGGGGTTCCGGCGGCTTAGGTGAAGGCGCAGGGGCTGACGATGTCATCGCGTGATGCGTGCAAATTGGGCGGAAGGCACGTGGCCGCGCAGCACATCCCACAGGCCGCGCAAAGTGCCCAGGCCATAGGCCACGTGGTAAGCCGCGATGACCGCCGGCAGCCAGGGCAGGGTAGCGCCATGCCCGCTGGCCACCGCAGCGTGCACGCTGGCAGCGGCGATATAGACCCCGTAGGTAGTGAGTAGCGCGGCCAGCGGCAGCATATTCCAGGGCGCCAGCAACACGCTGCCCAGCAGGGCGGCCACGAATGCGGCGGGCACCAACTGGCGCACTGAGCCTGGCTGGCCATGTTTGCGCATCACGAACGGCCTCCAGTAGCCGTACTGGCGCTGCTGTGCAAACAGGTGCCGCAGCGAACTGCGTGGGCGGTAGTGCGAACGGATCTGGCAGCTTTGCCAGATGCGCGCCCCGCCCAGGCGCAGGCGCAGGTTGTGCTCGTCATCCTGGTTGCGCACCAGCGCTTCATCGAAGCCACCGAAACGCTCCAGCGTGGCGCGGGGCCAGCAGCCCAGGTAGACCGTGTCCACGGGCCCTTCATAGGCCGTGTCGCGCGAAAGTGCACCACCCACCACCCAGCGGCTCTGGAACGCAGCGGCGATCGCCTGGCCCATGGTGCCCACACCCTCGGCCACCCAGGGGCCGCCCACGTTGTCGGCACCCGTGCGGGTGAGCGCCGCCAGGCACTGGGCGAGGTAGTCGGGCGCAAAGCGGGTGTGCACATCAAGCCGCGCGATCACGCTGCCGCGCGCTTCGCGCAGACAGGCGTTCAGGCCGGTGGAGACGATGCGCCCGGGGTTGTCGACCCAGCGCAATCGCGGGTCGGCCGCGCAGCGCTGTTGCAAACGCTCACGCGTGCCGTCATCGCTGCGGCCATCGGCCACCAGCACCTCCATGCGCCAGCCTGCAGGCAGTTGCTGCTGCAGCGCGCTGTCGCAAAACGCGTCGATGTGCGATGCCTCGTTGCGGCAAGGCGCAACGACGCTCAGGCACTGGGACTCGGGTGGGTGCAGGAACATGGAGTGGAATGCTATATCTTCTGTAGCTGATAGCGCTTGATGGATAAGCGCTAGGGGCTGATTTTGCTTGAAATTCGATGCGCGGCGGCACGGTGCGCCGGCAGGAGTTCGCGGTACAGCGCGTCCATGCGATCCATCTGCAGTCGGCGGTCACCCTCGCGGTGCATCAGCGTGGCATTGCGCTGGCCAGCGGCCTCGGCGGCGGTGTCGTCTTGCGCCAGGGCCGCCAACGTCTGGGCCAAGGCATGGGTGTCCTGCGCGGGCATCAGCCAGCGGGGTTCCAGCCACTGGGCATTGGCCTGCAAGTGCGTGGCCACCACCGCCAGGCCGCAGGCCATGCTCTCCAGCACAGACACTGAGGTGGCATCCTGCGTGGGCACCGACACGGACACCTTGCAGCGTGCCAGCACGCGCGCCATGCCCGCATCGTCCTGGCGGCCATGAAAACTGACAAGGTCTTGCAGACCACGTGCAGCCACTTGGGCGCGCAATGCCTCTTCCATCGAGCCGCCGCCTAGCAAGTGCAGATGGACCGGAAGAGCCGGCTGTTGGGCATGCAATTCACCTACGGCATCGATGATGGTGGGAATGTTGTAGTTGGCCTCCCACGAGCGCAGGCTCACGATCTCGAAGCCAGGCTTGTCGCGCCACGGCACGGGCTTGAAGCGGGCGAGTTCCACCCCCCAGTGAATGCAATGCACGGGCGCGATGGGGCGATAGCCTTGCGCCGCATCCACCAGGCTCTGCGAATCGCCGGTAATCATGTCGGCTCGGCGCAAGGTCCAGCCGGTGAGCCAGCGCATCCACGGGCTGGTATGGGGCGTGACCAGCAGGTCGCTTCCCCACGCCGTCATCACCAGCGGATGCCGCCCTGCACGGGCCCCCAGGTAACCATAGGAAGTGGTGTAGTGCGCGTGCACGATGTCGGGGGCCAGTGCGGCAATGGCGCGGCGCGCTGCCCCCGCACGCAGCAGCCATTGCACCGAGCGGCGCACCGGGCGCAGCACATGCTGGTCAACGCCCTCGATGGGCGCTGGTCGTGCGGTGACCAGTGAAACACGCCAACCCCGGGCCCGCATCTCACGCGCCCAGCGCTGGATGTGGGGGCTGGTGGCATCGCCCAGCAGGCACAGGTGCAGGGGCTCGGTCACGGGTTTTCAGCGCGTGGTGTGTTGGAGGGGGTGGGCAGCTCCTCGGCCCAGGCCGCATAGTGCGCCTGCATCTCCGGATGCTGTGCCAGCAGCGCAGCATCGCGCGTGCGCACATCGCCCACCACGCGCGCAGGTTGCCCGGCCACGATGGCGAATTCCGGCACCTCGCCGCGCACCTGCGCATAGGCACACACCACCGCGCCTTTGCCGATGCGGCTGCCGGCCTCGATCAGGCTGTGCGGGCCGATGAACGCGTACGCGCCGATGTGCACCGGCGCCTGCAGATAGCCTGGGCGCTTCGCCGCAGGCCCGCTGTAGGTGGCGTAGCTGCGCCCCATCAGCCGCACGGCGCGGTGCGAGCTGTGGGTGACTATGCTCACGAAGTTGGTGATTTGCGCGCCCTCGTCGATGCGCAAGCCCCCGGCAGCGTCCAGAAAATTAAAGTGGCCAATGAACACGTGGTCCGCGAGCGTGAGGCCTTCCTCCCCCTCGATACATGTGCTGGGCGCAATGCGCGCATGAGGTAACGGCATGCCCTGCGCCGAGCGTTCGCCAAACACCATCCGGTAGAACAGCGCCTGCAACAGGCGGCGGCGCCAGCAGTTAAACCAAGCTCTCATGCGGAATGTCCTTCCATGTGGCCAGCGCGTAGAAGTAGTAGGCAAAGTAGGCCAGCATGCTGATCGAAACGCCCCACCCGGCACCCACCAGCCCACCAACCGCCAGCCCGGCCAGCAGCCCGGCGAAGAAGGCCACTTGCCCTACCAGCGCCAGCCGCAGCGCCCAGGCCTGTGCGCGCCATGCCATGGTGACCACAGCCAGCGGCGATGCAATGAAGTGCAGCGCTATGTACAGCGCCAGCGCCCGGGCCAGTTCACCCGTCAGCGACCATTGTTCACCAAACGCCCAGGCAAACAAGGTGGGCCCCGCCAGCCACAGCACCGCTGCCAGTGGCAGGGCCAAGCCTGCCAGCAGCAGCATGGTCTTGCGCACCAGCGCACGCGCCTGCTCGGCCGTGCGCGCCTGCAGCAGGTGGGGGTAGAGGGATTGCGACAGCGCCCCGCCAATCAGTGTGGCGGGCGCCTTCAGGTAGCGCAAGGCCAGGGCCCAGTAGCCAGCGGCAGCGTCGCCGGTCCATGCCGTCAGAAGCAGCAGTGCCAGGGTGTCCTGCAGCGCACCCACAAACGCATGCGGGGTGTTGAGCCATGGAAAGTCCCGGTGGCGCTGTGCCATGGCTTTCAGCGGATGCCACGGCTGCCGCCACAGTTCCCTCCACCCGCCCGCAGGCGCTGGGCGGGCCAGCAACCATGCGGCCAGCAGGCTCGCCAATGTGGCGCCCAGCACCAGCCCCGCCGGGCCTGCCACCAGAGCGCCCAGCCCCAGTTGCAGGCTGGCGCCGCCGCCGTGTTGAACCAGCCGGGCAGCGGCCAGCAATCCGAATCTTTGGGAGCGTGTGGCCCACATGGTGAGCCACTGCACGGCGCCGCCCGCCAGCACCGCTGCCGGCAGCGCCCAGGCCAGCGGCATGCCGCGTGCCAGATGCAGGCCCAATCCCACAGCCGCCGACGCGGCCGTGACGGCCAGAAGGATGCGCGCGCACAGCGCCATGAGTTCTGCGGCACGGGGCTCCGCCGTTTCGAGCGGCAGGGCAAACTCGTACCGCGCACAGCCGATGACCGCGATGTTGGTGGCGATGGCCCAGAGCAGCGCGAACTGCCCAAACGCCTCGGGCGCATAGATGCGGGTGAGTGCCGGACCCAACATCAACGGGATGGCATGGGCCGCCGCGCTGCCCGTCACCAGGGTCAGCGTGGCCCGCAGAAGGCCGTGCTTCATGGCGCGCCGTGGGGCTCGGGCTGGTAGCCCGGCACCAGTTCATGCAGCAACTTGGCAATGCTGGCGCGGTTGCCCTGAGCCACCGCTTGTCGGAGCGCATCGAGATGTTGCTGCAGATCGGCCCACGGCAGGTACTCTTCGCGCGCCCGCAGGATGCGTGGGTGGGCCGTGGGCAAGGGGTTGTCGCCAATCAGCAGTTCTTCAAAGAGCTTTTCACCCGGCCGCAGGCCCGTGAAAACGATCTCGATATCTCCCTCGGGGTGCTCTTCGTCCCGCACTGTGAGGCCCGAAAGTGCCACCATGCGCTGAGCCAGATCGAGAATCTGCATTGGCTCGCCCATGTCGAGCAGGAACACGTCGCCCCCTTCGGCCATGACACCCGCCTGCAGCACCAGTTGGGCAGCTTCAGCTACTGTCATGAAGTACCGGGTGACTTCTGGGTGGGTCACGGTGACAGGCCCGCCTGCTGCAATCTGTGCGCGAAAGAGCGGAATCACGCTGCCGCTGGAGCCCAGCACATTGCCGAAGCGCACCATGGACAACCGCGTGTTGCGGCCTTGCCGGGGCGCGCTGGCAGCCATCGCTTGGAGCACCATCTCGGCCACCCGCTTGCTGGCCCCCATGATGTTGGTGGGCCGCACGGCCTTGTCGGTGGAGATGAGTACGAAATGCTTGGCCTCGAACTCCATCGCCACCTGCACCATGTTGAGGGTGCCGAACACGTTGTTCAGCACGCCTTCTCCGGCGTTGGCTTCCACCATGGGCACGTGCTTGTACGCAGCGGCGTGGTAGATGGAGGCTGGGCGGTATGTGCGGCAGATCTCCTGCATGCGTGCGGCCTGCGTGACACTGGCGAGCAGCGGCACCAAGTCGCACTGGTGCTCGCCTTGTTGTGCCATGGCCTGCAGTTCATGGTGGATGGTGTACAGCGCATATTCGCTGTGGTCCACCAGCAGCAGCCGGGCAGGGCTTTCGCGCACGATCTGACGGCACAGTTCGCTGCCGATACTGCCGCCAGCGCCCGTTACCAGCACCACCGTGCCTGCCAGATTGCGGCCCAGCAAGCCAGGGTTGGGTGCCACGGGTTCGCGCCCCAGCAGGTCCTCGATCTCCAGGTCCTGAAAATCGGTGATCGTCACGCGACCACTGGCCAGGTCCGACAAACCCGGAAGGGTGCGGATGCGCACGGGCAGGCCGCGCAGGCTTTCGATGATCTCCCGCCGACGCTGCCGCGTGGTGCTGGGCAGCGCCAGCAGCACGTCGGTGATGGCCAGACGGCGCACCATGTCGGGCAGCGTGTGTGTGGCATAAACGCGCACGCCGTTGATGCTGCGCCCGATCTTGGTGGCATCGTCATCGACGAAGCCCTTGAGCTCGTACTGCCGCATGCTGCCCAGGCCGGCCGCGGTCTGCGCGCCCGCGCTGCCCGCGCCGTAGATGAGCAGGCGGTACGCCGCGTTGCGGCTGCGCCCCGCCAGCACCAGCCAGCCCAGCGCGCGGCTCGCGCCCACCAACAGCATGAACAGCAGCGGTTGCAGAATGCCCACGCTGCGCGGAACGCCTTCCCATTGCGCTGCCAGCACACACGCCGCGAGCAAGGCGCCGTAGATCGCCACGGCCTTGCCGGTGGTGATGAGGGCCGTGAGCCCCGTGTAGCGAAAGATCGCGCGGTACAGCCCCAGCTTGGCAAACACCGGAAACGCCAGCGCAGGCGCGAGCAGGTAGACCACCCACTGCATGCCTTGGGGCCAGTGCGGTGTTTCCAGCCGCAGCGTGAAGGCCAGCCACATGGCAGCCACGCCCATGATGACGTCCAGCACCACCACCACCAGTCGTTTGGCCGCACGGGACCAACCCAGGATGCGGCTCAGCATGGGCGTACGAGAAGGAGGCGGACTGGCGACGTGGCGGCGGCGCGGCGGATCATGGAGCGGGCGCAATCCCCGTGCGCTCCAGCACATCCCCCACCAACTCCAGCCGTACCAGGGGGTTGTCCAGTTCCATCAGCCGCTGCTTGAGGTCCAGCGGCACGGGCAGCAGCTCGCACCACCGGTTGGCCACCCATCCGCAGTCATCCAGTTGGGCGGCCGTGGGCGTGGCGGCGATGGCGGCATCCGGATCGCGCTGGCGCAGGGTGTGCAGCACCTGACCCAGTGCCGTGGCTGCCTTTTGGAGGTCAGCGGGCACGGGCACGGTGAGGTCGTCATCCAGCTGGTCCACATCCGCAATCCAGAGACCATGGGGGAGGTGGTTGCGCTGTGTGATGCGAAAGCGCTGGCTGCCGCGGCACATCAGCGTGATGAGGCCGGGCTGCGGTGTGTCGATCTGCTCAATGACGGCCAGCGTGCCGATGTCGCTGAACTGCTCCTCGGGGGCTCCTGCCTGGCGCACCTCGCGGCCCTGCGTGAGAGAAACCACGCCAAACGGCGCGCCCGCCTGGTGGCATTTGCGCACCATGTCGAGGTAGCGCACCTCGAACACGCGCAGTGCCAGCAAACCGCCGGGAAACAACACAGAGCCCAGCGGAAACAGGGGCAGGGACGTCAGGGTCAGGGGTTGGGTCATGGAATCGGAAACACCTTGGCCCGCTATCATCCCATGATGCTGCCTGCTTTCGCGGCGCGCCCCTGCTTTTGTCTTATCCATGCTCTACCAGATCGCCTCATTCCTGCTTGATGTTGTCGGGGGCCTGCTCACCGGGGCATGCCTGCTGCGGCTGTACATGCAATGGCAGCGCATACCGTTTTCGAACCCCGTGGGTCGGTTGATCTTTGCGTTGACCGACTGGCTCATCCTGCCCCTGCGGCGGGTGATTCGCCCCATGGGGCGCTGGGACTTGTCGAGCCTGGTGGCGGCCCTGCTGTTGCAGCTGGCGCAGTACTTTTTACTCACTCTGCTGCTGGGCGCGGCGTCGGCCTGGGCATGGCTGCCTTGGCTGGCGCTGTTTGGCCTCGCCCGGGTGGCCGTGTCGGGGCTCATCGGTCTGTTGATCGTCTACGCCGTGCTGTCGTGGGTGCAAGCCCGTTCGCCGCTGGCCGATGTGATTGCTCGGTTGAGCGAGCCCGTCTTGCGGCCGTTCCGCCGCGTGATTCCGCTGGTGGGCGGCATCGACCTGTCACCTTTGGTTGTGCTGGTACTGCTCCAGGTGATGATGATCGTCCTGGGCCACTTGCAGGCCAGTGTGATGCGGTGAACAAATCCCTCAGTGGCTGCTGCTGAGGAGCGGCAAGTCGTTCGGGGAGGCTGGCTTGCGGTACCCGGGGTGCCACAGTTTTGAGCTAAATATGCCTCCAGCGCTTATCCAGTAAGCGCTGGCAGCTATCAAATTAGCTTGATTAGCAACGAGTCTCAGAGCATCTCTTGACGATTGAGCGTAGCGCCATCAACTGTGCATAAACACAGTCTTAGGAGGTGCCATGCCTATCAACCAGATCCAGTTTCAACGCGGCCTG
>PJUL01001167.1_pt1 | contig 12318 bp, 13 predicted proteins | sample 1512221 | NCBI WGS metagenome assembly PJUL01 (sample SAMN08177667, study PRJNA422409) | Feces metagenome, whole genome shotgun sequencing project.
CGGCATAGGATACCAGCGCATGGTCGAGCGCGCAGAACCGATCGAGCGAAAGCGCGCCAGACTGCGCGTCGGGATGATCGGCGCGCAGGACGCAGACATAGCTCTCGTCGAACAGGCGCCGCGCATGCAGGTCGAGCGGCGCGGAATCCGGCGTCATCAACGCAAGGTCCAGATCGCCGCGCTCGAACTGCTGACCGGTGCGGTCGCCTTCGATCGGCCGCGTCGCCACCCGAATGCCGGGCGCGAGCCGGCGTAGCTTTGTGACGAACGGTACCACCACTGCCTGGAGGGCGTAGTCGGTGGCCGCCAGATTGATCGTGAAACTGGCCGTCATCGGATCGAACGCGGCCGGTCGGAGCAGCGCTTCGACATCCGCCAGAACCTGCTTGATCGGGGCAGCAAGCTCCAGCGCCCGCAATGTAGGCTGCACGCCGCGCGTCGAACGGACGAACAGCGGCTCTCCGAATGTCTCGCGCAGACGCAGGAGCATACCGCTGACCGCAGGCTGGGTAACGCCCAAGCGATGCGCCGCCCTGCTGACGCTGCGCTCGTCGAGTAGTGCGTCCAGGGCGCGCAGCAGGTTCAGGTCGATCGTCGCAATATCACGCAAAATGATAGGTCCGATAGCATGGGCTTATTTGCCTTATTATCGCACAACCTCCATCTGGCGGGAAGCAGCGAACATCGGACCGTGTCGCCGAAGGAAATCTACAATGCATCAGATCGAATGGCCCGAGTGCTATATGCCGGGCCTCACCGACAACTTCGTCTCCAACGAAGTGATCGTCGCGGGTTTGACCGCCGCCAAGGTCTGGCCGTTCCTCGCCCAAGCCGAGCGCTGGCCGACCTATTACGCTAATTCGGCGAATATCCGTTTCCATGACCACGCCGGCCCCGAACTCGCGCAGGGCACGCGCTTCAATTTCGAGACCTTCGGCTTCCCGGTCGAGGCGGAAGTCGTCGAATATGTCGCGCCAGCCGATGGCGCACCCGGCCGCGTCGCCTGGCATGGCTGGGCGGGTGAAGCAGACACCCGGCTCGACGTCCATCACGCCTGGCTGGTCGAGGACCTGCCCCAGGGCCGGGTCCGCATCCTCACGCAGGAAACCCAGAACGGCGCGCCGGCGAAGGAACTGGCCAGCTCCAGGCCCAACCCGATGATCAACGGCCACCAGGACTGGCTCGACGGTCTGGTCGCCGCGGCAAAAGGCTGAAGCACCCGCCTCGCCAACGCTCCCGGCAACTTCTTTTCCCATCACCCAAGGAATGCAAATGCCCGCTCTGTTCGATCCCTTCACGCTCAAGGGCGTGACTCTGCGCAACCGCATCGCGGTGCCGCCTATGTGCCAGTACAGCGCCAAAGACGGCGTCACCAATCGCTGGCACTGGGTCCATTATCCCTCGATCGCCCGCGGCGGTGCCGGGCTGGTGATCGTCGAGGCGACCGGCGTGTCGCCCGACGGTCGGATCACCCCGGGCTGCACCGGGCTGTGGGACGACAGCCAGATTGAAGGCATGGCGCGCATCGCTGCCGAGATCAAAGCCGAAGGCTCGGTGCCCGGCATCCAGATCGGCCATGCCGGCCGCAAGGCGAGTGCCAACCTTCCCTGGGAAGGGGATGATCATATCCCGGAGGGTGATCCACGCGGCTGGGAGACGATCTCCCCCTCTGCGATTGCGTTCGGTGGCGGGCTGAACCGCGTGCCGCGCGAGATGACGCTCGCCGATATCGAGCGGGTGAAGGCCGATTTCGTCGCGGCCGCGAAGCGCGCGCTCGCCGCCGGGTTTGAATGGCTCGAGCTGCATTTCGCGCATGGCTATCTCGCCCAGAGCTTCTTCTCGGTGCACGCCAACCAGCGCACCGATCAATATGGCGGCGACTGGCGCGGCCGCGGCCGGTTCCTCACCGAGACGCTCGAGGCGGTCCGTGCGGTATGGCCCGAGCATCTGCCGCTCACCGCGCGCTTCGGCGTCGTCGAGTTCGACGGCCGGGATGAGGAGACGCTGGCCGAGTCGATCGCGCTGACAAAGGAGTTCAAGGCACGCGGGCTCGACATGCTCAATGTCAGCATCGGCTTCTCGACGATCACCGGCCAGACGCCCTGGGCCGAAGGTTTCCTGGCGCCCTTCGCCGAGCGCGTGCGCAGCGAGGCGGGCCTGCCGGTGGCCACCGCCTGGTGCATCGATGATCCGAAGATCGGCAATGCCGCAATCGAGCAGGGCCAGCTCGATCTGGTGATGGTCGGCCGCGCGCATCTCGCCGATCCGCATTATCCCTATGTCGCGGCGCAGGCGCTCGGCCGGGACAAGCCGGCCTGGGTGCTCCCCGCCCCCTATGCGCACTGGCTCGATCGCTATCGCGGCATCGGGAAGGCCGCGGCGCAGTAGGAGATAATCGTGGGCCGGAACCCCGGCCGGCCGACCGCGTTAATCCGGTCAGAAGCCAGTACCGTGCCCCTCCCCCCCCGATGGCACGGACTGGCTTCCTCCTTTTCGGGGTGGATATATCAGTCGATACGAAGGATGGGCGGCGGAGCGTTCAGACGCGCTCCGACCGCCACGAGGCGATGACGCAGCAGCTGCGCGCCCTCTGGAGCGAGCCCACCGATACCTTCATCACGGACGATATCCCGCTTCTCCTGACCAAGCTGTCGAGCATTCCCGCGGTTCCCGGGCGCAAGGGTTGAGCGTCAGCCCTCCAATGCGGACAGGGTCTGCGGATCCCGCTCGCCGGCGTACCAGCGGTGCAGCGCCGCTGTAAAAAGCGGACTTGGCCGAGCCGCCTCGAAGAGAGTCAGCGACGAACGAAGCTTGATCGCATCGACTGGGCCAAGCACGGCAACAGCATCGCTGATCGGCAGATCCTGCAGCGCTTCGACACATTCGATGTAGCGCGCGCCGAGGATAGGATGGGCGAGATAGGCGATCGCTTCGTCCAGGTCTTCAATGCCGAAGAAGCGCGCCGTCTCGCTCCGGCCAAGCCCTTTCATCTGGGGGAAGATGAACCACATCCAATGCGAGCGCTTGGCCCCCCGCCGGATCTCCGCCAGGGCCGTCGCGTACACAGGCGCCTGCGCTTCGACAAAGCGAGAGAGCGATTCCCGATCATCCATATTCACAGTAACGCCCCCTGCGCTGCGGGCGGCTCGTCGAGCGCCGGAGGCGGCAGCACCTGCGACACCGCAAGGCTCCCCTTCGGCAGGATGCCGAGCACTTCCTGCGCCGGCACCGATATGTCGAGCCACGCAGCCCAGCGATCCGGAGGCAAGACGACTATCCCGCGATCGTGATACGGCGCGACATCCTCGCCGGGCTCCAGCGTCAGCATGGAGAAGGCCTCGCCCACCGGTCTTTCGCGCCAGATCCCGGCAATGCAGAACCAGGGGCGTCCGGCATAGGTGAACAGCCACTTGTCCTTGCGCTTCTGCTTCGGGTCGTTCGGCTTGGTGAACTCGTAGAACCCATCAGCGAGGATCAGGCAGCGGTTGGAATGGAACTCCCTGCCATCCGCGCGAAAGTTATAGACGGGTTTGCCGTGCGCACCCGGCCAGCTCCATCGGCGGTTCACCAAGGCGGCGCGGCCATCGGCTGCACTTCGCACGATCGGCGCCATGTCGGTGATCATGATGTCGGAGCGCGCCTCGACATTCGGCGTCCCCTCCGGCGTATCCACGGCGATCTCAAGGTCCTCGAAATCTTCCATGATCGAGGCGATGCCGACCTCGAGCCGATAGTCATTGCACATCGTGGCCTCCCGATTTGCAAGACAAGTCTGTTCGCATTATGTTCTCACCATGGAAGCAGTGCCCTTCGAGTCGGATGCACCCTTTGGTAGCCGCAAGGCGATCGTTCGGCGCAATCCTGTCACCGGGAAACCTCAGCTGATCGACGCTGCCTGGGGTCTGGATGGCTTCGAGCCTGGGGACAAGCCTCGCAAGTTTATCCGTGCAGAGGGCCGTACCTTCCCGCATCAACGCTGCCTCGTTCCTGCGAGCGAGTTCCAGGTCACGAACGGCGATCGCAAGTTTCGTGTCATGCTTGAAGATGGCAATTTCTTCTATCTAGCTGGCGTCTGGCGCCCCACGTTCGGCGACAAGGATATCAGCTATGCGATCATCACGATCGAGGCCAATCCTGACATATTCCACTATCAGGAACGTCAGGGCGCGGTGCTTCTAAGACGCCAGAACATGGCTTGGCTCGACATGACGGTGGCTCAAGAAGAGCTGCTGCGAGCCCAGCCCGCCCATAGCTACCAGATCGAGGAGGTCGGCCCGCGCGGACTGGTCGATCGCCAGCAACGGCTGGCTTTGTAAGCGAGGACCGAACCCATGTTGGCGCAGCCTCTTGCCGTTACCGCTCACGCTGTCGAGGCGATCGAACGCCTCAATGCGGTGCCAGTGCGCGGCTCTCATATCGAAGCGGCTCTCGCCGTCCTTGCCGCCTTGCCTCCGGATCTTCGCACCCAGCCGGCCGCGCAGGCGGTTGCGCTCCAGCACTACGCGGAGGACCAAGAACTCCCGCCGGAAGCCGGATCGGCCGCGCTCCATGCCCGCCTGACGGCGCTGGCCAAATGGACGACAACCCATGATCCCGCACGGCAATCTGCACCCGAAGCCGTCATGGAAGCCGCCGCGCGTTTTCCGCTGAGCGACGGCGATGCCGGAGTTCAGTTTGAACCTGCCGGGTTTCAGGAGATGGTGCTGTTCATCGAGGAGCTTCCCTGGTGATCCGCCACAACACAGTCCGGTAATAGCGAATTGGGCAACGTACGGGCGGTGAACTGCCACCGAGACCAACCGAAAGCCGATTTCTTATGGATAATGCGAATCGCGCGAAGGCGATGAATTCCCAAAATCGGAGAACCGAAAATCGTCTCACCACCGCGCAGGACAGCGTTGTGTTTTGTGGGACGGATTTGAGGGACCAAAATCCAGCCCTCCCCCTAAGGGGTTGATTCTACATCAAAGATTTTGGTGGAATGGTGGAGCCGAGGGGGATCGAACCCCTGACCTTCGCAATGCCATTGCGACGCTCTCCCAGCTGAGCTACGGCCCCATTCCCTCGGGAGACGGGCCCTCTAGATGGGCCCTTCCGGGATGGCAAGGGCCTTTTTTCGACCCTTGCCATTTTTCCGGAAATTACTGTTCTTCGTCGTCGCCGCCGGTCTCGACGCCCAGGTCGTCGTCGCCGCCCAGATCGACGTCGTCGTCGGCCGAGGGCTCTTCGTCCTCGCCGATGTCCAGATCCTCGTCGCCGAGATCACCGTCCTCGGTCTCGGGCTTCTCGCCGTCCTTCTTGACCATCTCGAAGGGAAGCGGCTGCTTCGACTTCAGGATGGGCTCCGGATCCCAGGAGAACCCGCAGCTGATGCAGGTTACCGGCTCGTCCTTGGTCAGATCATAGAAGCGCGTTCCGCACTTCGGGCACGCGCGCTTGGTGCCCCATTCCGGCTTCACCATGTGTTGCCTCTTCGCCTTTCAAAATCTCGGATTTCGGGATGTTGTCCCGGAAAGTGGGGCGCGCCTTGCCATGCCGCAAGGGCGCTGTCAAAGCCGCGCGTTATGTCCACTGCCACGCCCCGCCCGCTCGCCGTCTCCTCCCGTGGTCCGCTGACCGGTCGAGTCACCGTTCCCGGCGACAAGTCGATCAGCCATCGCTCGCTGATGTTCTCGGCACTTGCAGTCGGGGAAAGCAAGATCGAAGGCCTGCTCGAGGGCGAGGACGTGCTGGCCACCGCCGCCGCGATGCGCGCCATGGGTGCGACGATCACGCGCGGCGACGATGGCGTCTGGACCGTAAGCGGCGTCGGCGTTGGCGGGCTGCTCCAGCCCGAGGGCGCGCTCGACATGGGCAATTCGGGCACCTCGACCCGCCTGCTGATGGGTCTGGTCGCCAGCCACCCGATCACCGTCACCTTCACCGGCGACGCGTCGCTCTCCAGCCGCCCGATGGGCCGCGCGATCGAGCCGCTCAGCCAGATGGGCGCGGAGATTACCTCCAGCCCAGGCGGTCGGCTCCCGTTGATGTTGCGGGGCATCAACCCCGCCGTGCCGATCACCTACACCCTGCCGGTGGCCTCGGCCCAGGTGAAGTCGGCAGTGCTGCTCGCCGGGCTCAATACGCCGGGCATCACCCGCGTCATCGAGCCGGTGCCGACTCGCGACCATAGCGAGCGCATGCTGCGCGGCTTTGGCGCCGAGCTGACCGTCGAGGACAGCCCCGAGGGCAAGATCATCTCGATCCGCGGCGAGGCGGAACTCAAGCCCCAGCACATCATCGTGCCGGGCGACCCGTCCTCGGCCGGCTTCTGGATGGTCGCCGCGTCGATCGTGCCGGGTTCGGACATCACCATCGCCAATGTCTGCATGAATCCCACCCGCACGGGCCTGATCCAGGCGCTCAAGATGATGGGCGCGTCGATCGAGGAGGTCGATTCACGCGAAGTCGGTGGCGAGCCGGTCGCCGACCTGCGCGTCCGCCACGCGCCGCTCAAGGCGATCGAGGTCCCGCCCGAACTCGCCCCCAGCATGATCGACGAATATCCGATCCTGTTCGTCGCCGCCTCGGTGGCCGAGGGCCGCACTGTCGCCCGCGGCGCGCACGAGCTGCGCGTCAAGGAATCGGATCGCATCTCGACGATGCGGGCGGCGCTCGAAGCCAATGGCGTGGTTCTTGAGGAGTTCGAGGATGGCCTGGCGATCACCGGCACCGGCGGCGCGCCGATCCCGGGCGGCGGCGCGGCGATCTCGAAGCTCGACCACCGCATCGCGATGAGCATGACCGTTGCCGGTCTCGCCGCCGCCGCGCCGATCGCGATCGACGATGTCGCGCCGGTCCAGACCAGCTATCCCGCCTTCTTCGACGTGCTGGACAGCTTGACCGCATGACCCCGATCGGCCGCCGCGCTTTCCTCGGCGGCCTCGCCGCCGGCGCCATCGCCCTGCCCGCCTGGGCACGGATCCCCGGCAGCGACATCCGGTTCGCGCCGGACCGGGAGCTGATGGTCCCGGTCGAGGGCGGCAGCGTCTATGTGCGGGTGAATGGCGACCTCAAGGGCCCGCGCCCGCCGCTGATCTATGCGCATGGCGGCCCGGGCGGCGACCATTCGGGCCTCCTCCCGCTCACCGCCCTTGCCGGCGAGCGCGCGGTGATCCTGTGGGATCAGCTCGACAGCGGCCGCTCGGACGCACCGCTCGATCCGAAGAACTGGCAGGTCTCGCGCTTCGTCGACGAGATCGACCGGATCCGCGACGCGCTCGACATCACCCGCTGGCATGTCGGCGGCGGCAGCTGGGGCGGCACGCTCGCGATCGAATATGGCGCCCGGCGGCGCCCGGATACCGCCAGCCTGATCGTCCAGTCGCCTTTGGTCTCGACGAAGAGCTGGATCGCCGACGCCAATCTCCTTCGCGCGCAGATGCCGGCGGGCGTCCGCACCACGCTGGAGAAGTGCGACACCGCCGCCCCGCCCCCGGAAGCGACCTGCGAGGCGGCGACCTGGGATTTCTATCGCCGCCACGTGATCCGTTCGCAGCGTGCCGACGGCATCGCCGAATATCGTGCACGGGCACCCCGCGATGCCGGCGATACGCTCTATCAGCGGATGTGGGGCAAGGCCGAGTTCGTCTCCACCGGAACGCTGCGCGACTATGACGGCGAGCCGCTGCTGGCGAAGCTCGACGGGCCGAAGACGCTGTTCGTCTGCGGCGAGTATGACGAGGCCCGCCCCGAGACCGTCGCGAAATTCGCCGCCCGGGTTCCCGGCGCGACGTTCCGGGAGGTGACGGGATCGGCCCATTCGATCCTGTCCGACCAGCCCGAGGCCTATCTCGCGTTGCTGCGCGACTGGATGGCGCGTCACGACGCCGCCTGAGCGCGGTTTTCTGCCCGAATCGCTTGACGCAAGGCCCGGCTGCCGCGAACGCTCGGACATATGATCATCGCAGTCGACGGACCGGCCGCCTCTGGTAAAGGCACCATCGCACGCGCGCTCGCGCAGCATTACGGGCTGCCGCATCTCGATACCGGGCTGCTCTATCGCGCCGTCGCCGCCACCGTGCTGCGCGAGGATCTAGATCCTTCAAAGGAAGCCGATGCGGTTTCCGCCTGCAGCTTCGAGGATTATCTGCTCGACGATCCTTGGCTCCGCACCGACGAGGTCGGCAAGGTCGCGTCCGTCGTGTCTGCCCATCCGCTGGTGCGCGCCGCCCTGCTCAACCGCCAGAAGAAATTCGCCCGCCAGCCCGGCGGGGCCGTGCTCGACGGGCGCGACATCGGCACGGTGATCGCGCCGGACGCCGAGGTGAAGCTGTTCGTCAAGGCGACTCCCATGATCCGCGCCCAGCGCCGACATCTCGAGCTGCGCAAGAACGGCGTGCTCACCAGCCTGGACAAGGTTCTCGGCGACATCCGCGCGCGCGACGAGCGCGATTCCAAGCGGACCGAGGCGCCGATGCTCCAGGCTCCCGACGCCGCACTGCTCGACACCAGCTTCCTCTCGATCGACGCCGCCGTGCAGCGCGCGATCGCGATCGTGGAGAGTAAGAGGAACCCGCCCGCCTGAGCCGGCGGACCTCTGGTTAACGGCTTTATAACCATGTCTGCCCAGTATTGCCCCGGAGGAACCCCGGGGGATTACCATGCAGATTACGGTGCGCGCGTTCGAGATCGCAGAGCTGCTCGACCAGGCGCCTGACGGGATCGAGGTCCTGTCGCTCGACTGCTTCGACACGCTGATCTGGCGCAACACGCATGCGCCGACCGACGTGTTCGCCGATATCGAGTTTGTCGGCGGCGGCGTCGAGCCGCGCATGTGGGCCGAATCCCATGCCCGCAAGCGCGCCCATCTGCGCACCGGCGCCCGCGAAGTAGGCCTCACCGACATCTATCGCGAGATGCTGGGCAATGCCGACGATGCCGCGATCGAGGCCGCGATCGACCGCGAGCTGGCGATCGAGGCCGACCACGCCTTCGCCTTCACCCCCACCGTCGCGCTGATGCGCGAGGCCAAGCGCCGCGGGCTCAAGCTGATCATCGTCTCCGACATGTACCTGACCGAGGCGCAACTCCGCGCGCACATCGCCGGCGCCGCGGGCGAGGACGTGCTCGCGCTGGTCGACCAGGTCTTCGTCTCCAATGCCTATGGCGAGGGCAAGCGCGACGGGCTGTTCCCGCATGTACTCAAGGCACTCGGTGTTCCGGCCGGCAAGATCCTCCATGTCGGCGACAATCGCGCCGCCGATTATGAATCCGCGATCGAGCATGGCCTGCATGCCGCGCATCTCGTCCAGTTCGATGCTGATGCCGCCGCGCGGCTGCGCATGGAAGCGGCGACGGCGCTGATGCTCGATCCGCAATGTGGCATCACCCGTCCCGTCGCCCAGCCCCACCGCGCCCAGATCGCGATGCGCCGCTCGGACGATCCCGCCTATATGCTCGGCCACGACATTGTCGGTCCGGGCCTCGCCACCTTCGCGCACTGGCTGAAGAATGAGCTGGACGAAGCGAGCGCCAAGGCTGGCAAGCCGGTCCGCCCGCTGTTCGTGATGCGCGACGGCTATCTGCCCTTCAAGGTGTTCGACGCGCTCTATCCGGAAATGGGCGCGAGCACGGTCGAAATCAGCCGCTTCGTCGCGCTGCGCGGCAGCATCGCCGACGAGAAGTTCCTCGACCATTATCTTGAGGAATGGACCGAGCGCCTGCCCGTCCGCTCGCTCGCGCGCCAGCTGATGCTGTTCAGCCATGAATACGCCAGGTTCGACAAGACCAGCGATCCCGAAGAGGCCAAGGTCCAGCGCGCCGCATTCGTAAAATGGGTGCGCAAGGATCGTGACATCCAGCGCAAGATTTTCACCCGCCGCAATGCCTTCCTCAAGAAGATCGTCGCGCATCTCTCCGCCGCCGGCGTCGAGAATGGCGATGCGATCATGCTGGTCGATATCGGTTATAACGGCACGGTCCAGAACCTGCTGACCCCGATGCTGGCCGAGGCGATGAACGTCAGCGTTTCCGGCCGGTACATCTTCCTGCGCGAGAAGCGCCAGTCGGGCCTCGACAAGCGCGGCATGATCGATGTGCGGGGCTTCGATTATCGCACGCTGCACGCGCTTTCGCGTTCGATCGTGGTGCTCGAACAGCTCTGCAACGTCGAGCAGGGCTCGACCATCGACTTCGATGCGGACGGCACGCCGGTGCGCGAGAAGACCGATGCCAAGGCCGCGAGCAACGCTAGCCGCGGCCTGGTGCAGGCCGCGTGCCTCGACTTCGTCTCGGAGGCCGCTGGCCCCAGCCGGATACGCGCACCCCGCGCCGACGATCTCGACAGCCGCTGCCGCGCCGCGGCCGCCAGCTTCGCCCGGCTGTTCTTCCTGCCGAACGCTGGCGAAGTCGGCGTCTTCGAGAGCTTCGACTTCGACTATAATATGGGCAGCGCGGCATCGGTGACGCTGGTCGACAAGGGACGCGGCCAGCACGGCCTGCGCCGCCGCGGCCTCACTTTCTACAATGATCAGCTGCCCCAATTCATGTCGGCCGAACTTCAGGCCCAGGGCCTTCCCGTCAGCCTCGCCAACTTCACCGCCTCGCGCTTCAAGCTGGACCTGCGCTCCACCGACTTCGAGGTGGGCGGCATCAAGGTGCCGGTGATCCTCGCCAGCACCGCACACCAGGGCGTGATGGACTTCACCGCCTGGCCGACGGCGGACGGCTATTATCATGTCCGCATCCCGGTCGGCCCGCAGCGGCCGGTCGTGGCGGTGCAGCTCGGCCAGATCTGCGAATGGGTGCAGGTCGAGGAGTTCGGCTTCATGCCGCTCGAGGACATGTGGGATGGCAAGTCCGCCTCGACCGTGGCGGCACAGGCCACCGCCGATGCGATGGAACAGATGAGCCCCGGCCTGTTCCGCGCCAGCCCCACCGGCGTGCTGATCGCCGCGCCGCCCGCAGGCACCGAGCCGATGGTGCTGTCGCTGGTGTTCCGCCCGGTCGTGACGCGCAGGGCCGCCGCCGACTTGCGCGTTGCAGCCTGATCTTCCCGGCTGGCGTGCGGTTCGCCTCACGCGCGAACCGCACGTTCCGGCGATCCCCTAGCGCTTGAGTTCGACTTCGCCCTGCCCCGGCTCGGTGAAGCCGCGCAGGATCTGCAGCATGCCTTCGGTGTCGAACAGCTGATACAGCGTGTTCAGCCCCTGGGCGAGATCGCCGCCGAACTGGAACGAGAACCGGTCCAGCGAACAATCCGACATCTCGAGCGAACCGCCCGAATAGTGAAGCAGCACGTTATTGAAGCTGCAATTGCGGAAGACATTGCCATCGAGCGTGACCGTCACGTCCTCGAAGCGCTCATTTGCATATTCCATTCAAGTTACCTTTCAAAACGGTCTCGAAATCCGCACCTAACGCCCTGTCCGCTGCCCCGCCAAAGCTTGCGGCCAAGGGTGGTTTCCGCTAAGGCGCGCGCGTCCGGCGGGCAATGCCTGCGGAGGAAGGCGCGGAGAGCTGACTCTCTTGCGCCCTTTTCGCTTTAATCGGCGTCTGGCTTTTCCTCCACTTGCACCTGCGCGACGGATGCCGCGAACGGCGATCGGCCGCCGCGGCGAGTCTGGCCCAAAGACCGTCGGATCCAACCGACTGGCCGGAAAAACATTGTTAGGAACTGAAACCCTTATGGCCACTACGGCAAATCCGAGCCGCGACGATTTCGCGGCCCTCCTCGAACAGACCCTGGGTCAGGCAGACGGCTTCGAAGGCCGCGTCGTGATCGGCACCGTCACCGCGATCGAGAACGACCTCGCCGTCATCGACGTCGGCCTGAAGTCCGAAGGCCGCGTGCCGCTGCGCGAATTCGCCGCACCGGGCCAGAAGGCTGACCTGAAGGTCGGCGACGAAGTCGAAGTCTATGTCGACCGCGTCGAGAACGCCAATGGCGAAGCCATGCTCAGCCGCGACCGCGCCCGCCGCGAAGCCGCCTGGGACAAGCTGGAAACCGAATTCGCCAAGTCGGCCCGCGTCGAAGGCGTCATCTTCGGCCGCGTCAAGGGCGGCTTCACCGTCGACCTCTCGGGCGCGGTGGCCTTCCTCCCCGGCTCGCAGGTCGACATCCGCCCGGTGCGCGACGTCACCCCGCTGATGGACATCCCGCAGCCCTTCCAGATCCTCAAGATGGACCGCAAGCGCGGCAACATCGTCGTGTCGCGTCGCGCCGTTCTCGAAGAGACCCGCGCCGAGCAGCGTTCGGGCCTCATTCAGAGCCTGGCCGAGGGCCAGATCATCGACGGCGTCGTCAAGAACATCACCGATTACGGTGCGTTCGTTGAC
>PJUL01001168.1_pt1 | contig 12294 bp, 5 predicted proteins | sample 1512221 | NCBI WGS metagenome assembly PJUL01 (sample SAMN08177667, study PRJNA422409) | Feces metagenome, whole genome shotgun sequencing project.
GGGCTCGGTGGTTGCTTATTGCATCGGCATCACCAACATCGATCCCATTAAATACAACCTGCTGTTCGAACGTTTCCTTAACCCCGACCGTAAATCGATGCCGGATATCGACACCGACTTCGACGACGAAGGAAGACAGAAGGTGATCGATTACGTAGTAGATAAATATGGCAAGAACCAGGTAGCGCAGATCATTACTTACGGTACCATGGCCGCCAAGATGAGTATCAAGGACGTGGCACGTGTACTCGATCTGCCACTTGTTGAATCCAACGCACTGGCCAAGATGGTGCCCGATAAACCAGGTATCGAATTGCGCCGTGTATTGCATGCACCGCTCAAAACAAAAGACGGCCCAAAATCTCTTGAAGAAAAGGATGGCCTGCAGAGCGAAGACATTGAGACCGTCAGAAAGCTCCGCGATATTTATAATCAGAAAGACAGTCCGCTCAGCAAAGTTTTGCATGAAGCCGAACGTCTGGAAGGTTCTGTCCGTAATACCGGTATCCACGCCGCGGGTATCATCATTGCCCCGCGCGACCTCACGGACCTGATTCCGGTTTCCATTGCCAAAGATTCCGATCTCTGGGTAACGCAGATAGAAGGAAGCATCATTGAAGATGCCGGCGTTATCAAAATGGACTTCCTGGGACTGAAGACCCTCACCATTATCAAGAATGCACTCACCATGATCAAACAGAATCATGGTGTGGAAATCAATATCGACGAAATACCGCTCGACGATCAGAAAACATTCGAGTTGTATCAGCAGGCTGCTACGATCGGCACATTTCAGTTTGAAAGTCCGGGGATGCAGAAATATCTCCGCGATCTCAAGCCCGACCAATTTGCCGACCTCATTGCGATGAACGCCCTGTATAGACCAGGCCCGCTCGCTTATATCCCCAACTTTATCGATCGTAAACACGGCCGGGAACAGATCGTATATGACCTGCCGGAAATGGAGGAATACCTGCAGGAAACATATGGTATCACCGTATACCAGGAACAGGTAATGTTGCTCGCGCAAAAGATTGCAGGCTTTAGTAAAGGTGATGCCGACGTACTGCGGAAGGCCATGGGTAAAAAGCAGATTGCGGTGCTGGACAAAATGAAAAACCAGTTCATTACCGGTGCTTCTGCCAAAGGACACCCGGTAGATAAACTGGAAAAAATCTGGACCGACTGGGAGGCTTTTGCACAATACGCATTCAACAAATCACACTCCACCTGTTATGCTTATGTAGCCTACCAGACGGCTTACCTGAAAGCGCATTATCCCGGAGAATATATGTCGGCCGTATTGAACAACGCCGGCAGTATTGAAAAGATCACCTTCTTCATGGAAGAATGTAAGCCGATGGGCATACAGGTATTGGGACCCGACATCAATGAATCCCTGAAAGGATTTGCGGTAAACAAAGCCGGTGTGATCCGTTTCGGTTTGGGAGGATTGAAAGGTGTGGGTGAAGCGGCAGTGGAAAGCATTATCGAAGAGCGCGAAAAGAACGGACCGTTCACCGATATATTTGATTTTATCCGCAGGATCAATCAACGTACGGTCAATAAAAAGACGCTGGAAAACCTGGCGTATGCCGGCGCCTTTGATTGTTTCCCCGAGCACCACCGCGCGCAATACTTCACGATTGTGCCGGGCGAAACAGCAACAGGGCTGGAAAAAATTATCCGCTACGGACAAACCATGTCTAACCAAAGTGTATCTGCCAGCAATACACTGTTTGGTGATATGCCGGACAGCATCGAAATTCCTACGCCGCGTCTGCCCGATTGTGCCCCCTGGTCGCTGACGCAGCAACTGGACTTCGAAAAAGAAGTAACGGGTATGTTCCTGAGCGGACATCCGCTGGATCACTACCGTTTTGAGATGAAACACTACGGCGTAACGTCGATCGGCGACTTCAATGAATTCCGCGACTCGATCAGGATGCAGCCGAATCCCGGCCGCCAGTTCCGGTTGATTGCACTGGTGGCATCGGCAGATCACCGCGTAGCGCAGAATGGTAATAAATATGGAAGGTTTAACCTGGAAGACTACACGGGTAAAACAGAAGTGTCGCTTTTCCGGGAAGAATACCTGCGGCTTCATCCGTTCCTGGTGCAGGGAACTGCGGTGTACATCACCGGCTATTTTAAGCCGCGCTTCAACAAAGAAGAATTTGAATTCAAGATAACGGGGGTATCGCTGGCCGAAACGTTGAAGAAAACACTCACCAAACAATTGACAATCAGCACACAAGCCCGTTATATCACCAGCGACCTGATTGATTTCATGGAAACCAACCGCCGTTCACATCCCGGCGATACGGCACTGCAATTTGTGGTGGTGGAACCGGCTCAGGAACTGAGAATCAGCATGGTAACCGGCGGCAACGGACTGGAAATGAATGATGACCTGATACAATATTTACAGGAAAAACCTGAGCTGGATGTGCAGGTACAACTGACCTGATACACATGCTAATACGACAGGCGTGGAGGAAAATAATGACATTTTTTACACAACCTTCTGCCACCCCTGCCTGTTATCTCAAGAGGACTTAAATTTGCAGTCCCTTGTTCGTAAAGCGACACTTAAAAAAACTTAAAATAAACACAATGGCAAAAGAGTTCAATGATGCAAACTTCCAGACAGATGTCCTGTCTTCTGATCAACTGACCGTGGTGGATTTCTGGGCAGAATGGTGTGGTCCCTGCCGCGCGATCGGTCCGGTTATCGAGGAGTTGTCAAAAGAGTATGATGGCAAAGTAAATATCGGCAAAGTGAATGTGGACAACAATCCGCAGGTATCGATGAACTACGGTATTACTTCAATTCCGGCTATCCTGTTCATCAAAAACGGACAGGTGGTTGATAAGCTGGTTGGCGCGCAGCCAAAAGGCAATTTTGTAAAAAAGATCGAAGCACATATCTAAAAAGAAATCCCGCCGAATGGCGGGATTTCTTTTTAAGGCGGAAGGTGTACGGTAAAAGGCTTAAGGTTGAAATTAAAGAGCTATTCACTTATTGACGATTCACGATTGACCATTCACTATTCACCATTCACTATTCACTTTTCACCATTCACTTTTAAATTTTGACTTTTGACTTTTGATTTTTTCCCCGATCTGTTTGTATACAACGAGCACAGCAATCATCAACTGGCGTTGTTGTTACAACGCAAAGCCGGTGAAATGCCGGAAAAGATACACCTGCTGTTCAGTCATATCCTCAATGCCCACCAGGTGTGGAACAGCCGTATCCAGCGCGATCAGCCGCCATTCGGAGTATGGGATCTTCGCACGGTAGACGAATATGTCGAGATCAACCGCCGCAACCACCTGCACTCATTGCAGGTATTGAAAAAATTTACCGACCTGGATACAAACATCCGCTACGTTAACACACGTGGGCAAGAATTCAGTAAAATACTAAAGGATATTCTCTTTCACCTCGTCAATCACTCTACTTATCACCGCGGACAAATAGCCTTGTTGTTGCGCCAGCACGGCGAAACGCCGCTGGTGAGCGATTATATTCATTTTAAGTAGCTCCGGAACGGAACGGCGTTGTAAGTTATAAGTGATAGGTTATAGGTAATAGGTAAACACTCTTTCACTATTCACTATTCACTCTTTCACTATTCACTATTCACCATTCACTATTCACCATTCACCATTCACCATTCACCCTTCACGACTAATGTGCAATCACCTGTGCCGGCGCGTTGCGATCGTGTTTATGCCGGAAGAAGATGGCGAACAACACGGCTACAATCAGTGCATACGCTGCAAACGCCAGCCAGATGCTATGCCAGTCCTTTGTGCCGTCAGGTAGTAGGAAATATGAATCGATTACTACGCCACTGATATAACTGCCTGCGAGTGCGCCGAACCCATTGGTCATCATCATGAATACGCCTTGTGCACTGGCCCGTATATCAGGCGCAATTTGTGTATCGACAAATAGAGAGCCTGAGATATTAAAGAAGTCGAACGCCATGCCATACACAATGCAAGAAAGAATGATCATCCACAGACCGTCGCTTGGATTGCCGTAGGCAAACAGGCCGAAGCGAAGTACCCATGCGATCATACTGAACAACATTACCTGTTTGATACCGAAGCGACGAAGGAAGAACGGAATGGCCAGGATAAATACAGTTTCTGAAATCTGGGAAATAGACATAATGATAGCAGGATATTTGACAGCTGTCAGGCCTTGGTATTCGGGTATTTTGGCAAAGTCGTGTAGAAAAGTATCTCCATAGGCATTGGTCAGTTGCAACGCTGCCCCGAGTAACATGGAAAAGATAAAGAACAGCGCCATTTTGGTTTGCGCAAATAACTTAAAGGCGCGCAGCCCGAGTCTTTCGCCCAAGCTTTTCTTAGCAGCGTTCGAAGGTTGTGGTGGGCATGCTGGCAATGTAAACGAGTATATTCCAAAGACAATGGAGGCCGCTGCGGCCACATAGAATTGTTTTGCCGACGTTTCGAAATGAAGCAAGCTTACAGTCCACATGGCGGCTATAAAACCGATTGTTCCCCATACGCGAATAGGCGGGAAGTCTTTTATAATATCTTTTCCGCTCTTGACAAGTGTGGCATAAGATACAGTATTGGCCAGGGAAATGGTAGGCATGTAAAATAGCATGTACACCAGCATTACCCAGAAAAAAGTTTTAGGGTCAGCGACCTCGGGTACATACATCAGCAAAATGGCTCCTGCTATGTGGCATATACCCAGCAAACGTTCAGCATTGATCCAACGGTCGGCAACGATACCCATCACGGCCGGCATAAACACAGCCGAAATACCCATAGTTGAAAAAATAGCTCCGAACTCGGTAAATGTCCAGCCTTTGGTTTGGGAACAATACGCGCCAATAGTGATCAGCCAGGCGCCCCAGATAAAAAACTCCAGAAAACTCAATGCAGTCAGGCGAAGTTTGATATGCTTCATACAGTTGTTTAGTTGCTTCAGCATCCCGGTAACCGGGATCATCGGGGGAAGATAGTAAATTGTCGTTCAGCCTGTCAAAAAAACTGAAAATTATTTCCTTATCTGCCGCCGTCATGCAGGCCGGGATGCCCTACCCGCTTGCATTTGTGCTAACGAACGTGGGAAGATTTTTTTCCCGGAAATTTTATTATTCAGTATTATTGTGGGCTTATTTTCAGGCAACCTGAATGTATTTCCTAACTTAAAACTATACTGCTTTGAGAAATTTTACCAAAGTACTTGCGGCAGGCTTGTTTTTATTCCTATCCACCCACGTCTTTGCGCAGAAGCGGACGTTGGAGGCTACGGGTGAAAAACAGCCAGTCACCTCTCCCGGAACTCCGGCATCGATCAAACGATGCGGAACGATGGAAGCTTATGCCGAGCTCTTCCGGCAGAACCCCGACTTCAAGCGCCAGTTTGAAGCAAATCAGCACCGCCTTCAGCAACAGGCCTCCCAAAATGCCAACCGTGTGATGGCGCTGGAAGATACCGTTGTAGTGGTTATCCACGTAATTGGTAGTGCCGCCATGCAGGCCCAGGTTACTGACGCTATCCTGCAATCCCAGATCGATACCCTCAACAGGGACTATCAGGGTAAAAACGCAGACAGCACACGTATCCCTGCGCACTTTAAACCTTTTTACGGCAAAATGGGCATTACGTTCCTGCTGGCGAAAACCGATCCTAACGGTTTTCTCACAACAGGTATCGAACGCCGCACCAATGCCATTACATTTACAGCAGGTACTGCCGACAACGCCAAGCGCACAGCTAATGGCGGCCTTGATGGATGGGATGGAACAAAATACCTGAACCTTTGGGTGGTAGCCTTTTCGGACCCTATCCTCGGTATCTCCGTATTTCCCGGCGACCCCCGCAACCTGAACCTGCACGGTTTTGTTTGCGACTACCGCGCTTTCGGCTCCAACGCTTCTTACCTGTATCCTGATTACAACAGAGGACGCACAACCACGCACGAACTGGGTCACTTCCTGAACCTCCGTCACATATGGGCAGACGACACTCAAGGCGGTGCAGACAACTGCGCAGGCCCCAACCGTTGCCTGGGAACCGACTTCCCCGGTGCTCCCGCCGGCCAGGATGATACGCCTAACCAATGTGCGGCCATCTACGGAAACTCCGACCCTACAGGTACCGGCGTTATCCGGACTGACGAATGTACACCGGGCGGAACTGGTATCATGTACCAGAACTTCATGGACTATGGTGATGACATTGCCCTGGTAATGTTCACCAAAGGACAAAATGCCCGTATGGAAGAAGCATTTACTTCTCCTGACCGTGGACCATTGCTTACTTCTACCGCTTACAACCCTCCTCCTGCCGCCCCGGGTAATGATGCACGCATCTCTGCGATCACTTCTCCGGCTGCCGGCGCAGTACTGGGTTGCGGTACAACCGTTACTCCTACCGTTACTATCCAGAACATGGGTGCTGTAACCCTGACCTCTGCACGAATCAACGTAATGGTAAACGGCACGGCCCAGGGAACTCCTTATCCATTTAACTGGACAGGTTCTCTGACTACCGGTCAGACAGCAGTCGTTACCCTCCCTGCGGTAACCATCCCTCTTGGTAATGCTACACTGAAAATTTATACCAGCCAGCCCAACAACGTTGTCGATGCTAACCCGGCCAACGACACAGCTACTGTGAGCGTTTCCCGCGTTAACCCGTCAACCATGCCGGTTAACAACGACTTCGAGGCTGCATTCCTGCCTACTGGCTGGAGCACTGTTAACCCCGATGGCGATGTACTGCAGTGGATCTGGGCAACTCCCGGAACAGGTGGTGCCGGCACAGGATCAACTGCCGTAGACAACTATAATAATAATGCAATCGGTACTACAGACGATATCCGCACGCCGTTTATCGCCAACACCGGTTTGCTCGCAACCGACTCTGTGCTCATTTCATTTGACCTGGCACACAAATACTACAGCGATATCTTTGGCGCAGCCAATGATAAACTGCAGGTACTGGTAACCAACAACTGCGGTGCTACCTACACTACCCTGTTTGACAGAGGCGGCGCGGCACTGGCTACTGCTGGTTCATCCGGCTCCATCTATGCAACGCCTGTTGCCTCTGACTGGAGAAACATCCAGTTGTCTATCGGTCAGAATATCTTCAGCGCAGGTCCGTTCCAGGTTGTATTCCGCAATGTGAACGATTATGGTAATACCATCTTCCTCGACAACATCAATGTGCGGATGAAACCCCGGAAAGATCTTCAGGCTTCTGCTGCTACACGTCCTGCTGCACAGGAATGTGCTACCAGCATTGCGCCTTCTTTCACTGTACGCAACAATGGCGGTCAGACCATCACTGCCTTCAAAGTAGGTTATGTACTGAACAACAATGCTCCTGTTATCGTAGCGGTTAACAACACGCTGGCTCCGGGTGCTTCTTATACACATACCTTCCCTGCTGCTACCATGCCAACCGGCAGCAACACGATCAAACTCTTCGGAGCTGATCCGCTGTCTGCTGAAGGTGGTACAGACGGTACACCTGCCAACGATACCATTACCCGCACCTTCTTCATCTCTCCCGTAGTAAACAACCTGCGTGAAGGATTTGAAGGAGCTACTTTTGCTCCGGCAGGATGGGTAATCGTGAACCCCAACAACAACAATACCTGGATCAAAGCTGCTCCCGGTAGTAACAGTGCTTCTTCTGCATTCATCGACAACTGGACCAATAACACAAACGGTCAGAACGATGACCTGCAACCGCAACTGATCAACGTACCCGGTACTGACGGACTTGAGATCAGCTTCGATGTGGCTCACAGACCTTACCCCGGCGCACTCGACCGTCTGCAGGTACAGGTATCTACCAACTGCGGCACTTCCTATACCACTGTATTCAACAAGGCCGGAACTACCCTGGCTACCGGTGCTGCTATGGAAGACGCTTACCTGACACCTCTCGCCAACGAATGGAGAAGAGAGCGCGTGGTAGCCAACGTTACCGGTACAGTACTGGTACGTTTCCGCAATACAAGCAACTGGGGTAACAACATTTTCATCGACAACATCAACATTGCTCCGGTAGTTAAACGCGACCTCGAACTGGTGTCTGTATCTCCGGATATCCTTTGTTCCAACGCCACATTGAGTGCCACGGTACGCAACAAAGGGGCTGAAGCCATCACCGGTTACACCGTAAGCTATACTGTAAACGGCGGCACTGCGGTAGCAACAACTGTTACAGGTGTCAACATCGCTGCAGGTGCTACTGCAACGGTGAACCTGAACGGAACAACCTTCCCTGCCGGTAACCTTGCCCTGAGAGTTTACACTTCAGCGCCTGTTACCGCTTCAGGTACCGGCGACCAGTATACACTGAACGATACACTGAGCCGCACGTCGTCTGTGATCGGTACCGTACCTGGTCCGGTTGTGGAAACGTTCTCCAGCACTACTTTCCCGCCTGCAGGCTGGGGTATTAACAACCCTGACGCAGACCTTACATGGGCTCGTTCAGGCGCTGGTAAGAGCAGCGTAGGTTCTGCTGCGATCCGCAACTATGTATACCTGGCGCAGAACAGAAGAGACGACCTCTACACACCGATCCTCGGTTACACAACCGCCGACTCGGTATCACTGAGCTTCGACCTTTCTGCTGCAACACGCACATTCCCCGGAGCTACCACCGTACCAATGGATACGCTGGAAGTACTCGTTACCAAAGATTGTGGTGCTACCTTTACTTCTGTTTACAAGAAGTGGGGCGCTGCATTGCAGACACTGGGTAACCCGAACGCCGGTCTGGCCAACGAATTCGTTCCTTCAGCTACCAACTATATCTGGAGAAGAGAATCGATAGACCTCACCGCATTTGCTTCAGGTGGTCCGCTGCAGGTTGTATTCCGCAACACAACGAACAACCAGAACAACATCTACATTGACAACGTAAACTTCGCGGCCAAAACGCTGCCTGACCAACTGAAGAGAGATGGTTTCATGGTAACGCCAAGTCCGTTCACTACCAGCTTCAATGTATGGTTCGTCAACGCTCCCGCCGATCTGAAATACATCACAGTACTGACTGCCTCCGGACAGCAGGTGTGGAGAAAAGATTTCACCGGCAGCAACACCAACGTTATTCCTGTAGACCTGACCGGCAAAGCCGCAGGTATCTATGTAGTGAAAATCGGTTATGGTGGAAAAGAAGTACAAACCAAAGTACTCAAGCTGAATTAAGTTGTTCTTAATCACATAGCACAAAACCTCCCGAACATTCGGGAGGTTTTTTTGTTCTTAGACTGTACCTTCGCCCCAAAATATCCACACGACACCATGGATAAAACTGATATACTTTACTCACCTGCCCTGCAGACCGATTCTCCCGAACTGGCCGCTATTGCCCGGAAAGTGCAGGCACAGGAACGCATAACCGATGAGGACGCGCTTCTCCTGTTTGAAAAAGCCAGCCTGCCATTTGTTGGCGCGCTGGCCAACCAGATCCGCGAACGCAAACACGGGGATACGACCTATTTCAACCGTAACTTTCATATCGAGCCGACCAACGTCTGCGTTTATTCCTGCCATTTCTGTTCTTACAGCCGCCTTTATGCGCACCGCGACGAAGGATGGGAACTGAGCATCGAACAGATGATGGACATGGTAAAAAAATACGATGGCAAACCGGTAACGGAAGTACATATCGTAGGCGGCGTTCACCCGAAAATGAACCTCGAATTCTTTGCGGAATTATTGACGCGCATCAAAGCCCATCGTCCCGATTTGCATATCAAAGGATTTACAGCCGTAGAGCTGGATTACATGTTCCGAAAAGCAAAGAAAACGGTTGAAGAAGGCATGCAATACCTCCACGAAGCCGGCCTGGATTCATTGCCCGGCGGCGGCGCGGAAATCTTTGCACCGGAAATACGTGAACAGATTTGTGCAGATAAGATCGATGGCGAAGGCTGGCTCAACATTCACGCCGCCGCTCACAAACTCGGCATGCACAGCAATGCGACCATGTTGTATGGTCATATTGAAAACTATGCGCACCGTGTACACCACATGCGCAGATTGCGTGAGACGCAGGATATCACCGGAGGCTTCAACACCTTCATTCCGCTGAAATTCCGCAACAAGGAAAATGACATGAGTCATGTGGCAGAAAGCAGCCTGATCGAAGACATGAAAGTATATGCGATCGCACGGATCTACCTCGACAACTTCCCGCATATCAAAGCCTACTGGCCCATGCTCGGCCGGCAAAATGCACAACTGTCATTGTCTTTCGGTGTAAATGATATCGATGGTACAATCGACGATACCACACGTATTTATTCAATGGCCGGTTCAGAAGAACAAACGCCGGCCATGAGTACTGCGCAGTTGGTAACACTGATCAAACAGGCACGTCGCAAACCTGTTGAACGCGGCACTTTATACAATGTTATTCGTGATTACAGCGATATTCCGTTGGAAGAAATAGAAAGCAACCCCTTGCTCAACTGATAAAAGAAAACCTCACTATCAAGTGAGGTTTTCTTTTATCAATAGGTCAATCAGTAAATAGTGAATGTCAGTTTCCTACCCCCTGGTTCGTGTATACACGAACCAGGGATGTTTCCCAACTCAAATCGTGAAGGCTGTCTCGATGATCTCCTCCTGCTCCTGCTTGTGGATTTTCGCATAACCTGTGGCAGTTGATGCAGAGGGCTGGCGGCTGATAACACCGTAGTTGATCGTCTTCAGGTTCATTTGCAGGAAAGACGCAGCGCCCATGTTGAGCGGTTCTTCCTGTACCCAGAACCAGGTAGCCTTGTTGTATTTACCATACAATGCTTCCAATTGTTTTACCGGCAGCGGATACAATTGCTCCACCCGCACGATCGCCACGTCCTTGCGGTTGTCTTTCTGCTGGCGCTCTGCCAGGTCATAATAAACTTTACCACTGCAGAACAATACTTTCTTCACTTCCGCAGCATCCTCTATAAATGTATCATCGATGATTTCGCGGAAGCCGCCTTTGAGGAATTCTTCTTTATGAGAATACGTTCCGGCATGACGAAGATTGGCTTTCGGAGAGAAGATGATCAGCGGCTTGCGGAAAGGCCATGCCAGCTGACGACGCATGGCGTGGAAATAGTTGGAGGATGTGGTAATGTTGGCAATCACCATATTCAGTTCCGCACACATTTGCAGGAAACGTTCCATACGTGCACTGCTGTGCTCAGGTCCCTGCCCTTCATAGCCGTGTGGCAGCAACATCACCAGGCCATTCATGCGTTGCCATTTTTGCTCACCGGCAGCAATGAACTGATCGATCATGATCTGCGCTCCGTTAACGAAGTCGCCGAATTGCGCTTCCCACAACACAAGCGCATTGGGGTTGGCCAGGCTAAAACCGTATTCAAAACCAAGTACCGCGTATTCACTCAGCAGTGAATTGAAAATGCGGTATTTACCGGCACCTTCACCCAGTCGGCTGAGACGATTATATTCTTGATCGGTATTCTCATCACGCAGTACTGCATGACGATGACTGAACGTGCCGCGGCATACGTCTTGTCCGCTCATGCGAACATCTTTACCATCGGCGAGAATACTGCCATAGGCTAATAATTCACCGGAAGCCCAGTCCAGCTTTTGTTCTGTATCAAACAACCGGACTTTATCCTGTATGATCTTTTCTACCTTACGGAGTGGCTTGAAACCTTCCGGCCATTGCATCATCGCTTTGAAGATGCGGTCGAATGTTTCAGGTGATATGCCTGTTGCAGGCGACATATCAAAATCTTCTTCTGTTGCGCGACGCATGTTGCGCCACCAGATATCCGGTTGCTGGTAGGTATACGGTAAAGGTTTTTGCTTTACTTCATCGAGGCGGTCCTGCAGATCGGCCCAGAATTTCTTTTCCATCTCCTTAGCAAGATCCTGTGCGTCGGCTTCGCCATTCTCCAGCAGGAACTTGATATATACTTCGCGCGGATTGGGATGTTTGTCGATCATCGCATACATGGTCGGCTGCGTGAATTTCGGATCATCCCCTTCGTTGTGACCGTGTTTGCGGTAGCACACCATATCGATGAATACATCGGTGTGGAACTCGCTGCGGTAGCGGGAAGCGATCTCTGCACATTTTACCACCGCCTCGGGGTCATCGCCGTTGACGTGGAATACAGGAGACTGCACCATTGCCGCCAGTGAAGTACAATAATCAGAGCTGCGTGCATCATCGAAATCGGTCGTGAAACCAATCTGGTTGTTGATTACAAAGTGAAGCGTGCCTCCGGTATAATA
>PJUL01001171.1_pt1 | contig 12215 bp, 9 predicted proteins | sample 1512221 | NCBI WGS metagenome assembly PJUL01 (sample SAMN08177667, study PRJNA422409) | Feces metagenome, whole genome shotgun sequencing project.
ATCGGCGGCGCGCCCGAACCCTATTATGTACTGCGGCTCGATCCGGCGACGAAGCAGGTCGTGGTCGGCCCCAAGCGGGCGCTGGCGGTGCGCGCGGCGCGGATCGAGGGGATCAACTGGCTGGGCGGCGCCTATCAGGGGCCGATGACCGCCAAGGTGCGCAGCCTCGCCAAGCCGGTGCCGGCGCGGCTGGAGGACGGGCGCGTGGTGTTCGAGACGCCGGAATATGGCGTGGCGCCCGGCCAGGCCGCGGTGCTCTATGCCGGCGAGCGGGTGCTCGGCGGCGGCTGGATCGCCGAGACCGAGCGGGCGGAACTGCTGCCGGCCTGAGCGGATCCGGCCGGAATCGGCGCGGAAAGTCACGAAAGTCCCGACACCCATCGCGCGAGGCGCCGGCCGCCCTTGCGAAACCGGCGCGCATGACGCCTCACGCCGCGTTGCGCGGACGCGGACGACAGGGGTCGGGGAGATGCGGCTGGCCTGCATCCGCCAGTATAGATCAGACGAAATCCTACATTGCCAGTGCGGGGTTGGTCGCCGGTGGACGAGTTGCCCCGGCATTGCGCCGATGCGTCCTATGTGTATTATTAAGGCAACACACATAGGGAGCCGCTCATGTTACTGGCCGCCGCATTTTCGATCGCCCTGCTCCAGTCCGCGCCCGATCCTGCCCTCCTCGCGGAAGTGAAGGCCGCCGATACGGCCTTGTTCGAGACTTTCTTCGAGCGCTGCGATCCCGCGCGACTGGCCGCGCAGGTGACGCCCGATTTCGAGATGTACCACGACAGGGACGGGGTGGTGGCGACGAGCGGGGAGGCGTTCGTCGCGCTCTATGCCAAGGGCTGCGAGGCGAAAAAGGCGCCCGACGCATGGCGCAGCCGCCGCGCGCTGCTGCCGGAAACCCTGCACGTCGATCCGGTGCCGGGCTTCGGCGCGATCGAGGAGGGCGATCACGTCTTCTACGAGCGAAAGGGCGACGGGCCGGAGAAGCTGGTCGGCAAGGCCCATTTCGTCCAGCTCTGGAAGAAGGCGCCGGACGGCTGGCGGGTGGCGCGCATCCTCAGCTATGCGCACCAGGCGGTGGAGCACTGACGGGAAGCCACCATTGGCGCGCGGACCGAACGGCCGGGATTGGGTGGGGAGTGGTCGTAGAGATCGGCGAACCTTCCGGCCGCTACACGCCCCGGCTCCAGCCATTCAGCCTGACTCTGCCCGGCCCTGAAACCTGCCGTTCGCGCCTACTGCTGCAACACATGGTGTGTGGTGACAACATTGACGAACTTCTTGTTCATGCCCCTGTCCCGCGCTCGGTCCAATAAGGATAGTTGTCGAAGCTGCTATGCTGTTCGAATTCCGCCTCAGTGGGCGGCTGCAGCGGACTGAACCTGGCGCCGAGCAGTCCGGCATCGCGCCACGCCGCTGCCAGAACTTCATCGAAGATGAAGCGCGTCGTGTACCGAAGAAGATAGAAGGCGTGCGTCTCCGCGGATACGTCCGGGAAGTGCATGTCGTTCAGCATCAGGAAGTACGGGTTCCCCGGTGCGTCTGGGAACCGATCGGAAAAATGCACCACGGAGGAGTGCTCCTCGTCGAAGCGATCGACCATCCGGATGACATCCATCATCCAGTAAGGTTCGATCGGGATCCCCTCGCCATCGGTCGTGACGCACTCGGCGAACTCGAAAGCGTCGGGATCGATGCTGGAAAGCAGCGTCTTCGCGCGCGTCGATACATAGCGCTTCCGCAAGCCATACATATCGAGAAGCTGATCCTCATCCGCCCCTGCGATCAGAGCCGGCGTCTTGCACAAGGGAGGAAGACCGATCGAGATCGGCACCTCCCGGCCTTCCAGGAAGAATTCGTGCGTCCCTGACATCCGGCCGTTCACCAATGCCTCCGCCTCGTTGACGAAAGCGAAGTCGCTCGGATTATAGTCCATATCCGGCCCGACCAGATAGAACCCGCGCCGATCGTTCGAACGCATTACGAAAACTCCCCCACCACGGCGATTCGGAGATTCCGGCGCATGTGCCTCACCGCGCCCCCATCGCGAGATCAACCTCACCCTTAGATATGCGCTGCCAAGCGTTTGAACAGTAATAAAAGGGCGTGTTGCTAAAGGTCGGCTCAAACCGATGGAGATGGCGGGATGTTGGCTTGAAGCTGCCATTCAAGGCCCGCCAATGAATGACTGGTTATGGTCGGAAGCCGACGCTCGCCACTAGGGGCCAGGGACGGCAGTTTTCATGCTTCGATTTCCAGAAAGCCGCCAGTCAGCAACCGGCCGCCTTTACAAGCCCTAGCCCTGAAGCGCGAACTCGCCCGTGATCACCGTCACGCACTTGCCGCCCAGGAGCGCCCGGTCGCCCGCCAGCGTGCAGGCGACATGGCCGCCGCGCTTGGAGGCCTGGAAGGCGCTGAACGTGTCGCGGCCGAGGCGTTTCGCCCAATAGGGCGTCAGCACCGAATGGGCCGAGCCGGTAACCGGATCCTCGTCGATGCCGGCCGCCGGGGCGAAGACGCGACTGACCACATCGGTGTCGGTGCCTGGCGCGGTCACGATGTTGAGCGTGTCGCCGATCGCCGCGAGCGCCTTGAAGTCGGGCCGAAGCGCCAGCACGGCGTCTGCGCTTTCCAGCACGGTCAGGTCATAGCCATTGGGATGGCGCAGCGTCTCGCCGCGGCTGACGCCCAGCGCTTCGAGCAGGCCGGGCACCTGTGCGGGCTCGGGCGCATAGGCGGGGAGTGCCATCGCATAATTGTCGCCGTCACGGCGCACTTCGAGCATGCCGGCCTTGCGGGTGCGGAAGGTCACGCCGGCGCGCGACGGATCGCCGGCCAGCACGAAATGACCGCTCGCGAGCGTGGCATGGCCGCACAGCGCGACTTCCACCGCGGGCGTGAACCAGCGCAGCTCGAAATCGGCCACGCCGCTCGTGTCGGGAAGGAGGAAGGCGGTCTCGGAGAGGTTGTTCTCCTCGGCGATCTTCTGAAGCGTCTCGTCCGCCAGCCAGGATTCGAGCGGGATCACTGCCGCCGGGTTGCCCGTGAAGGGTCGGTCGGCAAAGGCGTCGATCTGGGCGAAAGGCAGGATCACTCGGTGTCCTTCAACAGATTGGCTTCGGTCATCGGATTCTCGGGCTCGTCGACATGCCCGTCGGGATCGACATGGATCAGGATCTCGGTGCCGGGAAAGGCAGTGCACAGCTCCTTCTCCAGCGCCTCGACCACGTCATGCGCCTGCTGGATCGTCATCGCCGGGTTCATCGAGATGTGGAACTGGACGAAGTCCTGATTGCCGCTGCTGCGGGTGCGCAGGTCGTGCAGGCTGCGGAGTGCCGGATTGCGCGCGGCGACCTCGACAAAGGCGCGGCGCTTCTCCTCGGGCCATTCCTTGTCCATCAGCTGGTCGATCGCCGCTTCGCTGGCGCGCCAGGCGCCGAACAGCAGCCAGAAGGCAATGACGATGCCGAAGACGGGATCGGCGCCGACCAGGCCCCAGGCATCGAGCAGCAGGGCGAGGATCACCGCCGCGTTGAGCATCAGGTCGGACGTATAGTGAATGCGGTCCGCGCCGATCGCGACCGAGCCGGTCTGGTCGATGACGTGCTTCTGGTAGCGGGTGAGCGCCAGCGTCACGACGATGGCGATCATGCTGACGACGATGCCCGATTCGGGCGATGCCGAAACGTCGCCGCCCTGCAGCCGCTCGATCGCGCGGATCAGGATGGCGAGGGCCGAGATGGCGATGACCACGACCTGGAAGAGCGCGGCGAGCGCCTCCGCCTTGCCGTGTCCGAAGCGGTGATTCTCGTCGGCCGGCTGCGAGGCCCAGTGCACGCCGCCGAGCGTGACCAGCGAGGCGAACAGGTCGAGCACCGAATCCGCGAGGCTGGCGAGCACCGCGACCGATCCCGTGGTCCAGGCGGCCCATGCCTTGAGCAGGCCGAGCAGGATCGCGGAGCAGACGCTGGCGAGCGCGGCGCGGCGGGCGAGGTTGGTCACGGCCTGACGCTCACGGGTAGAGCAGGCCCTCTGACCAGCCGGCGCCGGTCCGGGTGAACAGCCGGCGCTCGTGCAGGCGATGGGCGCGGTCCTGCCAGAATTCGATCGTCGCCGGCGTTACCCGGTAGCCGCCCCAATGCGGCGGGCGCGGGACGTCCTGTCCTTCGAACCGGGCCTTCACTTCCTCGAAGCGCGCCTCGAAGGTTTCGCGGCTGTCGAGCGGGCGCGACTGGTCCGATGCCCAGGCGCCGAGCTGCGAATCGCGGGCGCGGCTGGCGAAATAGGCGTCGCTCTCGGCATCGGTGGCGAGGCTGACAATGCCCTCGATGCGGATCTGGCGGCGCAGCGACTTCCAATGGAAAAGCAGCGCGACCTTCGCGCCGTCGTGCAGGTCCTGCGCCTTGCGGCTCTCGCGGTTGGTATAGAAGACGAAGCCGTCCGGGCCATGGCCCTTGAGCAGCACCATCCGGGCGGAGGGCTGGCCGTCCGCCCGCACCGTCGCCAGCGTCATCGCATTGGAGTCGTTGGGCTCGCTGGCGCGGGCCTCATCGTACCAGATTTCGAACAGATCGAAGGGATCGGTGGTCATGGCCGGGGGCTCTACGCCTCCCCCGAACGGGTGTCGAGGAACGACTCTTTCGCTGGCACATTGAATCGGCTTCGCAACGAGGAGAGCGACATGGCGGCGCGCGCCTATTGGCAGGGACAGATACGGCTGGCGCTCGTGTCGATCCCGGTCGAGATCTACACCGCGACCAAATCGGGCGCGCAGATCAGCTTCCACCAGATCCACGAGCCGAGCGGCAAGCGGATCAAATATGAGAAGGTCGCCCCCGGCGTCGGTGCGGTCGAGCCCGACGAGATCGTGAAGGGCTATGAGGTCGAGAAGGGCGAATATGTCCTGCTCGAACAGGACGAGATCGATGCGGTGAAGCTCGAATCGAAGAAGACGCTCGAGCTCACCCAGTTCGTCGATGCCGACGAAATCGACGTGCTTTATTATGAGCGTCCCTATTTCGTGGTGCCGGCGGACGATCTGGCCGAGGAGGCGTTCATCGTGCTGCGCGAGGCGCTGAAGCGGACCCGCAAGGTCGGGCTCGGGCAACTGGCGATGCGCGGGCGCGAATATGTCGTCAGCCTAAAGCCATGCGGGCGCGGCATGGTGCTGGAGACGCTGCGCTATGCCGACGAGGTCAACAAGGCGCAGGGCTATTTCCGCGACATCCCGGACGATGCACCCGATCCCGAACTGCTCGGGCTCGCCGAGAGCCTGATCGAGAAGAAGGTCTCGAAGTTCGACCCCAAGGGGTTCCACGACCGCTATATCGACGCGCTCCGGGACCTGATCGCGCGCAAGCAGAAGGCGAAGGGCAGGAAGATCATCGAGGACAAGGACGACGGCAAGGAGAACCGCGGCTCGAACGTGGTCGACCTGATGGCCGCGCTCAAGAAGTCGCTGGAGAAGCCCGAGGCGAAAACCCGGGCGCCGGCGAAGAAGGCCCCGGCGAAGAAGCGCGCGTGATGCCGACGAAGGATCCGCTCGAGAAGTACAACGCCAAGCGCGACTTCGCGAAGACTGCGGAGCCTGCGGGCAAGCTTGCCAGGGGCGGCGGCCACCGCTTCATCGTCCAGAAGCACGATGCGACCCGGCTCCACTGGGATTTCCGGCTGGAGATCGACGGCGTGCTCAAGAGCTGGGCGGTGACGCGCGGGCCCAGTCTCGACCCCGATGAGAAGCGGCTGGCGGTACGAACCGAGGATCACCCGCTCTCCTATGCCGATTTCGAGGGGACGATCCCAAAGGGCGAATATGGCGGCGGCACGGTGATGCTGTGGGACGAGGGCAGCTGGGCGCCGATCGAGGGGAAGAGCGCGAAGGATCTGGAGAAGGGCCATCTCCACTTCACCCTGGATGGCGAGCGGATGAAGGGCGAGTGGCTGCTGATCCGCCTGAAGCCGCGGGGCAAGGAGCGCGGCGAGAATTGGCTGCTGCGCAAAATCGACGACCGCTATGCGAGGGCGAGCGACGCACTGGTCGAGACCGGGCTGACCAGCGTGAAGACCGGGCGGACGATGCAGGAGATTGCGGAGGGCGCCAAGCCGGCGAAGATCCTCCCCCGGAGGGGGAGGGGAATCAGCGCAGCTGGTGGAGGGGGATTGCCCCAAGCGTCGCGCTCGCCGAAGCCCCCCTCCACCACCGCTTCGCGGCGGCCCCCCTCCCCCGCCGGGGGAGGAATGAAGAATCCCGCATTCCGCAAGCCTCAGCTCGCGACCCTGGTCGACACGGTGCCCGCGGGCAACCAGTGGCTGCACGAGGTGAAATATGACGGCTACCGCGCGCTGCTGAGCCTCGGCGGCAAGGGCCCGAAGATCTACACCCGCACCGGGCTCGACTGGACCGACCGCTTCCCCGGCATTGCCGAGGCCGCCGCATCGCTGCCCGGTCCGGCACTGATCGACGGCGAGATCGTCGCGCTGAAGGACGGGAAGCCCGATTTCTCGACGCTGCAGGAAGCGCTGTCAAATGGCGGCGAGGGACTGACGATGTTCGCCTTCGACCTGCTCGAAGCGGCAGGCGAGGACCTGACGAAGCTGCCCCAGCTCGCCCGCAAGGAGCGGCTGCGGGCGCTGCTCGACGGTGCGGACGAACGCATCCAGTTCTCCGAACATGTCCTCGGGGCCGGCGAGAAGCTGTTCGAGACGATGTGCCGCGAGGGCTATGAAGGCGTCGTCTCCAAGCGCGCCGACGCGCCCTATCGCGGCGCGCGGACCAGGGCGTGGCTCAAGACCAAGTGCATCCGCCGGCAGGAATTCGTGATCCTTGGCTGGCTGCCGTCCTCCGCGAAGGGGCGCGGCTTCCGCTCGCTGCTGCTCGGGGTGAACGGGCCCGAGGGGCTGGTCTATGCGGGCAAGGTCGGCACCGGGTTCGGCATGGAGGCGCTGCAGGAACTGCGCGAACGGTTCGACGGGATTGCGGCGAAGACGCCGGCCGCCGAGGTGCCGCGGGCCGAGGCGCGCGGTGCGCACTGGGTGAAGCCCGAGCTGGTCGCGGAAGTCGCGTTCAGTGAGTTCACCGCCGACAACGTGGTGCGCCATGCAAGCTTTCTCGGCCTGCGCGAGGACAAGCAGGCGAAGGAAGTGGTGGCGGAGAAACCCGCGAAGCTGGCCGAGGGGCCGGTCTCCGCCGTGAAGATCAGCAGCCGCGAACGGGTGATCTTCCCTGGCGACGATCTGACCAAGGGCGACCTGGCCGATTATTATCTCGCCACCGCCGCGATCACTTTGCCCTGGCTCGCCAACCGCCCGATCAGCCTGGTCCGCTGCCCGCAGGGCCGCGCCCGGCAATGCTTCTTCCAGAAGCATGATGCCGGCAGCTTCGGCGACCATGTCCACCATGTCGAGATTCGCGAGAAGGACGGCTCGGTCGAACCCTATCTCTATCTCGACGATGCCGACGGGATCATGGCCTGCGTCCAGATGGGGACGATCGAGTTCCATGGCTGGGGGAGCCTGGTCGCCGATGTCGAGAAGCCCGACCGGCTGGTGTTCGACCTCGACCCCGACGAGGGGCTGGGCTTTGACGACGTGAAGAAGGCCGCGGCGGACATCAAGGACCATCTTGCCGATATGGGGCTGACGAGCTGGCCGATGCTGTCGGGCGGCAAGGGCGTGCATGTGGTGGTGCCGCTGCGCCCCGGGGCCGAATGGCCCGAGGCGAAGAGCTTCTGCGAGCGCTTCTCCCGCGCGCTCGCCGAGGCGGAGCCGGAGCGGTTCACCGCCAATCTCAAGAAGGCGAGCCGCAAGGGGCGGATCTTCATCGACTATCTGCGCAACCAGCGCGGCAGCACCGCCGTGCTCCCCTATGTCGTCCGCGCCCGCGAAGGCGCGCCGGTGGCGGCGCCGGTGACATGGAGCGAACTGCGCGACATCGACAGCCCGCGCCACTTCACCATCCGCGATGCCGCCGAGCTGCTGGAGCGCGCTACCGGCCGGGCGCTACAGGGCTGGGGGCTTGCCGATCAGGTGCTGCCCGACGTCTGAGCGCGGCGGTGCAGCCAGGCGCCGAGGCGCGTGCGGATCGGCACGTCCCAGAAGCGATAGGCTGCCCATGCGACCAGCAGCAGGAACGGCACCAGTGCGGTCCCGATTGCCAGCAGCTCGGCCTGCGACGCCTTGCCGGTCGCGACGAAGTTCATCCAGAGATAGAGGAAGGGGAAATGGGTGATGTAGATCGGATAGGAGATGCGCCCGCTCGCCTTGCACAGCCACAGCATGCCGCGGCCGGCCTCGGAATGGCGGCCCGCGATCAGGATGGCGGGGAACAGCAGGATGACGACCGCGGCTTCGTACAGTCCGTTGAGCTTCACCCCGCCGACCACCGGCAGGGTCGGCGCGGCGATCGCAGCGAGCATCGCCAGCGACAGCGGCAGCCAGCCGAGGCGGATATTCGGCAGCCGGTCGCGGACCCGGTACAGCCACAGGCCGGTTAGGAACGGGAAGAACAGCCGCACCGGCGCCATCCAGAAGGTCTCCCAATAGGAGCCCTGGTCGAGCGTTCCCGCCAGCGTCGCGCCGACCGTCAGCACCACGCCGCTTGCCACCGCCAGCAGCGCCAGCCAGTGCGCGCGCAGCCGGCGCAGGATCAGCGCATAGGCGAGGTTGCCGATATATTCCTGGAAGAGCGTCCAGATCGGCCCATTCAGCGGGTGGGTGTCGGTCCAGCGATTGGCCAGCGGCCAGCTCGGCAGCGCGAACAGGCATAGCGCAAAGGCGCCCAGGACCGAAGCCAGCGGCACCGCCTGCGCCTTGCCGGCAAAGGGATCGAGCAGATAGCTCGCCAGCCCGAGCAGTGCGCCGAGGATCACCAGCGGATGCAGCCGGATCAGCCGCAGCGCGACGAAACGGCCGGCGGTCATGCGCCCCCAGCGATCGTCATAGGCATAGCCGATCACGAAGCCGGAAAGCGCGAAGAAGAAGTCCACCGCGAGCGGGGCGTGGTGCAGCACCACCCTGGCACCGTCCCACATCACGGTGATGCCCTGGATGTGGAAGAGCACCACGATCAGCGCGGCGGTGCCGCGCAGGCCGTCCAGAACCTCAAAATGCGCCTTGCCGGTGACAGTGCGGTCCGGGGTTTCCTGTATTGTCGCGCTCTTCGTCACCGGCCCCTCTCCGCCCTGTTTGCGCGGATTGGTGTCGGGTCGGGGCGGAAAGCGCAAGCCCGCCAGCGGATCAGACCTGCCCGGCCGCTTCCAGGATCAGGTGCGCGATCTCGTGCGGGTGGGAGATCAGCGAGACATGGCTCGACTTGAGCTCGATCGTCGTCGCGCCCATCCGCTTCGCCATGAAGCGCTCGAGATCGGGGTTGATCGTGCGATCCTCGGTCGACACCGCATACCAGCTCGGCTTGCTGCGCCAGGCGGCCTGGGTGGTGCGGCCGGTGAGCAGCGGTTTGTGGAAGGGCTGCTGCACGGCATAGAGCGCCCGCGCCTTGCGGACCGGCAGGTCGCCGGCGAAGTCGCGCAGGAACGCTTCCTCGCTCAGCCGGCCCTCGTCGCCGTCATAGACGATGCCGGCGCTGGCCGGCGGCGTCGGATATTTCGCGGCGAGCGCGCTATAATCCTCACCGGCATCGGGCGCGCGGGCGGCGACATAGACCAGCGACGAGACCTTGGGATGCGCGCCCGCCTCGGTGACGATCATGCCCGAGAAACTGTGCCCGGCGAGCACGGTAGGGCCATCCTGCCGGTCGAGCACGCGCGTCGCCTCGGCCACCGCATCGGGCAGGGTGGTCAGCGGGTTCTGCACCGAGGTGACGTTGAGGCCGCGATCCTGAAGCAGCGGAACTACTTCGGACCAGGACGAGCCATCGGCGAACAGGCCGTGGACGAGCACGACATTGCGCGCCTTGACCGGCGCCGGGCGGGCAAGGGCGGGGCCGACGAGTGTGACGGCGAGCGAGGCAAGGGCGGCGCGGGAAAAGCCGCGGCGATCGAGCGAAAGCTGGGACATCGGACGCAACTCCACAGGAGGGCGGGACGTCCACCCTTATACCGCGCAGCCCGGCAGCTACCCAATCATCCATAGGTTTGCGCCTTCCGCATCCCTGCTTGCGCATCCTGCCCCCCCATTGATGCAGATATATTGCAAACGATTCGCAATAGTATTACTGGCGCGCTCAATGCCGTTGGAAGTGCGGCACGCTATCCGCTTTTGAAGGGGTCTCCAGGTTGACGTTCAAGCTTACTCTCTCGCTGGGCGCCGCGCTGTGCGCGCTCGCTACGCCCGCCTTCGCCCAGACCGAGGACGCGCAGAAGCCGGCAGAAGAGGGGGAGATCGTCGTCAGCGGCCGCTATACGATTCCCGACAAGATCGACACCGCGACGGGCCTTGGCCTGACGGTGCGCGAGACGCCGCAATCGGTGAGCATCGTCACCGCCCAGCGCATCCTCGACCAGAATCTGATCACCGTCGCCGACGTGATCGAGAATGGCGTGGGCGTTGCGGTCAATGAAGTCGATGACGTGCGCAACTCCTTCTATGCGCGCGGCTTCGAGATCCGGAACACCCAGATCGACGGCGTGCCGGCGGCCTGGACCCTGGCGGGCGGGAACGGCGAGACCAGCATGGACGTGTCCGTCTATGAGCGGGTCGAGATCGTGCGCGGCGCGACCGGCTTGCTCTCGGGCGCGGGCGATCCCTCGGCCTCGGTCAACCTCGTGCGCAAGCATGCCGACGCCAAGGAATGGGGCGGATATGTCAATGCCAGCATCGGCAGCTGGAACACCTGGCGGATCTCGGGCGATGTCGGCGGCGCGCTGACCGCCAATGGTCGTATCCGCGCCCGCGCGGTGGGCCGCTATGAGGAGGGCGACTCCTATATCGACCTGTACCACAACAAGAAGTACGTGCTGTACGGCGTGGTCGATGCGGACGTGACCGACAGCACGCTGGTTCGCGCCGGCGTCAGCTATCAGAACACCAAGCCCAAGGGCGCGCTGTGGGGAGCGCTGCCGACCTTCTATACCGACGGCAGCACGACGCATCTCGATCGCTCGCAGAGCACCGCGGCGGACTGGACCCGCTGGAACAGCACCAATCTCAACGTCTTCGGCACGATCCGCCAGCAGATCGGCGAGAAGTGGAGCGTCACGCTCAACTATAACCGCCTGCGCAACGCGAGCGACACCCAGCTGCTCTATCTCTACGGCAATATCGACAAGGCGACGGGCACGGTCGAATCGAGCAACCCGTACAAGTCGATCGGCGAGAGCACGCAGGACAGCTTCGACGGGCAGATCAAGGGCGTCGTCACGCTGTTCGGGCGCGATCACGAAGTCGTGCTCGGCGCGCTGCACTCGATCCTCAACCGCCATACTGACAATTATGTCGCCCCCTATACGGACAATAATCCGGCCTGGGGCACGGGGCTGAACGACTGGGCGCATAACGTGCCGCTCGTCGGCGAGGGCGGCGCGACCTTCCCCGAGCCGGTCTGGGGCACCACGCCGGTGCGCAACGAGCAGGAGCGGATCAAGCAGACCGGCTATTATGGCGCGGTGCGCCTCAACATCGCCGATCCGCTCAAGATCATCGCGGGCGGCCGCATCGCGAGCTGGCACCAGACCGGCTTCGCCTGGAGCGGCCCGAGCGACTATGGCGACGACAATGTGTTCATCCCCTATGTCGGCGCGCTGCTCGACATCACGTCGAACCACCGGCTCTATGCGAGCTACACCAAGATCTTCCAGCCGCAGAACCTGTACGACCGCAATCTGAACCTGCTCGATCCGCTTCAGGGCAAGGCCTATGAAGTCGGCCTGAAGAGCGCCTTCTTCAACGAGGCGCTGCAGACCTCGGTCGCGCTGTTCCGCATCGAGCAGGACAATGTCGGCCAGGTCGACGGCCTGCCGATCCCGGTCGCGGGCGGCCAGACCATCCAGCCCTATCGCGCGGCGGACGGTGTGGTCAGCCAGGGCTTCGAGATCGAGGCCACCGGCCAGCTGCTGCCGGGCTGGAACGTCAATTTCGGCTATAGCCAGTTCAAGGCCGAGGACGATAACGACCGCCCCGCGAACACCGACCAGCCGCGCCGGCTGCTCAAGCTGTTCACCACCTATACGGTCGATCGCCTGACGTTCGGCGGCGGTGTGAACTATCGCAGCAAGGCCTATTCGACCGGCACCAACCCGGTCACCGCCGCGCCGTTC
>PJUL01001172.1_pt1 | contig 12183 bp, 18 predicted proteins | sample 1512221 | NCBI WGS metagenome assembly PJUL01 (sample SAMN08177667, study PRJNA422409) | Feces metagenome, whole genome shotgun sequencing project.
CGGATATTGGCATATTCCTCGATGGGCACCAGATCGACCGAAATAGATTGCACGCTCGTTTGCAGCGGCTCGGTGGACCCCAGATTGATCAGGCCCAGAACCAGCAGCAAAACGTGTGCAGAAATCGAAACGGTCACGCCCGTACGCATGAGCCCGGCCTATCTCTCGCGCTCGGTAACGAGCCCGATCTTGGAGTAACCGGCGGCCGACAGCACGCCCATGACGCGCATCACCGTGCCGTAATTGGCCGTGGTGTCTCCCCGCAGGAAAATGCGGTCTTCGGGGGTCGCCAGCGTGCCCACCAGAGCCACGAGATCACCCTCGGAGACCGGCGTATCGTCGACGAAAATCGCGCCTTCCGGTGTCACGATCACAGTGATCGGGCGCGTCTGGCTGGGCATTTCGCCCGCCGAAGTGCGCGGCAGATCGACCGAGACGCCCGATGTCATCATCGGCGCGGCCACCATCATGATGATCAGCAGCACCAGCATGACGTCGACCATCGGCGTCACGTTGATTTCGCTCATCACCGCCGATTTTTTGCGGCGACGGCCGCGGCGTCCGCCGCCACCTCCGCCTGACACACCACCCATGCCCATATCAGCGGCTCCGCGCTTCGAGCTGGCGGCTGAGGATGGTGGAGAATTCGTCGGCAAAGCCTTCCAGGCGCCCGATCATCTTGCCCGCATCGGAAGACAGCTTGTTATAGGCGATAACCGCCGGAATAGCGGCCACGAGGCCAATGGCCGTGGCAAAAAGCGCTTCAGCGATCGGCCCGGCCACGACGGCCAGATTGGTGTCCGAGGATGCCGCAATATTGGTGAACGCGTTCATGATGCCCCAGACGGTACCGAACAGGCCGATAAACGGACCGGCGGAGCCGACAGTGGCTAGAAAACCAAGGCGTTTTTCCAAAAATTCGCTTTCGCGGGCAATAGCGACGTCGAGCACTTTGTCGAGGCGCTGCTGCATGCCGACGAAGCTGGCCGCGTTCTGCTCGTGGCTGCGCTTCCATTCCTTCATGGCCGCGACAAACACCGCGCCGAGCCCGCCCGAGGGCTTCTCAGACTGCTGCTGATATAGCTCTTCAAGCGACTGGCCGGACCAGAACGTGCGCTCGAAGCGGTTCATCTCCGCCTTGATGCGGCGGTAAGTGATTGTCTTGTCTATGATAATTGCCCAGCACCAGACCGAGGCGCCAAGCAGGCCGATCATCACCGACTTAACGACGATGTCGGCCATCATAAACAGGCCCCAGATGGACAGATCGGTATGCGGAGCTACGGCTCCAACTGCATCCATGGCTTCCATGAAAATTCCTTCTCGGCCCGGCTCACTCAAGCGGCCCCACCATCGGTGCGATGGGGGCCAAATCTGTCAAAATTAAGAGAAATGCCACGCATTCCGGGCCTTTGGTGGCCCAGCACGACGCAAATCCCCCTTTGTGCCCTTTATGGTCACCAAAGAGTTAACAAACCGAATCCGAAGAAAGCACTTCGTCAGCAGACTGCTAACGTTGAGCGTCACACATGGCGCGTAGTGCTGTGGGAAGGCGAGCCGGACCGCCACTTGTCTTGATCGACACCACGGTCAATTCGGCTTTTGTCAGCAAAACGTCATCACGCAGAATTGTCTGCCGCAAAACCATCCGCGCTCCGCTTGCCGATACCGGTTCGGTGATGACGCTCAGCATGTCATCGATATGAGCGGGCGCGATGAAGTCGATACTCATTGAGCGAACCGCAAAGGCGATGCCCTGCCCGGCCAGTTCGGAATGATGGATGCCGGCATCACGCAGGAATTCGGTGCGCGCCCGCTCGAAGAATTTGAGATAGGCGGCGTGATAAACATTGCCCGAAAAATCGGTATCTTCGTAATAGATGCGAACCGCAAAAACGTGCTGGCTCATCTTTGATACTCCAGACCGCGTTCAGCCATGGCCGGATCGAGTTCGACAAAGCTTTTCGGACCAATGCCGTGCAGATCCGCGACCGCCTTGCGCGACCAGGTGCTGAGATCGGCAAAGGTGACGATGCCGGCATGGGCTAGCGCGCTATGGGCAGGGCGGCTGAGCTTCAGGCAATCAGCGATACGGTCCGCAGCAGCCGTCACGCTTCCCGCCTCTCATCCACGATATGAACGGGCGATGAGGGCAAATTGCGCAGGAAATTCGGCAGCCATGCGGGCAAGAGGTTGAAGCTTTCCAGCGCCTCCCCCGCGAGCGGCACCCAATGGAAGGACAGGTCGTGCCCTTCATCCTGCCGCACCAGCCAGGGCGAATTGCCATTCGGACCCTGCCCCGGCAATTGGGCGGCGTAGAAAAAGCCCAGCTCATGGAAATTCTCGCCCTCGCGGCGATAAAAGCTTTCCGAGGTGGCGATCATCGCCCCGATCTCGGCGGGCATTGCCAGCTCTTCGGCAATCTCGCGCTCAAGGCTCAACCGGCTCGGCTCTCCCAGTTCCACCCGGCCACCGGGCAGCATGGTGTAGGTGTCGTCATCCTCGCGGCAGAGCAGGACGTAGCCATCGACAATGATGATGGCCGCCACACGATAATTGAAGCGCTGTCCTTCGATGGGAAAGCTGATGACATGACGGCTCATTGCTCGCCCTCCTCGAACAGACTCGATTGCATGCCGACAAAACCCTGCGGCACGACCTTGCCCAGATGCTGGAAGGCAATGGCGGTGAGCATACGGCCGCGCGGCGTGCGCTGGATAAAGCCCTGCTGCAACAGATAGGGCTCGACGATTTCCTCGATGGCGTCACGCGGCTCCGACAGGGCAGCCGCGATCGTTTCGATGCCCACCGGCCCGCCATTATAGAAATCGACAATGGTGGTCAGGTAGCGTCGGTCCAGCTGGTCGAGCCCGCGCGCATCGACATCGAGCCGGATCAGGGCCTTGTCGGCCACAGCTCTGTTGACCTCCGAAGCCCCGTCCACCATAGCGAAATCGATAACCCGGCGCAGCAGGCGTCCGGCAATGCGCGGCGTACCGCGCGAGCGGCGGGCGATTTCCATCGCCCCGTCCTGCGCCATCGGCATGCCCAAGAGCCGCGCGCCGCGGGTCACGATCTGCACCAGTTCCTCGGGCGTGTAGAAATTGAGCCGCACCGGAATACCAAAACGGTCGCGCAAAGGCGTGGTGAGCAGGCCGGCACGGGTCGTCGCACCGACCAGCGTGAATTTGGCCAGATCAATGCGCACCGAGCGGGCTGCGGGGCCTTCGCCGATAATGAGATCGAGCTGGAAATCCTCCATCGCCGGATAGAGCACTTCTTCGATAGCCGGATTGAGGCGGTGAATTTCATCGATAAAGAGTACGTCGCGCTCTTCCAGATTGGTCAGCAGCGCCGCCAGATCGCCGGCCTTGGCAATGACCGGGCCGGACGTAGCGCGAAAGCCCACGCCCAGTTCGCGCGAAATGATCTGCGCCAATGTGGTCTTGCCCAGGCCGGGCGGTCCAACGAACAGCACATGGTCCAGCGCCGCGCCGCGCTGCTTTGCCGCCTGAATGAAGACTTCGAGATTTGCCCGCGCGGCAGCCTGCCCCACAAAATCGGCAAAGCCGGATGGGCGCAGGGAAACATCGAGATTGTCATCGCGCCCGGAGGATGCGGAGGTCAGATCGGTCACGCTTGCGGCTTACTTTATGTTGCGAACTGGAAAGCAGGCGGATCGCACGGCCTGCTTGTTCTTCAGGTCAGAATTTTCCCGGCTCATGCGAAAAAACATCTTGGTCAGATAATCCAGCCGCGCCTCACAGGACCAGCGCGGCAGGGGATTATTGAGGTCATGAAAGTAGTAAGGCTTGGTCGATCCATCTGCCTCGGCAAACCAGATCGCCACCGCCACGGCCTCATTCTGGTCCGCATGGGCGGGCACCGACGAAAAGGCCAATAGCACAACGCCTGCAATGGTCAGACATGTCCTGGGCATAAAGCGCATTTTCACCCTCGTGCACCCCTCAGCTCATGCAGCCTAGCTGCTCAATTCCCGCAGACCCAGCCGGATCAGTTTTTCTGTTGGCGTATCATCGCCTTCGCGGGCAACGACGCGTGCCAGCGCCGCAGAGGCCTGCGCGCTGGAATAGCCCAGATTGGTGAGCGCCGAAACCGCATCGGCCACATTGCTCGCCGCAACGCCTTCGCCCAATGCCGCCTGCAGGCCCAGCGTGCCCGCATCCACCGCGCCAATAGCCGGCACCTTGCCCTTGAGCTCGGTGACCACGCGCAAGGCCAGCTTGGGACCAACGCCATTGGCGCGGCCAATCATGGCCTTGTCCTGCAAGGCAACGGCGCTGGACAATTCCGAGGGGCTCATGACCGACAGAATGGCGAGCGCCACCCGCGCGCCGACACCTTGAACACTGGTCAGCAGGTTGAACCAGCTCTTTTCGGTTTCATGGGCAAAGCCATAAAGCCGGATCATATCCTCGCGCACGATGGTTTCGATAAAGATCACGGCGGCCTCGCCGACACGCGGCAGGCTTTGCAATGTGCGGCCCGAACAGAAGACCTCGTAGCAGACGCCGCCACAATCGATCAGCACCCGGTCATCGCCGAAGCTATCAACAAGACCCTTGAGCTTGCCGATCATGCCAGCCCCCCCATGCGACGCGCTGAAACCCGATGATGAGCATGGCAGATGGCGATAGCCAGCGCATCGGCAGCATCGGCACCCTTGATGACGGCAGTCGGCAACAGCGTTTTGACCATGAGGCCGATTTGATCCTTGCTGGCATGACCGGTGCCCACCACCGATTTCTTGACCAGATTGGCGGCATATTCGGCAACCGGCAGGCCACGCAGGGCGGGCGTGACCAGCACGACGCCGCGCGCCTGTCCCAGAATAAGCGCCGAACGCGGCCCCACATTGACGAAGGTTTCTTCCACCGCCGCTTCGTGAGGGCAGTACTCATCCAAGAGACCACTGAGCCCTTCCGCCAAAACGGCAAGCCTTTGGGCCAGAGAACCATCGACCGGCGGAGTCAGAGTTCCCCCCGCGACAAAGCGCAGCCTGTTGTCCACAGCTTCGATAATACCCCAGCCACAGCGCCGCAGGCCGGGATCGATACCGATGATTCGTACGGATTCTGTCATGTTCATCCTTGTAGAGCGCCAGCGCGAACCTACCAAGCGCAAAGTGAACAAAGCAGAAACAACGACGAAATATTAAATTATATCCGCGTCAGCAACGTTCTCTTCACAACGCGCCCCTAGCTTGCGCAGCGAACGCGGGGGCACGGATCAAGAATGCATGGAGCAAAAACCAAGCTTGGTCGACAGGCATGGCTAAGGGTCTATCGTGTCACCGGGCTGGTCACCGCTATCGGCGTCGTGCTGTCCATCATCATCACCAATGCGATCATGGAAACCTTTTCCGCGGGCATCAATGTCCAGGGATTGATGGTATCGATCGTAACGCCCATCGTTCTTGGCGGCCCCTCGGTTCTGTTCATCATGATAGGCCAGGAGCACTTGCGCGCGGCCAATCAGCGATTGCAGAAGCTGGCCAATTACGACTTTCTCACCGATTGCCTCAATCGCGGGGCCTTCGCCGCCAAGGTTGGCGCATGGCTGCATGAACGCAGCGCCTCGGCCACCGGCGCGCTCCTGATGATCGACGCCGATAATTTCAAGGCGATCAACGACTTATATGGACACGATGTCGGCGACGAAGCGCTGGTCATCATTGCCCGCTCCATCCGCTCGGTCATGCGTGAGGGCGATCTCGTCGGCCGCATGGGCGGTGAGGAATTCGGCGTGTTCCTGCCCGGCGCCGGAGAGGGACAGGCCGGGATCATCGCCGAACGCATCCGCGCCGCCGTCAATCTGGCGCGCTTTGCCCCCGATGGCGAACAGAAACATCTCTCGGTCAGCATTGGCGGCGCCGCCTTCACCGGCTCGACCAGCTTTTCAGAACTGTTCCGCCTTGCCGACCGGCATCTTTATGGCGCCAAGAATACCGGGCGCAACAAATCCTCCATCGTGCATCTCGAAGATCATCCGCTCATCAAGCTGAAACGCAGCGCATGAAAAAGGCGGCCCCCAGGCCGCCTGTTCATCGAGCGAAAAGGCCAGACTTACTGCGCCAGCTTGGCCGCGTCTTCATCACTCATGTCGAAATTCGAATAGACGTTCTGCACGTCGTCATCTTCTTCGAGAATATTGATGAGCTTCATCAGGGTCGCGCCCTTTTCGGCGTCGATCGGCGTTGAATTCTGCGGCTTCCAGATGGCCTTGACCGACTCGGCCTCTCCCAGCACCGCTTCAAGCGCGGCGGACACTTCGGCCATGCTCTCAAAGGCAGTGTAGATATAGTGGCCGTCTTCATCGCTCTCGACATCGTCGGCACCGGCTTCGATGGCCGCTTCCATCACCTTGTCTTCAGAACCAACAGTAGCGAGATAGGTGATTTCGCCAACGCGATCGAACATGAAGCCGACCGAGCCGGTTTCACCCAAAGCGCCGCCATTCTTGGAGAAGTAGGAGCGCACGTTCGACGCGGTACGATTGCGATTGTCGGTCAGCGCCTCGACAATAACGGCAACGCCGCCGGGGCCGTAGCCCTCATAGCGGATTTCATCATAGTTCTCGGCGTCGCCACCGGCCGCCTTCTTCACCGCGCGCTCGATATTGTCCTTGGGCATGGACTGGGCGCGGGCATTGGTGATGGCCAGGCGCAAACGCGGATTAAAGGCCGGGTCGGGTTGGCCCATCTTGGCGGCGACGGTGATTTCGCGGGCAAGCTTGGAGAAGATCTTGGAACGGATCGCATCCGACTTGCCCTTGCGGTGCATGATATTTTTGGCGTGGGAATGGCCAGCCATATGGACCTCGAAGGTGAAATTTGAAAAATCGGGCCGCTTATAGGGGCTGAGCGGTCAAAAATAAAGCGTCAGCCCGGAAAGTCCGGCAATGCCTGCGCCAGAGTCCCTCCCAGGCGAAGGGGGGCCACATAACGAGCGAGACCGGTGCGTGGGTCGGTTTCCACCGCAATGCCGCAGAGCGTCGCCTCGCCTTCGGCGGGGGTGAAGCGGCCATTGGGAATGCCGGTCAGGAAGCGGTTGAGCGGTTCATCGGTTTCCGTCCCGATGATGGAATCGAAGTCTCCACACATGCCCGCATCAGCCTGAAACGCGGTGCCATTCTTGAGAATGCGATGGTCGGCCGTGGGAATATGCGTATGGGTGCCCACCACAAGGCTGACCTTGCCATCGAGGAAATGGCCCATGGCCTGAATTTCCGACGTCGCCTCGGTGTGGAAATCCACGATAATGGCGTCGGCCACCTCGCCCAGAGGGGCATTGGCAATGGCAGCTTCGACGGCACGGAAAGGATCATCGATAGGCGGCATGAACACGCGGCCCAGCGCGTTGATCACCAGCACGCGATGCCCATTGCGCCCCTCGACCATCATCGCCCCGCGCCCCGGCGTGCCCGGCGCGTAGTTGATCGGGCGGATCAGCGTCGGCTCGCGCTCTATGTAGGTGAGTGCCTCCCGCTGATCGAACGCATGATCACCCAGCGTCACGATATCGGCGCCGGCATCGCGCAAAGCCTGAAAATGGCTCTCGATCAGCCCCTTGCCATGGCTGGCATTCTCGCCATTGACCACGACAAAGTCTAACTTATGGCGCGCGATCAGGCCCGGCAGATGCTCGGCCACCGCGTCACGACCGGCGCGGCCGACAACATCGCCCAGAAACAGAAATCTCATATCTTGGTCCCGAAAAAGCGTATCCCGGCTTCGGTGATCACCACGTCGAGCGGCACATCGTGATCCTCTCGCGGAATATGCGGCAATTCCTGCGCTGCAAAGGCAAGGCCGACAAGCAAGGGCTTTTTGCCGATATGGGCCAGCGTCCGGTCATAATAGCCACCGCCATAGCCCAGTCGCGTGCCGTCATTGTCAAAGCCCAACAAAGGCATCAACACAAGATCGGGCTCGGCGCGCGGGGCAAGATCGGATGGCGCGAGCGTGCCGAAACCGGCTTCGTAAAGCGGCTGGTCGGCTTCCCAGACCCGCAGATCGAGCGGCGCATCGGCGCCCGCAACCACCGGCAATACAACTTTTTGACCGCTATCCATGAGGCGAACGAGAATGGGCTGGCAATCGAGCTCATCCCGAATACGCCAATAGCCGGCAATGATATCGTCGGGCGCAAAGGCGATATGTTCAAAGAATGCGGCGGCAACAAGCCTCGCGGCATCCTCGCGCTCGCCTGGCGTCAGAGCAGCGCGGGCCGCATGAGCCTCTTTGCGCAGGGCGGCTTTGGCGTCGTCGATTGCTAGGTCCGCCATGCGCCCTCTTGCTTGAAAATCAGGTGCCACCCTGGCCGTGGGATTGCTGATCCCGGGAACCTACATACGTAGGTGGGCGCCGTATGTCCGAGCCCACGGGCCCGGTCAGGGACAGCTCCCTTAGGATCGATTAAGGCCCCGGGGATATGTGAGTCCTCACGCGCCGGGCAGCACATGAGATATAGGGGGAAGAGGGCAGCGCTGCAAATAGCTTCAGATCAAATCGGGCCAATTTTGCAGAGCATGAACCACGCGCAGGATCACGACATCCTCGTTTTCCACCACATAAAGAATGTGGTGGCGACCACAGGGCATGAGACGCAACTCCATGCCATCGATAAAATGGGGCGTCACCAAATATGGATGGGCCGCGACGGTGTCGAAGACATCGATCAGCGAAGACTGGTAACGGAGCGCTTGAACTGGACCAAAAAGGCGCGCACCCTCTGCCGCCAAATGCTCCATATCATCCACGGCACGGGGCGTCAGAACCCACACCAAGATCAGCTTGCCTTCGCCTGTTCCACCGCTTCAGCCGCCTTTTGGCGCATCCGATCCATCAACTCTTCGCGCGTCATGTGAACCCGCCCACTGTCCAGAGCATCACGCGCCATCCGTCCTAAATCGTCGAACTGCCGCGCCCGCTCCTGCTCCTTGCGTACCAGATCGCGCATGACGTCGCTGGCATTGGCATATTGGCCCGATGCAACGCGCTCTTCGACCCAGGCCTTCATCGCGTCCGGCAGGGATATATTCATGGTGGCCATGATCAATCTCCAGCATTCTTGGCAAAGATTGCCAATCTTTGCCAAAGATTAGGGCAATTGCACGCTGGAATCCAGAGTATCGGCAACGCTCTCCAGCGCCCGCGACGCATCGACCAGCTTGCGGGCGAAATTTGCCTCGGTGTTTTCCAGCTCGGCGGCAATGTCCTGCCCGGCGCGGGTCAATTCCAACACGTCGCGCTCCAGCGCTTCGATACGACGCTCCGCCTCGGACAATTCATCGAGAACGGCAATCCCGGCCATGACGGTCAGGCGATTGTCGCCAATTTCACCCACCGCGCCCTTAAGGCTCTCGACATGGGTATTGAAGCGTTCCGCCAGCCCGATCAGACGACCCTGCTGCCCCTCTTCGCAGGCCATGCGATATTTGCGGCCATTGATCTCGACATTGACTTCGGGCATCGGCCTAATCCGCCTTCTGCAATACGGAACGCACGCTTTCCATCGCCTCGACCAATCGGCGCGACACTTCATGAGCGCCATCATCAAGCCGCTTGGCGCGCGCCGAAGTCTTGTCGAGTTCGGTGGCCAGCCTAGCCCGCTCATGAACCAGCCGCTGCGTATCCACCTCGATGCGCTGATGGCGCTGCATACGGGCGGAAAGCTCGCGCGTGCTGGTTTCGAGCCGCGCCAGCGCCCGGTCGAAGCGGGCACTCGCCGCAATCAGCCCTTCTTCAAGTTCCGTCTCACTCATGGCCGCTATCGTCCTCAAGACGCATCGAGATTCCAGCCCGGTCAGCCTGCCCCAGCCTGCGCGGCTTTGCAACCGCATTGGCGCAAGAAACCCCGGAAATCGGGCACCCAACCGAACGCGAAACGGGGGCGGTGACATTGACAGAAGGGCCGAACCTGTTATGCCTCAACCCCGTCTTTGGGAGGAGGCGCGTGGCGCTTCTCCCCTGAAAATCCAGCCTTTCCGAGAGAGCGGTCCATCCATGACGAACACAGCCCAGCAGAACGAATTGGCCAATGCGATCCGGTCCCTGTCCATGGACGCAGTCGAGAAAGCCAATTCCGGCCATCCCGGCCTGCCCATGGGCTGCGCCGACATCGCCACCGTGCTTTTCACCAAGGTGATGAAGTTCGACCCCGCCGATCACAAATGGGCTGACCGCGATCGCTTCATCCTCTCGGCTGGCCACGGCTCGATGCTGCTCTATTCCAGCCTTTATCTGCTCGGCTACGAAGACATGACCATCGATCAGGTCAAAAATTTCCGCCAGCTCGGGGCCAAGACCGCTGGCCACCCTGAATTCGGCCATGCCACCGGCATCGAAACTACGACCGGCCCGCTCGGTGCGGGCCTCGGCAATTCAGTCGGCTTTGCCGTAGCCGAAGCCAAGCTCGCTGCAGAATTCGGTTCCGACATTGTCGACCACTATACCTATGTGCTGGCCGGTGACGGCTGTCTGATGGAAGGCATTTCCCAGGAAGCGATCTCGCTGGCTGGTCATCTCAAGCTCAACAAGCTGATCGTCATCTGGGACAACAACGACATCACCATCGACGGCAAGGTCTCGAACGCCGACTCGACGGACCAGATCGCGCGCTTCAAGGCAGTGGGCTGGAACACCATCGAGGTCGACGGCCATGATCAGGACGCCATCGAAAAGGCCCTGCTCGACGCCAAGACATCCACAGACAAGCCGACCCTGATCGCTGCCAAGACCACGATCGGTTTTGGCGCACCCAAGAAGGCTGGCACAGAAAAGGTGCATGGCGCGCCGCTGGGTGCTGAAGAGCTGGCCGGTGCCAAGGCCGCGCTCGGTATCGATTACCCGGCTTTTGAAGTTCCCGCGCATATTCTTGAAAGCTGGCGCGCTGCTGGCAAGCGCAGCCAGAACGTGCGCGGCGAGTGGGAGGCGCGCCTCGCCAAGTCCGACAAGAAGGATGAATTCGTCCGCCGCATGTCGGGCAAGCTGCCTGGCGATTTCGCTGAAGCCTTTGTCGCCTACAAAAAGAAGCTGGCTGAGGACAAGCCGAAGGTCGCCAGCCGCAAGGCGAGCCAGATGGCTCTCGAAGTCATCACCAAGACCGTGCCCGAAGTTCTGGCCGGTTCTGCCGACCTGACCCATTCCAATCTCACCAACACCCCGGACACCGTACCCTTCCAGGCGGATAACCGCTCCGGCAATTACATGATGTATGGCATTCGTGAGCATGAAATGGGCGCGGCCATGAATGGCGTGACGCTGCATGGCGGCCTCATTCCCTATGGCGGCACTTTCATGGTCTTTACCGACTATGCCCGCCCGGCAATTCGCCTCGCCGCGCTGATGGAAATCCGCTCCATCTTCGTCATGACCCACGATTCCATCGGCCTGGGCGAAGACGGCCCGACCCACCAGCCGGTCGAGCACCTGACGGCCCTGCGTGCTATTCCCAATCTCAATGTCTTCCGCCCGGCTGACGCCATGGAAACGGCAGAATGCTGGGAACTGGCAATGGCGGCGGAAAAGACCCCGTCCATTCTGGCCCTGTCGCGCCAGAACCTGCCGGCAGTGCGCACCGAATATTCGGCTGAGAACAAATCTGCCAAGGGTGCTTACACCCTTATTGGCCCAGCCGATGCCGATGCGGTGATCTTTGCCACCGGCTCCGAAGTGGCCATTGCCGTCGAAGCGCAGAAGACCCTCACCGAAAAGGGCATTTCCGCCCGCGTCGTCTCGGTGCCGTCGCTCGAGCTTTTCGCCAAGCAGTCCGACGCCTACAAGGCCGAAATCATCGGCAAGGCTAAGGCACGCGTGGCGGTGGAAGCCGGGATCGAAATGAGCTGGAACAAGCTGCTCGGCGACAAGGGCCGCTTTGTCGGCATGCACTCCTTCGGTGCCTCGGGTCCGATTGACGCACTCTATGCCCACTTTGGCATTACGCCGAACGCCGTTGTTGAAGCCGTCACTCAGCAGTTGTAAGAGAGCCGCGCCTCCCTTTTCTTTTCTCCCTCCTAGGAGCGTCACATCATGGCAGTTCGCGTCGCCATCAATGGCTTTGGCCGCATCGGCCGCAACGTTCTCCGCGCCATCATCGAATCTGGCCGCACCGACATTGAAGTCGTGGCCATCAACGATCTCGGCCCGGTCGAAACCAATGC
>PJUL01001174.1_pt1 | contig 12159 bp, 10 predicted proteins | sample 1512221 | NCBI WGS metagenome assembly PJUL01 (sample SAMN08177667, study PRJNA422409) | Feces metagenome, whole genome shotgun sequencing project.
CATTTTTCACCGAGCATCCCCGCGAAGGCGGGGACCCAAGCCGAGGCCGCAGGTGATCCACGGCCGCGCCTCATCCTGAAATCCAGCTTGGATCCCCGCCTTCGCGGGGAGACACGGATTTGAGGGGCGCAAATAGCTGAATGTCGATCCGACCTAGAAGGGCAGAAGCCCCGCGCGCAGGCGCGACAGGCCCCAGGTCAGGCGCGGTCCGAACATCGAGCTCGCGCCCCAGATCCAGTCCTCGACGTAGTTTCCCAGCCGCACCAGGTGACGCCGGGCGCGCCTGGTGTCGCCGGCCTGGATCAGCACCCGGGCGAACCAGCCGTCGGCCAGGCGCTGGGCGTGCAGGTTTTCCGGACCGCGCTGGACGAACACCTCGTCGGAGGCGGTCTGCAGCTCGGCCAGTCGCCGGCCGTCGCGATAGTAGCGCTCTGCTTCCTTCTGGGCCGCGCCGCGCTCGTCCATGATCAGCAGATAGAGGTGGTGCTCGAAATGGGCGCGGGCGACCAGCGCCAGGGTGCCCGGCTTGTCGAGGTCGCGATAGCGATGGACGATCTCCCACATCTTGGCGTGCGAGCCGCCCCACTTCTCAGCCTGGGCGTTGAGCAGCGCCATGTAGCCCGAGGGCGGCGCGCCGCGCGACTGGGCCAGCAGGGCGCCGATCTCGTCCTTCTCGTCCGGCGAGGATTCGGCGGCGGCGCTGGCGAGGAAGCTGGCGGCCAGGCCGTTGGCCGGATCGAGGGCCAGCGCGGCCTGGAGATCGTCGATCGCCTCCTGAAGTTTATCGACATAGCGCATGATCGCGCTGTCCGAGGTCTGGTCGGCCGTCGCGTAGCCGCGCAACTGCCAGGCCATGTAGCGATTGAAGCCGCCGGCCAGGGTCAGGCCCAGCACGTCCTCGGGGCCGGCCACCAGGCCGTCCAGCGCCAGGCCGGCCGGCGCGGTCCGCCCCGCGGTCGACACGCCCTCATAGACCTCCTCGGCCGACACCGCCCGGACGTGGGCCTTCAGCTCGCCCCAGCGACGACCCGTGAATAGCTTGAGCATGCAACCTTCCCCCACGCGATACGGGGGAAGGTCAAGCTTGGGTTGCGGCGGTTGTCCAGTCTAAACCGCGAGGATCGCGCCTACGGGCGCGCCTCGGCCCCGAACGCCGTCAGGTCACGGATCAGCGACACGACCGCCTGCTCGACCAGCTCGCCGCCCTTTTCCGGGGTGGCCAGGGCCGGGTCGGAGCCCATGCGGCCGTCGGCGTAGCGGGCGCGGAAGTCCAGCGCTTCGCGGATCGGGCCGGTGGGGGCGATCTTGGGTTCGTAAGGCGCGGTCTTGATGCTGTCGGGATAGCCCCACTGGGTCACGGCGATCTCAGACGGGGTGGCGTGGCTGCCGTGGCCGACGGGGAATTGGCGCATGGCCAGGGCGTTGACGCCGTCCAGATCCCACCAGTTCTTAAGCTTCATGGCGAAGGGGCAGCGCTCCTTGCGGAAGCTGTACTCGGCGTAGATTTCCGAGAACGCCGCCTCGATGGTGGCGACGTTGCCGCCGTGGCCGTTGAGGAAATAGATCTTCTCGAAACCGTGGGCGCCCAGCGAGCGCGTCCAGTCGCCAATCGCCGCCATGAAGGTCGAGGGGCGCAGGAAGATGGTGCCCGGGAAGGCCAGGTGGTGCTGGGCCATGCCGACATTGAAGGTCGGGGCCACCAGCACCTCGTCCGAGCGCTTGCTGGCCTCGTGGGCGATGATCTCGGGGCACAGCCAGTCGGTGCCCAGGAGGCCCGTGGGGCCGTGCTGCTCGTTGGAGCCGATCGGCACCACCACCGTCTTCGACCGCGTCAGGAAGGCTTCGATCTCGGGCCAGGTCGAAAGGGCGAGCAGCATGGCTGGAAACTCCGAAAGAAATCCTGGGTCGGCGCGGCGGGGGGCCCGCGCCTAGTGTCCGGCCACGGCTTTACGCCCGATGGCGCGCGGAGCCGACCCGAAATTTCAGCATGGGAGCCCGCCATGGGCCTGCAACTCGGCGACATCGTTCCGGACTTCACCCAGGCCTCCACCGAAGGCCCGATCCAGTTCCACGACTGGGCGGCTGGTTCGTGGGTGGTGCTGTTCTCGCACCCCAAAGACTTCACCCCGGTCTGCACCACCGAGCTCGGCACGGTGGCCAAGCTGAAGCCGGAGTTCGACAAGCGCGGCGTCAAGGTGATCGGCCTGTCGGTCGACGGCCTGGAAAACCACGGCGGCTGGGCGGCCGACATCGAGGAGACCCAAGGCGCGAAGCTGAACTTCCCGCTGATCGCCGACACCGACCGCTCGGTGTCGAACCTCTACGGCATGATCCATCCCAACGCCTCGGACACCCTGACCGTCCGCAGCGTCTACATCATCGACGCCAACAAAAAGCTGCGCCTGACCCTGACCTATCCGGCCTCGACCGGGCGGAACTTCGACGAGATCCTGCGGGTGATCGACAGCCTGCAGCTGACCGACGGCCACAAGGTCGCCACCCCGGCCAACTGGACCCAGGGCGGCGACGTGATCATCGTCCCCTCGGTCGACAACGAGACGGCCAAGACCCTCTTCCCGGGCGGCTGGGACGAGCAGAAGCCCTACCTGCGCGTGGTGCCGCAGCCGGCGTAAGGGCTTTCGTCCTCGTCGTTCGGCCATTTTTCTTCGAGCATCCCCGCGAAGGCGGGGACCCAAGCCGAGCTAGAGGAAGCTGGCGCTGAACGCGCCCAAACCCGAACGTCAGCTTGGATCCCCGCCTTCGCGGGGATCTAACGGTTTGGGGTGGCCGCGCTTACTGCCGCACCCGCTCCATCTTCGCGCGCTTGCACGGGAGCGCCGCGCGCGCGCAAAGTCCTCCTCCTGGCGTCAACCAAGACGCCGGGGGAGGAGACATCGATGGCCGCAGCCCACGCCCGGGATGTGCTCGCCGTGCTCGACGGCGCGGGTCCGGCCCTGTCGCCGGTGGCGGCCTCCTGGCGGCGCAGCCTCGTCCTGCACGGCCTCGATCCCGAAAACCGCAAGGCCCCCGACACCCTGACCCAGCGCGAGCTGGGCGAGGCCCAGGAGCGGATGGGCGCCCTGCGCGCGGCCGCCTCCGATACGCTGGACGCCCTGTTCCAGGCCGTCGGCGCCTCGGGCGCCTGCGTGCTGCTGACCGACAGCGTCGGCGTGCCGGTCGACCGGCGCGGCATGGCGGCCGACGATCCGGTGTTCCATCGCTGGGGCCTGTGGCCCGGCGCCATATGGAGCGAGGCCCGCGAGGGCACCAACGGCATCGGCACGTGCCTGGCCGAACAGCGCACCCTGACCATCCACCGCGACCAGCATTTCCACACCCGCAACATCGGCCTTAGCTGCACGGTCGCGCCGCTGTTCGATCCGCAAGGGCGGTTGGCCGGGGCGCTCGACGTCTCGTCGTGCCGGCCGGGTCTCGACGGCATGACCGGGCTGATGGAGACGGTGGTCAACGACGCCGCCCGCCGCATCGAGTCCAAGGCTTTCCGCGAGGCCTTCCCCGGCGCGCGCATCGTGCTGCTGGGCGAGGTGCGCGCCGACCGCGCCTCGACCCCGATGCTGGCCGTCGACGCCGACGACGTCGTCATCGGCGCCACCCGCGCCGCCCGCCAGGCCCTCAACCTCACCGACGACAAGCTCAAGCGCGGGATGCCGTCGCCCGATCGCGGGGCCGACCTGGAAGACGCCGAACGCGCGGTGGTGCGCCGGGCGCTGGGCGCGGCCGGCGGCAACGTTTCGGCCGCGGCCACGGCCCTGGGCGTGAGCCGGGCGACGCTGCACCGGAAGATCAACCGCCTGGGACTTGGGCGGGGTTAGGTCGGGGCGGCATTCGGCGCCCAGGTCACTCTCATCCGAGCATCCCCGCGAAGGCGGGGATCCAAGCCGCGCCTGGAGACGCCCCACGGCCGCGCTACATCCTGAAAGCCAGCTTGGGTCCCCGCCTTCGCGGGGAAAGACGGCTTTGTGTGACTGCGAAGACCTGGGCCGCGCCGCCGATCAGCCGCATCCATGCTTCGCATTCAGGGATTGAATTTTTCCGCCCCCGGGAGCGCTGGCTAGCCTGCTCCCGAAACGAAGCGCCCGTCGAGGCGCCGACAGGGACGGAACGATGACCAGGAAAATCCGAGGGCTATCGAGGCTCGCCGGCGCGATCCTCGCGCTGGGTTTCGCCGCCGGAGCGCTGGGCGCGGCGGCCGCCGACCCGGCCCCCTCGGCGCCGCCGAAGACCAAGGTCATCATCCTGACGGACGTGCTCAACGAGCCGGACGACACCCAGTCGCTGATCCGCGCCCTGCTCTACAGCAACGAGATCGAGATCAAGGGCCTGGTCGCGACCACCTCGGCCTGGCAGCGGAGCGCGGTGCATCCCGAGGAAATCCGCCGGCTGATCGCCGCCTATGGCCAGGTGCTGCCCAATCTTCGCGTCCACGCCTCGGGCTACCCTGACGCGGAGAAGTTGCTGGCCACGGTTCGCGCCGGCAGCGCCAGCTACGGCCTGTCCGGCGTGGGCGAGGGCAAGGACACCGAGGCCTCGCGGCTGATCGTCGACACCGTCGACGCCGCCCAGGGGCCGGTGTGGATCTGCGTCTGGGGCGGCGCGGCCGACCTGGCCCAGGCGCTGCACCACGTCAGTCAGACACGCTCGCCGCAGGCGCTCGCGGCCTTCGCGCGCAAGCTGCGGGTCTATTCCATCTCCGACCAGGACGACGCCGGCCCGTGGATCCGCGCGCGGTTTCCGGAGATCTTCTGGATCGCCAGCATCCACGCCTTCAGCGACTACCCCCAAGCCGCCTGGCAGGGCATGTCGGCCGACACCGTCTTTCCCGATCCCGGGCCCGACACCAAGCTGATGAGCCCCGACTGGCTGGACCGCCACATCCGCCTGGGCGCGCTGGGCGGGCTCTATCCCAAGCCGCTGTTCGCGATCGAGGGCGACAGCCCGTCGTTCCTCTATCTGATCCCGAACGGGCTGGGCGATGTCGAGCATCCGGACTACGGCGGCTGGGGCGGCCGATACGGGGCGCTGGCGCCCGGCGTCGGGCTGTTCGCCGACACCCAGGACAGCGCGATCGGCGCCGACGGCGCGCCGCACCTGGGCAACCGCGTGGGCGTCTGGCGCTGGCGGGACGCGGTGCAGTTCGACTTCGCCAACCGCATCCAGTGGACGCTCAGCGCGGACTATGGCTCCGCCAACCATCCGCCCCATGTGGTGCTGCAGGGGCAGGGCGGGCTCGCGCCGCTGGAGATGACGGTGAAGGCCGGGGCGACCATCACGCTCGACGCGGCCGGGTCGGCCGATCCCGACGGCGATCCGCTCGTCTACAAATGGTGGTGGTACAGGGACGCTTCGCCGCCGCTGTTCCCGATGACCCCGCCCGAGATCCGCGACCCCGCCGGCGCCTCGACCCAGGTCGTGCTGCCCGTCAAGCAGATGGTCCCGGGCGAAAAGGTCTATCACCTGATCCTGGAAGTGCGCGACCAGCCCAAGGCCGGCGGCCCGCCCTTCGTCCGCTACCGCCGGGCGATCATCCACGTCACGCCCTAAGGCGGCGTCGGCCCTGGGCGTCAGCCGCGCGACCCTGCACCGGAAGATCAACCGGCTGGGTCTGGGGCGGAGTTGAACGCCGCTGACGAGCGTTGTGGAAAGCGGCGCCGTCACCGATAGTCCGGCGATGTTCGGAAACTGGTTCAAACCCAAGGCGGTCCTGTCGAAGAACGGTCGCTGCGGGATGTGCGGCCGAAGGCTGGACCAGGCGAACGATCCGCTTTCCGGCGATTGCGGAGGCGATTGTTGGGGCTGCATTGGAGAGGTCGAAGCCGGCATGGGCTGGGACGCCTCCGTTGAGGCCGTTCGCCGGGAAATCCGCGAAGGATGGCGTGACCATAACAGCAAGGCGCGATCGCCGACCGCCTTGGCCGCCCTCGAAGCGATCAAGCAGCTTCTACGCGACGACTGGGATCCCATCGACCTGATGCCGCACCTTCCCGCCGACGAGTACGACAGGTACGCCATCGAGGTGTTTTCGCGGCTGAGCGCCGGCGCCTCCGTCTTCGAGATCGCGAACTATCTGGGCGAGGTGGAGATGACCGGAATGCCGGATCGCGAGCGGGACCTTCGGGTGGCCCAGAGGGCGGTGACGATCATGAGCGCCCCGGATCTGTCGCAAGCCTGAGACACCTCTACCGCCCTGCCGCTTGCGCCCCGCTCCAGATCAAAAATCGGGGCGCAAGCTCTCCTCCAGACGCCGAAGACGGCGCGACGGAGGAAACCATGACCAAGCCAGAGTTCATCGACTCGCTGTCCCGCCCGCCGTTCAAGGCGCGCTACGACAACTTCATCGGCGGCCAGTGGGTCGCCCCGGCCGACGGCCGCTATTTCGACAACGCTTCCCCGATCACCGGCCGCAAGGTCTGCGAGATCGCCCGCTCCCAGGCCGAGGACGTCGAGCGCGCCCTCGACGCCGCCCACGCCGCCAAGGACGCCTGGGGCAAGACGAGCGCCGCCGATCGCTCGCGCGTCCTGCTGAAGATCGCCGACCGCATGGAGGAGAACCTCACCACCCTGGCCACCGCCGAGACCTGGGACAACGGCAAGCCGATCCGCGAGACCATGGCCGCCGACCTGCCGCTGGCCATCGACCACTTCCGCTATTTCGCCGGCTGCCTGCGCAGCCAGGAAGGCTCGATCTCCGAGATCGACCACGACACCATCGCCTATCACTTCCACGAGCCGCTGGGCGTGGTCGGTCAGATCATCCCGTGGAACTTCCCGCTGCTGATGGCCTGCTGGAAGCTGGCCCCGGCCATCGCCGCCGGCAACTGCGTGGTGCTCAAGCCCGCCGAGCAGACCCCCGCTTCGATCATGGTGCTGTTCGAGCTGATCGGCGATCTGCTGCCGCCCGGCGTGGTCAATGTGGTCAACGGCTTTGGCCTTGAGGCCGGCAAGCCGCTGGCGTCCAGCCCGCGCATCGCCAAGATCGCCTTCACCGGCGAGACGTCGACCGGCCGGCTGATCATGCAGTACGCCAGCCAGAACCTGATCCCGGTGACCTTGGAGCTGGGCGGCAAGTCGCCCAACATCTTCTTCGCCGATGTGACGGCCGAAGATGACGACTATCTCGACAAGGCGCTGGAGGGCTTTGCGATGTTCGCCCTCAATCAGGGCGAGGTCTGCACCTGCCCGAGCCGCGCCCTGGTGCAGAAGTCGATCTACGACCGGTTCATGGAGAAGGCGCTGAAGCGCGTGCAGGCGGTGGTGCAGGGCAATCCGCTCGATCCCGCGACCATGATCGGCGCCCAGGCCTCCGAGGAGCAGCTGAAGAAGATCCTCGGCTATATGGACATCGGTCGCGACGAGGGCGCCAAGCTACTGACCGGCGGCTCGCGCACCGTGCTGCCGGGCCAGCTGGCCGACGGCTTCTATGTCGAGCCGACGGTGTTCGAGGGCCACAACAAGATGCGGATCTTCCAGGAGGAGATCTTCGGCCCCGTCCTGGCGGTGACCACCTTCGAGACGGAAGAAGAGGCGCTGGAGATCGCCAACGACACCGCCTTCGGCCTGGGGGCCGGGGTGTGGACCCGCGACGGCTCACGCGCCTACCGCTTCGGGCGCGGCATCCAGGCCGGCCGGGTGTGGACCAACTGCTACCACGCCTATCCGGCCCACGCGGCCTTCGGCGGCTACAAGCAGTCGGGCGTGGGCCGCGAGACCCACAAGATGATGCTCGACCACTACCAGCAGACCAAGAACCTGCTGGTCAGCTACAGCGCCAAGGCGCTGGGCTTCTTCTAGGGGCGGCCCGCCTCGTTGCGTCGCCCTCGTCCTTCGACAAGCTCAGGATGAGGGCGATGGCTGCGGTCCAGTAGAAATCCTCACCCTGAGCCTGTCGAAGGGCGGGGATTTCGGCGGCGCTAGAGGCTCCAAAACCAACAAAACGAACAAGACCCGAATTCTGCCGCACGAAACAGAATTGGTCTGCTTGCGCAGGGGGCGGCGCTTCGCATACTCCCGCTCGCAAGACGACGACTGACGCAGCGGCAACATCGCTGGCGACGACAAGATCGACTGTAGAGACCTTAGGGAGACGCGTGGTGAGCGACGGACAGCTGTTTCCGGTTCCGGAAGACTGGGCGGGCAAGGCCCATATCGACGCCGCCGCCTACGAGGCCGCCTTGGCCCGGGTCGAGAGCGATCCCGAAGGCTGGTGGCGCGACCTCGCCGCCCGCCTCGACTGGATCAAGGCCCCCACCAAGATCAAGGACGTCTCCTACGCCAAGGACGACTTCCGCATCCGCTGGTACGAGGACGGGGTGCTGAACGTCAGCGCCAACTGCATCGATCGCCACCTGCCGCACCGCAAGGACGACGTCGCCCTGATCTTCGAGGGCGACGAGCCGGGCGTCTCCGACAAGATCACCTACGGCCAGCTGCACGACGACGTCTGCCGCATGGCCAATGTGCTCAAGGACCTGGGCGCCAGGAAGGGCGACCGGATCACCATCTACCTGCCGATGGTCCCCGTCGCGGCCGTCGCCATGCTGGCCTGCGCCCGCATCGGCGCTATCCACTCCGTCGTGTTCGGCGGCTTCTCGCCCGACAGCATCGCCGGCCGCATCCAGGACTGCGACTCCCGCCTGGTCATCACCGCCGACCAGGGCCGTCGCGGCGGCAAGAAGGTGCCGCTGAAGGCCAATATCGACGAGGCGCTCGAGCAGTGCCCGCAGGTCGAGAAGGTGCTGCTGGTCCGCTGGACCGGCGCCGAGGTTCCAATCGTCGAAGGCCGCGACGTGGTCTGGAACGACGTCCGGGACGCCGCCTCGAACGTCTGCGAACCCGAGCCGATGAACGCCGAGGATCCGCTGTTCATCCTCTACACCTCCGGCTCGACAGGTAAGCCCAAGGGCGTGCTGCACACCACCGGCGGCTACCTGGCCTGGGCCAGCTGGACCTTCGAGTCGGTGTTCGACTACCGCCCAGGCGAAGTCTTCTGGTGCACGGCCGACGTGGGCTGGGTCACCGGCCACAGCTACGTCGTCTACGGCCCGCTGGCCAACGGCGGGACCAGCCTGATCTTCGAAGGCGTGCCCAACTACCCGACCCCGTCGCGGTTCTGGGACGTAGTCGACAAGCACAAGGTCGAGATCTTCTACACCGCCCCCACCGCCCTGCGCGCCCTGATGCGCGAGGGCGACGAGCACGTGACCAAGAACGACCTGTCGTCCCTGCGGCTGCTGGGTAGCGTCGGCGAGCCGATCAATCCCGAGGCCTGGCTCTGGTACCATCGCGTGGTCGGCAAGGATAAGCTGCCGATCGTCGACACCTGGTGGCAGACCGAGACCGGCGGCATCCTCGTCTCGCCGCTGCCGGGCGCCACGGCGCTGAAGCCGGGCTCGGCCACCAAGCCGCTGCCGGGCGTCAAGCTGCAGCTGGTCGACGCCGAGGGCCAGGTGCTGGACGGCGCGACCGAGGGCAACCTCGTGATCACCGACAGCTGGCCGGGCCAGATGCGCACGGTCTATGGCGACCACCAGCGCTTCTTCGAGACCTATTTCTCGACCTATCCCGGCAAGTACTTCACCGGCGACGGCTGTAAGCGCGACGCCGACGGCTATTACTGGATCACCGGCCGGGTCGACGACGTCATCAACGTCTCGGGCCACCGCCTGGGCACCGCCGAGATCGAGAGCGCTCTCGTGGCCCACGAAGCCGTCGCCGAGGCGGCGGTGGTCGGCTACCCGCACGACATCAAGGGCCAGGGCGTCTACGCCTACGTCACCCTGAAGGCCGACGCGACACCGACCGAGGAACTGCGCAAGCAGCTCGTCCTCTGGGTCCGCCACGAGATCGGCCCCTTCGCCGCCCCCGACGTCCTGCAATGGGCGCCGGGCCTGCCCAAGACCCGCTCGGGCAAGATCATGCGCCGCATCCTGCGCAAGATCGCCGAGAACGCGGTGGACGCCCTGGGTGACACCTCGACCCTGGCCGATCCGTCGGTGGTGGATGATCTGGTGAGGAACCGGGCGGGCGCGAAGGCGGCGTAACCCCGCCCCGACCGTCATCCCGGGCGAAGGGCCGCGCAGCGGACCGTAGACCCGGGACCCAGGGGCCGGCGCAGTGCGGTTACCTCCGCGAGGGGGCAGTCTGGATGCCGCGCCCAGTCCCCTGGGTCCCGGCTCTGCGCTACGCTCCGGCCGGGATGACGACGGAAGGTGGGCAACTTGTCCACAACCCCCTTCGGGCCTATAGTCAAAACGCCGCCAAGCTGGCGGCGTTTGGCATCGATCCCCATGGCCCCGGTCGTGAAAATCCAGGAACTGTTTGGCGGCGAGGCGGTCACCGGCCCCCTCGTCACGGAGTTCGACGTCGTCCGTCTGGTCCGCAAGGGCTTGTCGGTCGCCGCGGTCGATTGCTTCCTGGCGGTTACGCATCAGCCGTTCTCGGCTATCGAGCCCTATGTGATGCCGCGGCGCACCTTCAATCGCCGCCGCGACGCCGACCAGCTGCTCGACCCCGCCGAGTCCGACCGGATGGTGCGCATCGCCCGGCTGGTGGCCGCCGCCGAGGACACCCTGGGCGACCAGGAACGCGCCTGGCGCTGGCTGGAGCGGCCCAACCGCGCGCTGGAGGGCCAGGCCCCGCTGTCGCTGGCCGACACCGACCTGGGCGCCCAGGGCGTCGAACGGCTGCTCGGCCAGATCGCGCACGGTCTAGCGGCTTGAGCCGTGCGTTGACGCTGCACGCCATGAGGTATGAATCCAAAGACGGATCACTTCTGAGGGTTCGTCGATGATCGTCAACCGCATCGCCAAGGCCGCCCATGTCGGCCTGGACGGGGAGGGGGCTCGGCTCTACGGCGGCCGCTGGAACTCGCCCGGACGGCCGATGCTCTACACCGCCGCCAGTCCAAGCTTGGCCGTTCTGGAGGTGCTGGTCCATCTCGACCTGCCGCCCGACCTGCTGCCGCTGGACTATCGCCTTCTCTCCATCGAGGTCCCGGACGACGCGCCGAGGCTTGAACTCGACGCGGTTCCGCAAGACAGCGTCGCGACCGGCGACGCGTTCCTCTTGGCCGGCCAAGCGCTGTGCCTGCGCGTGCCCAGCCAGGTCGTGCCGCAGGAGATCAACACGCTACTCAATCCGCGCCATCCGGCCTTCGTCGGCGTTCGGGTCGTGCGCGATGAGCCGTTCCGGTTCGATCCTCGGCTGTTCTGAGGCGACCGCGACCCCCACGCCCTAGCCTCATCCCCCGCCAGGGTTTATAGCCCGGCCATGTTTGAAGGCCTCTCCCCCCTCGCCCGCGAAGCCCGCTCCTGGCCGTTCGAGCAGGCGCGCGCCACCATCGCCCGCGTCCTGCGCGTGCGTCTTCCCGACCGCGCCGACCAGGAGGTTGCGAAAGCCCTGATCGACGCCGGCAAGACCGACGAGGCGGTGAAAGCCTATCCGGCCCTGGCCAAGGCGGTGATCTTCGAGACCGGCTACGGCCCGTCCGGCCTGCCGCACCTGGGCACCTTCGGTGAAGTCGCGCGCACGACCATGGTGCGCCAGGCCTTCCGCGCGCTGGTCGACGATCACATCCCGACGCGCCTGATCGCCTTCAGCGACGACATGGACGGCCTGCGCAAGGTGCCCGACAACATCGAGAACAAGCAGCCGCTGATCGAGGACCTGGGCAAGCCGCTGACCGTCGTCCGGGACCCGTTCGGCACCCACGACAGCTTCGGCGCCCACAACAACGCCCGCCTGCGCGCCTTCCTCGACGGCTTCGGCTTCGAGTACGAGTTCGTGTCCTCGACCGAATGCTATAAGGGCGGGCTGTTCGACGAGACCCTGCTGACGGCCCTGGCCCGCTTCGACGCCATCCAGAAGGTCATGCTGCCGACGCTCGGCGAAGAGCGCCGCGCCACCTATTCGCCGTTCCTCCCCGTCAGCCCCAGCACCGGCAAGGTGCTGCAGGTGCCGACCCTGGAGCGCAACGTCGAGAAGGGCACGATCGTCTTCGAGGACGAGGACGGTTCGCGCGTCGAGGTCCCGGTCACCGGCGGCCACGTGAAGATGCAGTGGAAGCCCGACTGGGCCATGCGCTGGACCGCCCTGGGCGTCGACTACGAGATGAGCGGCAAGGACCTGATCGACTCGGTCAAG
>PJUL01001177.1_pt1 | contig 12130 bp, 6 predicted proteins | sample 1512221 | NCBI WGS metagenome assembly PJUL01 (sample SAMN08177667, study PRJNA422409) | Feces metagenome, whole genome shotgun sequencing project.
CACAGCGTCGCAGCGACGCTCTCGGTCGGCACGCTGACCCTCCTGCTTGCCATCGGCTTCCCGCTGCTGGTGACCAGCGGCCAAACGCGGGCGTTCCAGCTGATCGCCGCGCTGGCCGGGTGCGCCCAGATCGCCGCGATCGTCGCGACCGGCGGCTTTGCTCCGCTCGAATGGGGACTTTTCGCGCTCCTCTCAATTGCAGTCCTCTGGTTGGCGCACCGCGACGCGACGCTCGCGGGCCTGCCGCTCGCCGGGCTTGCCACCGGCATCCTGCTGAGCGTCGCCTGGCCGAACCCCGCCGAACTGTCGCTGGCACTGGTCCTTGGTTGCGGCGCAGTGATCTACGGCGCGCCCGCGCTCTGGCGCCTGTGGCGCAGCGAAGGCCCGCTGACGGATGCCGGCCAGCTCGCCGCGATCGCTTTCGCCACCGCGCTGGTGCCGATCGCCCATTATTGGGCAGAGACGCCTCGGCTGAGCTTCGTGCCGCTCGCGCTGCTCGGCGCTGCGATTGCCGGGACCGCGGCCGCGATCGGCTGGCGCAATCCCGGCCGCGGCGGCGACGCGCGCTTTGCCGTCCTGGCGCTTGCCGCGCTGGTGCTCGGCCTGCTGGCCGTCGGCCTTGCGCTGCCGGTCTGGGCGCTGGCTCCGGCGACCATGGTGGTGGCGGTGGCGGCGCTGCTGCTCGGCCGGATTTCGTCCGACCCTCGTATCGAGAATGGCAGCTACGGCTTCGTGTTCGCCGGGCTGGCGTTCCTGTTCGCTGCCAGTGGTGCCGATGAAGTCGCTCGCGCGATGGTGCTGACCGACAGCCCTGCAACCGTCCAGGGCCTTGTCCGCTGGCTGGTTCCGGCACTTGCCATGCTGGCCTTCGCCCGCTGGTCGAGTCACTTTGGCGTGCGTCAGGTGGGGCAGGCGGGTGCGGTTCTGCTCGGCTATGTCGCCGCCGCGCAGCTTGTGCCGCATGGCTGGCAGGCACTGATCCCGGCCGGCATGCTGGCGGCGCTGGCCCTGACCGGGAAGCGCATGCCGATCGCTTCGGTGATCAGCGCGGCGATGCTCTCGGCCGCCTGGGCCCTGCAGCCGCTCTTCATCTGGCTGGCGGGTGCCGGCGGTGCGCTGATCGGCGAGCCCTTCCTGGTGACCGCGCTGCCGGCGGCGATCGACGTGGCAGTGCGCATTCTCGCGCCGATGGCCGCCATGGCGCTGTTGCTCTGGCGAGGCGGCCTGCCGCGCCAGCTGCGCGAGATCGGTGCGGTCGCGGCGGTGGTGCTCGGCCTGATCGCCGTCCATGTCGCCTGGAAGCACGTCTTTGCCATCGACGGCGCCGACGCCTTTGCCACCCATGGCATGGCCGAGCGGACCCTTTGGGAAATCCTGCTCACCGGACTGGCGCTGCTCGCGTGGCGTGCGGCGTGGCGGCGCGTTGCCGTCGGGCTAGGCGCTGCGGCCTTGCTGCACTTCGCGTGGTTCAGCGTGCTGGTCCACAATCCGCTCTGGGTGATCCAGGACGTCGGGCTGTGGCTGGTCCCGGCCTATGCGACCGCGTTCTTTGCGATCTGGTGGTCCGCGCGCATCGTCGATACCACGGAGGCTTCGCGGACGCGCGACTGGGCGCGGATGGTGCTGATCCTGATGCTGTCCGCATCGCTGCTGCGCCAAGCCTTTCACGGCACGATCCTGGCGAGCGGGCCGGTTTTCCAGAGCGAGGATATCGGCCGATCGCTGCTTGCGATCCTGCTCGCCATCGGTTTCCTGCTGTGGGGCATCCGCAAGAGCCTGCGCGACTGGCGCATCGTCTCGCTGGTGCTGATGCTGGCAGCGGTGGGCAAGGTGTTCCTGTTCGATGCCGCGGGCCTCGACGGCCTGCTCCGCATCGCTTCCTTCGCCGCGCTCGGCCTCAGCCTGATCGGAATGGGGTGGCTCTACAGTCGCTATATTCCCGACACAGGCGCGTTGACCGATGAGTCACACTCCATCGATACCGTTACCGACGACACCCGGGGGTAATCATGTCCGCTCCAGACTTCTCGTTGCTTGCGAAACGCCGTTTCGGTCCGTTGTTCATCGTCCAGTTTCTGGGCGCCTTCAACGACAACGCGCTCAAATACGCGATGTTGTTCCTCGTCAACTTCACGCTCTATGCCGCCGATCCCAATCATTCGGCGATGCTGGCGGCGATCGCGACGGGTGTGTTTTTCGTGCCCTATTTCCTGTTCTCGGCGCTGGCCGGGCAGATCGCCGATGCCTGGGACAAGGCGAAGCTGGTGCGCGCGGTGAAGGCGGCCGAGGTGGGGTTCATGGGCGTAGGTCTGGCCGGCCTCTGGTTCCAGTCGGTGCCGCTGCTGCTGCTCGCGCTGTTCTTCATGGGCTGCCATTCGACGATCTTCGGGCCGGTGAAATATTCGATCCTGCCCCAGCATCTCGGCACCGATGAGATCATGGGCGGCACCGGCATGATCGAGGCGGGTACCTTCCTGGCGATCCTGGGCGGGCAGCTGCTCCCCAACTTCGTGCCGCCCTGGGAGGCCGGGCTGATCGCCACTGCGCTGGCGGTGGTGGGTCTCGTCGCCAGCCTCTGGGTGCCTGCGGCGCCGCCGGCCAGCGCCGGGTTGCGTGTCGATCCCAATCCGCTGCGCTCGACCTGGCAGGTGCTGCGTACGGCGCACGACGGTCGCGATGTCTGGCTGTGCATCCTCGGCATCAGCTGGTTCTTCGCGGTGGGCGCGGTGTTGCTCAACGATTTCGCGCCGCTCGTGTCTAACACGCTGGGTGCGGGCAAGCCGGTGGTGACCCTGTTCCTGCTGGTCTTCTCCATCTCGATCGCGCTCGGTTCGCTCGCCGTGAACCGCCTGCTCAAGGGGCGCGTGTCGGCGCGCTACGTACCGGTCTCGGCGCTGCTGATGGCGGCGAGCATGATCGATCTCTGGCTGGCGACGCGCGGTTTCGTAATTACCGCGCCCGGCGCCGATATTGCTGCGTTCGTCCAGGCGCAGGGAAGCTGGCGCGTGCTGCTCGATCTGACCGTGCTGGCCTTTTCCGGCGGCATGTTCATCGTGCCGCTCTACGCGTTGCTGCAGACCAACAGTCCGGTCGCCGAGCGATCGCGGATCATCGCCGCCAACAATATCGTGAACGCGATCGTCGCCGTCCTCGTGATGGCGGTCGTCGCCGGGCTGGCTGCGCTGGGCGTATCGATCCCCGCGGTGATCGCGGTGATGGGATTCTCCACGCTGATCGTCGCGCTGATCTCGTGCTGGCTGCTGCCCGAGACGGTGATCAAGCGGCTGATCCGCGCGACGTTGCAGTTCCTGTACCGGGTCGAAGTGCATGGCGCCGAGAACATGCCCAAGCCCGGCGATCCCGCCGTGGTGGTGGTCAATCACGTCTCCTGGCTCGACGGACTGCTGCTCGCGGTGTTCCTGCCGGGCAAGCCGGTATTCGCGGTCCATACCGCGGTTGCCCGCAGCATCTGGATCAAGCCGGCGCTCAAGCTGTTCCGCGCCTTTCCGGTCGATCCGACCAATCCGATGTCGACCAAGGCGATGGTGAAGGCGGTCAAGGCGGGGAACACGCTGGTGATCTTCCCCGAAGGCCGCATCACGGTGACCGGCGCGCTGATGAAGGTGTTCGACGGACCCGGAATGGTCGCGGACAAGGCCGGCGCGCCGCTGGTGCCGGTGCGCATCGATGGCGCGCAATATTCCTCCTTCTCCAAACTGCGCGGCAAGGTGCGGCTGCGCGCCTTCCCGAAGATCACGCTGACGGTGTTGCCGCCGCGAAGGGTGGCGGTCGAGGGCGAGATGACTGCGCGCCAGCGTCGCGCGATCACCGGGCGTCGCCTGTATGACGAGATGAGCGCGATGATCTTCGCGACTTCGGATACCGATCGCACGCTGTTCCAGGCGCTGCTCGACGCCAAGGACGTCAACGGCGGCGGCGCCAGGATCCTCGAGGACATCAAGCGCGAGCCGATGAGCTACAAGAAGCTGCTCGTCGGCAGCATGGTGCTGGGCCGCGCCTTCCAGCCGTTGACCCGGCAGGGCGAGGCGGTGGGCGTGCTGCTCCCGAACGTCTCGGGCGTGGTCGTGACCTTCTTCGCACTCCAGCGGATCGGCCGCGTGCCCGCGATGCTCAACTATACCGCGGGTCTCGCCAATCTGAAGGCGGCGTGTGGCGCGGCGGAAGTGGGCACGATCCTCACTGCGCGTGCGTTCATCGCGCAGGGCAAGCTCGAGCCGATCGTCGAGGGGCTCGAGGCCGACGGCCGCCGGTTCGTCTATCTCGAGGACATCGCCGCTGGCATCGGTACGCTCGCCAAGCTGCGGGGGCTGTTCGCCGCACGCTGGGCAGGGCGGCTCCATCGCCGGCTCGGCATCGGGCCCGATGCGCCGGCCGTCATCCTGTTCACCAGCGGTAGCGAGGGGCTGCCCAAGGGCGTGGTCCTGAGCCACCGCAACCTGCTCGCCAATTGCCAGCAGCTATCGGCGCGGATCGACTTCAACTCGTCGGACCTGGTGCTCAATGCGCTGCCGGTGTTCCACAGCTTCGGGCTGACCGGGGGCACGCTGCTGCCGATCCTGAGCGGCATCCGCAGCCTGCTCTATCCCAACCCGCTGCACTACCGGATCGTGCCGGCGCTGGCCTATGATGCGAATGCCACGATCCTGTTCGGCACCGACACCTTCCTCGCCGGCTATGCGCGGATGGCGCACAGCTACGACTTCTACTCGGTCCGCTACGTCTTCGCGGGGGCCGAGCGGGTGCGCGACGAGACGCGCAAGGTGTGGAGCGAGAAGTTCGGCGTGCGCCTCTTCGAAGGCTATGGTGCGACCGAGGCCGCGCCGGTGATCGCGGTGAATACGCCGATGCACTTCAAGGCGGGCAGCGTGGGCCGGCTGCTCCCGAACCTCGAGGCGAGGCTGGATCCGATCCCCGGCATCGACGAGGGCGGCAAGCTGTCGATCCGCGGGCCCAACATCATGGCCGGCTATATGAAGGCAGATGCGCCCGGCGTGCTGCAGCCGCCCGAGGACGGGTGGCACGACACCGGCGACATCGTCACGATCGACGAGCAGGGTTTCGTCACCATCCGCGGCCGGGCCAAGCGCTTCGCCAAGATCGGCGGCGAGATGGTCTCGCTGCCGGCGGTGGAGGGCTATGCCGCCAGTGTCTGGCCCGATGCCGACCACGCCGTCGTCACCCGTGCAGACCCGCGCAAGGGCGAGCAGCTCGTGCTGTTCACGACCCGCAAGGATGCCAAAGCGGGCGAGCTCCAGGCCTGGGGCAGGGCGCATGGCGTCGCCGAACTCGCGATCCCGCGCGATATCCGCTTCGTGCCCGACCTGCCGGTGCTGGGGACGGGCAAGCTCGATTATGTGGCGATGACGGCCCTGGCCAGGGACAGGGCGCCGGCGGAGCGGCCTGCGTCCCAGCCGACGCTGTTGTGAGGGTTTGAGGGGGGGGCATTCGTCCCCCTCGAACCTGTCTCGACCCTCTTCGTCGCGCCAATGGCGGCAGATTAAATTATCCCAATGATCCCGGAGCGGGTCCGGATATTATTGCGATAGGTTCTCAGTAGCGATAGGGCGCCCTTCATCATAAGCATGAGGGTAACGGTGTCGCAGTTCGGATTCGGCGGTTTTCTCGCCATGGGCATGGTGGTGGCCGCGCCTGGCGTCGCGTTCGCGCAGGAGGCTGGCGACACGGGCAGCCAGGACGCGATCGTCGTGACCGGGCGTGCCTCGCCCGCGCCCCAGGCGGCGGACGATCGCTACAAGCCGACGCCGGACGCCTCGACGCTGCGCTCCAATGCCAAACCGTTGGATACGCCCCAGGCGATCAACATCGTGCCCGCCCAGGTGCTGCGCGACCAGCGCCCGCGCTATCTCGACGATGCGCTCGGCAATGTCAGCGGCATCACCCAGGGCAATACGCTGGCGGGCACGCAGGACACGGTCCTGAAGCGCGGCTTCGGCGGAAACCGCGACGGCTCGGTGATGCACAACGGCATGCCGCTGGTGCAGGGGCGTGGCTTCAACGCGGCGGCGCAGAGCGTCGAGGTGCTCAAGGGCCCGGCCTCGCTGCTCTACGGCATCATGGATCCCGGCGGCGTCATCAACATCGTCAGCAAGAAGCCGCTGCTCGAGCGGCAGCTCGGGGTGACGCTGAGCGGGTCCACCTATGCCGAGCATCGCGCCGGCCTGCAGGCGACCGCCGACCTGACCGGCCGCATCTCGGGCAACCTCGCCGGGCGGCTGGTGCTCAGTCATGAGGACGAGGATTACTGGCGCAATTTCGGTACGCGCCGCGACACGCTGATCGCGCCCTCGATCGGCTGGTACGGCCACGACACCCAGGCGATCCTGTGGTACGAATATCGCAAGTTCGACTATCCGTTCGATCGCGGCACCATCATCGATCCGCGTACGCTGAAGCCGCTGGCCATCCCGCGGCGCGAGCGGCTCGACGAGATCAACAACCGCATGTTCGGCTCGAGCCATCTGGTCCAGCTTGCGGTCGACCACCAGCTTGGCGGCGGTTGGGCCGCGCATCTCGCGACGAGCTTCAACAGCGAGACCTATGACGCCGGTCAGCTTCGCGTCAGCGCGATCAACACCACGCGCGGCACGCTGACGCGCAGCAACGACGCGACCATCGGCTCGCTCAGCACCGATGCCTATGCCCAGGCCTATGTCGATGGCGGCTTCTCGCTGGCCGGCATGGAGCACAAGCTGCTCGTCGGCATCGAAGGCGAATATCGCCGCTATCTGCGCCGCGACCTGATCCGCCAGGCAGTGCGTGGCGGGACGTTCAGCTATCTCAATCCGGTCTATGGGCTCGAGCCGTTTCCGACCACGGTGTCGCCGGGCGACAGCGACCAGACCGACCGGCTCTACAATTACTCGCTGTTCGGACAGGATTCGATCCATATCGGCGACAGGTTCATCGTCACCGCCGGCGGCCGTCTGGTCGGGTTCGAGCAGCGTGCCGGGCGTGGGCGCCCGTTCAAGGCGAACACCGACCTGAATGGCTGGGAATTCGTGCCCCAGGCCGGACTGGTGTGGAAGGCGGCGGAGGTCTTCTCGCTCTATGCAAGCTATACCCGCTCGCTGAAGCCGACCTCGACGATCGCGCCGCTTTCGAGCGGGGTGACGATCACCTCGATCTTCGCGCCCGAGCGGGGCCGCTCCTATGAAGTGGGTGCCAAGCTGGACATTCCCGATCGTGTCACCGCGACGCTGGCGCTCTACGATGTCGACAAGCGCAACGTGCTGGTGTCGCAGTTCAACAGCACGACCGGGCTGACCGATTACCGCACCGCCGGCCGGGCGATCTCGCGCGGCGTCGAGTTCGACGTTTCGGGCCGCGTGACCAAGGGGCTGAGCCTGATCGGCAGCTATGCCTATACCCATGCCCGCACCACCGAGGATCCGGTGTTCGCGGGCAAGGAGCTTGCCAATGTCGCGCCGCACACGGCCTCGCTGTCGGCTGTCTATGATTTTGGCGAGATCACCCGGGGCGACCGGTTCCGCGTCGGCGGTGGCGCACGCTACGCCTCGCGCCGGCCGGGCGACAATGCCAACAGTTTCTGGCTGCCCCAGTATACCGTCGCCGATGCCTTCTTCACCTATGATGCCGAGCTGGGCGGGCGGATGATGACCTTCCAGCTCAACGTGAAGAACATCTTCGACAAGACCTATTATCCCTCGGCAGTGAACCTGTTCGGCGTCGCGATCGCCGATCCGCGCCGGGTGATCGGCACGATCGGGTTCAAATTCTGATGCGCTTCCTGCCCTTGCTCGCCGCCTTGTTCCTGCTGGCTACTCCCGCGCTTGCGCAGCAGCGTAGCGCAGTGCTGGTGATCCAGCAGGACGGCCCCTCGGCCGCGATCGATATGAAGATACGTGACCGGCTGGCCGAGCACGGCTTCACCGTGCGTATCGCCGGGCAGGATGCCGAACCGGCCTCTGCCAGAGGGGCGGACCTTGTCGTGATCTCGGCGAGCGTATCCTCCAAGGACGTGAAGCCCGGCTGGCGCGGTCTCGCCGTACCGATCGTGACATGGGAGAACGACCTGCTCGACGATCTGGCGATGACCGGCAAGCGGCACGACGCCGATTTCGGCGAAGCGGAGAAGGTGCGCTATCTCTGGATCGTCAACGCACCCCAGCCGATGGCGGCGGGGCTGCCGGCGGGCCTGGTCAATGTCTATGGCAAGCAGGCACCGATGAGCTGGGGCAGGCCGGGCCTGGGCGCGACGATCATCGCGACCATCTATGGCCAGCCCGAAAAGCCGGCGATCTGGGGATATGAGACGGGCGCGACGATGGATTACGAGACGTTGGCGCCGGCACGCCGGGTGATGTTCTTCCTGGGCAATGACGGCTTCACCAATCTGTCGGCGGCCGGCCTGAAGCTGTTCGACGCGGCGATCGACTGGGCTGCCGCCAAGTCTGGAGCTGCCAAATGATCCGGCGCGTCCTTTTCCAGGTCCATTGGTTCCTGGGGATCACCGCCGGTCTGGTCCTGGCGCTGATGGGCGTAACCGGCGCGACCATGGCGTTCGAGGACGAGATCATGGCGGCGCTGAGCCCCGGCATCGTCACGGTCGCGCCCAGCACCGCGCAGCCGCTGGCGCCCGATGCGCTCGTCGCGGCGATCGCCCAGCAGCGCCCCGATCTGCGCATTCGCCAGATCGTGCTCAACCGCGATCCGGGGCTGGCCGCCGAAGTCACGTTCCTGCCCGTAAAGGGCGAGCGGCGCGGCGAGCACCAGTTCGTGGACCCGCGCAGCGGCGTGCTGCTCGGCGCGGCGAAGGGCGAGGGCTTTTTCAGGACGGTGATGGACCTGCACCGCTGGCTGGCACTACCTGGTGCCGGCAATGGCTGGGGGCGACAGATCACCGGCTTTGCGGCCCTGTCTCTGATCTTCTTCGCGCTTTCCGGGCTTTATCTGCGCTGGCCGCGCCGTCCGCTCGACTGGCGATCATGGCTGGTGCTCGACCTGCGCAAGACCGGCCGCAATCTTTACCGTGCACTCCATGCGACGATCGGCAGCTGGCTCGCCTTGCTCTATCTGTTCAGCGCGATGACCGGCCTGACCTGGTCTTATGGCTGGTACAAGCAGAGTGCGGTCTATGTGCTGACCGGCAAGGCCGGTGGGGCAGGCGAGAGTACGCGTGACAAGGCCAAGGATGCGCCGGTGCCGACGCTTGCGCCGGCCTGGGCCGAACTGCTGCGCAGCGAAGGCGATCGCTATGCACGGGTGTCGATCAGTCTTCCGCAGGGCAAGGGCCCGATAGCGATGCGCGTGCTGCCGAGGGGCGCCCGGTTCGACCGGATGCTGGACGAACTGCGCTTCGACGCGAAGACGGGCGCGCCGACCAAGGTCGAGCGCTATGCCGAGCGCAGTACCGGCGCCACGCTCGCCGCGAATTTCTACGCGCTGCACACGGGCTCTTTCTTCGGGACGATCGGCCGGATCGTGCTGATGCTCAGCGCGCTCACCATGCCGCTGTTCACCGTGACCGGCCTGTTGCTCTATTTCGCGCGACGCCGTGCCAAGCGAGCGCTCGCCGCCGTTGCGCGGGCCGATGCGCCGGCGATCGATGCAGATGGCAGCGCCATGCTCGTCGTCCATGCCTCGCAGACCGGCAATGCCGAGCGGATCGCACGATTGAGCGCCGCGGCATTTCCGGGGGCGGCGATCCGGCCGCTGGCGGGGCTCGATCCGGAAGAACTGCGCGGCGCCTCGCGGGCGCTGTTCGTGGTGGCGACCTATGGCCAGGGCGATCCGCCCGATCGCGCACGCGCGTTCGAGAGCCGATCGATGGCACAGTCGATGGACCTGTCCGGGCTGGACTATGCCGTGCTCGCGCTCGGCGACCGCGAATATCACGACTTCTGCGCTTTCGGGCATCGTCTCGATGGCTGGCTGCACGCCAGCGGGGCGTCCCGGTTGTTCGACACCGTCGAGCTGGATGGCGGCGATCTCGACGCCGAGCGGCACTGGCCGCAGCAGCTGGCGGCCATTTCCGGCCATGCGATCGAGCCCGACTGGCGCCCGGCGGCCTATGGCCGGTGGACGCTGGTGGCTCGGGAACAGGTGAACCCCGGCAGTCCGGGCGAGCCAGTGTACCGGATCATATTGCGCCCTGAGGGGCCCGCGCAGTGGCAGCCCGGCGCCATCGCCGAGGTGATGCCACGGCACGATCCCGTCCGTGTCGATCGCTGGCTGCGCGCCGCAGGGCGCGCGGATGATGCGGCGCTGGGCGAGGCGCTGATGGACAAGGTTCTTCCCGATCCGGCGCAGGAAGTCGACGCATTGCGGCCGCTCGCGCATCGTGACTATTCGATCGCCTCGATCGATGCCTCGGGGGAGGTGGAGCTGCTCGTCCGGCTGGCCCGGGCCGAGGATGGCTGCGCGGGCATCGGGTCCGGCTATCTCTGCACGGTGGCGGAGATTGGCGACACGGTCGCGCTGCGTGTGCGCGACAATCCGGGTTTCGCCACACCCGAGGACCACTCGGTTCCGTTGGTTCTGATCGGCAATGGTACGGGAATCGCGGGCCTGATCGGACATCTGCGCGATCGCGCCCGTGCCGGGGGCGCGCCGGTCTGGCTGCTTTTCGGCGAGCGCAGCCGCGCGCATGACCGGCCTTTCCAGGCCGAGCTCGACGCATTGGCCGAAGCGGGTACGCTTGCCCGGCTCGATCTCGCATTTTCGCGGGAACCGGATTGCGGCCGCTATGTGCAGCATCTGGTGGCCGAGGCCGCGGACGAGATCCACGCATGGGCCATGCGTGACGCCGCCTTCTATGTCTGCGGCAGCCTGGCAGGGATGGCGAGCGGCGTCGATGCGGCTCTGCGCGAGGTGCTTGGCGATGCGTATGTGGAGGCGATGCTCAACGAGGGACGGTATCGCCGGGACATCTACTAGCGCGTTCAGCTTGTGGGGAAGGTGACCAGTTTCCCGAAACCGGGGCCATCTGACAATGCGACGGTGCCGCCGTCAGATGGCCGACCGATTCGCCCGGTTGGCGTCTGCCTTGCCGGTTCGCCCCTTGCAGGCGGACCCTGTTACGATTTCTGGCAGTACCCCCAACCCGGTTGTGCTTCTCGGGATCAGCCTTGCCTGCCGCCCGGGTTATCCAATGTTGGATGGCCCGTCTCGGCAAACCTCGCCCATCCCGATCCCGTCATACGCCGATCATTCCATTGGTCAGCGCGAATGCGACCATGTGCGACCGGTTTCTTGTTCTGGTCTTGAGCCGGATGTGGTCGATGTGACGCTCCACGGTTCGTGGGGCGATGAGGAGTTTTTTGGCGATTTCCTTTGCTGAGAGACCCAGCGCGACAGATTGCAGAACTTGAAGTTCCCTTGCTGTCAGCCATTCGTTTGGCGCTTGGCGTTCGTTCATGGTGTGTCCAGTCCGAGGAAAGGAACGTTTTGAAAGCACTTGGGCAAGCGCTCCCCGCGACAAAGGCAACGCGGCTTTCAGCGTATGCCTTCCATCCGTAATCGTCCGATTGGTCTGACCCTCGGTGCCTATCGAAACTTAACAGATTTGTTCATATTAGGTTAAAAATACCCCCCGGTAAAGCTCTAAACAAAATGCTTGCAATCCAAGTACAAATTGCAGAAATAATTGGACGATAACTTTACTTATTATTATGTTGGTAAAAATACCCACCGAAAACTACTTGGAAAAGCACCAATTTAGTTGGAATTAACTTGGTGAGAAGCTTGCCCCGCAGGGAGAGTGGGGCAAATGTCCAGACGCATTCACGAGCTATGGCGCCTGACGATTCGAGAGGTCGAAGTCTTGAATCTGGTCGCGCAGGGGATGTCGGCGAAAGAGGTCGCGGACTATTTGTGCATTGCAACATCCACCGTCGAACGGCACGTGGAAAATGCCCGCCTGAAGACGCGCACGCGTAACCGCGCGCATATGATCGCCCATGTTATCCAGCTCGGTATTCTCGACCTAGGCGCCGCTGATTCCGGTGTGAAAAGGCCGGTTCGCTCCTCTGGCGAATCTGAAGAAGAGTGAATTTCGGCGATGGTCGAGACCCCCCTTACCGCTGCGAAAGAACCCGTGCGTCAGACGCTGGAGAACCTTGCCGGCGAA
>PJUL01001178.1_pt1 | contig 12117 bp, 10 predicted proteins | sample 1512221 | NCBI WGS metagenome assembly PJUL01 (sample SAMN08177667, study PRJNA422409) | Feces metagenome, whole genome shotgun sequencing project.
ACCTTGCTGCGCGCAGTCATGGGCCTGATCCAGCCGGGTGGCGGCAGCGTCGATGTCGATCTCGCCGCCGCCCGCCTTGTGTTCCAGGAGCCCAGACTGCTGCCCTGGGCAAGCGTGCGCGAGAACGTCGCAGTCGGCGCGCCCGCCGGGCTCGACGCAGCCGAGCGCGACCGGATGATCGACGCCCGCCTCGCCGAGGTGGGTCTGGCCGACAAGGCCGAACAATGGCCCTCAGCCCTCTCGGGCGGCCAGCGCCAGCGCGTTGCCCTTGCCCGCGCGCTGATCAGCCAGCCGCGTCTGCTCGCGCTCGACGAGCCGCTGGGCGCGCTCGACGCGCTAACCCGGATCGAAATGCAGGCGTTGGTAGAAACGGTCTGGGCGAGCGAGGGTTTCTCCGCGCTGCTCGTCACGCATGATGTGGCTGAGGCAGTGGCGCTGGCGGACCGGGTGGTGGTGCTCGAGGCCGGCCGGATCGCGCTAGACCTGCCGATTGCCGTCCCCCGCCCGCGCCGCCATGGCGACGCCGAGCTGGCGGCGCTCGAAGGACTGATCCTCGACCGGCTGCTGGGACGCTGATCCCAAAAAATCCTCCCCCAAGCTTGCTGGGGGAGGAACTATAGATTCAGGTAAACCGTCCTGCCGGCACCGGCTCCTTCGCCAGCCCGTCCGCTGCCTGCTTCACATCTGCCTGAGTGAAAAAGGGACGAAGCGGTGGCAGCGCCGCACCCCGGCGATGCGGAAGGTTGAGTTTCGGGAAAAGCAGCTCGGCGACGCGGTACGCCTCCTCAAGATGCGGATAGCCCGAGCCGATGATCGTATCGATCCCGATATCCGCATATTCCTGCAGCCGCTCGGCCACCGTATCGGGATCGCCGACCAGCGCGGTGCCGGCACCAGTGCGCACCAGCCCGATGCCAGCCCACAGGTTCGGCGCGATCTCGAGGTTGGCCCGGCTGCCGCCGTGCAGCGCCTGCATCCGCGACTGCCCGACGGAGTCGCTGCCCTTGGTGAGGAAGGACTGGAACAGCGCGATCTGCTCATCGGTGACATGGCGGATCAGGTCATTGGCCGCATCCCATGCCTCGGCCTCGGTCTCGCGGACGATGAAGTGGATGCGCAGCCCGAAGCGGATCGTGCGTCCGCGCTTCGCCGCGCGCTCGCGGACATCGTCGATGACCTCCTTGAGCTGCGACGGTGGCTCGCCCCAGGCGAGATAGACATCGACATGCTCGGCCGCGATCTCACGCGCGATCTCGGACGAGCCGCCGAACCAGATCGGCGCATGCGGCTCCTGGACGAAGGGGAAGATCAGCCGCCCGTCCTCGATGCTCAGATACTCGCCCCTCTGCGTGACGGTCTCGCCCCGCGCCAGCCTGCGCCAGATGTCGAGGAACTCGGCGGTCTGCGCGTAGCGCTGGGTATGGTCGAGGAAGATGCCGTCCTGCGCCAGCGCCTTGGGGCTGCCGCCGGTAACGACGTTGACGAGCGCGCGCCCGTTCGACAGCCGGTCGAGCGCAGCCGCCTGTCGCACTGCCTCGGCTGGCGCGGTCAGGCCCGGACGCAGTGCCACCAGCAACTTCAGATTCTCGGTGAAGGGCGCAATCGAGGCGGCGGTGATCCACGCGTCCGCGCACATCGCGCCGGTAGGCATCAGCACGCCGTAATAGCCGAGCCTGTCCGCTGCCACCGCCACCTGGCGGAGATATTCCGGGTCGGGCGCGCGCTCGCCTTCTGGCCACGCAAGCCGGCGATTGTCGCCACCCGACGGAATGAACCAGAGGAAATTGAGCGGGCTGCGATCCGCCGAACCTGCACCGATAAAACCCGACATGGCCTTCACTCCTGCCCTTGGGATGGAGCGCACAGACCAGCCGTTCAGCCGGCGATCGGCAAAGCAGGATTAATTGTCTATCTTATAAGTAGAGTTTAATGCCTCGGGTAGCGGATTGGCCAGGGTGACGCCGTCGAGGATGCGCGCGGTCTCGTCGCGCAGGTAGAGCATCAGGTGGTGCAGCCGGCATTCCTCCTCGGCCACGCAATTGTCGCACTTCTCATAGGCGAAGCGGCTGGCGCACGGTACCAGCGCCAGCGACCCATGCGTCTTGCGAACCAGGTCACCGATGCGGACCTGCTCGGGCGGAAGCGCCAGCATATAGCCGCCGTCGCGCCCACGTTGCGAATTGACCAGGCCCTCCCGGTTCATCTCGGAAAGGATAACGGTCAGGAACTTGCCCGGAATATTCTGCTTCTCGACGATTTCGGCGAGTGGCACCGGTCCCTGGCCGTAACGGTCGGCAAGGTGCTGGAGCGCGCGGATGGTGTAGCGGGTCTTCTGCGAGAGCATGGCGCCGCTCTATGCGCGACCACCTGCCGGGTTTCAATCGAGCGGGGCTTATTGATATCGCATGAGAGCCTGAAAGATGCCGTGAGCGTATCCGACGGTGGGCGTCTTGGTGCGATGCCGTACTTATTGCCTAGAAGAGGCAAAGCGGCAGCGCGATCGCCGTCATTGCCATCCAGGGCATCGTTGCGATCCTCGGCCAGCGCGACAGAACGAGAACGAGGATCACCCCGCTCACCGACAAGAACGCGAGCCATGCCGGTGCGGCCTGAGTGGGCCCGAACCGATGCATCGCGGCGAGGAACGAGCACAGAATCAGCAGCCAGCCGATGATCCGTGCGCGCGTCCGGTCCGGCCGGGCTGTCCCCGAGTACCGCCTGCTCCCGCGAACGAGATTGGCGAAACCGGCATAGCCGAACAAGGCGACTTCAAGCGACATCGAGAACCTCCCGGACTTCGGGCACCGTTACTGAAGCGCGCCGGCGCGGCTGTGGTAGCCGGGCCGGCCTTGCGGCCAGCCGCCAGGCGGCGAAGCCCAGCATCGCCGCGAGGAGGATCATGGTCGCGTCGAACGCAAGGAAGAGGCCTTCGAACCGGATCCCGCCGGTGGTCGCCATATCCACGATAGGTACCGCCGCGAACAACAGGGCACTGATCGCCAGCGTCTCGATCCAGGCCCGGCGAACCGGGCGAAGGAGCGAGAGCGCGGCCAGCCCGAACCAGGTCCAGAAAACGATCGAGACTTCCAGATCGGCGCGGCCGGCCAGCGTCGGCGACAACGACCGGTTGGCGAGCAGGAAGGCGGCCATGCCCGCCGGCAGGCAGGCGATTGCGCCGATGTTGAGCCGCTCTACCAGCGACATGCCGAAGAATGGCTGCGCGCCGGGCCGTTTCCGCTTCACGGTCCACAGCACCAGGCCGGTGGCGACCATCGCGCTGCCGGTCAGGCCGAGCAGGAAGCAGAGCCAGCGCAGCAGCGGCCCGGCGAACCAGCCCAAGTGCAGGCCGAGCATCACGCCCGCGGTCTCCACTGCCGGCCCCGGCGCGGGAGAACCGCCCAGCCGCTCGCCGGACACGCCGGCATAGGTGATCGATGCACCGCGCGCGTTCAGCTGGTCGTCGCTCGAGCGGAGCAGCGTGACGGTGGACGCCGCGTCGTCGGGGTTGCCGACGATGATGCGCGACACGCGCCCGCCCTGCCATTCCGCCGACGCCGCCTCGACGAAGCGCGCCATGTCGGCGAGTTGGCCCGGTTGGCCCGATGCGCGCGGGTTGGCAGTGTCGCCGTACAGGCTCTCGGCGAAGGTCGTGGGCTTGGCGTAATTGGCCAGAATCGGCCAGGGCATGTACATCACAACCAGCGTGATCAGCCCGGTGTAGGTGATCATCGCATGATAAGGCAGCGCGAGCACCGCCGAGACATTGTGCGCATCGAGCCAGCTGCGTTGCCCCTTGTTCCAGCGCAGCATGAAGAAGTCGGCGAAGATGCGCTTGTGGGTGATCACGCCCGACAGGATCGCGCCGAGCATGAACATGGCGCACAGCCCGGCGAGCCAGCGCCCCCAGGGGTGCGGCAGCTGGAGCTGGAAGTGGAAACGGTAGAAGAACTCGCCGCCCTTGGTATCGCGCGCCTCGACCGGAACGCCAGTGGCAGGATCGAGCCGGACCTCGGGACGGCGCGGCGAGCGCGGCGCCTTGGGATCGGGATTGGGCCGGGCGCGCGTGAAGGCCCGGGTCGCGAGCGTGCGCTCGGTTGGCAGATAGATCGTCCATTGCTCGTCATGCGGCGCATTTTTCTGGAGCCAGGCGACCGCACTCCGTGCCGCTTCGGTCTGGCTGACGGGGTGCGGCCGGTATTCCGGCTGCATCCACCGCGTGATCTCCGGGCGGAAATAACTTGCGGTGCCGGTCACGAACATCGCGAACAGAATCCAGCCGGCGAGCAACCCCAGCCAGCCATGGATCCACGCCATCGACTGGCGCATGCCATTGCCCTTCATGGCCGGACGCCCAGCAGCAGCGCCGCGCCGCCCGCGATCACGGCCGTGCCCCAGATCACAGCGGCGACACGCGCTAGCCGGGGTTCGTGGAACGCCCAGAGCCCGAAGGCGGCATAGAACAGGAAGGAAAGGATCATCCCCCAGGCGGTGGCCTCGACGCGTTCGACCGGCAGCAGCCTTGCCAGCAGCGTCGCCAGCCCCGCCGCCGCTCCATAGCCGCCGATCAGCGCGGTCAGGCAGCGCGCGACCATCGACCACCCCTGCCCGGCCTCCTGGGCACTCGCCATTCCAATCCCCCTTTTCCCGTCTTGCATCGACTGAAGATCGCCCCTAGCAGCAATTGCGAATCGTTATCAATAATAAAGGGGGTTTTGTGACCGGTAGTTTCCGTCGCTCGCTGTTCCGCGGTTTCCTGATGCATTCGGCCTTGGTGCCAGCGCTGGCGCTCTTGCCCGCGCCTGCCCATGCCAGCGATGGATCAGAAGACGACAAGGCACAGGATTCCACGATCCTGGTGACGGGCCTGCGCGAGAAGCAGACTGGTTCCGGCACCAAGACCGACACCCCGCTGATGGAAACGCCACAAACCATCACGGTCATCGACAATGAAGAGCTGGTCCGCCGCAATGCGCTGTCGATCAACCAGGCGCTCGGCTATGTCGCGGGTGTCGCGGCCAACCAGCGCGGCGGCATGGTCACCCGCTACGACCAGCTCATCCTGCGCGGCTTCGCACCGGGCGTTTATCTCGACGGCATGCGGCTGCTCGCCGGCCCCTATTCGACCCCGCAGATCGACTTCAACCGCATCGACCATATCGATGTGGTCAAGGGTCCGGCATCGGTGCTGTACGGCAACTCGACGCCGGGCGGCCTGGTCAACCTGACCAGCAAGATGCCGGAACGGGTCGCGTCGGGCCGGTTCGAGCTGCAGCTCGGCAATTACGACACGATCCGCGCGGTCGCCGACGTCAACCAGCCGCTCGACGCCGACGGCAAGTGGCTCGCACGCATTGTCGGCGGCTGGCAGAAGGGCGACGGGCTGACCCGCGGCACCTTCTCCGAACGCTATCATGTCAGCCCGATGCTGACCTTCGCGCCCGACGATGCGACCAGCCTGACGCTGATCGCGTCCTATCAGCGTTCGCCGAGCGGCGGCGGCTATTCGGGGGTGTCGGCCTATGGCTCGGTGCTTGCCAATCCGAACGGCCAGCTGCCGCGCGACATCAACACCGGCGATCCCGGCTATGAGCGCTACGATCACCGCGCCAAGTCGATCGAGGCGCTGTTCCGCCACGATTTGAACGAGCATCTCTCGTTCCGCTCGAGCGCGCGCTTCCAGAACAACTGGCTGAGCTACCGCCAGCTCTATGTCGCGGGCTTCGCGACGACGGGCACCGGCGCGAACCGCAACACCGACTATTCGACGATCATCCGCGGCGGCGGCGGTGCGGACGAGAATTTCGACACGCTGACGCTCGACAACAGCTTCAACGCCAAGTTCGAGACCGGGCCGCTCAAGCACAATGTGCTGGCGGGCATCGACTATCAGCACATCGCCGGCGAGAATTTCCAGCAGTTCAACACCGGCGTGACGACAAACCCGCTCACCAGCATTCCCAATCTCAACCTGTTCAACCCGGTCTATGGCGGCACGCTGCCGAGCTTCGACCTTACCAAGCTATCGAGTGCCTTTACCAACAGCTACAGCAAGCGCGATCAGGTCGGCGTCTATCTGCAGGACCAGATCGCGATCGGCCGGCTCCAGCTGATCGCGAGCGGGCGCTATGACTGGTACGACCAGACAACACTCAACAAGCGCAACAACGCGGTGACGCCGTTCAGCCAGACCGCGTTCACCGGCCGTCTCGGCGCGCTCTACGAGCTGCCCTTCGGTGTCTCCCCCTATGTCAGCTATTCGGAATCGTTCGAGCCGCAGACCGGCGCGACCTGGGACGGGGTTCCATTCGATCCGGTCACCGGGCGCCAGTATGAGGCGGGCATCAAGTACCAGCCGCGCGGTACCAATGCGCTGTTCACCGTCTCGGCCTATGATCTGCGCCGTCAGAAGGTGCCAGTGGGCGATCCGCGCGCGGGCACGAACGGCATCCCCTCGACCGCGCAGATCCAGATCGGCGAGGTGCGCGTGCGTGGCATCGAGTTCGAGGGGCGCGGCGAAGTGACGCCGGGCTTCGATATCGTGGTCGCCGCGGCCTATACCGATGCGATCATCACCCAGGGCGCCCCGGCCGTCGCGCCGACCGCGACCAACAGCGGCACGCCGACCACCACGGGCACCCGCCAGCTTGGCACACCCGAATGGACCGCCTCGACCTTCCTGTCCTATGATTTCGGCAAGAGCGGCCGGGTGGTGGGTCCGCTCAGCGGGCTCAATGCAGGCGTCGGCGTGCGCTATGTCGCCGGCTCGGACGGGACCACCGCCTACAAGGTTGTCAACGGCGTCACGACCTTCGAGCGCTTCTCGACCGAAAGCTTCACGCTGGTCGACGCGATGCTTGGTTATGACCTGGGCGAAGCGACGCCGGCACTACGCGGCTTCTCGCTCGCGCTCAACGTCTCCAACCTGCTCGACAAGACCTACATCTCCGCCTGTCCGTTCAGCAACAGCTGCTATTACGGCGCGGGGCGGACGGTTATCGGCTCGTTGCGCTTCCAGTGGTGAGCAACGCATAACCTGGTGACGCAAGCCGTGGGCAACAGTCCCGCGGCTTCGCGTTACTCGCAAGCGGCCAGTCTCAGGTCCGCGGCAAGCGCGCGTTCAATGCATGGGCGATCGATAGCGTTTGCATTCCCGAGGCCAGTGTCTCGGCTGCCCGCTTGTGCAGCCTGGGATCGGCCTTGGTCAGCACCGCGAGCACCGCTTCCTTCTCGGGCAAATAGACCTGGGCGAAGTCCAGATCGAACTTCGCGACCGTGCGCATGTTCGAGATCAGGTCCGCACATTTGATGGTCTGGACGTCAGCCGACACCCGGGCCAGGCGCTTGAGCTCGGCGGCCTTCCTCTCCGCCCGACTGCCTTCGATCGAAACCTTGGTCAGGCCGATCACCATCGCCAGTATCTCTGCGCCAAACCGGCGCTCCACCTCTCGTTCGCTCACCGGCGTGTCTTCCAGAACATCGTGCAAGATGGCCGCGACCGCCATGTCCTCGCGGTCCGGCTCAACCGTACGAACGATCGACATCACTTCGATCGGATGAACGATATAGGGGTCGAACGTGTACTTACGCTTCTGCCCGGCATGGGCGAGCGCAGCGAACGCTATGGCACTGTCGATCATATGGTGCTCCGTCGAGGCGGAACCCGGGAACGTCAAGCGACACTTGGCTCATGTCGATCTCTTGCCCCCCAATCTCGATCAGCCTTGAGGAAGGCGCATTAACCTTGGGTGGCCTGTAGTGCCGCAGTGTCCTATTCCGCGAACCAATGAGCGGCCTTCCCCTTCTCTATTCGTTCCGGCGCTGTCCCTACGCAATTCGCGCTCGGCTCGCGCTGCTCGCAAGCGGCACGATCTGTATCATCCGCGAAGTCAAACTCTCCGCGAAACCCGCCGAGCTCCTCGCTGCCTCGCCCAAGGCAACCGTGCCTGTTCTGGTTCTGCCCGATGACGGCGTTATCGAGCAGAGTCTCGACATCATGCGCTGGAGCCTCACTCGCCATGATCCGACGGGCTGGCTCGACCACGAAGACGATCAGCTGATCGAAGCCAATGACGGTCCGTTCAAGCATCACCTCGACCGCGCCAAATATCCCGATCGCCATGACGGCGACGCAGACCTGCATCGCGCAGCATGCCTGGAGATGCTGCTCCCACTCGAGGATCGCCTGACGACCAATCCTTATCTTTGCGGCGGGACGATGAGCCTGACCGACGCGGCGATCCTGCCCTTCGTTCGACAGTTCGCCTCGATCGACCGCGACTGGTTCGACGCCCAACCGCTGCCGCACGTCCGTGGCTGGCTCGATCGCCTGGTCGCTTCGCGTCTTTTCGATGCAGCGATGATCCGTCTGGCGCCGTGGCAAACCGGCGATCCGGACATCCGCTTTCCCTCACCCGTCGAACTGTTAAAGGCAACCAGCACCGACGCAGCACCCGACCTCGCAGCTACCGGCCTTATTCGCTGAAGCGTCGACCAGCGAGGGGCTCGCGTTGCAGCCCGTTCCAGCAGAGGCCCATCGCGAGATCGTCGACGCGCTCAAGGCACGCGACCTCGCACTACCCGGCTGTGGATGGAACGGCACATGGCCGATTTCCGCCGTGGCTACGAACATGCCGGCTTGCCGCTGGATGCACCGGTGGCGCCTTGAGCTAAAGTGCGCGCGGCGTGGAAGACCTGAATCTGTCCACGCCAACGGTTCACCTGCCCATTTCGATCTTCACCGTTCCGCCGCGCAACAGCGAAGCGTGGGTCAGCCTCCGTCCGGCCAGCAACTGCCCATCCTGGCGGATCGCGGTCAGCGTTTCGCCTGCGCCGGTTCGGAGGATGCGGAGCATGTGCCCCTCGGGAAGGCGGATCTGCACCTGCCGGGCGGCAGGCGGCGTGAGGATGTAGAACGGCTCGCCGGGCACCAGCGGATAAAGTCCGATCGATGCCCAGACATACCAGGCGGACATCGCGCCACCGTCATCGTCCATGCCTTCGGCAAAGCCTGGATCCAGCGCGAAGCTCCTCTGGCGGATCGGCTGCGCATATTTGCGCTGGTTCTCGTACCAATGGTTGATCGGCTCGTCGCGCAGTTGCGTCACCAGCCGGTCCATGCGCACAGGATCGTCGGTCAGCGCGAAGAGCCAGGGCACGTGGATGTCGGGCTCGTTGGTCATGTTGAACAACTCGCCGTCGAAGAAGCCGCCCAGCTCGTCCTTGAACCGGGCGCCACCCAGCGCTTTATCCCGCAGCCAGTCGAGATCGAACACGGGCGCCCAGCGATACTGCCAGAGCGTGCCCTGATAGAGCCCGCGGGCCTTCACGGTATCTGCATCCGGCCCAAGGTCACGAAACACTTCCTGCCACATCGGCCGATAGCTGAGCGCCCGTGTCATGAAATCCCGCGCGACATCGGCATGGCCGGTGTCCTGCGCGAGCTGCGCCACTGCCCATTGGTCATAGGCCAGCTCCAGCTTCTGGTCGGGGGTCTCCTGCGGCAGCTGCGTGGTTTCCGCAGCCATCGCGGCTAGCGCGACCGTGGGATCAACACTGCCCAGGCGCTTGCGATACAAGTCGAGCAGCGCGATCCCGGCATGCTCGGTGCGCACGCTGAGGAACGGCTCGGTCGCACTTGCCCATTGCGGCTTGTCCGACTGGAACAGCAGCACCAGCGAGTCCGCAATATCGCCGGCGACATCCGGCGCGACCAGAGCCACCAGCGGAACCTGGGTGCGATAATTGTCCCATAGCGACCAGCCGGCATAACGGTGATGGCCATCAGCGACCCGCTGCAGCTTGCCGTCCGATCCGCGAAAGGCACCGTCGCTGTCGTCAACCCGTGCTGGCATCTGCAGCGCACGGAACAGCGCGGTGTAGAATAGCCGTCGACGCTTCGCCGGCGCTTCGAAGCCGATCCCCGACAGACGGGTATTCCAATCGGCGCGGGTTTGCCGAACCAGCTGGTCGAACGTGATGTCGCCGAGCTCGCGCGCCAGCGTGCGCTTGGCAGAAGCGGCATCGACAGTGGATAAAGCTGCACGCAGCTCGATCCGATCCCCCGCGCGCACCGCCAGGGGGAAGCGTAGCACGCCATGGCTATCCGCTACGCCCGTCGTCGCCACCATGCGGCCGTTCAGCGTCAGCCGCGCCGCCACCGACAGGTGGTAGACGCCGCGATTGCAGACCGTGGAATTCGCCAGAGTCAGGCGCAGATCACCAGCACTGCTGGAGAGCCATTGATGCGAGACATGCTTGGCATAGCTATGACGCGGGTCGAACGCGACTTCGATGCTGCCGGCGCGCGACATGGTGAAACGGCTGATCGACACCGATTGTCCGGCGGCGAGATCGGCGCTGATCGCGGTCCTGCCGTAGCGGACATGGTACCAGCCTGCCCCCGCACGCTCGCTCTGCCGGTCGATCGGGGCAAGCCCCGCCTCGCCGGCATAGGCCACGCTGGTCAGCAGATCACCGCCGCCACCGCCGCAGCCGACGCCTTGGGCACGCGTCTGCGAGAAGCCCTTCAACATCGGCGCTGCGCGATCATAGCCGATATGATTGGCCGGATCGGTATCGGGAGCGAGCTGCACCATTCCGAACGGCGCAGCGGCGGCTGGCGAAAGCTGGCCGCGGTCGCCCGCGGTGCCCATGAACGGATCGACCAGATCGACGGGCGCCGCCGCGGCGCGCTGTCCGGCAGCCGGTGTGGCGAGCGCGAGGATCGGGAACAGCGCGGAGAGGGACATCTTCACGGGACGATCTTTTCAGAGACAAGTGAAAGGGTCATGATGCGCGGTCCGATGCGGCCTTGAGGCAGCGATACAACAGCGCGTCGCCAAGCTGCAGCGCATGTGCGCCGATCCGGGCGACCGGCGTCGAGGAGCGTTCCTCGAAATGCGAGCGGTCCTCGCCCGCGTCGATGTCGTAGAGGATCCGTCCCCAATAGCTGATCGCCCCGGCCCCCAGCGTGTAGCGGCCAGAGGCACCCCTGGCGAAATACTGGCCATTGGGGAGATAGGTGATCGCGCTTGCCTGGTCGCAGGGCGCGTCGGCCGCGCCCCTGTTGTCGCGCAGGCTCCATGTGCCAAGGAGCCAGTCGCGTGTCGCCTCCGCAGTGGGTTCGGGCGTCGGCACGGCAACGGTCGGATCGGGCGATACCGACGCGGGAACGCGCACCGCGCCCGCCGGCTCCGGCGCCTTGTCGCGCGGCCAGAGCAGCCAGAGCGTGAACAGCCCGGCGACGAGCAGCGTGGCGGCAATGGCGCGCCAGCGTTCAAACCGCATATCCATCCTCAAAAATGGCCGGGTACCCCGGGGAGCCCCCGGCCAGTCGACGGAGAGCTTCAGGCGAGCAGGTTGTTGAGCAGCGCAGCAAGCCGATAACCGGCCTGCTTCAGCCGCTGCGCGACCAGCGGATATTTGGCGGTGGCATAGTTGCCCGGCAGTGTGACCGGCGTGGCCGAGCAATTGGGCGCCTTATAGTCCCAGCAGCCCGGCATGATGTCATAGATCTGGTCGCGCGCAATATCGCTGCTCTCGCTCGCCCAGCTGCGCGGTGTGCCGCCCAGCGTGACGGCCACGCCATTGTTCATCAGCTCCTGCGCCAGCAGCGCCGAGGCGACGCCGTGCGTATCGATGATCGTATCGTCCCAGATCGCGTGAATGATCGTCGAGGTGCCGTTCAGGGTAACCGTGTTGTAGCCGATCGGATCCGATCCGTGCAGCGGCTGGTGAAGATCGCCGACCAAGTGGATGATGTACTTGAGCGCGACTTCGCGATTGGCGTTCGACTGGCTGCGATCGGCGAGGATCGTGCTGTAATAGGCGATCGCTTCATCGGCGCACATCGCCGTGCCGGTGCAGGCATGCGCCGGTGCCGCGCTGCCGTCGATCGGGATGCGCGTGGTGTGGGTCGGATCGCTCGCCGCGCGCTGCGTGTCCGCCCAGGAGGCGACCTTCGACATATGCGTCACGCCGTCGACCGCGAGCAGTCCCTGGATCTCCGTCCATACCGATGCCTGAAGGTTGAGCTCGGCGATGTTGGCGATCGCCGCATGCCCGGTCGAGCCCCAAGCATAGGCGGATTGCGGCGCGGCAAACAGAGCCGCGGCGGCG
>PJUL01001182.1_pt1 | contig 12069 bp, 8 predicted proteins | sample 1512221 | NCBI WGS metagenome assembly PJUL01 (sample SAMN08177667, study PRJNA422409) | Feces metagenome, whole genome shotgun sequencing project.
ACAGCACCCGCGCCTCCGGCCCTCCGGAATAACGACGCGGCGGAGCGGTCGACGAAGCCGAAACGCTAAACAAACACACGGTCCCCGGGCTCCGCCCGGCCGCTCCGCGCCTCCCCGAACCTGTCGCCGAAAGGCGGCAGCACGAGAACCTGTGCCCAACCCTCAAGGAACCTCCCCCTGTGGGGGAGGCGATCGCGCAGCGATCGGTGGGGGGAGTGATTGCGAACTCACCCGCCGCCTCGAAAGCTGAAACCGGCCCCCCACCGGCCTTCGGCCGCCTCCCCCACAGGGGGAGGCAGCCCGAAGGGCCGGAGGGGGAACTTCCTGATGAGCCTGAGCCGGGCCCCGACGTGAGAAGTCCCTTCCCCCTCAGTCGCTCCGCGACAGCTCCCCCTTCAGGGGGAGCATCTTGGACGGAGGGCCGGAGGGGGTCAGCGCCGGCGGTTCAGCGGCCCTTCGGACACTCCGCCCGGATCAGCGCGTAGCTGGCGAACCCCTGCGCCTTGCCGCCCGCCCCACGCATGACGATGGACCAGCGCAGATGCTCTCCCGCCGACGCCCAGCGATTGACGAAGACGGCCTCGCCATAGGGGTAGCTGACCTCGAAGCCGTCGGCGGCCGCCTGGCCCGCGCCCTGGGAGGCGCCGTCGCCGCCGAAGCTGTCGGCCCACAGGCCGACGATCGCGGCAGGCTCGCCGGCCTTGGTCGCGCGCCCGCCAAACAGCAGGTGGGCGGCGTAGGTGTCGGCGGGATCGGCCTTGGCCGCGCTGTCGGCCTCGACCAGCATCATGGCGCCGCCGACGATCGGCCTGGCCGAAAGAGCGATGCTGACCGGCTTGCCCATCACCGTCCCCTCGCCCTTCCAGCAGCCGGCCAGGGCCGAAACCTCGGCCGGGGGCGGCGCGGGCGGCGGATCCTCGGCCCGCGCGGCGGCCGCGGCCATCGACGCCGACAGCGCGAGAAGCAGAACCGGAACTCTCATCACATCCCCCGATACGACGCCGGCCCCCGCCGGACGTCCGCTTCTAGATCGCCGATTCCCCGCACCGCTCGCCATGACGTTGATCGAACGCTTGAACCCCGCCCGCCCGCGCCCTTAAACGACGGGTTCCTTCCCGTGCTTACGAGTCCCGCCGCCATGGACGAAAAGACCCGCCTGATCCGCTCGGGCCTGCAGGCCCCGTCCCTGGCGCGGACCGTCAATCCGCCGATCCAGCGCGGCTCCACCGTGCTGATGCCCAGCGCCGCCTCGCTGTACGACGACAGCCAGCTGACCTACGGCATCACCGGCCTGTCCTCGCCCGCCGCCCTGCAGGCGGCCCTGGCCGAACTGGAAGGCTCGCCGGACGTGACCCTCTACCCCTCGGGCCTGGCGGCGATCACCGGGGCGATGATGGCGGTGCTCAAGGCCGGCGACGACGTGCTGGTGGTCGACAGCGCCTACAAGCCCACGCGCCGGTTCTGCGACCGCTTCCTGACGCGCTTCGGCGTCACCACCCGCTATTACGACCCGGCCCTCGACGCCGACGCCCTGCTGGCGCTGGCCCAGCCCAACACCCGGCTGATCCTGCTGGAGGCGCCCGGCTCGCTGACCTTCGAGATGCAGGACGTGCCGGCCATCGCCGCGGCCGCCAATGCGCGCGGCATCCTCACCCTGATCGACAACACCTGGGGCGCGGGCCTGCTCTTCAAGCCGCTGGCCCATGGCGTGACCATCAGCGTCCAGGCCCTGACCAAGTATGTCGGCGGCCACTCCGACTGCTTCATGGGCAGCGCCACCACGATGGACCCGGTGATCGGCGACGAGCTGGGTAACGCGATGTGGGACGTGGGCTGGTCGGTGTCGCCCGACGACGCCTACACCATGCTGCGCGGCCTGCGGACCCTGGCCACCCGCATGCCCCGCCACGAGCAGAACGGCCTGGCCGTGGCCCGCTGGCTGGAGCAGCGGCCCGAGGTCGCCCGCGTGCTGCACCCCGCCCTGCCCGACGATCCGGGCCATGCGGTCTGGAAACGCGACTTCTCCGGCGCCTGCGGCCTGTTCGGGGTGGTGCTGAAGCCGACGACGCAGCGCTCGGTGCACGCCTTCCTCGACGCGCTCACCCTGTTTGGCCTCGGCTTCTCGTGGGGCGGCTTCGAGAGCCTGGCGATCCATTGCGACCCGCAACTGAAGAGCCGCAGCACGCCGGTCAACTTCGAAGGCCCCTTGCTGCGCCTGCATATCGGGCTGGAGGATCCGATCGACCTGATCGCCGACCTGGAGCGCGGCTTCCGGGCGCTGGCGGCGGCCTGAGGCGAAGGGTGCGGGTTGCGGCGCGCCGAACGGACTGTTTCCGCACCGCAACACGGCGCCACATCCCTGCCGCAAGCAGGGCCAGATTATGCCCAAACGGCTGAATATGCGAAGTTATTCAGCAGTACATACGCGCGGCCACGGTCCTGGAAACTTGACCATGGTTATATTTCCTTCGCATCGCAACTGATCGTCGCCGTGAGGGTTCTTCGCGCGAAAGGACCCTTGATGGACATACGCCTCGCCGACCGGCTTCCGCCTTGCAACGTTCCCGATGAGGCGCCGCCGGCCGCCTGGCTCCCCGCCGAGTCCGCGATGGAAATGCCCGTCCGCGAACTGTCGGACCCCGATGTCGGCTGGTGCCGCCTGGCCCGCTCGCGGCAGCGGCGGCGGCTGGCGCTCGGCGCCTTCACCATCCTGGCCTTCGCCTTCGGCCTGACGACGATGCTGGACGCCTTCACGGCCGGCGGCGTCACCGTTCTGGAGTGGATCGACGCCCTGCTGGTGGCGGTGCTGCTGGCCTGGACCGGCTTTTCCTGCGCCGCGGCCCTGGGCGGCTTCCAGCTTGCGCTGAACCCCGACACCTGGGAGCGCCGCCTCGACGATCCGCCGCCCCACCTGCGCAAGAAGGTCGCCCTGCTGGCGCCGATCTACAACGAGGACGTCTCGGCCGTGTTCGCCCGCATCGAGGCGATGCGCGCCGATCTCGACCGCGAGCGCCTGTCGTCCACCTTCGACATCTTCGTGCTCAGCGACACCCGCGATCCCGACATCGCCGAGGCCGAGCGCCTGGCGGTGATCGCCGCCCGCTCCAGCCCCTCGCCCACCCGCCTCTACTACCGTCGCCGCGAGCAGAACACCGACCGCAAGACCGGCAACCTGGCCGAATGGGTCCGCCGTTTCGGCGGCGCCTACGAGTGCATGGCGGTGCTGGACGCCGACAGCCTGATCAGCGCCCGCTCGCTGCGCCGCATGGCCGGCGCGATGGAAACCGAGCCGACCCTTGGCGTGCTGCAGGCCGGCACGACCATCGTCGGCCGCACCACCCTGTTCGGCCGCGCCGAGCAGTTCGCCAGCTGGGTCTACGGCCCGCTGGCCACCTGGGCCCTGGCCTGGTGGAGCGGCGCCGAGGCCAACTATTTCGGCCACAACGCCATGATCCGCACCAAGGCCTTCGCCGAGTGCTGCGGCCTGCCGCACCTGCCCGGCAAGGCCCCGTTCGGCGGCGCCATCCTCAGCCACGACTTCGTCGAGGCCGCCCTGATGCGGCGCGGCGGCTGGGCCGTGCGCATGGCCCCCTCGCTCGACGACGTGCACGAGGAGGCCCCACCCACCCTGTCGGACATGCTGGTGCGCGACCGCCGCTGGAGCCAGGGCAACCTGCAGCACCTGGGCATCCTGGGCGTGAAGGGCCTGCACCCGGTCAGCCGCCTGCACCTGCTGCGCGGCGCCCTGGCCTATGCGCTGGCCCCGGTCTGGCTGCTGCTGGTGGTGCTGAGCGCCATGCTGGCCGCCTTCCCGGTCCTGGGCGGGGCGCGGGCCGAGCTGTTCCTGGTCGAGGGGGCCGCGGCCGCCTTCGCCGTGTCGCTGGGCTTTCTGTTCGCGCCCAAGCTGCTGGCGGTGATCCTGACCTGCAAGGAAGGCAAGGCCGAGGGCTTCGGCGGCGTCGGGTCGCTGCTGGCCTCGGTGGCGGTCGAGACCCTGCATTCGACCCTGACCGCGCCGGCCATCCTGTTCGGTCATGCCCGCTGCCTGGTCGACATCCTGGCCGGCCGCGACTCCGGCTGGGCCGCCCAGCGCCGCGACGCCGAAGGCACGCTCTGGCGCGAGGCGCTCAAGCGGCACACGCCCGAAATCGTCGCCGGCGGACTGCTGCTGGGCTGCGCCGCCCTGGCGGGTCCGGCCCTGGGCGTGTGGATCCTGCCGGCGGCCATCGGCCTGATGATCGCGCCCGCCGCCTCGGTGCTGACCGGCAGCGCCCGCTGGGGCCTGGCGCTGCGCAAGCGCGGCCTGCTGGTCGCCCCGTGCGAGCTTTCGCCTTCGCGTCTTCTGCGCGAGGCCTACGGCCGGGCGGCTGGACCGCAGATGCGTCTGCGCGAAGAAGACGACGGCGCCGCGGCGATGGCCACGGCCTGAGGCTTAGGCCCGGATCGCCTCGGCCTGGATCCGCGCCAGCTCCGGCGTCCAGCGCAGGTCCTGGGCGCGGCGGGCCACGGCGCCGATGACGATCAGGACCGGGCCTCCGGTCCCGCCGGCCAGAAGCTGTGGCAGGGCGTCGAGACGCCCGGTCCGCAGCGACGCGGCCGGGTCTCCCGCCCGCTCGACGACCAGCGCGGGCGTACCGGGCGAGCGGCCGGCGGCGATCAGGCGGCGGCCAAGCTCGGCGGCCGCCTCGCCGCCCATGTAGACGGCTACCGTGGCCTCGGGATCCGACGCGGCGGCCCAGTCCTCGATGACGTCGCCGCTGCCGACCCGGGCCGTGGTGAAGATCACCCGCCGGGCCTCGCCGCGATGGGTCAGGGGGAAGTTGAACTGGGCGGCCGCGGCGCTGGCGGCGGTGACGCCGGGCACGACCTCGACGCTCACGCCATGGGCGCGCAGGAACTCGGCCTCCTCGCCCACCCGGCCGAACACCGACGGATCCCCGCCCTTCAGCCGCACGACCCGCAGGCCCCGGCGAGCCAGGCGCAGCATCAGGCGGTTGATCGCCTCCTGCTTCATGCTGGGCCGGCCCGACCGCTTGCCGGTGAGGATCCGCACGCAGCCGGCCGGGGCCAGGGCGATGGCCTCATCCGAGACCAGGGCGTCGTAGAGCAGCGCCTGGGCGCTCTCGACCGCGCGGGCCGCCCGCAGGGTCATCAGGTCGACCGGACCAGGACCGGCGCCGACCAGCAGCACGTCTCCGAGAGCAGCGTCACGCATGGGCGGTCTCCTTGGCCTTGAGGGAAGCGGCGGCCGCGATCATCCGGGCGATCTCCGGACGGCACGAGCCGCAGTTGGTTCCGGCACCGGTCGCCGCGCCGACCGCGTCGGCGGTGGCGGCCCCGGCGGCGATGGCGGCGTCGACGGCCTTGGCGCCCACCTTCAGGCAGGCGCAGACCATCGGTCCCTTATCGACCGGCGCGCCGGGCGGACGGCCGATCAGCAGGGCCGAGCGGGCCTCGGCGGTCAGCGCATCCAGGGCGAACAGGTCGGCCAGCCAGTCGCGCGGCGGCAGGCGGCCGGCGGCGGTCTGGAACAGCACCGCGACCAGCTTGCCGTTCTCGATCCAGGCCTCGCGTCGTGAGCCGGCGCCGGCGTCCTCGAACACGGTGGTCTCGCCGGCCAGGCCCTTGACCAGACGCTTGCGCAGGGCCTCGCGCTCGGCGGCGTCGCCGCGGCCTGCGAACTCGTGCAATTGGGCGGCGTCCTGCGGGATGCGTCGCCAGACCAGATCGAGATTGGCCGGGGCCGCGATGATCTCGCGGCTCAGGAAGAAGCCCTTCCAGGTCTCGCGATAGGCGCGCGCGCGGGCCGGGGTGTGCTTGAACTCCGGCTGGCCGGAGGTGGGATCCAGGTTCGGCGCGATCAGGTGGTTGGACTTGCCCGACGGCGCGAAGGCGTCCGTCCAGTGCATCGGCATGAACAGGCCGCCCACGCGCTGGCGATCGGTGACCTTGGCCAGGGCCACGGCCTCGCCGCGGGCGGTGGAGACGCGGGTCAGGGCGCCGTCCTTGATCCCGGCCGCCTCGGCGTCGCGCGGGTGGATCTCGACGAAGGGCTCGGGCGCGTGGCGGCAGAGGTCGGGCGCCAGGCCCGTGCGGGTCATGGTGTGCCACTGGTCGCGGATGCGGCCGGTGTTGAGCGACATCGGGAAGGCGTCGCTGACGGCGTCGGCCGGCCCCTTGGGACGCACGGGAACCGTGCGGGCGCGACCGTCCGGCGTCTGGAAGCGACCATCGACGAACAGGCGGGGCGTCCCCTGCCCTTCGACGCGGACCGGCCACTGGATCGGGGTCATGGCGGCATAGTCGTCGGGCGTCATCGCCGAGAGGCCCGTCAGGTCGAGCAGACGCGAGCCCTGGTTCTCATAGGCCGTCAGGCGGGCCCACTCGCGGAAGATCGAGGCCTGCGAGGGCCAGCCGAAGCCATCGAAGCCCATGCCCTGGGCGACGTCGGCCATGATCCGCCAGTCGGCGCGCGCCTGGCCGGGGGCTGGAAACAGGGCCCGCTGGCGCGAGATCCGGCGCTCGGAATTGGTGACCGTGCCGTCCTTCTCGGCCCAGGCCAGGGCCGGCAGCTTGACGTGGGCATAGGCGGTCGTGTCGGTCTCGACGCAATCGGAGACGACCACGAACGGGCACGCCTCCAGCGCCTCGCGCACCGCGCCGGCGTCGGGCAGGCTGACGGCCGGATTGGTGGCCATCACCCAGATCGCCTTGATCTTGCCCGACCGCACGGCCTCGAACATCTCGACGGCCTTGAGGCCCGGCGCGCGGGCGGTGTTCGGCGCCCCCCAGAAGCGGGCGACGCGATCGCGATCCTCGGGCGCGAAATCCATGTGGCCGGCCAGGGTGTTGGCCATGCCGCCGGTCTCCCGCCCGCCCATGGCGTTGGGCTGGCCGGTGATCGAGAACGGGCAAGCGCCGGGCTTGCCGATCCGGCCCGTGGCCAGATGGGCGTTGATGATCGCCAGGCCCTTGGCCACGCCCTGGGCCGACTGGTTGGAGCCCATCGAGAACAGGCTGACGGTCTTGGGATGGGCGGCGAACAGGTCGTAGAAGGCCAGCAGGTCTTCGATCGCCAGGCCGCAGTCGGCGGCGACGGCGGCGGGCGTCTGGTCGTTCTGGGCCAGGGCCTCGCGCACGGCGTCGAAGCCGCTGACATGTGCGCGGATATAGTCGAGGTCGAGCGCGCCGCGACGGTCCATCTCGGCCAGCAGGCCGTTCCACAGCCGCACGTCGGATTGCGGCGCGATGGCCAGGTGCAGGTCCGCGCCCTCGGCGGTGTCGGTACGGCGCGGGTCGATGACCACGTGCTTCTGGCCGCGGGCCTTGGCGGCTTCCAGGCGGCGGAACAGGATCGGGTGGGTCCAGGCGGCGTTGTGGCCGGCGAAGACGACCAGGTCGGCCTCGTCGAGGTCCTCGTAGCAGCCGGGCACCAGGTCGGCGCCGAAGGCCTGCTTGTGGGCCGCCACGGCCGAGGCCATGCAGAGCCGGCTGTTGGTGTCGATGTTGCCCGAGCCGATGAAGCCCTTCATCAGCTTATTGGCGACGTAGTAGTCCTCGGTCAGCAGTTGGCCCGAGACGTAGAAGGCGACGCTGTCGCGGCCGTGGCGGGCGATGGTGTCGCGGAAGCGCTTGGCGACCAGGGCCGTGGCTTCGCCCCACGTGGCGATACGGCCGTTGATCGAGGGTTCCAACAGACGGCCCTGCAGGCCAACGGTGGCGCCGAGGGCCGAGCCCTTGGAGCACAGCCGGCCTTTGTTGGCCGGGTGGGCCGGGTCGCCGGACACAGCCAGCACCCTTTCCCCGCCCATTTGGCTCCCCCCCGCCGCCCCCGCGACGCCGCAACCGACGCCGCAATAGGGACAGGTGGTCCGAACCGTCGCGATGGCCCCGGAGCCGTCGGCCATGGCGTCAGCCCGCCATCACCGGCTGGGCCAGCAGGACGCGGCCGTCCTGCACCCGCACCGGAACGACCGGCGTGCAGCCCTTGCCGGCGTCGGCGCCGGTGGGCTGGCCGGTGGCCAGGTCGATGACCCAGCTGTGCAGCGGGCAGGTCACGCCGTGGCCGTGGACGATGCCTTGGCTCAAGGGACCATGCTTGTGCGGGCAGCGATCGACCAGGGCGAAGACCTGGCCGTCGCCGGTGCGGAACACCGCCACGTCGCCCTGCGCCGTCGCCACCCGGCGCGATCCGCGCTCGGGAATGTCGGTGACGGCGCCGACGTCGTGCCAGGCCGGATCGATGTCGAAAGTCTGGATCGTCATTCCGCAGCCATCCCCATCGGAAGCGTCGCCATCGGGGCGAATTCACCGGCCTCGACGCCCTTGCTGGCGCGCTCGGCCCACGGATCGACCTGGGCGGTCTCCTGCGACTTCACGAACCGGGCGAACAGCGCCGCGCGGTTGTCGAGGTCCTCGACCGTGGCGGCGTGGATCGTCTCCAGGCCGATACGGGCCATCCACTTGTAGATCCGCTCCAGGTACCAGCCGCCTTCGCGGTACATCTGCATGACCGCCGAGATCAGCTGGATCGCCTCCTCTTCGGTGGCGACCTTGGTCAGCAGCTGCGTGCCCTGGATGTGCAGGCCGGCCGCGCCGCCGACATGGATCTCGTAACCGCTGTCGACGCAGATCACGCCGATATCCTTGCAGGTCGACTCCGCACAGTTGCGGGGGCAGCCCGACACCGCCAGCTTGACCTTGGCCGGCGCCCACGAGCCCCACATGAATTTCTCGAGCTTGATGCCCAGGCCCGTGGAATCCTGGGTGCCGAAGCGGCACCACTCAGAACCGACGCAGGTCTTCACCGTGCGCAGCCCCTTGGCGTAGGCGTGGCCGCTGACCATGCCCGCCGCGTTGAGGTCGGCCCACACCGCCGGCAGGTCGTCCTTCTGGACGCCCAGCAGATCGATGCGCTGGCCGCCGGTCACCTTCACCGCCGGGATCGCGTACTTGTCGGCGACGTCGGCGATAGCGCGCAGTTCGTCGGGGGTGGTCATCCCGCCCCACATCCGCGGAACGACGGAATAGGTGCCGTCCTTCTGGATGTTGGCGTGGACCCGCTCGTTGATGAAGCGCGACTGGCTGTCGTCGACATACTCACCGGGCCAGGCGCACAGCAGGTAGTAGTTCAGGGCCGGGCGGCACGAGGCGCAGCCGTCGGGCGTGGTCCATTCCATGGCCTGCATGACGGCGGGCATGGACTTCAGGTCCTGGGCCAGGATCGCCTCGCGCACCGCGCCGTGCGGATGCGAGGTGCACTTGCACATCGGCTTGGGCCCAGTCTGCACCTTGAAGCCGTCGCCCAGCGTGGCCTTGATCACCTGCTCGACCAGCGGCGTGCACGAGCCGCACGAGGCCGAGGCCTTGGTGACGGCCCGCACGTCGTCCAGCGTGGTCAGCCCCTGGGCGGTGATGGCCGAGGTGATCGCACCCTTGCAGACGCCGTTGCAGCCGCAGATTTCCTGCGTGTCGGGCATGGCCGCAACGGCCGCGCTAGGGTCCAGGCCGGACAGACCCTCCGTGATCGCCTGGCCGAAGATGATGGTGTCGCGGATTTCGGCGACGTCGGTCCCGGCCTTCATCAGGTCGAAGTACCAGCCGCCATCAGCCGCATCGCCGAACAGCACCGCGCCGGCGACCCGACCGTCCTCGATGACCACGCGCTTGTAGACGCCCCGGGCGGCGTCGCGGAACACGATGTCCTCGCAGCCCTCGCCGCCGGCGAACTTGCCGGCCGAGAACACGTCGACGCCCGAGACCTTCAGGCGGGTCGACAGCACCGAGCCCTGATAGGCGCCCTCGCCGTCGGCCAGCTCTTCGGCCAGAGCGCGGCACATGTCCCAGATGGGGGCCACCAGGCCATAGCAGTTGCCGCGGTGCTCGACGCACTCGCCAACCGAGAACACCGCCGGATCGGAGGTGCGCATGGCGTCGTCGACGATGATGCCGCGGTTGACCTGGAGGCCCGACGCCTTGGCCAGGGTGGCGTTCGGACGGATGCCGACGGCCATCACCAGGATGTCGCAAGGCAGGATCCGGCCGTCCTTCAGCTTCAGGCCAGTGACCTTGCCGTCCTCGCCGACGATGGCCTCGGAGTGGGCGCCCAGCACGGTCTCGACGCCGCGCTCCAGCAGGGCCTCGCGCAACAGGTAGCCTGCGCTCTCGTCGAGCTGGCGCTCCATCAAGACGTCCATCAGGTGCACGACCGTGGCGCCCATGCCGCGACGCGCCAGGCCGTAGGCGGCTTCCAGGCCCAGCAGGCCGCCGCCGATGACCACGGCGCGAGCGCCGAGCTTGGCCGAGGCGGCGATCATGGCGTCGACGTCGTCGAGGTCGCGGAAGGTGACCACGCCAGACAGGTCCGCGCCGGGCAGCGGCAGGCGGAACGGGTCCGAGCCGGTGGCCAGGATCAGCTTGTCGTAGACGACCTCCAGGCCGCCCTCGGCGATCACCTTGCGCCCTTCCAGATCGACCCCGGTGACCCAGCGGCCGGCATGAAGCGCGATGCCGTTGTCGCGGTACCAGGCCTCGTCGTTGATGACGATGTCGTCGAAGGTCTTCTCGCCGGCCAGCACCGGCGACAGCATGATGCGGTTGTAGTTCACCCGCGGCTCGGCGCCGAAGATGGCGATGTCGTAGCGCTCGGGATCGCGCTTGAGGATTTCCTCGACCGCCCGGCAACCGGCCATGCCGTTGCCGATGACGACCAGCTTTTCCTTGGTCATGGTTCTAGCTCGTTGCGGAGGAATGGGAGGTCAGACGCGGACCGGGGCGGCGTCGCCGTGCAGGGTCGGCCAGACGGCGCGCCAGCGGGCCTTCAGTCCGTGCAGGGCCAGCAGCGCGAACAGCGCCAGGGCCGCGAAGCCGAGAAAGCCGATCTGGTAATCGCCGGTCAGCTTCTTGGCGAGACCGAGGGTCGAGGCCAGGTAGAAGCCGCCGATGCCGCCGGTCATGCCGATCAGGCCGGTCATGACGCCGATCTCCTTGCGGAAACGCTGGGGCGCCAGCTGGAACACCGCGCCATTGCCGGCGCCCAGCGCCAGCATCGAGAACATCAGGGCCGCCAGGGCGAACCAGGCGGTCGGCAGCTTGAAGCTGGCGACGCCCAGGCCAAGCGCCGCCAGGGCGTAGACGATGCTCAGGGTGCGCACGCCTCCGTGACGGTCGGCCAGGGCGCCGCCGACCGGGCGGATGAACGAGCCGGCGAAGACGCAGGCGGCGGTGAAGAAGCCGGCGATCACCGGGTCCAGGCCGTACTCGGCGTTGAAGTAGATCGTCAGCGACGAAGCCAGGCCCACGAAGCCGCCGAAAGTGACGCCGTAGAGCAGCATCAGCCACCAGGCGTCCGGAACCTTCAGCACGTCGAGATACTCGGCCAGCTTCTTGGGCGCGGGCTGCTCGGGGGCGTCCTTGGCCAGCAGCATGTAGACGACGAAGGCGACGGCGAGCGGGATGGCCGCCAGGCCGATGACGTTCTGCCAGCCGAAGGTCTTGGCCAGCATCGGCGCGAACAGGGCGGCCAGGGCCGTGCCCGAGTTGCCGGCGCCGGCGATGCCCAGGGCCAGGCCCTGGTGCTCCTGCGGATACCAGCGCGAAGCCAGCGGCAGGGCGACGGCGAACGAAGCGCCGGCCACGCCCAGCACAACGCCCAGCGCCAGGATCTGGTGGTAGTTGTGCACGCCCAGCGACCAGGCGACGGCCAGGCCGGTCAGCACGATCAGCTGGCCGATCATGCCGGTCTTCTTGGGGCCGATACGATCGACCAGGATGCCGTTCACGAGGCGCAGCAGCGCGCCGGCCAGGACGGGGATCGCGACCATCAGGCCCTTCTGGGCGGGGTCGAGCCCGAAATCCTTGGCGATGGCCACGCCCAGCGGGCCCAGGATCACCCAGACCATGAACGACAGGTCGAAATAGAGAAACGCGGCGAACAGGGTCGGCGTGTGGCCGGCCTTGAGGAAGTCACGAGAGATCATGATGCGCCTCGGAGTGTTGCGTGTCTGCAAGAGCGAGGCGTCGTCGCCTCGTCGGGTGACCGCATCCGAGCGGTCGTCTCTGGCAGCCACG
>PJUL01001184.1_pt1 | contig 12004 bp, 12 predicted proteins | sample 1512221 | NCBI WGS metagenome assembly PJUL01 (sample SAMN08177667, study PRJNA422409) | Feces metagenome, whole genome shotgun sequencing project.
GCCGAAGCGACGGCGATTGCCGAGAACACATAGAAGAAGAACAGTGGAAGGGTCATGCTCTTCCCTCTCAGCGATAAGGCGCGTCGGCGGCGAGGTTGGCGGCGATTTCACGCTCCCAACGATCACCATTGCTGAGGAGCTTCTCCTTGGAGAAGTAGAGTTCCTCGCGCGTTTCGGTTGCGAATTCGAAGTTCGGGCCTTCGACGATGGCGTCCACCGGGCAGGCTTCCTGACAGAAACCGCAATAGATGCACTTCACCATGTCGATGTCGTAACGCACGGTACGGCGGGTGCCGTCATTCTGGCGCGGACCGGCCTCGATGGTGATGGCCTGAGCCGGGCAGATGGCCTCGCACAGCTTACAGGCGATGCAGCGCTCTTCCCCATTGGGATAGCGACGCAAGGCGTGTTCGCCACGGAAGCGCGGGCTGACCGCACCCTTTTCAAACGGGTAGTTCACGGTCGGCTTGGGCGCAAAGAAATACCGCATGGCCAGGAAGAAGGCCGATACGAATTCGCGCAGCAGCAGGGTATTTACGAGCTGTCCGGCACGCATCAGGCAGGCCCTCCGTTCCAGCCCCAGCCAGTGAGCTGAAGGACGAAAGCAACGATCACAACCATGATCAGCGACAGCGGCAGGAACAGTTTCCAGCCGATCCGCATGAGCTGGTCATAGCGGTAACGAGGCACCATGGCCTTGGCCATAGCGATGAAGAAGAACATCATGCTGACCTTGATGAAGAACCAGATGATGCCCGGAATCCAGGTGAATGGCGGCAGATCGATCGGCGCTGCCCAGCCCCCGAGGAACAGGATGGTTGCCATGGCGCACATCAAAAGGATCGAGATGTACTCGCCCAGCATGAAGAGCAGATATGGCGTCGAGGAATATTCGGTCATGAAACCGGCCACCAGCTCCGATTCACCTTCGGCAAAGTCGAAAGGCGGGCGGTTGGTTTCAGCCAGGGCCGAGATGTAGAACACCACGAACATCGGGAAGAGCGGTAGCCAGAACCAGTTCAGGAAGCTCAGCCACGGCACGCCCAGCGAATGGGCCAGACCCATTTCAGATTGCGCGATGACGATATCGTTGAGGTTCAGCGACCCCACGCAAAGCAGCACAGTGATGATGACGAGGCCGATGGAGACTTCGTAGGACACCATCTGCGCAGCGGCACGGATCGAGCCGAAGAACGGATATTTCGAGTTTGAGGCCCAGCCGCCGATAATGACGCCGTAGACGCCGAGCGAGGAAATCGCCAGCAGGTAGAGAATACCCACATTGATATTGGCCATGGCCCAGCCGTCGGACACCGGGATAACAGCCCAACCGGCCAGAGCCAGCGTGGCGGTGATCAGCGGCGCGGCCAGAAACAGCACCTTGTCGGCACCAGCCGGAATGATGGCTTCCTTGAAGACGAACTTCAAAAGGTCAGCGAAAGATTGCAGCAGGCCAAATGGGCCGACCACGTTGGGACCACGACGCAATTGCACGGCGGCCCAGATCTTGCGGTCTGCCAGCAGGATGAAAGCGGTGAAGATCAGCATGCCAACCAGCAATGCCAGAGCCTTGTAGACGAACCCGATCTGCACGCCCCAACCGAGAAAGGGAATGCCGAGCAGGTAATCGAGAGCAGCGAGTATAAAGTCCATGATGCTCCCCTATTCCGCAGCCTGCCGGAGGCCAGCGGCCAACGCGGCGCACTCGCCCATGGTCGCAGACGAACGCGCGATCGGATTGCTGAGATAGAAATCCTCAACCAGCGATGCGTAAGGCGCAGACTTGGTCTTGATCCCGGCCTTTGCCAGCTTGGCAATATCGGCGCCAGAGCCTGCCGCGATTTCGTCGATGCGGGCCAGATGCGGGAATTCTGCATAAAGCGCAGCGCGCAGCTGGGACAGCGAACCATAGGGCAGAGCCTGACCAATGGCGCCGGAAAGCGCGCGGATAATGGCCCAGTCTTCCTTGGCATCGCCCGGCGGGAATACGGCGCGGGTGGTGACCTGAACTCGGCCCTCGGTGTTCACATAGGTGCCCGACTTTTCGGTATAGGTCGCGCCCGGCAGGATGACGTCGGCGCGGTGCGCACCCTTGTCGCCATGGCTGCCGATATAGACGACGAAGGCCTTGCCCATGGCAGAGGTGTCGTATTCGTCGGCACCCAGCAGGAACAGAACATCGAGTTCGCCCTTGCCAGCCAGAGCGATCTGGTCTGCCGAGCAAACGCCGCCATCATGGGGCACAAAGCCGATATCAAGGCCACCGACACGGCTTGCAGCGCTGTGCAGCATGGCAAAGCCGTTCCAGCCTTCGGCGACATTGGCACCGCTGGCAAGCTTGGCGGCCAGTGCAATGGTGTCACGACCAGCCTGCTTGCCGAGCGAAGCGTGCGAAACCGCGCCTTCACCAACAATGATCAGCGGACGCTGGGCCTTGGCCAGAGTTTCGGCAAAAGCGCCCTGCCCTGCGGCCAGATCGGCCAGAGTTTCGAGGCCGGAGCCGAGATAGGTGTAATCATAGGTCAGGTCGGCCTGCTCGCCGATCACGGCAACCGGCAGGCCCTTGGCGCGCCAGGTCTTGCGGATGCGGGCATTCAGCACCGCCGCTTCCTTGCGCGGGTTGGAACCGATGATGAGGATGGCGTCGGCTTCTTCGATCCCGGCAATGGTCGGGTTGAAGATATAGGCCGAGCGCGGCATGGACGGATCGATGCCCGACATTGCGGGGCGCACATCGGTCATGCCCGAGCCGATGGAAGCGAGCAGCGCCTTGAGCGCATACATTTCCTCGACAGCAGCCAGATCGCCAGCAATCGCGCCGACCTTGTTGCCGGCCTTCTTGATGCGGGTAGCGACGGCTGCCAGGGCTTCTTCCCAGCTTGCGGGCTGGAGCTTGCCGGCCTTGCGGACGTAAGGACGATCCAAGCGCTGGCTCTTGAGGCCATCCCAGACAAAACGGGTCTTGTCCGAAATCCACTCTTCGTTGATCGCTTCGTTGACGCGCGGCAGAATGCGCATCACTTCGCGGCCGCGGCTGTCGACACGGATGGCCGAACCAACGGCGTCCATCACGTCCACGCTCTCGGTCTTGCTCAGCTCCCACGGACGTGCGTGGAAAGCATAGGGCTTGGAGGTCAACGCGCCGACCGGGCAAAGATCGATGACATTCCCCTGAAGCTCGCTCGACAAAGCGCGTTCGAGATAGGGCGTGATTTCGGCATCTTCACCGCGACCGATGAGACCCAGCTCGGAAATACCGGCGACTTCAGTGGTGAAGCGGACGCAACGCGTGCAGTGAATGCAGCGGTTCATCGAGGTCTTGATCAGCGGGCCCATATATTTGTCTTCGACGGCGCGCTTGTTCTCAAAGAAGCGCGAGCCGGAGACACCATAGGCCATGGCCTGATCCTGCAGATCGCATTCGCCGCCCTGATCGCAGATCGGGCAATCAAGCGGGTGGTTGATCAACAGGAATTCCATCACGCCTTCGCGGGCCTTTTTGACCATCGGCGTGTTGGTGAACATTTCTGGCGGTTCGCCATTCGGGCCCGGGCGCAGGTCGCGCACCGACATGGCGCAGGACGCCTGCGGCTTTGGCGGGCCACCCTTCACTTCGACGAGGCACATCCGGCAATTGCCGGCGACCGAGAGACGCTCATGGTAACAGAAGCGCGGAATTTCCGCCCCGGCTGCTTCCGCGGCCTGCATGAGGGTGTAGTGATCTGGAACTTCGACGAGCTGGCCGTCGACTTTAATAGAAGCCATCGACTTACTCCGCAGCGATCGACGGCACGGCGCCGTCGCTGGTGGACGAATAGGTGTACTGATCGATCCGCGCTTCGATAACGTCGCGGAAATTGCGGATCAGGCCCTGGACAGGCCAGGAAGCGGCATCGCCAAGCGCACAGATCGTGTGACCTTCGATCTGCTTGGTCACCTCGAACAGCATGTCGATTTCGCGCTTCTGGGCGCGGCCCTGCACCATGCGGTCCAGAACGCGCATCATCCAGCCGGTGCCTTCGCGGCACGGCGTACACTGCCCGCAACTCTCATGCTTGAAGAACGCTGAAATACGCCAGATGGCCTTGATGATGTCGGTCGACTTGTCCATGACGATCATGCCGCCGGTGCCGAACGAGCTTTTCTTCTCGCGCAACCCGTCAAAATCCATGATGGCATCCATCATGTCTTCGCCACGGACGACCGGGCAGGATGCGCCGCCGGGGATCACTGCAAGCAGATTGTCCCAGCCGCCGCGAATGCCGCCGCAATGCTTTTCAATAATGTCCTTGAAGCTTTCGCCGAGCGCTTCTTCGAACACGGCAGGCTTGTTCACATGGCCCGACACCATGAACAGCTTGGTGCCCTGATTGTTCGGGCGACCGATGGAGGCGAACCAGGCGCCGGAGCGGCGCAGGATTTCCGGCACGACAGCAATGGATTCGACATTGTTGACCGTGGTCGGGTTGCCATAAACGCCCATCGCAGCCGGGAATGGCGGCTTGAGGCGCGGCTGCCCCTTCTTGCCTTCCAACGATTCCATCAAGGCGGTTTCTTCGCCGCAGATATAAGCGCCGGCACCATGATGGACGACAATATCGAAGTCCCAGCCATGGATGTTATTCTTGCCGATCAGCTTGGCGTCATAGGCCTGCTGCACAGCTTCTTCGAGGTGCTGGCGTTCACGAATGAACTCGCCGCGCACATAGATATAGGCGATATGCGCGCCCATGGCGCGACCTGCGAGCAGGCAACCCTCGACCAGATGGTGCGGATCGTGGCGCAGGATTTCGCGGTCTTTGCAGGTACCGGGTTCGGACTCGTCGGCATTGACCAGAAGCTGGCTGGGGCGGCCATCACCGGCGCCTTCCTTGGGCATGAAGGTCCATTTCAGCGCCGTGGGAAAACCCGCGCCACCGCGACCGCGCAGACCCGAGGCCTTGACCTCGCTGACGATCCAGTCCCGACCCTGGTCGATGAATTCCTTCGTTCCAACCCAGGCGCCGCGCTCGCGCGCGCCCTTGAGGCCCCAATCGTGGTGGCCGTAGAGATTGGTGAAAATACGATCCTTGTCAGCGAGCATGATCAGCTTTTCCGCTTCAACAGATAAGTAAACCAGGCAGCGACACCGATTGCCGCCCCTGCTGCCGAAACCACAAGGCTCGGCACATTGAGATTTGCAGCCATTTCAACGCCAGTGACCATGGCAGTGGCAACAATCGTCAGGATCACGCCGATGACGTAATCCAGAAGAGAGAGCTTGCCGAAGTCGATCTTGCGATTGGCCATTTAGCGCGGGTCCTTCCCGAACACCTTGCGGTATTCTTCGACGCCACCCTTGGCGAGTGCCTTGGCCTGCTTGACCCATTCATCGCGCTCGATACGGCCCTTGAAGTTCAGCACTTCATCGACCTTGGCGATATCGGCCTTCTTGAACTTGGCGACCTGCGCATAGGTCGTGATGCCGAGCGCATGCAGCTTGCCTTCAAGCACCGGGCCGACACCCGAAATCAGCTTGAGGTCATCCGGTTCACCGGCAGGACGCTCGAACAGCGGCTGCAAGGCGGCGCTATCGCGCGTTGGCGACACAGCCTTGGGATTGGCCGCAGGCGCTTTTACAGCAGGCTTCACCTTTTTCACGGAGGCCGACGCACCACCATCGGCCGGCGCACTGGTTTTCGCCTTGCCGACAGCCTTACCGCCATCAATGGCTTCGGCCTTCGATTCAGCACCCGTCGCACCTTCGCGCATCGCGTTGTTCGGCGTGCCGTCTGCCTTGGCGGCAATATCGGCGGCCTTGCGTTCGCCTTCGGCCTTGGCTTCGGAAACCTTGGCTTCCTTGGGCGTCCCCTTCAGTGCCGGAGCATTTTCTTCTGCAACATCCTTGGGCTTGGCAGCCATGGTCGGTGCCGGTGCCGGTGTAGCGGGAGCAGCCGGTGCGGGCTCGGCTTCTGGCGCCGGAGGCGGCACGAACTTTTCGCGCTTGGCTGTCGGCGTTTCCAGCAAAGTCGTCTGGCCACCTTCGGCGGCGCCATGCAGCCGACCGATTTGCGGGCCGGGCTTAATGCTGTCGCCATTGCCCGCCTGGAAGGCATCGATGATTTCTTCCAGTCGCGCAGGCGTCAGGTCTTCATAGGTGTCATGGAAAATCGCAACCATGGGCGCATTCACGCAAGCCCCGGCGCATTCCACTTCTTCCCAGCTCAGCGAGCCATCTTCGTTGAGATGGTGCGGCTCGGCGTGAATCTTGCTCTTGCAGACATCGATCAGCCCTTCGGCGCCTCGCAGCATGCAGGGGGTGGTGCCACACACCTGAATGTGGGCGCGCTTGCCGACGGGCACGAGCTGGAACTGGGTATAGAAGGTCGCCACTTCGAGCACGCGGATATAGGGCATATCCAGCATCTCAGCGACCTTTTCGATGGTCGCGCGGGTAACCCAGCCATCCTGATCCTGCGCCCGCATGAGCAGCGGGATCACGGCGGATTGCTGCCGACCAGGCGGGTAAAGGCCAATGCGCTTTTCAGCCCAGGCCTGGTTTTCAGCGGTGAAGGCGAAACTTGCCGGCTGTACCGACTCGTCTGCAAGGCGTCGCACAGACATCAGCGATCAACCTCTCCGAACACAATATCAATCGAACCCAGAATAGCCGTGACGTCAGCCAGCATGTGGCCGCGACACAGACGATCCATGGCGCTCAGATGGGCAAAGCCCGGAGCGCGGATATGGCAGCGATAGGGCTTGTTGGTGCCATCGGACACCAGATAGACCCCAAACTCGCCCTTTGGCGCTTCGACGGCGGCATAAATCTCGCCAGCCGGCACCTTGTAGCCCTCGGTGTAGAGCTTGAAGTGATGGATCAGTGCTTCCATCGACTTCTTCATCTCACCACGCTTGGGCGGAACGACCTTGCCGTCGGTCGAGGCCACGGGCCCCTTGCCATCCGGCGCATTCAGCTTTTGCACGCACTGCTTCATGATCCGCGTGGCCTGACGCATCTCCTCCATGCGGATCAGATAGCGATCATAGCAATCGCCATTCGAGCCGATGGCGATATCGAAATCCATCTCGGCATAGCAGTCATAGGGCTGCGCCTTGCGCAAATCCCAAGCGGCACCGGCGCTGCGCACCATGGCGCCCGAGAAGCCGAGGCCCCAGGCTTCGTCTGCCGTCACGACGCCGATATCGACATTGCGCTGCTTGAAAATGCGGTTGTCGGTCAACAGACGATCAAGGTCGACGAGGAAATCAAGGAACTCGTCGCAGAAGCCATCGATGTCATCGATCAGCGCCTGCGGCAGATCCTGATGGACGCCACCGGGGCGGAAATAGGCAGCGTGCATACGAGCGCCCGAAGCGCGCTCATAAAAAATCATCAGCTTCTCGCGCCACTCGAAACCCCAGACCGGCGGCGTCAGCGCACCGACGTCCATGGCCTGTGTGGTCACGTTCATCAGATGAGCCAGAATACGACCGATTTCCGAGTACAGAACGCGGATCAACTGACCACGACGCGGCACCTCAATATTGAGCATGCGCTCAACGGCCAGGGCAAAGGCATGCTCCTGATTCATCGGCGCCACATAATCGAGGCGGTCGAAATAGGGCACGGCCTGAAGATAGGTCTTGGTCTCGATCAGCTTTTCAGTGCCGCGATGCAGAAGCCCCACATGCGGATCAACGCGCTCGACCAGCTCGCCATCCAGCTCCAGAATCATGCGCAACACGCCGTGGGCCGAAGGATGGACCGGGCCAAAATTGAGCGTCAAATTACGAACGTCGACTTCAGACATCAGTTTTTCGCCTTCTCATCGCCGGGCAGGACATAGTCGGTCCCTTCCCAAGGCGACAGATAATCGAACGAGCGGAATTCCTGCGTCAGCTTCACCGGCTCATAGACCACGCGCTTGCGCTCTTCGTCATAGCGCACTTCCACGAAACCTGTGGTCGGGAAGTCCTTACGCAGCGGGTGCCCGTCAAAACCGTAATCGGTCAGGATACGACGCAGATCGGGGTGATCGGAAAAGGTCACGCCATAAAGGTCATAGGTCTCGCGCTCAAACCAGTCAGCGCCCGGATAGACACCGCAAATCGAGGGGACCAGAGTGTCCTCGCTGGCTTCCAGCTTGACGCGGATACGCTGGTTCAGATGCGGGCTGAGGAAATGATACACGACGTCGAAACGGAACTCGCGCGCCGGATAATCCGCACCACAAACATCGACAAAAGCGATGAAACGGCACTTTGCATCATCGCGCAGGAAGCTCGCCACATTGACGATCGAATCGCGCTGCACATTGAGCGTCAGATCGCCAAATGCGACCTCGAATCCCAGGACTGCATCGCCGAGGGAAGCACTGATATGTTCCGCGAGCGAAATGAGCGGATCGACTGCAACAGGGTCGACAACAATAGCTTCGTCCATGCCCCTGCCCTACCGTTCGATCGTGCCGTCACGGCGGATCTTCTTCTGCAGCAGAAGAATGCCGTAGAGAAGCGCCTCTGCGGTCGGAGGGCAGCCCGGAACGTAGACGTCCACCGGCAACACCCGATCGCAACCGCGCACGACGGAATAGGAATAATGGTAATAGCCGCCGCCATTGGCGCATGAGCCCATGGAGATGACATAGCGCGGCTCGGGCATCTGGTCGTAGACCTTGCGCAGAGCCGGAGCCATCTTGTTGGTCAGCGTCCCGGCCACGATCAGCACGTCAGACTGGCGCGGCGAAGCACGCGGAGCCGTGCCGAAACGCTCGATGTCATAGCGCGGCATCGACATCTGCATCATTTCAACGGCGCAGCAGGCCAGACCGGTCTGCATCCACATCAGCGAACCGGTACGCGCCCAGGTGATGAGCTGCGAAACGGTGGTGACAAGGAAACCCTTGTCAGCCAGCTCGTTGTTCACACCGGCAAAGAACGGGTCATCAGCGCCAAAGGGCTTGCCAGTCGCCGGATCGAGAGCGCCCGTGGGACGCGGAGTAACCAGTGTCGAACTGGACGGGCTCAATCCCATTCCAGAGCTCCCTTACGCCATTCATAAATAAAGCCGATGGTGAGAACACCAAGGAAGATCATCATCGACCAGAAGCCGAACCAGCCAACCTCACGGAAGGCGACAGCCCACGGGAACAGGAAGGCCACTTCAAGATCGAAAATGATGAAGAGGATGGCGACGAGATAGAAGCGCACATCCACTTTCATACGCGCATCGCCAAACGCCTCAAAGCCTGCTTCAAATGCCGACACCTTTTCAGGGTCCGGGCGCTTGAGCGTCACGAGAAACGGCGCAACCAGAAGCGCGCCGCCGATAAGTGCGGACAGCGCTATGAAAATGACAATGGGCAGATAATCGCTGAGCAGATCAGTCATGCGGCAGCCTAAAGTTCATGCGGCCGGAGCGGCCGTGGTGCGCGCAGGTCCATCTGCAATTGGGGCAAACCAACCGACGCGCAGGTGATGCGGAACGGCTTAGACCTTCCCCCAAAACGTTTCAAGGGAAAGAAAATATGAGCAAAATAATCATGTAACATATGATGCAAAATCGAAAGGTTACGCCTGCGAAATGGCCCGCATCGAACAATCTTTTCGCCGAAAACGGCTGTTCGGAAAATGATCGCCGATTGGCTCTGGAGCGCTACCCGGCCGTTTCATTATCAACACGAGGCCTGAAACGATTCTGTGCTTACCTTTCCTGGGCCCAAAAACCAAAACGGCGAACCGGTAAAACCGGTCCGCCGAAATGGGCTGCAAGAAAAAGGCGGCAGGGCGACGCCCCGCCACGCAATTCTTAGAAGTGGTAGAACACGCCGACAGTTGCCTTGGCGGTTTCAAAGAATGAATCCACAGCAGGATTGTCGAAGTCACCCTGACCAACGATTTCACCACGAACGGTGATCGCGTCGGTAACAGCGAACTCAACGCCGCCGCCCAGCTGGTAAACACCCTCAGAGGTGGTACCATTGTTGTTGATACCAACACCGGCGAGAGCATAGACGAGAGCGTTGTCGGTCACGATGGCGCCAACACGGAGGTTGGCGTAGAATTCGCTGGAGGTTTCAACACCACCAACAGCGCCACCCCACAGGTAGTCAGCGGTGACTTCAACGCCGAGCAGGATCGGGTCGACGGGGATGAAGTTCACGCCGACAGCAGCACCGACCACACCATAGGTGGTGCTGGCGTCGAGGCCGTTGTACAAACCGTTTGCTGCGTCAGTGGTGAAAGTACCACCGAGACGGGCACCAACATAGAGACCTTCCCAGTCGAAGCCGGCAGCGGTGTAAACCGGCTGCGGGGTCGTCGGGATGATCAGGTCAGCAGCCTGAGCGCCACCAACCATCAGAGCAGCGGCGGAAACGCCGATTGCGAGAGAACGTACAAACATATCTTGCACTCCCATTAGAGTTAACCGTAGTCGACCGATAAATGCCTGACGGGCGCGGAACTGACAAGCCCGCGCAACCTCAAATTCCCGAATGCGGATAAGATTCCATGACCATTTCCGGGCACTGTTGCAGGAATGCCCCGGAATTGGTTCAATTTGATACAAATGCGCCAGTTTGCAGTCTCTTTGCGGGCGGCAATTTGCAATCCTGAGGGGCATTCCTCAGTCGAATTGCGACGAAACCTGCCACATTCCCGCCATAAAGACAACGACTCACCGCAATTGTTCAGGTGCGGATTTCGGGCGCCTAGAAATGATAGGCCGCGCCGAACGTGATCTGCTCCTTCGGGTTTCCGCCAACCGTCGGGAAACCATGCAGATATTGGGCCCGAACCGACACAGAATCGGTCACTGACAGCTCAACGCCGCCGCCAATAAGAATGTCCTCTTCGCTGGGCGGTCCGAGATCGATCCCGTAGCCACCTGCTGCATAGACCACCATATTGTCAGATACGACCAGCCCGGCACGGCCCAATATCTGCCCGTAAGATGTCTCGCCGGCGCCATCATCTGCCAGCCCACTCACCGCCACTTCTGCACCCAGCAGATAGAAGTCGAATTGGGTGTTGATTCCCACATTCAGCCCGAGAGCTGCCTGGCTGCCAGCGCCGAACTGAACGCCGCCATAGAAGCCAGCATAGAAGCCGCTCCAGTCGAACCCCGTGGTGTCAGTCACCGCAAGTTCTGCCGTGGTGGAGATTGGAATTGTAGTGTGATCAGCGGCAAAGCCTGAATTTGCCGCAAGGACTGTCACCGTTATCGAGAGAGACACTTGCGCAAGGCGGCGCATCGCTATCCTCCCAATACGGGGCATGGATATGGAAGCAACGCTGATTGCTAAGGGCAGTTCCATTAGTCATCCCTCTGGCAACATGCCGACGAGCACCGGCTCCGCTCTGAACTGCCCGGGAAATATCTGTTCCAGCGCTGCAATCTTGGGCAGGTCGTGCACCACGATATAGGGCCAGGTCGGGTTCAGGGTCAGGAAGTCCTGATGATATTGCTCGGCAGGATAGAACGCGTCGAACCGCTCAAGTGTTGTTACGATCGGCCCCTCGAAAAGCCCCGTCGCATCAAGCTGCGCTATATAATCGCGCGCCACCTCTCTCTGCGCATCATTGCCAACAAAGATGGCGGAACGATATTGCGGCCCCCGGTCTGGACCCTGATAGTTCAACTGCGTCGGATTATGAGCGACCGAGAAATAGATATGCAGCAGCGTGCCGAAACTGATCTCGCGGGGATTGTAGGTAATTTCAACGCTTTCAGCATGCCCTGTATCGCCGCGATTGGTCTGCTCGTAGCTCGCTGTTTCCGCAGCGCCACCCGCATAGCCTGATACGGCATTAATGACGCCCCTCACCCGCTGAAAAACACCCTGCACGCCCCAGAAACAACCGCCAGCCAGGGTTGCAATTGCGGTTTCTCCGTCCTCGTCCAGATCTCTGGCCGGTGGCGGAATAACGACCGGCTGTTCCTGCCCAAAAGCGGATGAGGCAAAAAATGCTTTTCCGGCCAATGGCATGATTGCCAGCCCAGCCAGAAGTGCCCGCCGGC
>PJUL01001185.1_pt1 | contig 12001 bp, 5 predicted proteins | sample 1512221 | NCBI WGS metagenome assembly PJUL01 (sample SAMN08177667, study PRJNA422409) | Feces metagenome, whole genome shotgun sequencing project.
CCTGATGAAGGGCCAGCCCCTGGCCTATAACAAGGACAACCAGGAAGACAAGGAGCCGCTGTTCGACACGGTGGACACGCTCAAGGACACGCTGCGCATCTTTGCCGAGATGGTCGGCGGCCAGATGAACCCCGCGACCGGCAAAAAGGAGGGCGGCATCACCGTCAACCCGCAGGCCATGGAGCAGGCAGCGCTCAAGGGCTACGCCACCGCCACCGACCTGGCCGACTACTTGGTCAAGAAGGGACTGCCCTTCCGCGACGCGCACGAAACCGTGGCCCACGCCGTGAAGGCGGCCACGTCGCACAACTGCGACCTCTCGGAGCTGCCCCTGAACGTGCTGCAAGGCTTCCACCCGCAGATCGAAAAAGATGTTTACGACGTGTTGAGCCTGCGCGGTTCGCTCAATGCGCGCAACACCTTGGGTGGCACGGCGCCCGCGCAGGTGCGCGCTCAGCTGGCGCGCCACCGTGCGCGCCTGGCCTGATCTTTGCGAAGCAAGGCTGTCGCTGGACCCCGCCGCCTTGCCCGGTTTCTTCTTTGCCAGCCGTTTTCTTTGTCGTTCGTTTGTGCCCTTGTTCGTCCCGGTGAACCCTCTCTTTTCTGGAGCCCTGCCATGACTTCTTCCTCGCACCGCCGCCACTGGCTGACCCGCGCCGCCCGCACCACCGCCGTGCTGGCCGCCACGCTGACCATGGGGCTGGCCTCGGCGCAGTCCGACAAGCCCATCCGCATGCTGGTGGGCTTTCCTCCCGGTGGCGGTTCGGACGCCATTGCCCGCCTGCTGTCGGACAAGCTCAAGGACGCGCTGGGCATGCCGGTGGTGGTGGAAAACCGCCCTGGCGCTGGGGGGCAGATCGCTGCGCAGGCACTCAAGGCGGCCCCGGCGGACGGACACACGCTGTTCCTCTCGCACGACCACACCATCTCCATCCTGCCCCAGGTCATCAAGAACCCCGGCTTTGACCCGGTGCAAGACTTTGTACCGGTGGGCGGCATCGCCACGTTTGTGAACGCGTTCGCCGTGTCTGGCGGCAACCCCGCCAAGTCGTTCAACGAATACGTGGGCTGGGTCAAGGCGCAGGGCCAGGGCAAGGGTGCGGTGGGCATTCCCGCACCGGCCTCCACCCCTGAGTTCCTGGTCAAGCTGGTGGGCCAGAAGTACCAGCTGGACCTTGTGTCTGCGCCCTACCGTGGCAGCGCACCCATGATGGCTGACATGCTGGGCAACCAGATCTCGGCGGGCGTGGGCTCGGTGCCGGACTTTATCGAGAACCACAAGGCGGGCAAGGTGCGCGTGGTGGCCGTTCTGGGGACCAAGCGCCAGGCCGCCATGCCCGATGTGCCCACGTTTGACGAACTGGGCCTCAAAGGCTTTGAAGACCTGCCGTATTACGGTATTTACGCCCCTGCAGGCACGCCCGCCAAGTTCATCAACGACTTCTCGGCCGCCCTGGCCAAAGTGGTGGCGCAGCCCGAGGTAAACGGCCCGCTCACGGCGATGGGCCTCACTGTAGGCTACATGACCCCGCAGCAGCTGGCCACCCGCCAGCAGGCCTATACGCAGGCGTGGACCCAGATCATCAAGTCCAGCGGGTTCGTGGCGCAGTAACCGCCCGGTGGAGTAGCGGCGGCGATTGGGCTGGGAAGGTGCTCTCGGGCAAATCCTTCATTCCATTTCAGATGTAAAAGATGTGCGGCAAGGGGTGAACTTGCTCACAATGGCGTTCTCAGTCCTTGATGCCCCTTTTTGCATCCATGCACCACCGATCTCCCTCCGCCCGTCTCAGTGCCCTGGCCCGCCGACTCGCGCTGTCGGGGTTGCTGGCGGCCTCCATCCATGCCCCGGCGCAAACGGTGCTGCCTGCAGGCTATTCACGCTGGCAGGCCAGCATGGATGCGTTTGCAGCGGCCGACAAATTGCGCCAGCCCCAGCCCGATGGTGTGCTGTTCGTGGGCAGCTCCAGCATTCGCTACTGGGCCCAGATGGCCCAGGATTTCGCGACCACGCCCGTGGTCATCAACCGCGGTTTTGGCGGTTCCACCATGGCCGACTGCCACCACTTTGTGCGCCAACTGGTGCTGCAATACCAGCCGCGCCAGGTCATGGTCTACGCGGGCGACAACGACCTTGCCGAGGGCCGCACACCCGCTCAGGTGCTGGAAAGTTTTCAGGGTTTTGTGCGGGCCGTGCGGGCGGAACTGCCGCACGCGCGCATTGGCTACATCTCCATCAAGCCCAGCCCTGCGCGCGCGGCGCTGTTGCCCCAGGTGCGTGAGACCAATGCTCTGCTGCAGGCCTATGTGGCCACGCTGACCAACGCCGATTTCATCGACATCTTCGCCCCCATGCTCGACGCCGAGGGGCAAGCCCGTGCGGACCTGTATGGCCCGGACCGGCTGCACATGAACGCTGCAGGTTACAGCCTGTGGCGCAGCGTGATCGGGCCCTATGTGTTGCCTGCTGAAAACAGTGGCGCACGCATGCTGACGGCCGGCACCGGTGCGGCACCCGATGCCGTCATTTCAGCCACAGCTTCGGTCAAAGACTGACACCTCAAGACAGGTCCAGCTGGGCCTGCGGAAGCGTTCCATGCAGGCGCTGCGTGACCGTGCGGGGTAGGGCGGGCTTTGCAGCGCGATCAACCGCTTCGGTGGTTTCGGCCACGGGCTCCGTGTCCGGCCCCGTGCGGTCATCGGGCGGTCGGTCTACCCACAGGCTGATGCGCGCCACGGTGTGCAGCACCACAAAGCAGGCGATGAGCAGCGGAATATCCAGCCCCCAGGGCCGGTCCTGGTCGGCTCCCAGCAAGCCCAGCACCAGAAGCACCACCACCAAGTGCGCACAGAACACCGGCAGCGATGCAGCGCCCAGCGTTTCCAGCCACCGAAGGCGGGGCGTGCGCGCCGCCAGGCGCGGGCCGTAGTGGATGGTGAGCAGCACCAGTGCAAACAGGTTGATGAGCCGCAGCGGGCCCAGCGACCATTTGTCGAACGTCAGATTCAGACCCGTGTTGCTGCCGAATGGCACCTGGCCCAGGCCGTGCCGCCATACCAGGCAGACCAGCGCAAAGGCCAACGCCGTGCGCACCGCCCAGGCAGGGAACTCGAAGGCGGGGGCCTGCGGATCATTGCGCGTGGCGCCCATCCAAAGGCCCAGCACCCACAGCAGCTGCCAGCCCCAGGTGTCGAAACTACCGGTTTCCGAGTACGGCACAGGGATGGGCACCACCGCCGAAATCGCATTGAACGCTGCTTGCGACAAGCCAAACTGCGCCAGCACCCACAGGCCCACGCTGGCGGCCATCACCGGTGCCCAGCCGTGGCGCCAGGCCAGCACCATGACCCAGGGGCTGGCCAACATGAACAGGATGTACAGCGGCAGGATGTCGAGCAGCGGCGGCGAATACACCAGCGCCAGCCCGTACACCAGCGCCGTCAACGGGTGCTCCAGGTAATACGCCATCAGGTTGGTGGCGGCCGGTTGTTCAAAACGCAGGCCGATGAAAGCGATCACCGTGAAAAGAAAAAGCAGCGTGGCCGCCTGGCACGCATAGATCTTGAGCGCACGGCGCCAGAACGCGCTGCGCATTTCCGCCACGCCGCGCCGCCAGGCGATGCGGCCATACACCATGCCGGCCATGTATGCCGACAACAACACGAAACCCTCGGCCGCCGACACGAAGCCGAACGGCTGACCGAGTGGATTGGTGAGGCGGGAGGGCAGGTGCGTCACCGTCATCAGCACCAGCATCAGGCCACGCAGTGCGTCAATTTCCCAGCGGCGGGTGGGGGCGGAGGCGGGCATGGTGGCGATGGAGGTCAGCGGGGGATCAAAGAAGCCAAGCGAAGGCGGCGCAATGGCTGCAATGCCTGGGTTGTGCGGGTGGAAAACGGGTTGTACAGACAGACCGCCCTTGCTCGCGCCAGTTCCCGGGCCCGTCGGCGTTGCCGATGCCAGAAAACAAAAGTTTGAACAAAAAAGGCTTCCAGCGCTTTCTCATCAAGCGCTGGAAGCTCTTCTTTTGATAGCGATTGGCGGATGTAAAGTGCGCTGCGCGTTCCTGGGCATGGGCCCGAAACGCGCGCCGCCCATCACAGCATCGCTGTGCGCTGCTGCTCGGCGCGCGAGGCGCCGATGGCGGTTTCCACATTTTTCACCTCTTCGGGGGGAGGCAACACGGCGGGCATGCCCAAGGCCTCGATGGCCAGTTCGCGGCACCAGCCCTTGGTGTGGTACAGGTGGTGGTCCTCGTCCTTTTCCACCGCCTCATGCGCTGCCTTCAGGGCCTTGCCGAGGTCGCCGGTGGCCACTTCAGCCACCTTGCCCAGCAGTTCCCAGTTGGCGTGGTCTTTGGTCTCGGCATGCACCACACACTCGCAGGCCACCAGCTGTGCAGCAGCCGGGTCGCCCGCCTTCTGCGCCATCTGCATGGCCTTCACCAGCGATTCACCAATGTGCTTGACCACCATGCGGCTTGGCACCTGCGTGTCGGGGTTCAGGCCCAGTGCGTCGCAGATGCTGCGCACCACGTTCTGGTGGGTCAGCGTTTCTTCCAGGTACTCTTCCCATTCCTTCTTCAGGTCAGGGTTCACGGCACAGGCGATGGCGGTGCGGTACACCTGCTCGCCGCCCAGTTCCGTCTCCATCATTTGCAGGACCAGATCGTTGAGTTGCTGGCTGTCATAGCGGTCTTTGGCCATGAGGGGCTCCTTGGGTGGTTAAAAGGTTGAGGGTCGGGGTAACAGCGAAAGCAGGTCAGCTCAGGCCAGCGTGCGCACCTTGGGCTCGCGGTCCCACTGGCGGGTCTGCGCCGCGGCGATGAAGCCTTGGGCATCGGCGGGCTCCACCACGCCAGCGTCGCGCTCGATACCACCGGCATCGAGAATCGCCTGTGTGCCCTTGCAGGCTGCAATGGCCTTCAGGTGGCCAAACGCATCGCGGAACCAGTCCACCGCGGCCGCTTCCTTGGCCAGCAGCGCGCCCATCTCGGGCGACAGCACCGAGGCCACGGCATCGAACACCACCGAGGGCGTGCCCTGCAGCTGGCCGTCCGCAGGCAGGAGGGTGCCGTCTTTCAGCACCGCACCGCCCACCTTGGGTGCCACGATCTTCACGGTGGCGCCCACCTTGTCCAGCGCCTTGCGCAGGTTGGCCACGGTGGTGCCGTTGGAGCCATCGGCCACCAGAATGCCGATGCAGCGTCCTTGCAGCGTGGGCTTCATGCGGTCAATGATGCGCAGCGCGGGAGATACGGGCAGGTCCTGCACCGGCTCTGCCGTCTGTGGTGCGGATGGCAGGGCCTGCAGGCCCAGGCCTTGTGCCACACGGTTGGCCAGCTCCGGGTCCACATGGATCAGGTGGCCCACCACGGCTTCGCGCACGTGGGCGGTTTGCACCTTGGAGAGTTCAAACACCAACGCAGACGCCATGTGCGCCTGTTCCAGCGGGCTCTGGCTGCGGAAGAACATGCGGGCCTGGCTGTAGTGGTCGGCAAAACTTTCGGGGCGCACGCGGCCTTTCATGCCGTCATCTGCCTGCGCGAAGTGCCTGAAACCCAGCGCTTGCGATGCGCGCGGCGTGTCGCCCTGCAGGCTGCTGGGCTCGTAGTTGACGCGGCCCTTGGGCACTTGCATCTGCATGTGCCCGTCGCGCTGCATGTTGTGGAAGGGGCACTTGGGTGCGTTGATGGGAATCTGCGCAAAGTTGGGCCCGCCCAGGCGCGACAGCTGCGTATCGAGGTACGAGAACAAGCGGCCTTGCAGCAGCGGATCGTTGCTGAAATCGATGCCTGGCGGCACGTTGGCGGGGCAGTAGGCTGCCTGCTCGGTCTCGGCGAAGAAGTTATCGGGCCAGCGGTTGAGCACCATGCGGCCGACGACCTGCAGCGGCACCAGCTCCTCGGGGATGAGCTTGGTCGGGTCCAGGTGGTCGAACGGGAAGCGCTCGGCGTCTTCCTCGGTGAACAGCTGCACGGCCAGTTCCCATTCGGGGAAGTCGCCAGCTTCAATGGCTTCAAACAGGTCGCGTCGATGGAAGTCGTTGTCGGCGGCCTGCAGCTTCAGCGCTTCATCCCACACGGTGGACTGGATGCCCAGCTTGGGACGCCAGTGGAATTTGACAAAAGTGCTTTCACCCGCAGCGTTGATGAGGCGGAAGCTGTGCACGCCAAACCCTTCCATCGTGCGCAGGCTGCGCGGAATGGTGCGGTCGCTCATGGCCCACATGATCATGTGCATGGTCTCGGGCATCAGCGAGACAAAATCCCAGAAGGTGTCGTGTGCGCTGGCCGCCTGCGGGAACGCGCGGTCCGGCTCCATCTTCACGGCGTGCACCAGGTCCGGGAACTTCATCGCGTCCTGAATGAAGAACACCGGAATGTTGTTGCCAACCAGGTCCCAGTTGCCTTCTGGCGTGTAGAACTTGACGGCGAAGCCGCGCACGTCGCGCGGTGTGTCCACCGAGCCCGCGCCACCGGCCACGGTCGAAAAGCGCGTGAACACCGGTGTCTGCACGCCCACTTCGGTGAGCACCTTGGCAGTGGTGTATTTTTTGAGCGAGTGCGTCAGCTCGAAGAAGCCGTGCGCTGCCGAGCCCCGGGCATGCACGATGCGTTCGGGAATGCGTTCGTGGTCGAAGTGGGTGATCTTCTCGCGCAGGATGAAGTCTTCCAGCAGCGTGGGGCCACGCGGGGCAGACCGCAGCGAGTTCTGGTTGTCTGTCACCGGAATGCCCTGCTGAGTGGTCAGCACCGGGTGTTTTCCGCCCGCCTGCTGCTGCAGTTCGCCCGCGTTGCCGCGGTACGTGTCGGCCTGGGTGGAAGAGGGAAGGGCAGACGGCGTGGCTTTAGCCGCGCTGCGCGATGTGGGGGTTCGGGCCATGGGCGCTCCTGAAGGGGTCCAATGTGGGAGATAGGGGAAGCCATGATCTTTGGACGGAGGCGGGCGCAGGGCTGTAAGACGGTGCCCCATGGCCGCGTCATCGGTGGCAGGCGATATCACTTGCGTGATCGCATCCCGCAGCACACGTAAGCGCTTGCAACACGTGCGCCAGCGTCATGCCACTTTGTTACGCTTGCCGGTTCCTTCAGAGGGGTTCCCGTGAAAACACAACAATGGATATGGGCCACCGGTCTCTCGCTGCTGGCCATGGGCGCACAGGCGTTTCAGATCAGCAGCTTTTCACCCCAGGGCGAGGTGGCGCGGGTGCGGCAGGTCGTGGCCAAGTTCGACGCTGCCGCCGTCAACTTCGGCGACCCCAAGGCGGCTGCGCCCATCAGCCTGAGCTGCAGCGATGCCGACGCCACCAAGGGCACGGGCCGTTGGACCGGCGAGCGCGAATGGGTGTTCGATTTCGCGCGCGACCTGCCACCCGGTGTGCGCTGCACCGCCACCGTCAAACCAGGGTTCAAATCGGCGTCTGGCGCAGAGCTGACAGGCGCTAAAAGCTATCAATTCAATAGTGGCGGGCCGTTTGTGCAAAACGTCCGCCCGGGCACCTACCAATCCATCGACGAAGAGCAGTTCTTTGTGCTGCAGCTCAGTGGCCCAGCCACCCTGGCCAGCGTGCAGTCGAACATGTGGTGCACGGCCGACGGTGTTGGCGAGCGCATTCCGGTGCGCTTGATCGAAGGCACTCAGCGGGCCGACGTGCTCAAAGCGCTGAACCTAGACAAGCGCGCCGCGCAGGAGCCGCTTCAATTCGCCACCGTGGCGTGCAACCGGCGGCTGACATCAGGCTCGCGCATGCAGCTGGTGTATGGCAAGGGCGTGTCCACCCCGAGCGGCGTGCCCAACACCGTCGAGCGGCGGTACGACTACACGGTGCGCGAGCCCTTCTCTGCCCAGTTCACCTGCGAGCGCGAAAACGCCCAGGCCGCCTGCTGGCCTATCCTGCCCTTGTCGCTGTCGTTCAACGCCCCGGTGCCGCGCAAGGTGGCCGAAGGCATTCGGCTCAAGTCCGCCAAGGAAACCCTCAAACCCCAGCTCGACAGTGATAAACCGGGCCGCAAGGCGGACCCTGACGAGCTGGTGAGCAGCGTGCAGTTCGGCCCCGGCCTGGCAGAAAACACGGCCTTCACCATCGAGCTGCCCAAGGATTTCAAGGATGCTGCCGGCCGCAGCCTGCGCAATGCCGACAACTTTCCGTTGAAAGTCTCCACCAGCGGCACACCGCCGTTGGCCAAGTTTCCCGCCGGCGCATTCGGCGTGGTGGAGCGGTTTGCCGAAGGTGCGCCCGCCGACAAGCCGCCAGCCTTGCTGCCAGTCACGCTGCGCAATGTGGAGGCAGCGCTCAAGGTGCAGGGCCTGCAGCCGGGCACCTCCGGCACGGCGCCCGCACCGGCTGGCAAGGTCAGCACGCTCAAGCCCCGCACGGACGCCGACATCATTGCCTGGTTCAAGAAGGTGCAGCGCTACGACAGCTACAACGTGAGCCGCAAGCAGGCGCGCCAGGACGTGACGGGCCCGCTGCCCAAGGTGCTCGACGATGACCGCGACTACGTGCAGTCGCGCACCGTGTCGCTGCTTGGCGGCAAGAACGGCGTGAAGACGCTGGACCTGCCCAAGCCTGCCAGCAACGACGTGCGGCCTTTCGAGGTGGTGGGCATTCCGCTCACGCCTGGCTTCCATGTGGTGGAGATTGCATCGCAAAAGCTCGGTGCATCGCTGCTGGACGAGCGCCTGGGTGAAAACCGCAACATGTATGTGCGCACCTCGGCCCTGGTGACCAACCTGGGCGTGCACTTCAAGCTCGGCCGCGAGAATGCGCTGGCCTGGGTGACCACGCTGGACAAAGGCCAGCCCGTGCAGGGCGCTACTGTGCGCGTGTCCGACTGCCGCGGCAACGAGCTGGCCAACGCCACCACCGATGCCAACGGCGTGGCCCGCATCGAAGGCCTTTCGTCCGAACCCAGCCGTTGCAACGACGATGGCTACTACGGCGACGGCGGCAACGCCTACTTTGTGAGTGCCCGCCACAACGGCGCTGATGGCGTCGAGGACATGGCCTTCACCTGGAGCGACTGGCAGCGCGGCATCGAGCCCTGGCGCTTCAACGTGCCCACCAGCAGCGACCCGCGCCCTGATGAGCGCGCCCACACGATCTTCGACCGCACGCTGTTCCGCGCGGGCGAAACCGTGTCGATGAAACACCTGGTGCGCACTCAGACCCGCAACGGTTTTGCGCTGCCAGAGGCCACGCCCGACACGCTGGTCATCACCCATCTGGGCAGCGGCCAGCAGTTCACCCAGCCCCTGGCCTGGCGCGGCACAGCCACGGGCGGAAAAAGCGCGCAGAGCACTTTCGCCATACCGCCCGCGGCCAAGCTTGGCGTGTACCAGGTGGAGCTGCGCAGTGACAGCGAGCGCGGCCGCAGCTTCAGCTCGGGCGAGTTCCGGGTGGAAGAATTCCGCCTGCCCGTGCTGGAAGGGCGCATCACCCCGGTGGAGAAAAAGGCCCTGGTGCGCGCGCGCTCGGTGCCCACCGACGTGCAGATCAACTACGTCGCGGGCGGCGGCGCTGCCAATCTGCCGGTGCGCGTGTCGGCCCTGGTGCGGGGCCGCTACCTGCAGTTTGGCGACTACGACAGCTTCAGCTTCAACCCGCCGCGCAAGCGCGAGCAGAGCAATGCCAACAGCGACGATGAAGAGGCGACGGCCAGCCAAGACGCGCGCGTGATCGCCGACAAGCTGCCTCTTACGCTGGACCGCAACGGCGCGGGCAAGGTCACCATCGACAACGTCCCCCAGTCGCGCGAGCCGCAGGAGCTGCTGCTGGAGGCCACCTATGCCGACCCCAACGGCGAAGTGCAGACCCTGCGCAGCACGCAGAACCTCTGGCCTGCCGGTGTGGTGGCAGGCATCAAGACCGAAGGCTGGGTGTCGGCGCGCCAGAAGATCCGCTTCCAGGCGCTTGCGCTGCAGCACAACGGCCAGCCGGCGGCCGACACCTCGCTGCAGGTGCAGGCCATTGCACGCATCACCACCAGCACGCGCAAGCGCATGGTGGGTGGCTTTTACAGCTACGACAACCAGAGCGAAACCAAGGACCTGGGCACGCTGTGCAGCGGCAAGAGCGACGCGCGCGGCCTGCTGCTGTGCGAATCCAAGCTGGACGAAGCGGGCGAGGTGGAACTGGTGGTGACCGCCACGGACAAGGATGGCAACACCAGCGTGGCCGCCTCGTCGGTGTGGGTCACGCGCCAGGGTGAGCTGTGGTTTGGCGGTGAAGACCATGACCGCATCGACCTGCTGGCCGAAAAGAAAAGCTACCAGCCCGGCGAGACGGCCAAGTTCCAGGTGCGCATGCCTTTCCGCTTTGCCACCGCACTGGTGGCCGTGGAGCGGGAAGGCATCATCGACACGCAGGTGGTGCAGCTCAACGGGCAAGACCCCACCGTGAGCCTCAAGGTGCAGCCCGACTGGGGCCCCAACGTGTACGTGAGCGTGCTGGCCCTGCGCGGCCGACTGCGCGAAGTGCCGTGGTACAGCTTCTTCACCTGGGGCTTCAAATCGCCGCGCGAGTGGTGGACCTCGTTCTGGTACGAAGGCAAGGAATACCAGGCGCCCACAGCGCTGGTGGATTTGTCCAAGCCCGCTTTCCGCCTGGGGCTGGCGGAAATTCGCGTGGGCACGCAGGCCCACCAGATCGACGTGAAGGTGGCGGCTGATAAGGAAAGCTACGCCGTGCGCGGCAAGGCGCAAGTCACCATCACCGCCACGCTGCCGGGCGGCAAGCCCGCCGCCAATGCCGAGGTGGCGCTGGCCGCCGTGGATCAGGCGCTGCTGGAGTTGATGCCCAACAACAGCTGGAACGTGCTTGAAGCCATGCTGCAACGGCGCAGTTGGGGCGTGGAAACATCGACGGCGCAGATGGAAATCATCGGCCGCCGCCACTACGGCAAGAAGGCCGTGCCTGCAGGCGGGGGTGGCGGCAAGGCGCAGACGCGTGAGCTGCTGGACACGCTTTTGCTGTGGGAGCCGGCGATCAAGCTCGATGCCAACGGCCAGGCGAAGGTCACGGTGCCGCTGAACGACGCACTCACCACCTTCAAGATCGTGGCCGTGGCCGATGCCGCCACGGGCCTGTTTGGCACCGGCAGCACCAGCATCCGCGCCACGCAGGACTTGCAGATCATCAGCGGCCTGCCACCGCTGGTGCGCGAGGACGACCAGTTCCGCGCACAGATCACGCTGCGCAACACCACCAAGGCAGCGATGAAGGTGGAGGTGGCGCCCCGCGCCACGCTGCTGGACTTGAAGCCGCAGACGGTGGACATCCCTGCGGGCGAATCGCGCGAGGTGGCCTGGACGGTGACCGCACCCGCCCAACTGGCGCAGACCCGTGCGCAGGCCATCCTGTGGGAGATCGAGGCCAAGGACACTGTTGGCGGGGCGCGCGATGCGCTCAAGGCCAGCCAAAAGCTCATCCCTGCCGTGCCGCTCACGGTGCAGCAGGCCACGCTGGTGCAGGTGGACGGTAGCTTTAACCTCGACGTGAATCCGCCGGCCGATGCCATCCCTGGCCGAGGCGGCCTCAAGATGTCGCTGCAGCCCAAGCTGGCCGAGGGCCTGCCCGGCGTGCGCGACTGGTGGGCGCGCTACCCATTCGTCTGCCTGGAGCAAAAGACCAGCAAGGCCGTGGGCTTGCGTGATGGCGCGCTGTGGCAGACCGTGGTGGCGCAACTGCCCACGTATCTCGACAGCGATGGTCTGGCCAACTACTTCCCGCCGCGTGACGGCGACGGTAACCGCGGCAGCGACACGCTCACGGCCTACCTGCTCGCGGCAACCCATGAGGCTGCGGGCCTGAACCCCGCGTTCGCACTGCCCGACGACGTGCGCGCGCCCATGGAGCGCGGCCTGATCGGTTTTGTGGAAGGCCGCATCCAGCGCAGCTTCTGGAGCCCGCGCAAGGACCTGGACATGCGCAAAGTGGCCGCGCTCGAAGCGCTGTCGCGCTACGGCAAGGCCCAGGGCCGCATGGTGAGCAGCATCACCA
>PJUL01001187.1_pt1 | contig 11970 bp, 10 predicted proteins | sample 1512221 | NCBI WGS metagenome assembly PJUL01 (sample SAMN08177667, study PRJNA422409) | Feces metagenome, whole genome shotgun sequencing project.
GCGCGTTCTACGAGTACCACGCCGCCATGCTCGAGCCCTGGGACGGCCCGGCCTCCATCGTGTTCACCGATGGCCGCCAGATCGGCGCCACGCTGGACCGCAACGGCCTGCGTCCCTCGCGCTATTGCATCACCGATGACGACCTGGTCATCATGGGTTCGGAGTCCGGCGTGCTGCCGATCCCCGAGAACAAGATCGTGCGCAAGTGGCGCCTGCAGCCCGGCAAGATGTTCCTGATCGATCTGGAGCAGGGCCGCATGATCGACGACGACGAGCTCAAGGCGAACATCGTCAACACCAAGCCCTACAAGCAGTGGATCGAGAACCTGCGCATCAAGCTGGACAGCGTGGGCACCGACACCGCATCCACGCCAGAGGCCGCGCCCCTGCCGCTGCTGGATCGCCAGCAGGCCTTCGGCTACACCCAGGAAGACATCAAGTTCCTTATGGCGCCCATGGCCAAGAACGGCGAAGAGGGCATCGGCTCCATGGGCAATGACAGCCCGCTGGCCGTGCTGTCGGGCAAGAACAAGCCGCTGTACAACTACTTCAAGCAGTTGTTCGCGCAGGTGACCAACCCCCCCATCGACCCGATCCGCGAAGCCATCGTGATGTCGCTGGTGTCCTTCATCGGCCCCAAGCCCAACCTGCTGGACATCAACCAGGTCAACCCGCCGATGCGCCTGGAAGTGAGCCAGCCCGTGCTGGACTTCGCCGACATGGCCAAGCTGCGCAACATCGAGAAGTACACGCAAGGCAAGTTCAAGAGCGCGACCATCGACATCACCTACCCGCTGAGCTGGGGCCGTGAAGGCGTCGAAGCCAAGCTGGCGTCGCTGTGTGCGCAGGCGGTGGACGCCATCAAGGGCGGCGCCAACATCCTGATCATCAGCGACCGCGCGGTGAGCGCCACCCAGGTGGCCATCCCTGCGCTGCTGGCCCTGTCGGCCATCCACCAGCACCTGGTGCGTGAAGGCCTGCGCACCACCGCCGGCCTGGTGGTGGAAACCGGCACCGCACGCGAAGTGCACCACTTCGCCGTGCTGGGCGGCTACGGCGCCGAGGCCGTGCACCCCTACCTCGCGATGGAAACCCTGTCCGAGATGCACTCGGGCCTGGCAGGGGACCTGTCGGCCGACAAGGCCATCTACAACTACGTCAAGGCCATTGGCAAGGGCCTGTCCAAGATCATGTCCAAGATGGGCGTGAGCACCTACATGTCCTACTGCGGCGCGCAGCTGTTCGAGGCCATCGGCCTGAACACCGACACCGTGGGCAAGTACTTCACCGGCACAGCCAGCCGTGTGGAAGGCATCGGCGTCTTCGAGATCGCCGAGGAAGCCATCCGCATGCACAAGGCCGCGTTCGGCGACGACCCCGTGCTGGCCACCATGCTGGACGCCGGCGGCGAATACGCCTGGCGCACCCGCGGCGAAGACCACATGTGGACGCCCGACGCGATCGCCAAGCTGCAGCACAGCACGCGCGCCAACAACTGGAACACGTACAAGGAATACGCCCAGATCATCAACGACCAGAGCAAGCGCCACCTCACGCTGCGCGGCCTGTTCGAGTTCAAGATCGATCCTTCCAAGGCCATCTCCATCGACGAGGTCGAGCCCGCCAAGGAAATCGTCAAGCGCTTTGCCACAGGCGCCATGTCGCTTGGCTCCATCTCCACCGAGGCGCACGCCACGCTGGCCGTGGCCATGAACCGCATTGGCGGCAAGAGCAACACCGGCGAAGGCGGCGAAGACGCTGCGCGCTACCGCAACGAACTTAAGGGCATCCCGATCAAGCAGGGCGACACCTTGAAGAGCGTGATCGGCGCGTCCAACGTCGAGGTCGACCTGCCCCTGCAGGACGGCGACTCGCTGCGCAGCCGCATCAAGCAGGTGGCGTCGGGCCGCTTCGGCGTCACGGCCGAGTACCTGTCGTCGGCCGACCAGATCCAGATCAAGATGGCCCAGGGCGCCAAGCCCGGCGAAGGCGGCCAGCTGCCCGGCGGCAAGGTGTCCAACTACATCGGCAAGCTGCGCCACAGCGTGCCCGGCGTGGGCCTGATCTCGCCCCCGCCGCACCATGACATCTACTCCATCGAAGACCTGGCCCAACTGATCCACGACTTGAAGAACGTGGCACCGCACGCCAGCATCAGCACCAAGCTGGTGTCCGAAGTGGGCGTGGGCACCATTGCCGCAGGCGTCACCAAGTGCAAGAGCGACCACCTCGTGATCGCCGGGCACGACGGCGGCACGGGCGCATCGCCCTGGTCGTCCATCAAGCACGCGGGCGGTCCGTGGGAAATCGGCCTGGCCGAAACCCAGCAGACCCTGGTGCTCAACCGCCTGCGCGGCCGTGTGCGTGTGCAGGCCGACGGCCAGATGAAGACTGGCCGCGACGTCGCCATCGGCGCGCTGCTGGGCGCGGATGAGTTCGGCTTCGCCACGGCACCTCTGGTGGTCGAGGGCTGCATCATGATGCGCAAGTGCCACCTGAACACCTGCCCCGTGGGCGTGGCCACGCAAGACCCCGAGCTGCGCAAGAAGTTCTCGGGCAAGCCCGAGCACGTGGTGAACTACTTCTTCTTCATCGCCGAAGAAGTGCGCCAGATCATGGCCCAGCTCGGCATCAAGAAGTTCGACGACCTGATCGGCCGCTCCGACCTGCTCGACACGCGTGCCGGTATTGCGCACTGGAAGGCCAAGGGTCTCGACTTCACCCGCCTGTTCGCCCAGCCCAACGTGCCGGCCGACGTCCCACGCTTCCACGTGGACGTGCAGGACCACAACATCACGAACACGCTGGACCGCAAGCTTATCGAGCGCAGCAAGCCCGCCATCGACAAGGGCGAGCGCGTGCAGTTCATCGAAGTGGCGCGCAACGTGAACCGCTCCGTGGGGGCCATGCTCTCCGGCGCCGTGACCCGCGTGCACCCCGAAGGCCTGCCGGACGACACCATCCGCATCCAGCTCGAAGGCACGGGCGGGCAGTCGTTCGGTGCGTTCCTCACGCGCGGCATCACGCTGTACCTGATCGGCGACGCCAACGACTACACCGGCAAGGGCCTGTCGGGCGGCCGTGTGATCGTGCGCCCCAGCATCGACTTCCGTGGCGACTCCGTGCGCAACACCATCGTGGGCAACACGGTGATGTACGGCGCCACCACGGGCGAGGCCTTCTTCAGTGGCGTGGCCGGCGAACGCTTCGCCGTGCGCCTGTCGGGCGCCACGGCGGTGGTGGAAGGCACGGGCGACCATGGCTGCGAATACATGACCGGCGGCACCGTGGTGGTGCTCGGCAAGACCGGCCGCAACTTCGCTGCCGGCATGAGCGGCGGCGTGGCCTATGTGTACGACGAGGACGGCCAGTTCGACACACGCTGCAACATGTCCATGGTCACGCTGGAGCGAATCCTGCCGGCATCCGAGCAAGAGGCGACCGTGCCCCGCTCGATCTGGCACGGCGGCCAGAGCGACGAGGCTCAGCTCAAGAAGCTGCTGGAAGACCACAACCGCTGGACTGGCAGCAAGCGCGCCCGCGAGCTGCTAGACAACTGGGCCGCGTCGCGTGGCAAGTTCGTCAAGGTCTTCCCGACCGAGTACAAGCGCGCCTTGGCAGAAATTTATGAACGAAAAGTGCTTGAAGAGCCCGCTACGCCTGCGGTAGCAGCTCCTAAAAAGGAAGCAGTTCCCGCCAAGTAAGGCGCGCTGCAATCCCCGCACCCCGATTCATAGATAGAGATACAAGGACACCGTCATGGGAAAGACCACCGGCTTCATGGAATACGAGCGCATCGAAGAGGGCTACAAGCCCGTCGGCGAGCGCCTGAAGCACTACAAGGAATTCGTCATCGGCCTCGATGATGCGCAAGCCAAGATCCAGGGCGCGCGCTGCATGGACTGCGGCACGCCGTTCTGCAACAGCGGCTGCCCCGTCAACAACATCATTCCAGACTTCAACGACCTGGTGTACCACCAGGACTGGAAGAGCGCGATCGAGGTGCTGCACAGCACCAACAACTTCCCCGAGTTCACCGGCCGCATCTGCCCCGCGCCCTGCGAGGCCGCCTGCGTGCTCAACGTGAACGACGACGCCGTGGGCATCAAGTCCATCGAGCACGCGATTATCGACCGCGCCTGGGACGAGGGCTGGGTGCAGCCACGCCCGGCCAAGCACCAGACCGGCAAGAAGGTCGCCGTGGTGGGCTCCGGCCCCGCCGGCATGGCGGCGGCGCAGCAGCTGGCGCGCGCCGGCCACAGCGTCACCTTGTTCGAGAAGAACGACCGCATCGGCGGCCTGCTGCGCTACGGCATCCCCGACTTCAAGATGGAAAAGTCGCACATCGACCGCCGCGCCAAGCAGATGGAAGCCGAAGGCGTGGTGATCCGCACTGGCGTATTGGTGGGCGCAGCCAAGGACGGCCTGGGCAAGGGCTCCAAGGTGACCAACTGGTCCAAGGAAACCATCACGCCCGAGCAGCTGAACAAAGAGTTCGACGCTGTGCTGCTGACCGGTGGCGCCGAGCAGTCGCGTGACCTGCCCGTGCCCGGCCGAGACCTCGACGGCATCCACTTCGCGATGGAGTTCCTGCCCCAGCAGAACAAGGTCAACGCGGGCGACAAGCTCAAGGGCCAGCTGCGCGCCGACGGCAAGCACGTCATCGTGATCGGCGGCGGCGACACCGGCTCCGACTGCGTGGGCACCAGCAACCGCCACGGCGCCGTGAGCGTCACACAGTTCGAGCTGATGCCCCAGCCACCGGCAGAAGAGAACCGGCCCATGACCTGGCCCTACTGGCCGATCAAGCTGCGCACCAGTTCCAGCCATGAAGAGGGCTGCGACCGTGAATTCGCCATCTCCACCAAGGAATTCATCGGCGAAAAGGGCAAGGTCACCGGCCTCAAGACCGTGCGTGTCGAGTGGAAGGACGGCAAGATGGTCGAGGTCGCCGGTTCCGAACAAGTCCTCAAGGCCGACCTCGTGCTGCTGGCCATGGGCTTCGTGAGCCCCGTGGCGGCCGTGCTGGAAGCCTTCGGCGTGGACAAGGACGCCCGTGGCAACGCCCGCGCCTCCACCGAGTTTGACGGCGGCTACGCCACCAACGTGCCCAAGGTGTTCGCTGCTGGCGACATCCGCCGTGGCCAGTCGCTGGTGGTGTGGGCAATTCGCGAAGGCCGCCAGGCTGCGCGTGCCGTGGACGAATTCCTGATGGGCTATTCCGATTTGCCACGCTGAGACGTTGTGGCCCCGAGATCAAGACGGCGCCCGCATGGCGCCGTTTTTTCTGAGGCCCACAGACGGGGCGAGGCTGTTGCGCAAACGCGGCGGGGCAGTGCAGGATTCCCCTTGACCGTTGGCCAAACCCCTTTGTTGGCACAATCACAACTCGCTCGCGCGGATCTCGGGGGCCACAGTCCTTGTGTGGGCCTGCACCGCCATCCTGCAGGTCGGGTATTTGCATCAAATTGCAAACATACATGCATGTATGTTTGTTGATTCGGCTACCATCGCTGCTATTTTCGAAGGCTCCAGGCGGGTTGTGCTGTGGTGACTGCCGTTCTGCGAATGCCGTCCTTCTTTCCATTTGATGTCTAACCCCTCTCTTCTTGCCGAACTGCGCAATGTCACCTTCTCTTATGGGGACCGTGTGATCCTGCGCGATGTCACGCTGGCTGTGCCGCGTGGCAAGGTAACGGCGTTGATGGGGGCATCGGGGGGCGGCAAGACCACGGTGCTGCGCCTGATTGGCGGACAACAGCGCGCCCAAAAGGGCGAGGTGCTGTTTGATGGGCGCGACGTAGGGCAGTTGGAAGCCTCCGGGCTGTACGCCGCAAGGCGGCGCATGGGCATGCTTTTTCAGTTTGGGGCGCTGTTCACCGACCTGAGTGTGTTTGAGAACGTCGCCTTCCCGCTGCGCGAGCACACCGACCTATCGGAAGCGCTGATCCGCGACGTGGTCCTGATGAAGCTGCATGCCGTGGGCCTGCGCGGCGCGCGGGACCTGATGCCCAGCCAGATTTCGGGCGGCATGGCCCGTCGAGTGGCGTTGGCGCGTGCCATTGCGCTGGACCCCGAGCTCGTGATGTACGACGAACCGTTTGCGGGCCTGGACCCTATCTCGCTGGGCACTGCTGCACAGCTCATTCGACAGCTCAACGATGCCATGGGCCTGACCAGCATCGTGGTGTCACACGACCTGGAGGAGACCTTCCGGCTGGCCGATCACGTGATCATTCTGGGTGAAGGGGTGGTGGCTGCGCAGGGCACGCCCGACGAGGTGCGCGCCAGTACCGACCCATTGGTGCACCAGTTCGTCAATGCCTTGCCCACAGGGCCGGTGCCGTTTCACCATCCGGGGCCTGGTGTGGCCGAGGACTTCGGGCCCATCGAGGGGCGCACACAATGAGTTGGTACAAGCCTTCTGACGTGGGTTTGGCGGTGCGCAGCCAACTGGCCGACATCGGCATGGGCGCGCGCCTGTTTGCCAGGCTGCTGCGGCTGGTGGGCCCTACGTTTTTGCGGCCCGCTCTGGTGCGCGACCAGATCCATTTTCTGGGCAACTACTCGCTGGCCATCATTGCCGTTTCGGGCTTGTTTGTCGGTTTCGTGCTGGGGCTGCAGGGCTACTACACCTTGCAGCGCTATGGCTCTTCGGAGGCGCTGGGCCTGTTGGTGGCGTTGTCGCTGGTGCGCGAGTTGGGCCCGGTGGTGACCGCGCTGCTGTTTGCGGGCCGTGCCGGCACGTCGCTCACGGCCGAGATCGGCCTGATGCGGGCCGGTGAGCAGCTCAGTGCGATGGAAATGATGGCGGTGGACCCGGTGCGCCGCATCCTGGCACCCCGTTTCTGGGGTGGCGTCATCGCCATGCCCCTGCTGGCTGCAGTGTTCAGCGCCGTGGGCATCATCGGGGGCTGGATAGTGGGCGTGCTGATGATCGGCATCGACGCAGGCGCCTTCTGGAGCCAGATGCAAGGTGGCGTGGATGTGTGGAAAGACGTGGGCAACGGCGTGCTCAAGAGTGTGGTCTTCGGCTTCACGGTGACCTTCATTGCGCTGTTGCAAGGCTACGTGGCCAAGCCCACACCCGAGGGTGTATCGCGTGCCACGACCCGCACCGTGGTGATGGCGTCGCTGGCGGTGCTGGCGCTGGACTTTGTCCTCACGGCGCTGATGTTCAGTATCTGACGCTGGCAACGCCGGCAGGGAAGAGGAATCAAAACACAATGCAACGCTCCAAAAACGATCTGTGGGTAGGCCTTTTCGTCATGCTGGGCGCGGCGGCACTGGTTTTCCTGGCGCTGCAGTCCGCCAATCTTCTGAGCCTGAATTTCAAATCGGGCTACAGCATCACGGCGCGCTTTGACAACATCGGCGGGCTCAAGCCCCAGGCTGCCGTGCGCAGCTCTGGAGTGTTGGTGGGCCGTGTCGAATCCATTACCTTTGACGACAAGGTCTATCAGGCGCGGGTAACGCTGTCGATGGACGAGCGCTATGTCTTTCCGAAGGACAGCTCGCTCAAGATCCTTACCAGCGGACTGCTGGGCGAGCAGTACATCGGCATTGAAGCCGGTGCCGACGAGAAAAACCTGGCTGCCGGTGACACCATCACGGCCACCCAGTCGGCCGTGGTCCTTGAAAATCTCATTGGGCAGTTTCTATACAAACAGGCCGAAGACGGCAGTAAGCCCGCAGGGGCCGGTGATAAAAAATGATGACAACACAATTCACGCGTCTGGCCACCATGCCGGATAACCAAGCTCGCGGCAATGCGCACGGTGCCCGTCGCAGTGCCCGCTTCACCAGCCGGATGGCGGGCTGGCTGTCTCTGTGGCTGGGTCTGGCTGTGCTCACGGGCTGTGCCACGGTGGCCAACCCTGACCCGCGTGACCCGCTGGAGTCCTACAACCGCAGCATGACCAAGTTCAACGAGCAGGTCGATGCGCTGGTGCTCAAGCCGGTCGCCATTGCCTACAAGGATGTGACCCCCGCGCCCGTGCGCACGGGTGTGAGCAACTTCTTCGCCAACCTCAGCGATGTGTGGTCTTTTGTGAACAACGTGCTGCAGTTGCGTGGCGAGGCAGCGGCGTCCAGTTTCATGCGGGTCAACGTCAACACCTTCATGGGCCTCGGCGGCTTGCTGGACATTGCCAGCGAACTGGGCATCGACCGGTACCGCCAGGATTTTGGCCTTACCTTGGGCAGTTGGGGCATGGGCACGGGCGCCTATGTGGTGCTGCCGATCCTGGGGCCCTCCACCGTGCGAGACACCCTGGCGTTGCCGGTGGACATGAAGGGCAACCTCGTGAGCTATGTGGACCCCGTTTCTGCCCGCAATTCACTGTATGCACTGCGTGCGGTGGATGTGCGCGCCAACCTGCTGCGCGCAGGCAATGTGCTGGACAGCGCCGCTCTCGACAAATACAGCTTTACGCGAGACGTGTTCCTGCAGGTGCGCAGCCAGGCGGGGCAGCCCCCAACTGCCGATGGCCGTGAGGGTGATGATGCCAACGACGGCGTGCTGCCGCCCGAGCCCCCACCCGCGCGATAGTCCGCAGGGGCTTGGTTCGTGCCCGCCTGCATGGAGCTGCTCAGTGTTGCACTTGCTTTCATTCAGCAACCGCCCCGACGCATGCCCAGGAACCCCGGCCACCACAATGAATCGATGAGGGTCTGACCCTTCATCTGAACGAAAGTAGAGGAAACGATGAACCGACGTACCTTGGGGCACATGGCCCTGTGTGCAGCTGCTGCTCTCTCGCTGGGCTTGCCCATGGCCGCCTTCGCCGCCGATGAAGCGCCAGACGCGCTCATCAAGCGCCTGTCTGCCGACGTGCTGACCACCGTGAAGGGCGACAAGGCCATTCAGGCCGGAGACCTGGGAAAAATCATTGCGCTGGTGGATACCACGGTCATGCCTAATGTGAACTTCCGCCGCATGACCGCTGCTGCCGTGGGGCCGGGCTGGCGCCAGGCAACACCAGAGCAGCAAAAGCGCCTGCAAGATGAGTTCAAGATCCTGCTGGTGCGCACCTACGCAGGCGCACTGGCGCAGGTGAACGACCAGACCATCCAGGTAAAGCCGCTGCGCGCAGCCGCCGGTGACAAAGACGTGCTGGTGCGCACCGAAATCGTGGGCCGCGGCGACCCCATTCAGCTTGACTACCGGCTTGAAAAAACGCCCGGCGATGGCGCGGGCTGGAAGATCTACAACCTGAACGTGCTCGGCGTATGGCTGGTGGAAACCTACCGCGGTCAGTTCGCTCAGGAAATCAACGCCAAGGGCATTGATGGCCTCATCGAAACGCTGGTGGCCCGGAACAAGGCCAACACGGGCACCAAGGGCTGATCGCCTGTCGGTCTGCCGTGTCACCCAGCGCCATGTCCTCATCGGGTACTGCCGCCGCCATGTTGGTTCTGCCGGCTGAACTCACCCATCGCCAAGCCACGGCGTGCCTCGGCATGCTCATGCAGGGACTCAAGGTCCACCGAGAGAGTGCGCTGGTGGTGGATGCCCATGCGTTAGCGGTGTTCGACACGTCGGCGCTGGCCGTGCTGTTGGAATGCCGACGAGAGGCGCTGTCGGAGGGCAAGACGTTTGTCGTTCAGGGCCTGCCTGAAGCCCTCATGGGCATGGCCGGCCTGTATGGCGTTGATGGCCTGCTCGCCCCGCAAGCAGGCTAAGCGCACACAGCACGCACACAACCGCTGCAAGAAGGGCCTGCCCTTGGCCCTGGCGGCGCGGTTTGGGGCAAGGCCTTAAAATCTTGCGCTCATGCCCGCCGTCTCCTTCCAAGCCGTCTCCAAGTCTTTCATCACGCCCAAGGGCCCTTTTCAGGCACTGAACCAAGTCAGCCTGGACATCGAGGAGGGCGAGTTCTTCGGCCTTCTGGGGCCCAACGGCGCTGGCAAGACCACCCTCATCAGCATCCTCGCAGGCCTGGCCCGCGCCAGCAATGGCCGCGTGCTGGTGCAGGGCAGCGATGTGCAGGCCGACTATGCCACCGCGCGCCACAAGCTCGGCATCGTGCCGCAAGAGCTGGTGTTCGACCCGTTCTTCAACGTCCGCGAATCGCTGCGCATCCAGTCGGGCTACTTCGGCGTGAAGAACAACGACGCCTGGATCGACGAGCTGCTCGAAAACCTCGGTCTTGCCGACAAGGCCACGGCCAACATGCGCCAGCTCTCGGGCGGCATGAAGCGCCGTGTTCTGGTGGCTCAGGCGCTGGTGCACAAGCCGCCGATCATCGTGCTCGACGAACCCACGGCGGGTGTGGACGTGGAGCTGCGCCAGACCCTCTGGCACTTCGTCGCCCGCCTGAATAAGGAAGGGCACACGGTACTGCTCACCACGCACTACCTCGAAGAGGCAGAAGCGCTGTGCGGCCGCATCGCCATGCTCAAGTCCGGCCAGATCGTGGCGCTCAACCGCACCAGCGAATTGCTGCAGGCCGCCTCGGGCAGCGTGCTGCAGTTCAAGACCGATGCGGCGTTGCCGCCGTCGCTGGCGACGGTGGCGCGCGTCACAGGCCGCATCGTGCAGCTGCCCGCGCACGACGCCGCCGAGATCGAAAGCCACCTGGCCGCGCTGCGCGTGGCAGGCGTCGATGTGCACGACATGGAGATCCGCCGGCTTGATCTGGAGGATGTGTTCCTGCAGGTGATGTCTGGCACATCGGCGTCGAACATTCCGCTGGAAGGGGTAGCGCTATGACCGGCTGGCAAACCCTTTTTTACAAGGAAGTGCTGCGATTCTGGAAAGTCAGCTTCCAGACTGTCGCGGCTCCCGTGCTCACCGCCGTGCTGTACCTGCTGATCTTCGGCCATGTGCTCGAAGACCACGTGAAGGTCTACGACCGCATCAGCTACACCGCGTTTCTGGTGCCCGGCCTCGTGATGATGAGCGTGCTGCAGAACGCGTTCGCCAACAGCTCCTCCAGTCTCATCCAGAGCAAGATCATGGGCAGCCTGGTGTTCGTTCTGCTTACGCCGCTGTCGCACTGGGCGTGGTTCGTGGCCTATGTGGGGTCGTCCATGGTGCGCGGGCTGGTGGTTGGCCTGGGCGTGTTCATCGTCACGCTCGCGTTTGCGCGGCCGGAGTTTGCGGCGCCGCTGTGGATTCTGGCGTTTGCCGTGATGGGCGCAGGCCTGTTGGCCACGCTGGGGCTGATTGCGGGGCTGTGGGCCGACAAATTTGACCAGCTCGCCGCGTTCCAGAACTTCGTGGTGGTGCCCATGACGTTCCTGTCGGGCGTGTTCTATTCCATCCAGTCGCTGCCGCCGTTCTGGCAAACCGTGAGCCACCTCAACCCGTTTTTTTACATGATCGACGGTTTCCGCTACGGCTTCTTCGGCCAGAGCGACACTTCGCCCTGGCTGAGCCTGACCATCGTGGGCATCGCCTGGCTGTCCGTGAGCGCGCTGGCGGTAAACCTGCTGCGCACCGGTTACAAAATTCGCAACTGATTCCGAGCGCCCCACCATGACCGCAGACCAACTCAAAGACATCATCACCGCAGGTCTGCCCTGCGAGCACATCACGCTGGAAGGCGACGGCCGCCATTGGTACGCCACCATCGTCTCGGCCGAGTTCGAGGGCAAGCGCTCCATTCAGCGGCACCAACGCGTCTACGCGACACTGGGCGCCAAAATGCACACCGACGAAGTGCACGCACTGTCGATGAAGACCTTCACCCCCGCCGAGTGGACAGCGGCGCAGGCGCAGTAAAAAGTGCAAGGGCAGAGCTGCAGGCGCGCAGCAGTTGCTCAGTTATTGATAGCTGTTAGCGCTTGATGGATAAGCGATAGAGCCTGTTTTTATTCATATTTTGGTAAATTGACATGGACAAACTCCTGATTCGCGGCGGACGCAGCTTGCAAGGCGAGGTGCTGGTCTCCGGCGCCAAGAACGCCGCCTTGCCGGAGTTGTGCGCCGCCCTGCTCACGGCCGAGCCCGTGACGCTGCTCAAC
>PJUL01001189.1_pt1 | contig 11960 bp, 13 predicted proteins | sample 1512221 | NCBI WGS metagenome assembly PJUL01 (sample SAMN08177667, study PRJNA422409) | Feces metagenome, whole genome shotgun sequencing project.
CCATCGTTGACGGGTGGAAGAACGCTCGCGGGCGCGGCAGGAAGTCCGTGAGGGACTGTGACCGTGGACCGGGTATTCGCGATCGCGGAAGCCTTCTTGCTCGCATCGGTGATCCCGGTCTTTCACCTCGAGCCGCTTCGGCGAGCTCAGACGGCGAGTGCCGCCCCGATGCCCGACGCCATCCCAATTGCGGGAAGCATCTGCGACGGCGTCAAGTCCTGTTCTGTTCCTGCTTGGCCGTTGGCTCAGCAACGAGCGGTTGAGGCGGGAGCGAGAGCGGAACGGTCGCTGTCAGGTCGTCCAGGCGCGGGGCGGCTGCGAGAATCTCACCTCTCTCGCTCTCCAGCATGTTTTCGACCTCTGGTTGGATAGGGCGTCCGAGCACCGATGCGACGTAGGCTTCGCGTGCGCGTCGCGGCAGGCGATTGACGGCGATCAGAAGCGAGACTTGGGCAACATCCGCGATCGCGAGGAAGTCGCGCTCCTCGTCCGTGGGTTCGGGCATCGAGCGGGTGATCGCGCGCTGGCGTTCTATGCAGCCCTGCGCGACGAGGCGGAGCAGGTGTCGTATCGGAACGTCGAAGGATCCCTCCGTCGCGATCCAGACGTCGCGGGCCTCGGCGATCACCGTCTCCGCTTCAAGCACGCTTGGCAGCAGACGGTAAGCAAACCGGCGGAGTTGCGGGACTGCGCGAAGGAATTCGCGCTCCCTCACGTCCGGGTCGATAGATGCGTTGATCTGGTCGTCGAGCTGTTCGCCCAGGATGTGCATGGCAATCGTCTCCTTGATCTCGAGATGATGACGATGCGGCGCAGGTCGGCGTGACCCGCGACACGGCTGATCCTCCCCGTCATCTGCGGCTTCGCGGGGCGGCACCATCAGACGAGGTTCCAGCCGGTCTCATCCATCTGGATAGGTTGCGGCGTGCGCCCCCGGTGCTGAGCGCTCGACGCCCGCGAGGAGCGGCCAGGAACGGTGAGCATCGCAAGGGCTTCGACCTGCAGGTGATTAAGCCCGAGCGACAGGAGCGCGGGCACGAACTCCTCCGCTGGCTGACGACGTATGGCTGTGGCCGCGACGAACTCTCTCAGCACCTTGCGTCGGGGAGTGTCGGGTTCATCCACAGCCTTCGGCCCGAGAACAAAGGTTGCGACCCGCGTCAGGACGGCAGCTACAGAGCGCTGTCGGCGCATCGCGGGCGCGCGGCGGGAGTCGTGCAAGGCGCGCGCGACCTCGCGCCACTCGCGACTGTTCAGGTAAATTTCGGTCTTGAGCATGTGGCACTCCCTTCCCGACTAGACCTAAACCTTGAGGGCCGGTTGGATTATCGAGCCCAACTGCACCTGATTGATGCCCGGCGAGGACTAATTCGCCGCTGGCTCGGTGCTTCCGGGTTGCTGATGGGGAGCTTGCCAGTTCGGTGCCTTCGAGAGGTAGGGGGTGACCCAGGCGCTTATGACCGATGCGGCGTAGGTTGCGTCCTCGCGCCGCGTCAGGAGGTGGTCTGCTCCGGTTAGCGACACGAAGCTCTTCGGATGCCGTGCGGCCGCGTAGATCCGGGACGCGTGCTCGATCCCGACGATTCCGTCCTGAGGCGAGTGGAGGATGAGTATCGCAGTCCGTGATGCCTGAAGCGTGGATGCGAGGGGGTGGAGGGCGAGGTCGTCTATGAAGCCGGGAGAGACGTCTACGAAGCGCCCGCCGACCGTCACGCGGTCCCCCGCTCCAGCGAGCCGCTCCTGTCCCGCGTCTCCGGCGAGGTGGTCGGCCGATGAAGGCGTGCCAATGGTCACCACCGCGAGGATCTCCTCCAAGGCTGCGGCGGCCTCAACGGCCGCGATCCCGCCGAGGCTGTGGCCGATCAGGAGCGATGGGGGCATGTCGGCGTCTCGCATCGCCGCCACCGCTGCCGTGAGGTCGCGCACGTCGGCGGAGACGCCCTCGAACGGTGTTCCACCACTTCGACCGATGCCCGCGAAGTCGTAGCGCAGCACGCCGATGCCATGGCCGGCAAGGGCGCGGGATATCCGGACTGCCGCTAGACTGTCTCCACCGCAGGTGAAGCAGTGGCCGAAAGCGGCCCATGCACGCACCGGCCCGGTTGGGCATTCGACCCGACCGACGAGTTCGTTCAAGCCGGGCGTCTCGAACGAGAAGGCGATGTTGGACATCCTGTGCTCCTGTGGCAGCGGGTCTGGCGGGCGGCACCCTATCGCATCGCTGGTCCATCGCCTCTCAGGACAGAGATGGTGCGCGCTCATACGAAAGGCTATGTGCGGGCGTTCCTCCTTGGTGCCGTCCTTTGCCTCTGTTAGCTTCTGCGCTGGAGGTTTATGTCGTCGATGGAGGAGATCTCGCTCGCAGAGGGCGTCGCGCCCGCATTGCCAGCTGCCGAAGCCGACGAGCCGCTCGTCGTGATCGCGGATGACAGCGTCGACCAGCGCGAAGCGATGATGGAGCTGTTCAACTCTGTAGGCATTGAGACGATGACCTTTGCCAATGCGAGGTCCCTGCTTGAGAGCCAGCTTCCCGACCGTCCGGGATGTTTCATCCTGGACGTCCGCATGCCTGGGCCAAGTGGACTCGATCTTCAGGCCCAACTCGTCGGGAACGGCCATTTGATGCCCATTATCTTCGTGACCGGCCATGGCGACGTTCCGATGAGTATTAAGGCAATCAAGGCTGGGGCGTTCGACTTCAAGACCAAGCCTGTTCGGGATCAGGACCTTCTTGACGCTGCGACCGCTGCCATCGAAGCTGATCGCGCGCGCCGTGCGATCGACCGCGTGGCGCAGGAAAGTCTTGAGAAGTTCAAGAGCCTGTCGCCGCGCGAGGCCCAGGTGCTGGCACTCCTGGTTGGCGGGCTGCTGAACAAGCAGATCGCCTACGAGCTTGGTGTGACCGAAGTAACGATAAAGCTGCATCGCGGGAATGTGATGAAGAAGATGGCCGTCGGATCCGTCGCCGAACTAGTTCGGATGTGGGATCACGTTCCCGTCTCGCTCCGGCAGGGCGATGCGGCATAGACCTCTGTATGCCTTACGAGACGGCGAGAATTCGTAGATTGAGAGTTGTCCCGGTTCCCGTTCTTTGAGGAACACCCTTTGCAGCTTAGCTACCTGATAGCTGTCGTCGACGACGACGTCGGCATGTGCGATGCCATCGCCGAACTGCTCGAGGTGCTCGACTTCGATAGCGCCCGGTTCTCGTCCGCCGAGGCATTTCTGGAGGCGCTGGCCGAGCGGACGTTCGACTGCCTCATCTCGGACATCCGCATGCCCGGCATGGACGGACTGGAGCTGGGAAGGCGGACCGCGGCACTCGCGCCGGGCATGCCAGTGATCCTTGTCAGCTCGATGAGTGAGGAGCACATGCGCAGTCGGGCGTCCCGTGTGGGAGCCGTCGCGTTCCTGCGCAAGCCCTTGGACGCCGACGAGCTTCAGATCCAGGTCGAGCGCGCGCTTCGAGGCGCAGGAGCGCGTCCCTAGGCGTCCGGCGCGTTGGCAGTAACGGCGGTGTCGCTGATCACGAAGTCGAGCAGCCGGTCCATCCGCACGAGATCCTGCACGTTATGAGCTCCGAGCTTCCGCATCGCTTTGCTGCGGTGGATCTTCACGGTGATCTCGCTCAGGCCGATGTCGTCCGCCATCTGGCGATTCTTGCGGCCGGCTAGGATAAGCGACGCGACCTGCCTCTCCCGCACTGTGAGAGAGGCGAAGCGCAACCGGGCGTTACCGCTTTCGATCGCGACGAGGCGCGAGTGCCGGTCGAACTCGATCGCGGCGTTCACCGCGTCCAGAACGTCCTGGTCCCGGAGTGGCTTGAGGAGGAAGTCGCGGGCACCGGCCTTGAGACCGCGGACGGCCATCGGAATGTCCGCGAAGCCGCTCATTAAGACGACGGGCAGAAGGAAGCCGTGCGAGGCAAGCCGTTCTTGGAGCTCCAATCCGCCCAACTGCGGCATCCGCACGTCGCTAAGCAGGCACCCGCCGGCTAGGGAATCCGCCTGATCGAGAAACGCAATCGCGGTGTCATAGCTACGAGCCTGCAGGCCGACTGAGAGGAACAGATCCTCGAGCGCATCGCGGATGCCGTCATCGTCGTCCACGATGTGCACGACGGGCTCGTTGCTTGGCGACTGCGCTTCCATCGTCCTCTCCGGTGCTGGCGGCGAACCAGCCAGGCCAAGGCCCGGCATCCTCGATAACGTCGTAACTCGGTTCGGGATCGGGTGCCATCATACGAAAGACGAGGCATTACTCGCTGCTTGGCATCAATGACCTGCCGGCTGGACCGATAATCGAAGCAATTGGTCGAGGCTATGCTCCGCGCGTCAAGAACGCCACCTGGGAGACGCCGTTGCCCTCTACCGCAGAAGAGAACCCACCCTATGCGGCGCTGGCCGTGGCGGGATACGGTGGCGTGCTCGGGTCGCTGTTCCCGTTGGTTGCGGTCTTCTCCGTCGCGGACATCTCGGCCGGGCTGCACTTGGCTGCCGACAGTGCCGCGCTGGTGAACACCTTCCAGAATGTCGGGGCCATCGGAGGCATTCTGGCAACCCCGGCGTTGGCTTTCGGGGTCGGCAGGGGGCGCGCGATGGGCGTGATCGGCACCGGGTTCGTCGTCAGCTCCGCTCTTTGCGCCATGGCGCCGAACCTGCTGGTAATGCTGTTCGCGCGCACGCTGCACGGCGTGTTCGGCGGCGCCATGCCGCTGATGTTCATGCTTCTCGTGATGACGACGCTCATGCCGGGCAGGGGGCGGTTTGAGGGCATGGCCGTCTTCGCCGCCTCGACTTCCTTGTTCTTCGGTCTCGCGGCGACTGTCGGTGGTTCGCTCGTCGAAGCGTTCGGCTGGCGCAGCCTGTTCTGGGCGCAAGCGATCATGGCGCTTCCCTATCCGGCGCTCGCGTTTCGGGTGATGACTCGAGAGAAGGGCGGGGTCGAGGTCCTTACGAAGGCCGACTGGCCGAACTTTACGTTGCTCTTCGTGGGGCTCGCGCTAATCGTCATCGCCGCCTCCGAAGGCGAGCGCCACTTCTGGATGGAGGCTTGGTGGGTGCCCGCCATGCTGCTTGGCGGTGGCGTCGTAGCGGCGTCCGCGGTGGTCGGAATGCTGCGGGCGGAGAAGCCGCTGCTCCTGCTCTCGGTGTTCCGTCGGGCGACGTTCACCTGGGGGATCGTCCTCTCGCTGTTCTTCCGCTTCGGGCAGATGTTCGCCGTCTACATCGTGCCGTCGTATCTCGGCCGACTGCAGGGATACCGTCCTATCGATACCGGGGACGTCCTCTCCGCGATGATGCCGAGCACGGCGATCGCTCTGGTAATCGCCTATCTCTGGGGGCGGCGCCATGATAGCCGCTGGCTGCTGACGGCCGGCCTGGCCAGCTTCGCGGCAGCTGCTGGGCTGTGCGTGCAACTGACCCCCGAATGGGCTGCCGACCAGCTGCGTCTGGGCGCGGCGGTCACGGGCTTCGGGATGGGCTTCTTTAGCGTCGCCGTGCTCCGGTTCGCCACATACCAGGTCACAATGCAGGACGGCCCGACCGTCGGCATGATCTTCAACCTGACCCGCGTGTTCGGCATTGTGTCCGGCCTCGGCATACTCTCGCACCTCGTGGTCGAGCGCGAGAAGTTCCATTCCGCGCACCTCGTCGAGGCGATTGGCGCGACTTCGCCCGAGACCGCGGCGCGGCTCGCCCAGACAACTGGCGCGCTCGCGCGGTTCAGTGGTGACGCAGATGGCGCCCACGTGGCGGCGCTTGCTGCGCTCGCCCGGTCGACCGGCGGACAGGCGCTCACGCTCGCCTTCTCCGACGCATTTCTCGTTTCCGCGATCGCTCTCGGTCTGGGTGCGATCCTCGTCTGGGCGCTGCCCGCCGTGCCGGCCGAGCAGCCGGCTGCCTCCAGGAAAATAGAACCGAAGGGGATCACCGCATGAGCACAACCGCACCCTCAACTCCGGCTCCGGTGGAGGGCGATGTCCCCGCCGCGTCGGCGCCCAGGACTTGGAGCGCGGCCCGGCGCGTGGGAACTGGCCTGCTTCTCGGCGGTGCCGCGGTCCTCGCGGTGGGCGGCCTATACGCCTACGGACCCGACAGCGTCGGCTTCGTGTCGACCGACAACGCCTATGTGAAGGGCGACGTCACGTTCGTCTCGCCAAAGGTGCCCGGATACGTGACCGCCGTCCTGACGGAGAACAACGCGAAGGTCTCGCCAGGACAGGTGCTGATCCGGGTCGATCCGACCGACTACAGTTCGGCGGTGGCAGACACTGAGGCTGCGATCGCGCAGGCCAAGGCGTCGCTCAGCCAGATATCCGCGCAGCAGCGGCTACAGGATTCCCAGATCCGGGTCGCTGATGCCAGCGTGACCTCGGCGAAGGCGGGCGCGGTGCGGAGCGGGGCGGACTTCGAACGGTCGGACGCTCTGGTGGGACAGGGAGCGGTCAGCCGGCAGCTGTTCGAGGCGGCGCAAGCGGAGAACGTCCGGTCCCGGTCGGCGGTCACGCAGTCGCTCGCCCAGGCCGACGTCGCCCGGAAGCAGCTCGATGTCCTGGGCGCTCAGCGCCTGACCGCGCAGGCCCAGTTGCAGAGCGCGGAGGCGAAGCTGGTGCGCGCCCGGGCGGACCTCGGCCGGACCGCGATCGTCGCGCCGCGTGAGGGGCGCGTGGCGGCACGCAACGTGCGGCTGGGCGAATACGTCAACACCGGCACGCGACTACTGGCCATAACGCCGACCAAGGGGCTTTGGATCGAGGCAAACCTACGTGAGACGCAGCTCGCTCGCATCCGGCCCGGCGACCGGGTCCAGGTCGGCATCGACGCGGTTCCGGACGTGAGGTTCTGCGGCGTCGTCGAGGGCATTCTCGGCGCCAGCGGTTCGGAGTTCGCGGTGCTTCCTCCGGACAATGCGACCGGCAACTTCACGAAGATCGTCCGGCGCTTCACGGTGCGCATCCTTCTAGATCCGAAGCAGCAAGGCCTCGAGAGGCTGGCGACCGGCATGTCCGCGACGCCGCGCATCGAGATCGGTTCGCACGCGGACGGGCGATCCCATGGTGGCCTGATATCCTGGCTGGTGGGTGGCTCCTTCCGTTGCGGGAGGGCGTCGTGAGGTTGCTGGTCGCACTGACCGCTGCGAGCCTCCTCGCCGGGTGCGTCACGCCGCCGCATCTTGGACCAGCGTCGGAGGTGAAGGCGCCATCGACCTTCCGCAGCCAACAGACGTTCTCGGCCGCCGATGCGGCTTGGCCGGCTGAGGGCTGGTGGGAGGCCTATCGAGACCCGCAGCTGAGCGCGCTGATCAAGGAAGGGCTCTCAAACGCGCCCACGATGGCCCAGGCCTCAGCGCGGCTGCGCCGAGCGGAGGCGATGATGGGAGCGGCGAACGCGGCGCTCCTCCCTTCGGTTTCGGTAGATGGCTCGCTGACGGTGAGCAAGCCGAGCACCAACGACGGAATCCCGGTCCTTCCCGAACGAAGGGGCTATCACGACTACGGTCGGGCGACCCTGGGCTTCAGCTGGGAGCTGGACTTCTGGGGCAAGAACCGGGCGGCGTTGGCGGCCGCGACCTCCGATGCGGAGGCGGCGCGCGCCGACGCCGCGGCCGCGCGGCTCGTGGTCTCGGCGTCGATCGCCGCGACCTATGCGGACCTCGTGCGGCTCTACAGGGACCGCGACGTGCTCGAGGAGACGCTTAGGGTTCGGGAGAAGTCGCTCGAACTCGTCCGCGCTCGGGTGCAGCACGGGTTCGATTCCGACTCCGATCTCGCGCAGGCCGAGGCCGGGCCGCCGGCGGCGCGTTCCGATTTGGCCCAGGCCGACGAGGCCATCGGCCTCACGCGCAACCGCCTGGCCGCGCTATTGGGCGCAGGGCCGGATCGCGGGCGGTCGATCGAACCCCCGAGGACACCGGTCCTGAAGGCGTTCGGCCTTCCCACGAACCTCTCCGCCGACCTACTGGGTCGGCGGCCGGACATCGTCGCGGCGCGGTCGAGGGTCGAGGCTTCGGCCAAGCGCATCAAGGTCGCAAGGGCGCAGTTCTATCCGAACGTGAACCTGCTCGGCCTGATCGGCTTCCAATCGCTTGGCATCGGCAATCTTTTCAACGGCGGTAGCGACGTCGGCGCCGCGGGGCCGGCGGTGAGCCTGCCGATCTTCGATGGAGGTCGCCGTCGCGCGAACTACCGGGGCGCACGTGCGGACTACGACCTGTCCGTGGCGACGTATGACGAGACGCTGACGCAGGCGCTCCGCGAGGTCGCTGACGTCGTTGTCAGCAGCAGGCAGCTCGCCGACGAGGTCGCCGGCGCCAACGCCGCGCTCGCCGCGATGGAACGAGCATACCGGCTGGCGCAACTGCGCTACACCCAGGGTGCGACCGACTACCAGGCCGTGCTCAACGTGGAAGACCGCCTCCTGCTTCGCCGGCGGATCGCAGCCGCGCTCCAGTCCCGCAGCTTCATCCTGGACGTCGCGCTCATTCGCAGCCTCGGCGGAGGCGTTTTGCGCTGAAGCCGATTGCAGCGCCTTCGGCATTAATGTTGTGGCGCCTTGCTCGTTATTCGGCGTCCCCGGATGCCCTAGATGAGAGATGCGGCCGCTCGAAGCCTCCCCCTGATCGGGCGGTCGTACCCCAATCAGGAACCCGAACATGAGCCAGACTTACAGTGCATCAGCCACCGCCCTCGGTGGTCGATCAGGTTTTGCGTCCAGCAGCGACGGACGGTTGAAGGTGGAGCTTTCCACGCCAGCCGTCCTCGGCGGCGATGACGGTCCCGGGACGAATCCGGAGCAGTTGTTCGCCGCCGCGCACGCGGCGTCTTTGCTTGGTGCCATCCGGCAGGTCGCCGAGGCGAGGGGCGTCAAGGTCCCGCCGGACAGCAACGTGACCGCGACGATCGCCATCGGTCGCGACGAACGCGACGCTCTGGACCTCAGCGTCGCGCTCGCGGCGGACATTCCATGCATCGACATTAAGGAAGCGACTGCCATCGTCGACGAGGCGATGCGCATATGCCCTATCGCGCGTGCCACGTGCGATAATGTGTCGGCCACCGTCAACGTCGATTGAGCGTGGCCGCTATCCCGTGCTCGCCCGTCTTGCGCGCTCCTGGGCATAGTGGTTCTTCAGCCATTCGATGAGGACACGGACTCGCGCAGGGCGCGCCACCCCGGGTGGCGTGACCATGTAGGCTCCCTTGGGCGCAGCCGCCCAGTCGGGGAGCAGCGGGACGAGCGAGCCGGCGGCGAGCTCCTCTAGGATGAAGAAGTCGGGAAGCAGTGCGACGCCCGTTCCAGCGAGTGCGGCAGGAACGACGGCTCCTGCATGGTTGATATGGTAACGGCCAGACATCCTAACGCAAACGGACTCCTGCTCGGGATGCTCGAACTCCCATTCTAGTCCCCACGGCACGTTTGTCGGGATGATGGCGGGATAGCGCGTCAGATCGGTCGGATGCTCCGGCATTCCGTATCGCTCGATCAGAGACGGCGCCGCCACGAGCGGACGGACGAAAGACATCAGCTTCACGGTGCGCAGCGAGCTGTCCGGCGGCTGGCCAAGCCTGATGCCTATGTCGAAGCCAGATCCGATCAGGTCCACGTCGTCCTCGGTCAGCGCGAGATCGAGCTCGATGTCCGGATAGTCCTGCAGGAAGAGCGGTATGATCGGGACGATGGTCGCAAGCCCGAAGGCGGTTCCGCAGGCCATGCGGATCTTGCCTCGCGGGACGGCGGCCTCCTCGACAATGTCGGCTTCGATGGCCCGGCCGTCGGCGAGGATGCGCGCAGCGCGCTCGACGGTAAGGCGGCCGGTTTCTGTCAACGACAGCTTGCGCGTCGTGCGATGGAACAGGGTGGTCTGCATGCGCTGTTCAAGGCGGGTGATCGCCTTCGACACGGTAGTGCTCGCGAGACCGAGATCCTCCGCCGCGTGAATGAAGGAGCCCAGTTCCGCGACCCGCGCGAAGATCGCCCATGCCTCGAAGTCGGGAATGCGGGGCAATGCTCTATCCTCTGGAGGCGCCGGAACGCGTGATCTGCTTCGCCCATGCGGTGATGCCGAGTCGGTCGGGAACGGATTTCAGCACCTCGTCGAGCTTATGGCCCGGTCCGCTCGCGCACCGGCTCTGGTGGGTGGCGACCGCCTCTCGACCATCCGACGTGCGCCAGGTGATGGTGTAGGTGCTGGTGTCTGTGATCGCGGCGTTGCACTCAATACGCTGGGTCGTTCCATCGGCCGGGCGATAGGCGGCGAGATCGGCGGACAGCGCGCGATACGCTTCGGCGCCCGCCTCGCGTCGACGCTCTCCCAGCACCTTTGTATGGCGCTCCCCGGTGTAGACGACGGTGCCACCAGGGCTGATCACTGTCGTATATACGGGACAGAAGCCGAAGCACGGGCCCACGGAGATGCTGATGACGTCGCCCGCAGCAGACGGGGGGGCGATTCCGGGCGCTGCTCCGTCGGTGGCGCATCCGGCTAGCGCCAGGAGTCCGGCCGCAGCGGCGGTTGCTCGCGGCGATTTGTTCATTCTCATCTCCAAGGAAACGCTGTTCTATGCTGGCTTCGCGGGCTTTGGCCCGTCGTCGATGCGGGTTTGCGGGCCTTTCGACGAACCGCCCGTGCCGCCCACTTCGGACCGACCGGTCGTTATCGTGGGTTGGCGGAATGCATCATCTCTGGCGGCATGTGAACCGCGTCTGACGCCGATATCATTCCTCCGGAGGACGAAGCGGGTGCCGGGCTTGGTGTCCTGCCACTCGTAGACCGCGCCGAGGCGGACCGCAGATGCGTCGATAAGGTGCGTTCCGAGACGGGCTGCGGTTCGTGCCGGAGAGTGTTCGAATCCCACCCCGTCGTCCTCCACCGTAAGCTGCCAGCCCAACGGCCTGTTCTGCAGATTGATGCGGACCTCTCCGGGCTGGTCGTCCGCGTAGGCATGCTTGCAGGCGTTGCCCACTAGTTCCGCGACTAGTATGCCGACGCTGACGGCGTACTCGGCTGAAAGGTATCGTGTTTCAGCGTGGATGGTCAGTTGACGCCTCCGGCCGGCGTCTTCGCATACCGTGCGCAGATCGTCGCCAAGGTCGTGAAGGTATGTCGACAAGTCGATCATGCCTTCCCGATCCGTCTGGTAGAGGCGTCGGTGGATGTTCGCGATCGCATATATGCGCCGTCGCGCAGTGAAGAGGATTTCGGCCGTTCCGCGGGCGCCGGCATCCTCAGCCGTGTCCCCGTCCAGCTCGAGCAGGGCGGCTAGAAGCCCCAGGTTGTTGGCGATTCTGTGATCGGACTCGATCTGCGCCATCGGATCGATCGGCGGGAGCACGGTGGTATGCATTCGGGTTCCTCCTGCAGCTTCGCGACGTTCGACCCCACCAGTGGGTCGGGGACATTCGGTGGTGCCCGCTGGACGGGAGGCTAGCGCTTCAACGACCCTAGTATGGATTGGCGTGATGGCGAGCTCCACCATACGAAAGTAGAGAGTGTGCCGCCGGGCCCCATCCTAGGGCGTTAACGCGCACGGCCCAGCGCGTTCGGTTTTGATCGTGGGGTCGCACCGCGTCACGAAACGGGTGCCGGGGAAGGCGTCCTCCCATGAGCAGGTGGCACCGAGTCGCATCACGCTGGCGTCGATGATGCGCGACCCCAGTCCATAGCTCGATCCGGCGGGGCCCGGCGCGTAGCCGCGCCCCTGGTCTTCGACCGTGAGACACCAGCCGCCATCGCCATGGGCGTTGAGGTCGATGCGAACGTCACCGGTCGCGGACGCGGGATAGGCGTGCTTGCAGGCGTTGCTCACGAGTTCGGCGACCAGGATTCCGATCGCGACCGCTTCGTCAGGCGTGACGAAGACGCTTGCGCCATCGAAGTATAGACGGCGTTCCCGCCCCGCGTTCTCGCACACGCTCCTCAGATCGCGAATGAGATCCTCGATGAAGTCGCAGAGGTCG
>PJUL01001190.1_pt1 | contig 11958 bp, 13 predicted proteins | sample 1512221 | NCBI WGS metagenome assembly PJUL01 (sample SAMN08177667, study PRJNA422409) | Feces metagenome, whole genome shotgun sequencing project.
CGCCGACGATCTCGCCCCAGCGGCTGACGATCGAATGCTGGACGAAGCCGAACTTGCGGAAGCTCGCAGCACCCACATCGGGCAGCAGCTCGGAGACCGAGCGGGCGCGGAGCGCACGCTGCGGCGCGGGGGCCGGCTGACGGGTGGTGGCACGAGGAGGCTTCGTCATTTCCACCAACCCATGCCATAGGGCCCTGTGCCCGACAACGCCCCTCGCGCAATCGCCCCCGCGCTGCTCCATTGGTACGACCGCAACGCCCGCGACCTGCCTTGGCGCGCGCAGCCCGGCGCCAATGCCCCCGATCCCTATCGCGTCTGGCTCTCCGAGGTGATGCTGCAGCAGACCCAGGTCGCCAGCGTCATCCCCTATTTCGACAAGTTCACCCGAACCTGGCCGAGCGTCGAGGCGCTTGCCGCCAGCGCGGACGCCGATCTGATGGCCGCCTGGGCGGGGCTCGGCTATTATGCCCGCGCCCGCAACCTGCTCGCCTGCGCCCGCGAAGTCGCGCGGCGCGGCGCCTTTCCGGACACCGAGACCGGCCTGCGCGAACTCCCCGGCGTCGGCGGCTATACCGCCGCGGCGATCGCCGCGATCGCCTTCGGCCAGCGTGCGGTGGTGGTCGATGCCAATGTCGAGCGGGTGGTCTCGCGATTGTTCGCGGTGGAAGAGGCGCTGCCCGGCGCGAAAGGGAAAATCTACGCGCTGACCGATTCGGTCACCCCCGATCTGCGCTCGGGCGATTTCGCCCAGGCGATGATGGACCTGGGCAGTGGCATCTGCACCGCGCGTTCTCCAAAGTGCCTGCTCTGCCCCCTGCGTGCGCATTGCGCCGGTTTCGCCGGCGGCACGCCCGAGCGCTTCCCGGTCAAGGCGGCCAAGCCGCCCAAGCCGCAGCGTCACGGCACGATGTTCTGGTTCGAACGGGAAGGGAAGGTGCTGCTCGTCCGCCGCCCGGACAAGGGGCTGCTCGGCGGCATGCGCGCGCTACCCACCGGCCCCTGGGCCGATTCGCCCCCGGGCCTCGAAGGCGCACCCGCCACTACGAAATGGCAGCTGCTCGACGCGCAGGTCAGCCACGGCTTCACCCACTTCAACCTCGACGTCGCACTTGCGGCTGCAACAATCGCGGAGCATGCAGGCGCCGCCGTCGCTGGCGAATGGTGGCCGGTCGCCGATCTCGAATCGGCGGGCCTGCCCACCGTCTTCGCCAAGGCGGCTCGGACGTTCAGGAGAATGCTATGCGCGGAGTGATCGGGTTCGGCTTCGGAATGGCGGCACTGGCCGCGCCCGCATTTGCGCAGACTGCACCCAAGCCACCCGCCGCGCCGAACGTCGCCGCTGAAACGGCGCTGGCGAAGCGCTATGTTGCCGAGGGCAAGGTGCCCGGCATCGTCATCCTCACCGGTCGCCCGAACGGCACCGTCACCGTGGTTAGCGAGGGCCGCGTCGCCGACGCGCCGACTGCGCACAAGGCCGATGCCGACAGCCTTTGGCGCGTCTATTCGATGACCAAGCCGATCACCGGCATCGCTGCGATGATCCTGGTCGAGGAAGGCAAGCTCAAGCTGGACCAGCCGATCAGCGACTTCATTCCGGCGTTCAAGAACATGAAGGTGCTGGTCGATCCCGCGAAGGATCTGACCACCCGCCCGGCGACGAAGCCGATCACGGTGCGCAACCTGCTCACCCACACCGCCGGCCTTGGCTACAACATCATCACCAAGGGTCCGCTGCTCGACGAGTATAACAAGCTCGGCATCAACCCGGCCCAGGTGAATGCGCAGATGGAAGTCCAGATGGCGCAGCTGCGCCCGGACAGCCTCGAGGAATTCGCCAACCGCACCGCATCGCTGCCGCTGATCGCTGAGCCCGGCGCGAAGTGGAGCTATTCGATCGGTCTCGACATCCTCGGCCGGGTGATCGAGGTCGCCGGCGGCATGCCGTTCGACCAGTTCGTCAACACGCGCATCTTCAAGCCGCTCAAGATGGACGAGAGCTACTGGACGGTGCCGGCGGGCAAGGTCGGCAATTTCGCCAGCAACTATGTCTTCATGGGTACCACCCGCGTCGATGCCGATCCGGCGGCCAGCTCCGTCTATCTGAACAAGCCCGAATTCCCCTATGGCGGCGCCGGGCTGGTGATGTCGGCCCGCGATTATGACCGCTTCCTCCACATGCTGCTGAACGGCGGCGAGCTGGACGGCGCCCGCATCCTCAAGCCTGAAACGGTGGCGACCGCCATGTCGAACCTGCTGCCCGCCGGCGCCGACACCTCGATCCTCAACGAGACCGCGAAGGACACCGGCGCGCAGATGGGCTTCGGCGCCGGCGGCTCGGTCTATCTGAACGACGTGGCGGGCGGTCCCGGCAAGGGCACGTTCGGCTGGGGCGGCGCCGCGGGCACGATCGCCTGGGTCGATCCGGTCCACAAGGTTCGCGGCGTGGCGATGATCAACCTCTTCGGGGACACGCCGCTCAAGCGCGAAGTCTCGAAGGCGATCTACGCCGATATCGCGAAGTGAATCCGGGAATGCGCGCGAAGTGACACTCACCCCAGGTTTCACCGGCGGCACGCTCGATCGTGCCGACCGGGTGCGTCATGCGCCCGAGCTCCTCGCCGCAGCGCTCGCCGATCCGCGCGCGCGCCTGCTGGTGCTCGACGGGCTCGATCCGCTGCTCGACGAGGACGGCCATCTCATCTGGACCGATCTCGGCGAAGCGCAGGGCGAGCTCCTGTTCCTGGGCTATGAGGATGGCGAGCCTCGCTTCGTCTCCACCTTGCCCGAGGGCGTGCCCGTGCCGATGGGGCGGTCGCCGGCGCTGTTCGCGATGCTCGATCGCTTCGCGCCCGCCGATGCCGCCAACTATGCCTCGGCACGTGGGCTGGTCTTCTGGCACGGGCGAAACGGGTTCTGTGCCAATTGCGGCACGCCCACCCATATCTCGCATGCCGGCTGGGCGCGGAGCTGCCCGCATTGCGGTGCCGAGCATTTCCCGCGCGTCGAGCCGGTGGTGATCATGCTCGCCGAGCGGGGCGACAAGGCGCTGCTCGGCCGCCAGCCGAGCTGGCCACCCGGCCGCTATTCGGCGCTGGCCGGCTTCCTCGAAGTCGGCGAATCGATCGACGAGGCAGTGCGCCGCGAGACCTGCGAGGAATCCGGCGTCCGCATCGGTGCGGTCCGCTACGTCGCCAGCCAGCCCTGGCCGTTCCCGGCATCGCTGATGGTCGCCTGTATCGGCGAGGCGCTCAACGACGACATCCAGATCGACGTCCACGAACTGGAGCATGCGGACTGGTTCAGTCGCGAAGAGGTGCGCCAGGCCCTCGCCCGCGATCCCGCCGCCCGGTTTGTCGCACCGCCGCCCTATGCGATAGCGTACACCCTGCTGACGGCTTGGGTGGACGGGGCTTGACGCGCAGAACCGTCTGGTTCGCAGCCCAAACCGCCATCTTCGCAGCCCCAAACCGTCATCCCCGCGAAGGCGGGGATCCAGGGTAATTGCAGGCTGTCACGGCAGTAAAGCGCGTGTTCGCCGGACGAGGCTGGAGCCGCCGCGAGCGCGTTGCGCGTGGCTCTGGATCCCCGCCTTCGCGGGGATGACGAGGGGAAGTGCAACCCCGCCTTTAAAAGGGAATGAAACCGCCCGCGACTAGTCTTCCACCGGCTGAGTCGCCCAGCTTGCCTGCAGCGTCGGCACCGCGAGGTAGAGCACGAAAAGCAGGTGTGCAAAGTTCCGCATCTGGTTGATCAGGTCGAGTGTCGTCCAGCGATCGAGCAGCGCCAGCCCGACCAGCAGCCAGATTCCAAGATAAGCCGTGAAGGTCACGCTGGCATAGCCATAGAGGAACGCCCGCTGGCGCACCTGGCGGTCGAACTCGTCGACCAGCTTCGCGCCGCCCCAGGGCTTGATCGGCCCGAAGGTCGGCAGGAACGCGCCGATCACGAACCCGATCGACATCACGCCATAGCCGACATGCACCATTCCGGGCTGGGCCATGCCCCAGATCCAGCCGCCGATGGCCAGCGCCAGCGCGACGATCGGCAGCCAGCGCAGATGCCTGCGGCGGACATCTCCCATGGCAAGCGCCGGCACGCCGGTGCGGTCGGCCGCGGCGTCGAGCCCGGCAAGGAAGCGCTGGTTGAAACGGGACATGGCAGTCTCCGGCATCATTCGGCCGCGCGGCGCAGCGCGCTCGCGACCGATTCGAAGGGGGTGAAGGAGAAGAGCAGCTCGACCGGCGCCTCGAATATCGCGGCGATCTTCATGCCGAGCTCGAGGCTGGGGCTGTAGTCGCCGCGCTCGAGATAGCCGATCGTCTGGGGGTTCACCCCCACCGCTTCGGCCAGTTCGCGCCGGCTCATCCCGCGCTCGGCGCGGAACAGGGCAATACGGTTGTGTATCTGCGGCAATTGAGCGACTCGTGTGACGGTATGTTGTCTATACACAACAAACCATCGCGCGAGTCAATTAGCCGCCATCGCCCGGAAAAATCCGGGTTCCGCGCAACCTTCGGCCATTCCGGCGTCTGTTATGCTCTGTCGCGCGCCTGCGGATAGGTGCCGAGCACGCGCATCCACTTGGTGTGGAACTTGAGCTCCTCGAGCGCCCGCGCCACCGGCGCCTCTTCGGGGCTGCCGACGATGTCGGTGTAGAATTCGGTCGCCGAGAAGGTGCCGCCGCGCTGGTAGCTCTCCAGCTTGGTCATGTTGACCCCGTTGGTCGCGAAGCCGCCCAGCGCCTTGTAGAGCGCGGCGGGCACGTTCTTCACCTCGAAGACGAAGGTGGTCATGAACGGCCCGGCCTGCTCGCCCTCGGCGGCCGCCAGCGGCTCACGAGCAAGTATAACGAATCGCGTCATATTATGGGCGGCATCGGCGATGTCCGAGCCCAGCGTCTGCAGGTCGTAGAGTTCGGCTGCGCCCGGCGGGGCCAGCGCGGCGATCGCGGGATCGGCGGCCTCGGCGACCATCGCGGCGGCGCCGGCGGTGTCGGGATAGGCGAGCGGCTGGATGCCCTGCGCCTTCAGCCAGTGGCGGCACTGGCCCAGTGCCTGCGGATGGCTCATCGCCTGCTTGACGCCCTCGACCGGTCCCAGCCCCATCAGCGCGTAGCGGATCGGCAGGAAATGCTCGCCGATGATCGACAGGCCCGATTCGGGCAGCAGGAAGTGGATGTCGGCGACGCGGCCGTGCAGCGAATTCTCGATCGGAATCATCGCGCAGCCGGCGCGGCCTTCCTTCACCGCGTCGATCGCATCCTCGAACGAAAAACACGGAAGCGGCAGGCCGTCTGGAAAAACTTCACGCACCGCAATGTGCGAATTGGCGCCGGGCGCCCCCTGAAAGGCGACAGCCCGAACGGGGGTTTTTGCTGCGGCCTCGGTCATCTCCGCGACGAGCTTTCTCGCCGGGCTTGCGAAATTCTCCATAACGGGCGGGCGCTAGCCGTCGGAACTTCATACCGCAAGCCCCGCTTGCTTTCGTTGCAAGGGCGGCTTTAAAGAAGCGCAACATATCCGCAGGGGCATTTCATGGATAATCGCTTCAACACGATCGCGGGCTGGGCACTTGCTGGCGGTATTGCTGCACTCGGGCTTTCGATCGCGAGCGGAATGTACTTCCATGCCGAGCGCCCCGAACACATGGGTTATGTGATTGAAGGGGTTGAGGAAAGCGGTGACAGCGGCGCGGCCGTGGTGGCGCCGATCGCGGTCCGCCTCGCCAGCGCCGACGTCGCCAAGGGCGAGGCCTCGTTCAAGAAGTGCATGGCCTGCCACACGATCAACCAGGGCGGCGCCAACGGCATCGGCCCGAACCTCTACGCCACGATGGGCGAGGGCATTGCCGAAGGTAAGGGCGGCTTCGCCTTCTCCGACGCGCTGAAGGCCGTCGGCGGCAAGTGGGGCTTCGACAATATGGATGCCTGGCTCACCAATCCGCGCAAATTCGCGCCTGGCACCAAGATGACCTTCGCCGGCATTCCCGATGCGCAGGAACGCGCGAACGTGATCGCCTATCTCAATGCCCAGGGTTCGAACCTGCCGCTGCCGGCAGCGCCGGCCGCCGGCGCCGCACCCGCCGAAGGCAACGCGACCGACGATCACGCTGCGGGCGGCAATCTCTCGAACGAGGCGACGCCGGCCGAGGGCACGCCGAGCAAGGATCCCGCCGCCAAGGCGCAGGCGGAGAAGAAGGGCGTCTGAGGACGCGCTCGCCTTGATGGAATGAACAGGGCGCTGCGGGCCGGTTCCGCGGCGCCTTCTTTTTGGTTTGGAACGATGTTCGCACCGGACCTGTCCGCCGCCCCGTCCCGCAAGCTGTCGATCCGGCTCGTCGCCCGGCAGGTATCGGAGCTGCTGCTGGCGCGCAGCCGCCGCGGGCTGACGCTGGTGCCGCAGGAGCGGCTGGCGGGCTTCGTCTTCGAAGTCGTGCTGGGCGGCAGCATCGCCCATCACCCCTATCGCGATCCCGCTGGCGGGCACTGGATCGGCGTGGAGGATGCCCGCACGCTCGCGCGCCCGGTCAACGCCACCGCCATCGCCCATTCGATGGGCCTGCCGCACACCACGGTGCGGCGGCGCGTGGCGGAACTGGTCGAGGCGGGGTTGCTGGTGCGCGATCCCTTCGGGTTCACCGTCGCCCCGGAATTCTTCGAGGGCGAGACGCTGGCCCGGCTCGCACGGGAGGACATGGCCGATCTGGTGCATGTGCTGCGGACGCTCGCCATTGCCGGATATGCGCCCGCCATCGCGACGCTGGGCGCCGGGGCGGAGACGCTGCCGCCCGGTGTGGTCGAGCGGCTCGTGCTGGCCTTTTCGTTACGCGTGCTCGAGACGCTGACCGAACTTTATGGCGATGTGACCGCGGGCACGATCGTTGCCGCGATCACCGCGCACAATATCCGCGGCGTGACAGGCGATCCGGTGCTCTCGAGCTTTTATTCGGGCGAGGACATGCCGCCGCCCGATGCGCTGCGCGAGCCGGTTTCGCTGCGCGCGCTGGCCAGGTCGATCGACCTGCCGTTCGAGACGGTGCGCCGCCGTGTCGCCGCGCTGGTCGCGCTGGATGTCGTCGCCTGGAAGGATGGCGGCGTGTTCGTGCCGTCACGCGTACTGCTGAGCGAAAGGCACATTGCCAACAATCGCCGTATCACGCTGCATTTCGATCAGATGCTCGGCACGCTGGGAGCGCTGGCGAGCGAGGTGCGCGGCTGACCCATTTCGGCGAGCGCTTTGGTTGATTGCTGCATTAACCGTAAATTACGTAAATAATGGGATTATGTCGGATGGCCGCAAGGGTGCGGGGCTTCCGACAGGGCGCCTCGCCGGATGTCCCGCGGGACGGGGGAGCCGCATGGTAAACACGCAGGATGGCCTGAACGCAGGCGAATGGCGCGAACTGGGCAGCCTCGGTGCTGCTGCGGCCACGCCGGTGCCGGTCACGCGCCGGCTCTCCGCGGTCCGGCTCCATACCAATGCCCGCCCCGCCAGCCTCGCTCAGGAGCGCGACCGGGCTCGCGAGATCGTCGGCGCCGCACGCGACACGGTGACCGAGACCTTTGCCGACATCCGTTTCGGCCGGAAGATCCAGGCCGCGAACCTCGCGCCTGTGGTTTCGGCGATTGCCGCGTCGGTGGCGCGCAGCCCCACCGCCTTGCCCAGCGTCACCCGGATCAAGCTGCACGACGAATATACCTATCTCCATTCAGTGGCGGTCTGCGGGCTGATGCTCGCCCTTGCCAACGAGCTGCGACTTGGGCCGGAACTGACCCAGGAGATCGGCCTGGCCGGGTTGCTCCATGATATCGGCAAGGCACGGATCGACGTGGACCTGCTCAACAAGCCAGGCCCGCTCGACCTGAACGAATATGCCCAGGTCCAGGCGCACACGCTGCGCGGCTATGAGCTGCTGCGCGATTCGGGGATCGATTCGGAGATCGCGCTCGACGTCTGCCTCCACCATCACGAACGGATCGACGGCAGCGGCTATCCGTCGGGCATCTCGCAGGAGACACTGAGCATCTATGCCCGCATGGGGGCGGTGTGCGACGTGTACGACGCCGTCACCTCGAACCGTGCCTATAAGCGCAGCTGGTCGCCCGGCGCCGCGCTCGACTGGATGACGGGCACCACCGGCCATTTCGATCCGCGGGTGCTGCGCGCCTTCCGCTCGCTGCTCGGGGTGTTCCCGGTGGGCTCGCTGGTCCGTCTCGAAAGCCAGCGCCTCGCGGTAGTGGTCGACGAACCCGCAGATTCGCCCGCCAGCCCGGACGTGGTCGTGTTCCTTTGTGCGAGCAGCCGGCGCGCGCTGGCGCCGGTGCGGATCACGACGCGGACCGATCCGATCCTTGGCCTCGAAGTCGCTGCCAATTGGGGGCTCGGCGATTTCGAGCCCCGGCGCGCGCAGTTGCTGGACGATTTCGGCCCGGCCTGATTAGGGGAGGGGATGGTTTCCGATCCCGCCCATGAACTCGCCATTCGCATGCGCCGCGCCGCATTCAACCGCGCGCTGGCCGAAGGCGATCTCGCCGAGATCGGCCCGATCCTCGCGAACGACGTGGTGCTGGTCGCCGGCACTGATTCGGCGCTGATCTCGGGGCGCAAGGCGCAGCTGCTCGCCTGGAAGCGCGAATTCGCCGCGCGGGACCGCAGCATCTACACCCGCACGCCGGAGACGATCACGCTGTCGCCGGTCGCCCCGATCGCGTTCGAGCAGGGCGGATGGCAGGGCTTGTCGGCGCTGGACGGCGCGGTGCAGGCGTCTGGCGCCTACACCGCAAAATGGCGCCGGGTGGCAGGCGAATGGGTGATCGAGGCGGAGCTCTACCTCACCCTCGCCTGAGCCCCTAGCGCTTGAGCACCGTCTCCGGCTTGTCGATGCCGGGGCGCGGCCGCGCGATCACCGTGTGATCCTTGTCCTTCCAGAAGTCCTGGACGATCTGCCAGCCCTCTTCGGCGGTCTCGCAGAAGTGGAACAGGTTGAGGTCCTTGGGCGAGATCACGCCTTCCTCGCACAACGCCTCGAAATTGACGACGCGCGTCCAGAAGTCCTTGCCGTAGAAGATCACCGGGATCGGCTCGATCTTGCCGGTCTGGATCAGGGTCAGCAGCTCGAACGATTCGTCGAACGTGCCGAAGCCGCCCGGGAACACCGCCACCGCACGCGCATGCAGCAGGAAGTGCATCTTCCTGAGCGCGAAATAGTGGAACTGCATCGACAGCCCCGGAGTAACGTACGGGTTCGGCGCCTGCTCGTGCGGGAGCAGGATGTTGAGCCCGATCGTATCCGCGCCGACATCGCGCGCACCGCGATTCGCCGCTTCCATGATCGACGGGCCGCCGCCCGAAGTCACCACGAAGTGGCGGTTCCCCGCCTCGTCGAGCGGAAAGTTCGAGGCGAGCTGCGCCAGCTCGCGGGCGACGTCATAATATTTCGACTTCTCGACCAGTCGCTCGGCGATGATCTTCTGCTGCGGCGTCTCGGCCAGCTCGAGCAGCGCGCCCGCCTTGTCCGGCTCCGGGATGCGCGCCGAGCCATAGATGACGAAGGTCGACTTGATGTGCGCCTCGTCGAGCAGCAGCTGCGGCTTGAGCAGCTCGAGCTGGAATCGCACCGGTCGCAGGTCGTCGCGCAACAGGAAGTCCATGTCCTGGAAGGCGAGGCGGTAGGCGGGATGCTCGGTCTGGGGCGTGCCGCTGGCGGTGTTGGCGTTCTGCACTTCCTGCTGGGCAGGGCGGAAAACGCGGCTCGGGACTCTCGTATCGTTCATTTCGACCGGCTTAAGCCGATCCGCGGCGCCCTGCAATCAGCGGCAGAACGGACCCCGCCCCATGTCGAGGTGAAGATGGTTGTAATGGGCCGCGTTGTAGTCGGGGCTCAGCACCGTGGCGAAGCGCTTGCAGGCCGATCCGTGGATCGTCTCGAGGAAGGCGCGCACCTGGCTGTCGCCGGTCCTCCAGTCGCGCTCGATCGTGATCCGGCGCCCGTCGGCCAGCACGAATCCCGATACGTCGACGGCATTGGCCAGCCCATGTTCGGACATGCGCCCCGCTGTCGCGGCGCCACCCCCGATGATCCCGCGGCACGAATAGGTGCCATAGGTCTCGACCTTGACCAGGTCGCTGCCCAGCATCTGCCGCGCCGCCGGCGCTACCGCGAAGCGCACCCAGCCGGTGAAGCTGCGCGCCAGGCCGCACTTCATCGATTTGAGCCCGGTCACCGGCACGCCGATGTCGAGCAGCTGCACCGCACCCGTGACCACGCAGCCGCCGCCGAAATCGCGGTCGGGCAGCCCACTATAGCGCACCTGCTCGCGCGACAGGTCGGCAAAGCATTGCTGCGTCTCGCGCGGCGTCGGGCCATTGAGCGTGACCGGACCGCCGGGTCGTTCGCGAATCGGCCCGGAGCCGGGACGCGGAGCGGGGTGATCGTCCCCGCCGCCAAAGATGCAGCCGGCAAGGAACAGGGGCAGGAACAGGGCGAATACGCGCATGCCGGTCATCCTGGCAGCATAGCCGAACCACAGGGTTAATGTCAGAAATGTGCGCGGACCACGCATTTTGCGCAATTGACTTTCGCAAGCTCGCCGCTAGGGCCGTCGGCGGGCCACGCGGTCCCAACGCCGCGCGCGCTCTCTGTAAGGAGAGACTACATGACTGATTCGACTGCCGCCGACGCCACCCTTGCGCCTGTCGCAAAGCCCGCCACCAAGCCGGCGCGTCCCTATTTCTCTTCCGGTCCCTGCGCCAAGCCGCCCGGCTGGTCACCCGAGAAGCTCGCCACCGAGTCGCTCGGCCGTTCGCACCGCTCGAAGATCGGCAAGACCCGCCTCCAATATTGCATCGACCTGATGCGCGAGATGCTGCGCCTGCCCGATACGCACCGTATCGGCATCGTGCCCGGCTCGGACACCGGTGCCTTCGAAATGGCGATGTGGACGATGCTCGGCGCCCGCGGCGTCACGACGCTCGCCTGGGAAAGCTTCGGTGAAGGTTGGGTCACCGATGCCGTCAAGCAGCTCAAGCTCGAGCCGAACGTCGTCCGCGCCGACTATGGCCAGCTCCCCGATCTCGATGCGCTCGACTGGTCGACCGACGTGCTGTTCACCTGGAACGGCACCACCTCGGGCGTGCGCGTGCCGGACGGCGAGTGGATCCCGGCCGATCGCGAGGGCCTGAGCTTCGCCGACGCCACTTCGGCGGTGTTCGCCTATGACCTGCCCTGGGACAAGATCGACGTCGCCACCTTCTCCTGGCAGAAGGTGCTGGGCGGCGAGGGCGCGCACGGCGTGCTGATCCTCGGCCCGCGCGCAGTCGAGCGTCTCACCGAATATACCCCGTCCTGGCCGCTGCCGAAGGTGTTCCGCCTCGTCTCCAAGGGCGCGCTCGCCGAGGGCGTGTTCAAGGGCGAGACGATCAACACCCCGTCGATGCTCGCCGTCGAGGACGCGATCTTCGCGCTCGAATGGGCGAAGGGCCTGGGCGGCCTCGACGGGCTGATGGCCCGCTCGAACGCCAATGCCGACGCGCTCAACAAGATCGTCGCGGCGCGCCCGTGGCTCGGCCATCTCGCCGAGCTGCACGGTATCCGTTCGAAGACCAGCGTATGCCTCACGGTCGAGGGCGCGGACGAAGCCTTCATCAAGAAGTTCGCCGCCCTGCTCGAGAAGGAAGGCGCGGCCTATGACGTCGCCGGCTATCGCGACGCCCCGGCGGGCCTCCGCATCTGGTGCGGCGCCACCGTCGACACCGCCGATATCGAGGCGCTCGGCCCCTGGCTCGACTGGGCCTACGCCGAAGCACGCAACGCATAATCGTCATCCCGGCGAAAGCCGGGACCCAGAGCACAAGCGACATCCCCTGTAACCCTAGGCCCCGGCTTTTGCCGGGGTGACGGGTGGAGAACCAAAATGACCAAGGTACTGATTTCCGACAAAATGGATCCCAAGGCCGCCGA
>PJUL01001193.1_pt1 | contig 11954 bp, 8 predicted proteins | sample 1512221 | NCBI WGS metagenome assembly PJUL01 (sample SAMN08177667, study PRJNA422409) | Feces metagenome, whole genome shotgun sequencing project.
CCAGCGCAAGGGCGCCTATATCGGCATCACCCTGGGTTTCGCGCTGATGATCTTCATCGGCAACGGCACCTCGGTGTGGATCCCCGCCTTCCTCCAGCGGACCTTCGGCTGGACCACCGCGCAGGTCGGCAGCCATTACGGGCCGATCGTGTTCCTCTGCGGCACCAGCGGCGCGCTGGTCGGCGGGATCATCGCCTCGAAGCTGCGCGCGGCGGGCCGCTCGGGCGCGAGCCTCAAGGCGTCGCTGTTCGGCTTCGTCGCGCTGGTGCCGATCACCATCGCCTTCCCGCTGATGCCGACCGCTACCGGCGCGCTGGCGCTGATCGGGCTGATGAACTTCTTCGCGGGCTTCAACTTCGGCGGCGGCCTCGCCACCTTGCTCGAGATGACGCCCAACCGGATGCGCGCACTCGTCTCGGCATTCTACATGCTGACGATCAACCTGATCGGCGCGGCGCTTGGTCCCACGGCGATTGCGCTGTGCACCGATTACTGGTTCGCCGATCCGCTGAAGCTGCCAGAGGCGATCGCGCTGGTCGCCGGCATCGCTTCGCCGCTTTCCGTGCTTGCTCTATGGCTTGGCATGCGTAGCTATCACCAGCAGACAGCAAGGGCGCCGGCAGCGGCGTAACGATAGAAAAGGGGGCGCATGGCAAGGGCACGACGCAAGGGAACGGGCGTCACCATCCAGACGGTGGCCGAGCGCGCTGGCGTTTCGGCGATGACGGTATCCTATGTCGTCAATGGCACCGGCCGGGTGAGCGCCGCGACGCGCGAGAGCGTGCTCGCCGCCGTGCGTGAGCTTGGCTACCAGCCCAACACCGCCGCGCGCTCGCTGGCCAGCGCCGCCACCTGCCGGATCGGCATCGTCTACCAGAATTCGCAGAACGCTTTCCTTAGCGCGATGCTGGTCGGTGCGCTCAACGCGACGTCGCGGCTCGGCGCCGAGCTGATGATCGGCAAGGTCGAGGGGCCGGTGATGGCCGATACCGAGCGGGCGATGCGCCTGCTGGTGCGCGGCGGTGCCAACGCGATCCTGCTGGCACCGCCCTATGGCGAGCTGGTCAGCGGATCCGGGCTGATCGCCGAGCTGGGCGTGCCGGTCGCCGCGGTCGCACATGGCGGCGAGCTGCCCGACATGGCGACGATCGGCGTCGACGACCGCTCGGCCACCCGCGCGATGGCCGAGCGGCTGATCGCCCGCGGGCATCGCCGGATCGGCTTCGTCACCGGTCCGCCCAGCCACGATTCCAGCCCGCTCCGTCTGGCCGGCTTCCGCGACGCGCTGGTCGCCGCCGGCTTGCCTTGGGACGAGGCGCTGGTGCAGCCGGGCCGCTTCACCTTCGATTCCGGGCTGGAGGCAGGGGAGGCACTTCTCGCGCTGGCCAAGCCGCCGACCGCGATCTTCGCCTCGAACGACGACATGGCCTCGGGTGTTTGCGCCGTCGCCCATCGCCGCCGCCTGCGCATTCCCGAGGACATCGCCGTCGCCGGCTTCGACGATGCGCCGATCGCAGTGAAGATCTGGCCGTCGCTGACCACGGTGCGCCAGCCGGTCGAGCAGATCGGCGAGCGCGCCACCGAACTGCTGGTCGCCCGGGTCACCGGACGCGACGATTTCGGCGGCGCCCAGTCGCTGCGCATGCCCTTCGAAGTGATCGAGCGCGAATCCACTGCTATCGATCGCTAGATCGACAGCCTAAGGTGCTGGAATGACAGAAGAGACAGAGGGCGAGACCGAGAAGCGCCGCCGCGGCATTCAATCGGTCGAGATCGGGTTGAGCGTGCTTGAGGCACTCGCCGCGCTGGGCGAGGCATCGACGCTGGGCGCGATCGCGCAAGCGAGCGGCCTTTCCGGTCCGCAGACGCACCGCTACCTCGCCAGCCTCACCGCGGCGGGGATGACCCAGCAGGATCGGACCACCGGCCGCTACGACCTGGGCCCGGCTGCCCTCAAGCTCGGGTTGAGCGCGCTTGCCCGCACGGATGCCTTCCGCGTCGCCGATACCGCGATCGAAGCCTTTGTCCGGGAAACCGGCCGCACCGTGCAGGTCGCCGCGCTCGGTCCGCAGGGGCCGACGGTGGTGCGCTGGCATATGGGCCGCCCGGCGGTGATGACCTCCTTCGGCGTCGGCGCGGTGCTGCCGCTGCTCTACTCGGCGACCGGTCACATCTTCCTCAGCTTCGTTCCCGAAGTGGAGATCGACCCGTTGCTCGCGCGCGAACTGGCCGACAGCGAGATGACCCTCGTCGATGTTGAGGCGATCAAGCAGCGAGTCCGCGCCGATGGCCGCGCCTATGTCGAAGGCACGGTGATCCCGGGCCTGCGCGCCGCGGCTTTCCCGATCTTCGACTTGCAGGGCAGGGCGATCCTGAGCGCCACCGCATTGGTGCCCGACGCCTACAAGGCGGACGATAGTGGTGTGGTGCTCGACAAGCTTGCCGCGGCGTGCCGCGACGTCAGCGAAAAGCTCGGCTGGAGCCGATAATTCGTTTGACATAAGGCAATGGATTGCCCGATGGATAATGTGTGCGGTGAGCCCCTCCTTGCCGCACGCCTCTTTTCGTGAGTATCGGGTATGACCCTCGCCAATGATCAGCGGACCCAGCTTGAAGCGCTGTATGAGGAGATGGCGCCGGCGTATTTGACGCCGCTGTGGGAATCGCTTGCCGAGCTGGTTCGCCCGCAGCCCAAGTCCCCGGCGCAGGTGCACCGCTGGTCCTATGACGAAGCGCGCGATTATCTGCTGCGCGCCGGTGACCTGATCTCCGCCGAACAGGCCGAGCGCCGCGTGCTGATCCTTGAGAACCCCGGCCTCGAAGGCCAGTCGGCGATCGTGCCGAGCCTCTATGCCGGTCTCCAGCTGATCCTGCCGGGCGAAGTCGCCCCGGCGCATCGCCACGCCCAGTCGGCGCTCCGCTTCGTGATGGAAGGCGACGGCGCCTTCACTGCGGTGGACGGCGAAAAGGCGATCATGCGCCCGTTTGATCTGGTGCTGACGCCCGGCTGGCAGTGGCACGACCATGGCAACCCCACCGACAAGCCGATGATCTGGCTCGACGGCCTCGACATCCCGACCGTGCGCCATTTCGACGCGAGCTTCGCCGAGAAGGGCGAGGAGAAGGTCTATCCCGAGACGGTGAAGCCCGGCGACACGCTGGCGCGCTATGGCCACAACATGCGCCCGCTGCGCGGATCGATCGCCGATCGCCGCCCGTCGCACCAGCCACTGTTCCACTATCCCTATGCAGAATGGCGCCCCGCGCTCGATGCGATGGCGGCCTCGGCCGAGATCGATCCGCATCTCGGTCACGCGCTCGAGTTCCTCAACCCCGCCAATGGCGGCCCGGTTATGTCGACCATCGCCGCGCATGTCCGCCTGCTGCCCGCCGGTTTTGAGACCCGCCCGCGTCGCAGCACCGACGGCACCGTGTTCGTCGTCGTCGAAGGCACCGGCACCGCGGTGATCGAGGGCCAGGAACTTGCGCTCAATCCGCGTGACATCTTCACCGTGCCGTCGTGGCATGAGCTTCGCCTGCAGGCGGGCAGCACGCTTGTGCTGTTCGGCTATTCGGACAAGGCCGCGCAGGAGAAGCTGAACCTCTACAAGGAGCAGAATTCGTGACGATCCTCTTCGCCCCCCAGGGTCCGGTGCTCGCCGCGACCACCGACGGCAACCAGTTCCCCGTCCGCCGCGTCTTCTGCATTGGCCGCAACTATGCCGCCCATGCCCGCGAGATGGGCCGCGACCCGGACCGCGAGCCGCCCTTCTTCTTCACGAAGTGGGCCGAGACTGTAGTGCCGACCGGCACGACCATCGCCTATCCGAGCGAGACCGCGAATTTCCATTATGAAGCCGAGCTGGTGCTCGCGATCGGCAAGGGCGGACGCAACATCGCCGCCGCCGACGCGCTCGACCATGTCTATGGCTATGCCACCGGCCTCGACATGACGCGCCGCGACCTGCAGCTCGAAGCCCGCGAAAAGGGGCGCCCGTGGAGCACCGGCAAGAATGTCGAGCAATCCTCGCCGCTCGGCCTGATCCATCCGGCGAGCGAGACCGGCCCATTCGAGAGCGGCAGCATCAAGCTGACCGTCAACGGCGTGGTGAAGCAGGATGCCGACCTGAACGAGCTGATCTGGGACGTGCCCGATGTGGTCGCCTATGTCTCGCGCTTCTACCGGCTGGAGCCGGGCGACCTGATCTATACCGGCACCCCGGCGGGCGTCGGCGCAGTGGTCGAGGGCGACGAGGTCGTGGTGTCGATCGAGGGCTTGAGCAACTGCGTCGTGAAGGTGGGCGCACCCGCTCGTGACTGACGCGGTCACGCTGCACGGCTATTTCCGCTCGGGCGCTTCCTACCGGGTGCGCATCGCGCTGAACCTGAAAGGCATCGCTTATGCCGATGCCTTTCATCACCTGCGCAAGGGCGAGCAGAACGCGCCCGAATATCGCGCGATCAATCCGCAGGGGCTGCTGCCCGCGCTGGAGATCGATGGCGCGGTACTCACCCAGAGCCTGGCGATCTGCGAATATCTGGATGAAGTGCATCCGGAACCGGCGCTGCTCCCCGCGGAGCCGATTGCCCGCGCCAGGGTCCGCGCCTTTGCCCAGGTGATCGCCTGCGACACGCATCCGGTGCAGAACCTCAAGGTGCTCGCCAATCTGCGCGCGCTCGGGCTCGACGAGGCGCAGGTCAACGGCTGGGCGGCGAAGGTGATCGAGGACGGGCTCGATGCGTGCAACGCGCTGATCGCCGACACGGCCGGCACCTATTGCTTCGGCGACAGCGTGACGCTGGCGGACCTGTTGCTGGTGCCCCAGCTGGTCAATGCGCGGCGCTTCGGCGTGGATCTGCTGCGCTGGCCGAAACTGCTCGAGATCGAGCGCGCCTGCCTGGCGCTCGATGCGTTTTCAAAGGCGGCGCCGGAGAACCAGCCCGACGCCGAATGAGCCGACCCGAACACGGGCGGATACAAGGAGGACAGGATGACCGGATTTTCGCTGAACCGCCGTGCGTTGATCGGCGCGGCCGGATCGACTTTCCTCGCGAGTCTCGCCGCCCGGGCGCGCGTGCCGGGCGGTTCGCGGCCCAATCTGATCCTGTTCTTCCCGGATGAGATGCGGGCGGATTCGCTGGCCTGTTACGGCAATCCGGTCACCCGCACCCCGGCCTTCGACCTGCTGGCCAAGCAGGGCACGCGCTTCGCCAATTGTCATGTCCAGACGCCGATATGTGCAGCCTCGCGCTGTTCGATGCTAACCGGGCTGCCGACCAGCGCGACCGGGCATCGCGGCTTCGGCTATCTGCTCCAGCCCGACGAGCCCAACCTGTTCCGCACGCTGCGCGAGGGCGGCTACGACACCTATTTCTTCGGCAAGAACGATGTGCTGGCACCCGAAACCTTCGCGCGCAGCCTGACCGACTGGGCCGATCCGTCCGCGCCGGGCGCCGCACCGGGCGACCACGCCCCGGGTGCGCGTCGCGGCAAGCTCGACGGGCCGACGACGATGCTGCTGCCCGCGACCGGCGATCGCCGCGCGACCAGCGATTACGGCATCCTCCGTCGCGCCATCCAGATACTTGAGCGGCGGGAACAGGACCGGCCCTTCTGCCTGTTTCTGCCGATCTTCCAGCCGCATCCGCCCTATCACGCGCCGGACGGCTTCCAGGACATGTACAAGCCGGGCGACCTGCCACCGCTGATCCCGCCGGGAACGAAGGGACGACCGGCCTATCACGCAGCGATCCGCGAGAAATACCGTCTGAACGAAGTCGACGATGCCGTGCTGCGTCAGGTGCGTGCCACTTACTATGGCCAGGTGTCCTATACCGATTGGCTGCTCGGCGAGCTGATGGAGGCGCTGGAGCGCACCGGCCGCGACAAGGATACTGCGCTGCTCGTCAGTTCGGATCATGGCGATTATGCCGGCGATTACGGGCTGGTCGAGAAATGGCATGGCGGGCTGGAGACCTGCCTGACCCATGTCCCGATGATCGGGCGCGTGCCGGGCGGCGTGGCAGGCAATGTCGCGACCGGCATGACCGAGCTGTACGACGTGCTGCCGACCTTCCTCGATCTCGCCGGCCTGTCTTCGACCCACACCAATTTCGCCCGTTCGATGATGCCGCAACTGCGCGGCGGGCAGGGCGATCCCGAGCGCGCCGCCTTCACGGAGGCTGGCATGAACATCTATGAGCCTCAGGCCTTCGACTCGCCTTCGGGCGGCCTCTATGCGCGCAAGTCCGAGCTGGCGGCGGAGCAGCCGGCCCTGGTCGGTCGCGCGGCATCGGTACGGACGCAGCGCTACACCTTCGTCCAGCGGCCTCAGGGGCTGAGCGAACTCTATGATCGCCAGGCCGATCCGCAGGAGCTCGACAACCTGATCGGCCGGCGCAGCCATGCCAAGGTGCAGGACGCGCTCGAGCGGCGGCTGCTCGATTGGTACATCAACACCACCGGTGTGCCCGCCGATCTCCGCAACAGCCGTGACGTGCCCAATTTCACCGCGCCGCTCGCTCCCAAAGCCGATAGCGGCGCTGCGAACGCCATATTGGACAAGTGAGACACGGATGATCGCGGGGCTCCGCATGGTGGCGGCGGAGCGGCTTGCGGGGAGGGGATATCAGGAGACGCGGCGGGAAACGCAGCGGAATCCGATATGACTGGTCGCGCTGTCGATCATCTGCGGATGGCGCGCGGCCGGCCGGTAGCGCTGGCAGTAATTGACCGCGCACAGATGCGAGCCGCCCTTCAGCACCTTGCGGCCGATCCGCACCGCGTCGGCCTCATAGCTTTCGCCGATGGTCGCGCCGCGCGGGTTGACCGCCTCGCAACAGCCGCTGCGCCGCTTCGCTGTCTGCGCTGCCGCGTACCAGTCGCGGGTCCACTCCCAGACATTGCCGATCATGTCGGACAGGCCATAGCCGTTCGGCGGGAAACTCCGCACTGCGCTCGTGCGGAAAGCGCCGTCCGGCTTGAGCGTCGTGAAAGGGAACATGCCCTGCCAGTAATTGGCCAGGATCGCGCCGTCGGGAGCCAGTTCGTCGCCCCAGGCATATTCGGCGTCGACCAGCCCGCCGCGCGCCGCGAACTCCCATTCCGCTTCGGTGGGCAGCGCCTTTCCCGCCCATTTCGCATAGGCCTCGGCATCGGCGAAGGCGACATGGACCACCGGATGGTCCTCCAGCCCGGCGATGCTGCTGTCCGGCCCGGTCGGATGCCGCCAGTCCGCGCCCGCGACGAAGGCCCACCATTGCGCATGGTCGTGAAGCTGCACCGGCACTTCGGTCTGCCGGAACACCAGCGAGCCCGCCACCGCAAGCGCGGGATCCATGCCCGGATAGTCTTTCGGATCGGGCGGAATCTCGGCGAGCGTCCGATGGCCCGTCGCCTCGACGAAAGCGGCGAAAGCGGCGTTGGTCACCGGCGTCTCGTCGATCCAGAAGGGGTCTACCCGTACCGGGCGAAGCGGGCGTTCTTCCTCGTAGAAGCGTTCGGAGCCCATATTGTAGCTGCCGCCGGGCACGAGTTTCATGCCGTCATGCGCGACTGTCGGGCCGGTGGTCCTGGTCTTCATGCCGGGGACCCTATCAGCCTTTGTGCACCGCGATGAAGCCCCCTGAGGCTTCTTCGCGGCATATCGGGGAAAGGGGCTGGCCCGTCGGTCGGGACTCCGGCGTAAAGGCCGCCTGCAGCGCAAGCTCACGGCCGAAACCGGCTTGGAATATCGATTGCAGGAAGAAGGAATGGTGGACGCACTTGGGCTCGAACCAAGGACCCGCTGATTAAGAGATTCAAAATTACAGGTTTAAATCAATAACTTAGCTGCATTTGTGTCTTGTTTTTTGAGTCTTTGTAACGCTATTCTCCAATGCGCAACGCCACAGTTTTGGCCACAGCAATTCCGGTTTTTGGGATGCACTGTGGGATCTTGAGCGGGGCGCATTGGAGACACTTCGCCGTGCAGACGATCTACACCCGCGAGGAGATGTATGACCTCGTCTGGTCCGTCCCGATGCGGTTGCTCGCGAAGCGGTTTGGGATTTCCGACGTCGCCTTGCGCAAGCGCTGCCTGAAGGCTGCTGTGCCAACGCCACCGGCTGGCTATTGGACGCAGCTTCGCGCGGGGCAGGGGCCTGCACGCCCGCCATTGCCGCCGCGGCCGTTAGGTATGAGCTGCGTCGTAGGACCTGCTGAGCATCGCGACCTAGCTTCTTCGAGCATCGATGCGGATATCGAGAAGCGGATGGTTCTGGACGCTGACTGGTCGGCGGAGCGGTTGCGCAAACGGCTACGCGAGCAGTTCATCGAACATTTGGTCGATGCTGGTGGAAAAACGCATTCCCTTATTTGGGCTCGCCTCCAGCTTGACGACATCCTGCGGGCGAAAGCCGAAGAGCGCGGATACGAGCTTCCCTTCGACGGGCCGATCTTCGACAGCCCGTTCGAGCGGCGGCGCCTGCGTCTGCTAAATACCCTGTTCCTCATCTGCGAGGCGGCGGGCGCAAAGCCCGACCTCACGGGCAGGCGCGCCAATGAGATCTCAGTCACGATCAACCACGTCACGCTGGATTTGCTGCTGGCCGAGGACTGGGAAATCAAGCACGGCCATAATGCCTATCCGCTTGAACTGCCGCGTGGCGCCGCGCCGCTGACCCTAGCGATCCTCAACGGGGGGTGCGGGACGCGCTGGCACCGCTCCTGGCGAGATGCAAAAGGCAAAAAGCTCGAGACTTGGCTTCCCGTCATTGCGGCGGAACTCTTCGTCCACGCCGACGAGCGCTACCGGGAAAAGCTAAACAGGGACAACATTCATCGCGTGGACAGGCGGCTGGCGCATATGCGCGAGGCGGAGCGTCGTGCGCAGGAGGTTGAGCGGCAACGCCGTGCCCGAGCCGAGGCGGCGGAACAGGAGCAGGTTGCGCGGCTCCTCGCGGAAGCCCGCGCGCACCACGATGCGCAGTTGGTCAGAGCCTATGTGGACCATCTTCGCGCTAGCTCGCGCCGTCAGAAAAAGGCGGCGTTCGAGCAATGGGCGGATTGGGCAGTTTCGGTTGCGGATAATCGGATCGAAGTATCTGAGTACTGAGCGTCAGCAAAGGGAGGCGATGAGACCCCAAGCGCGCGCAAGCGCCGCCGCGGCCGGCATTTACTCGCGCCGTGCGCTCCCAGCAGGTCGGCTTGTGGCCCGCCGAAACTGCGGCTGTGCATCCTGTTTTGATCGGTCGGCGAGGGCGGACAGGCATGCGCAGCTCGAATCGACAGCAGAGGTCTGCTGCGCGCCCCAATTCTAGACGCCCAGCTTCATGCGTTGCGCACCCAAAGCGGCCGGTTGAAATTGCTGCACCGGTGCTGGGCAGTTACCGATCTGGCAGAAGGGTTCCGCGTGTTTGAACAAACATTCCGCGATAGCGAAGGATGGCTAGGCGGCGGTACCGAATAACGAGCCCTCAAGAGGTGCGATCAGCGGGCTCGATAGAAACACGGAACCGATTATGCTTGGCGTCGGACGAACTCGGCCTCGGCGATCGCGCGGACCTTGGAGTCGAAGTCGGTGCGCAATCGCTCCAGCGCTATATCATCGCATGCCTCCGCGGCCAGCATAAGCTTCAGCAGTTCGGAGCGATAGTCGCTGTGAAAGTTCATTCCCGCTATCGGCCCTTCGCGAGACAGCTTCTTGTCGAAGGCCGACAGCGCGAAATCGATATCAAACGTACCGTCGCGCTCGATCCAGCGAACGCCGAGTTTCGCCGCCGCCTCGACTACCCGCGGATCGTCGTCCTGCAAGGCGCGTTCGATGACCTCGTCCGTCTCGTCGGGCAACTCGACCGATGCGGTCGCGAGAGCCTCCAGCAAATGATGGCGGCCATCGGAGATGTCGTTGCTGAGCCGATTGAGGACGAGATCGCGCCATTCGAGTGGTGGCAGGTGATGGGCGACGACCTGTGACGCGTAGAACAGCTCGACGCTGACAGCCTCCTGCAAAAGCCTTTCGCACTCGATCCGTGTCAACGGCAGCACGGCCAGGAGGTTGGCAGCGATCGAAAGCATCCAAGCCGAGCCATGATGGAATGCGGTCTCGATCTTCGCGCGATCGAAAGGCAGATCGGCGACCGATGCCCAAGTCAGCTCGGGCGCATCGGGATTTCCGATAGCGTCTTGCAGACGGTCCTCGCGGCTAGCGTCGAGCCGATCACGGATCTGCCGGGCTTCAACCGACAATTGTGTTGTGTCGATCGACGATGCGGCGATCAGGCCGCGAATGGCCTCGGTCACTGCCTCCTGATCGAATGGCTTAGCCCATTTGCCAACATCGGAGGCCTCGCTCTCCATCATTCCGGTCAATCGGACGAGCGCACTGAACTGCGGGAATCGACCGCCATGTCGGGGTTCGGCATCGTCACCTTCGCCATCGGCAGCCGCGACGGCGAGACTATATAGCGCACGATTGGCCGCCCGGTCCCACGCATCGTTCGGACCGAAAAGCGCCATTCCCTGGCCGCGTTTCCGCCCGAACATCATCTCGAACAGATCGGCGCCACTTTCGGCGAGGATCGCCTTCACCGAGCTGGTAAACCCCCAGGTGGTGAAGGGGCGGTCAGACAATCGGGCGTCGACAAAGGCCTGTCGCTCATCAGCCGGCTTGGCTCGAAGCGCCGCCAACGCAATTTGCTGGATAAGCTCGACATCGTCGCCCACCGGATTGAGACGAATGCCGGTGTGTCGCTTCGGTTCGGTGCCAACGATGGTCGGCACGAAAGCGGTCAACTGTTCGTCGAGGCGAGCGGCATCGTAATAGTCCACGCCGGCAGCGACGGCGGTTGCCCAGGCGACGAGACGCACATCCGTGTTTGGGTCATCGAGTCTGGCCTTTGCGACCGAACCAACTATCGGACGCCGGCGACCCCCGAGTTCGGCAAGCTTTACGCCAACGGCAAAACGATCTTCATCTTCGGAAGCGACAATGTCCAAAGCAATGGCGGCAAGTTCGCGAACCTTGTCGTCATCGACCTTGGCATCGCGATCGCCGACAAGAGCGAGGGCGCGTTCAAACTGGCCGGGCGCGCCCGCCGTCCGTCGATCAACGAAGAGTTGCGCCAGATCATTGCCCAGCCCCAACGCGCCGGCGAAGGCTACGATTTCCCCAAGTGCCGGTGTATCGACAATGCGTTCCATCTCGGCTTGTCGATTGTCGGCCATGTTGATCAGGAAGCGGGCTGCCGCGAATTCCCCGAACGTCTTATGGACGAAGGTTACAAGGCGGGTACCGGCATGGTGTACTCGCTCGACGATTCCGGCGCGCTCCCAATGTTCGAAGCCCCGTTCGAACAGGGGAGCGGCCGCCAGCGGTGTCTTGGCGAGGTCCTTGGCGAGTTGCTGCTGACCGAGCGCAACGAGCTTTTCCCAAGTCAGCAAAGGATCGGCGGTCAGGTACCAACCGATAATGTCGAGTATCCGCTTGGCCTCTGTGCTACTGAGCGCTTCAGCGGGCGTAGTGGTGTCGCGTTCCTCGAACAGTGCGACCATCGCTTCGTACATTGCCGGGCGTGTGGCCGGCAGCTTCTCGTTACGGGCGATCAGGGTTGCCGACATACCCAACAACAACGGGCTGCGCGCGATCGCTTCTTTCGCGGCCGTTCTAGCCAACTCGCGATCCGCGACAGTGCGGCTGTCGCGATCGTCGACAGGCCGGTCTAGGGTGGCAGCGATGAGGCGGCCGAGATTTTCGCCACCCAGCTTCTCGTCGGGGCCCTCGAGCCGGTAGTGGCGCCAATCCGCGAGGCGTCCTGTCTCATATCCGATCGGGCGAGTCGTGACGATGATCGTCGTTTCGGGGTGCCCGGCGGCATAGCCGACCAGACCTTGGGCGATCTCGTCGTGCATTTTCCCGGCCTCGTCGAGAGCGTCAGCGACGATGACGAGCCGCGATTGGGTGCCGCGAAGCTCG
>PJUL01001195.1_pt1 | contig 11925 bp, 9 predicted proteins | sample 1512221 | NCBI WGS metagenome assembly PJUL01 (sample SAMN08177667, study PRJNA422409) | Feces metagenome, whole genome shotgun sequencing project.
AACCACGTGGTGTGCCACGGCATCCCCAACGACAAGCCGCTCAAGAAGGGCGACATCGTCAATGTGGACGTGACCGTGATCACCAAGGACGGCTGGTACGGCGACAACAGCCGCATGTTCCTGATCGGCGAGTGCTCGATTGCGGCCAGGCGCCTGTCGGCACTGACCTTCGAAGCCATGTGGCACGGCATCGTGCAGGTGAAACCGGGCGCGCGGCTGGGCGACATCGGCCACGCCATCCAGAAGTTTGCGGAAGGCCACGGCTTCTCGGTGGTGCGCGAGTTCTGCGGCCACGGCATTGGGCAGAAATTCCATGAAGAGCCCCAGGTGCTGCACTACGGCAAGCCCGGCACCTTGGAAGAACTGGTGCCCGGCATGGTGTTCACCATCGAGCCGATGATCAACGCCGGTCGCCGCGAGGTGAAAGAGTTCGGTAACGACGGCTGGACCATCGTGACCAAGGACCACAGCCTGTCTGCGCAATGGGAACACACCGTGCTGGTGACGCCCACCGGCTACGAGGTGATGACGCTGTCCGCCGGTTCGCCCCCGCTGCCCGCGTTTGTGACCGCCACCAAAACCTGAGGCCCGGGCGGCACGGGCACCACGCTTGCATGGCCTGTTGCGTGGCCACCTTTCACCGCGACATTCGACGACCATGACCGACATCCATGCCCTCCGAGATGCCTACCGCCGCGACAAAGCCGCGCTGCTGACCGCCCTGCAGGCCACGGGCGCGTCCACGCGGGGCATCCGCGTGCTGCTGCGCAAGCTCTCCACACTGGCTGGCACCCTGCTGCAAACGCTGTGGCAGCGGGCCAAGCTGCCTGCCGATATGGCACTGGTGGCGGTGGGCGGGTTTGGGCGCGATCAGCTGTTTCCCTATTCGGATGTGGATGTGCTGCTGCTCATGCCCGACGGCGCCGCAACCGAAGCCGGCAGCGCACTGCGCACCCAGTTGGAAGGTTTTATCGGCAGCTGCTGGGATGCGGGGTTGGAGATCGGCTCCAGCGTGCGCACGGTGGCCGAGTGTCTGGCAGAGAGCGCGGGCGACGTCACGGTGCAAACCTCGCTGCTGGAGTCACGCCTGGTTTGCGGCAACGCGGCGCTGTTTGCCGAGTTCCAGCGCCAGTACCGCGCGCAGATGAATCCGCAAGCCTTTCTGGTCGCCAAGACGCTGGAGATGCGCCAGCGCCACAACAAGTACGAGAACACACCCTATTCGCTGGAGCCCAACTGCAAGGAATCGCCCGGCGGGCTGCGCGACCTGCAGATGATCCTGTGGGTGGCCCAAGGCGCGGGCCTGGGCCGCAACTGGAAGGAGCTGGCCGCCAGCGGCCTGGCCACGGCCTTTGAGGTGCGCCAGATTGAGCGCAATGAAGCGCTGCTGTGCCTGATCCGCGCGCGCCTGCATGCGGCTGCAGGGCGGCATGAAGACCGCCTGGTGTTCGACCTTCAGACCGCCGTGGCCGAGTCGTTTGGCTACCGCTCAGTGTCGCCCGACGGCTCGCGCCTGCCCATGCGCGCCAGCGAGAGCCTGATGCGGCGCTACTACTGGGCGGCCAAGGCGGTGTCGCAGCTCAGCCAGATCCTGCTGCTCAACATCGAAGAGCGCCTGAACCCCTCCACGCACGAGCCGCGGCCGATCAATGAACGGTTTTATGAAAAGGCGGGCCTGATCGAGGTGGCCAGCGACGACCTCTACACGCGCCACCCGCACGCCATCCTGGAGACGTTCTTGCTCTACCAGACCACGGTGGGCTTGAAGGACCTGTCGGCCCGCACCCTGCGCGCGCTGTACAACGCACGCGGCGTGATGGACGGCGCCTTCCGACGCGACCCGGTCAACCGCGCCAACTTCATGCGCATCCTGCAGCAGCCTTCGGGCATCACCCATGCCATGCGGCTCATGAACCAGACCTCGGTGCTGGGACGCTACCTGTGGGCTTTCCGCGGCATCGTGGGGCAGATGCAGCACGACCTGTTTCACGTCTACACGGTGGACCAGCACATCCTGATGGTGCTGCGCAACGTGCGCCGCTTCTTCATGGCCGAGCATGCACACGAGTACCCGTTCTGCTCGCAATTGGCGGGTGGATGGGACAAGCCGTGGATTCTGTACATCGCGGCCCTTTTCCACGACATCGGCAAGGGCCGGGGCGGGGACCACTCGCAGATCGGCGCGGTGGAAGTGCGGCGTTTTTGCCGCCAGCACAGCGTAGACCGCGAAGATGCCAAGCTCATCGAGTTTTTGGTCAGCGAACATCTGGCCATGAGCCGCATCGCGCAGAAGGAAGACCTCTCTGACCCGGACGTGATCGCCAGTTTTGCGCAGCGCGTGGGCAATGAGCGTTACCTGACTGCGCTGTACCTGCTCACGGTGGCCGACATCCGCGGCACCAGCCCCAAGGTGTGGAATGCCTGGAAGGGCAAGCTGCTGGAAGACCTGTACCGCGCCACGCTGCGCACGCTGGGCGGTCGCGCTCCAGACGCCGCCGCAGAGATCGAGGCACGCAAACGCGAAGCCCTGGTGCTGCTGGCGCTGAGCGCCCTGCCCTTCGAGGCGCACAAGGCCCTGTGGGCGACGCTGGACGTGAGCTACTTCATGCGCCACGAGGCTGCCGACATTGCCTGGCACACGCGCCACCTTTCACGCCACGTGGGCACGCCGCGCCCCGTGGTGCGCGCGCGCCAGTCGCTGGCGGGGGACGGCCTGCAAGTCATGGTGTACGCACCCGACCAGGAAGACCTGTTCGCCCGCATTTGTGGTTACTTTGACCGTGCGGGCTTCAGCATTCTGGATGCCCGTGTGCACACCGCCAACAACCGGCACGCGCTGGACACGTTCCAGATCGTCGCCTCCGACCAAGCTGGCCACTACCGCGAGCTGACCCACATGGTGGAGAGCGATCTGGTGCGCGTGATCGAGGAAGGCGGCCCGCTGCCCGAACCCGCGCGCAAGCGTGTGTCGCGCCGCGTGAAGAGCTTCCCCGTGGCACCGCGCGTAACGCTGCGGCCGGACGAAAAAGCCCAGCGCTGGCTGCTGGCCATCTCTGCCAGCGATCGCGCTGGCCTGCTTTACCTGGTGGCCCGCGTGCTGGCACAGCACCATCTGAGCGTGCAACTGGCCAAGGTCAGCACGCTGGGCGAGCGTGTGGAAGACACCTTCCTTGTGCAGGGCCCTGAACTGCAGAACAACGCCCGCCAGATCCAGATCGAGACCGAGTTGCTGCGCGAGCTATCGGCCTGAAGGCGGGCCAATCACCGCACACCGGCCGAGCCACCGACGCTTCACTATTGATAGCTGCTAGCGCTTTACCAGCAAGCGCTAGCAGCCTATTTGGGTCATTTTTTTCTCCCCAGCGAATGAATACGTTCCGGACGGACATCAGTCGTCCTCTGCCGCATCCATCTCCGGGAAAAGCACCTCGGCAAACCCGAACTGCGTGAAGTCGCGCACGCGCATCGGGTAGAGCTTGCCAACGAGGTGGTCGCACTCGTGCTGCACCACACGCGCGTGAAACCCTTCCACCGTGCGGTCGATGGGGTCGCCATAGGGGTCAAAACCGGTATAGCGGATGCGGGCCCACCGCGGTACCTTGCCGCGCAAGCCGGGCACCGAAAGACAGCCTTCCCAGTCCTCTTCTTCCTCAGCTCCCAAGGGAATGATCACAGGGTTGAGCAGAACCGTCGGAGGCACCAGCGGACGATCGGGGTAGCGGGGATTGCGCGCGTCAGAGCCAAAGATGACGAGCTGCAGATCAACGCCAATCTGCGGCGCCGCCAGCCCTGCTCCATTCACGGACCGCATGGTGTCGAACATGTCGCGCACCAGCAGGTGCAGCTCATCGGTGTCAAAAGCCGTGACAGGTTGGGCCACCCGCAGCAGGCGCGGGTCTCCCATCTTCAGAATGGTGTGAATGGTCATGGGTGTGTGAGCAGGTGCTGGCTTTGCACCACGGCAGATCAAAACAAGGGGGCAGGTTTTATGCAGAAACCGCTGCAGAGCAACCTGGCCGGCAGGGCCCACAACGGCTCACGCAGCATACCGCGCAAGCGTCCTGCCTGTTCACCCGTCGCAGCTGCCGTGCCCAGACCGGTTTTGTGGAAAACGCTCACTTTTTGTGTATATAATCGTGGTCTTGTTCCTCAATAGCTCAGTTGGTAGAGCGCCGGACTGTTAATCCGTAGGTCCCTGGTTCGAGCCCAGGTTGAGGAGCCAAGAATTTGCAGGCCCTGCACAAATTCAGCAGGGCCTTTCAGCTGGATATCTTCCAGATACCGATCATTCCTCGATAGCTCAGTCGGTAGAGCGCCGGACTGTTAATCCGTAGGTCCCTGGTTCGAGCCCAGGTCGAGGAGCCACTTAATCTCACTGTGAGCCACCCAACGGTGGTCGTGTCTCACCAGACACTCAGGGTGGTAGTCCACCATCACCTGATCAGCCGTCACAGTGATCTCCTTCACGAACGACCCCACAAACTCGCGCAGTTTCTTGGGGTCTCCGCAATTTCAAACACCCCAAAAGCATCTCGCCCGCTTCGCGCGAGCCCGCCTTGGATCGCCCGACAGCATTCATGCGGTGGACTTAAGCTCAACCCAGGCTAATCTCCAAGCGCCGGATGTGCTCATCCCATGAGCGCATCGTAGAGCCTTGCTTGCCAGAGCCGGACAGGTAGCGCCACCCTCAGATCAGGCCCAACCCGCTTCCCAACTCGACATCAACCGTTGAGCCGTCCCGGAACTGAATCTTGGCCCAACTCTCCTCCTCGCTCAAGATGGCAGGGATGCCGTTGAAACGCAACTCCCCGGTGTAGTGCTTTGACACCACGTTGAACAACTCGAAGGCTTTCAGCGATTCAAAACGCTTCACCCACACAGCGGGAATGCGAACGTGCTCGGGAAAGTCCCCGCGCCGCATGGCCACCATCAAGTCATCGCGAACGCTTCGAATGCGATTCAGCTCATCCAAATCCATCACAGATCCTTTAGTTAAAACTCGGCCAACTCTGCATTGGCGTTTCAGGGCGGCGCACATCGTCATGTAGACACTGGGCCTAACGGCCTCTTCGGTGTCGCAGCTTTCTTTCGTGCGAGTCTGTTTACCTCGCCTCCGGCTGCAGCGGGCTCGAGTTTGCACGGTTTAAGCGGGCCGGCAAGACCGAGATCAACATACCGCATGCAATGCCAGACAATCCCCACATGCCCTCGCAACTGCCCTGGCTGGAGCCCGACACCCCCTTCCCTCCCCCTACCCGCGCCTGGGGCGCCACCGACCCCGCGCCTGGGCTGCTTGCTGCAGGGGGCACACTCAGCACTTCTGCCCTCTGCGCCGCCTATGCGCAGGGCACGTTTCCCTGGTATGGCCCAGGCCAGCCCATCCTTTGGTGGGCACCCGACCCGCGCATGGTGTTGCCGGTGGCTGATTTCCGTCTGCGCCGCTCATTGCGCAAGGCACTGCAGGCATTCCGCAAAAATGAGAGATGCGAGATCCGCGTGGACAGCGACTTCGCGGCCGTCATCCATGCCTGCGCGACCAAAGAGCGCGACGGCCAGGCAGGCACCTGGATCGTGCCGGAGATGATTGCCGCCTATATCGCCCTGCACGAAGCAGGCCATGCCCACAGCGTCGAAACCTGGATCGACGGCAAGCTCGCAGGCGGGCTGTATTGCGTGGCGCTTGGCAGAGCAGTATTTGGCGAATCCATGTTTGCCCACAGCACCGATGCCTCCAAGATCGCGCTGTCGGCCCTGATCTGCCTGTGCAAGCTGCAGGGCGTCACATTGATCGATTGCCAGCAAAATACACAGCACCTTGCATCGCTGGGCGCGCATGAAATATCGCGTGCCGAGTTCCTGGATCACGTGGAAGTGGCCCGCGGCCAGCCCGGCCTCAATTGGCACTTCGACCCCGTATACTGGAACGCGCTGCTGCCCACCTTGATGCCCATGGCATGACGCAACTCAACGACCTACCGCTGCAGACTCTGCAGTTCTACGCGACAGCCCCCTATCCTTGCAGCTATCTGCCGGACAGGCAGGCCCGCTCGCAGGTCGCCACACCCAGCCATCTCATTCAGAACGACGTGTATTCCGGCCTGGTGGCCAATGGGTTCCGGCGCAGCGGCATGTTCACCTACCGACCGTACTGTGACGGATGCCAAGCTTGCACCCCCTTGAGAGTGCTCGCCAAGGAATTCCAGCCCGACCGCAGCCAACGCCGCTCCGTGGCACGTCACGGCAACTTGCAGGCCCGCGTCCTGAGGCTGTGTTTTGTGCCAGAGCACTACCAGCTCTACCTGCGGTACCAGACGGGGCGCCACGCCGGTGGCGGCATGGACCATGACAGCATCGACCAATACACGCAGTTTTTGCTGCAAAGCCGCGTCAACTCCCGGCTGGTCGAATTTCGCGAAACCGATGCATCGGGCGAACCCGGTGTGCTCAAGATGGTTTCCATCTTGGACGTGCTGGACGATGGCCTCTCTGCCGTCTATACGTTTTACGAACCCGAACCCCGCTGCAGCTATGGCACCTACAACGTGATGTGGCAGATCGCGCAAGCGCAGTCACTCGGCCTGCCCTACGTCTATTTGGGCTATTGGATCGAAGCCAGCTCCAAGATGAATTACAAAGCGCGTTTTCACCCGCATGAAATCCGCACAGACGGTCTCTGGCAGCGTGGAATTCCCGCAGAGTCGGCAATACCCGGAGCGTGCTAAGAGCGGGATCGCATTTCACAAGGTAAGATGCAGCGGCCCTTTTCTTCTCGCCGCCCATGAAAAAAATCGATCCCAGCATTCCGGTCAAACCCAGCGTTCAGGTTCTGGAACGGATGTTCACGCTGATCGATGTGCTGGCTTCTCGCGAAGAGGCGATCTCCCTGAAAGAGATCAGCGAGAAAACGGGCCTGCACCCCTCCACCACCCATCGCATCCTGAACGACCTCACCATTGGCCGCTTTGTAGACCGCCCTGAATCCGGCAGCTATCGCCTGGGCATGCGCCTGTTGGAACTGGGCAATCTGGTCAAGGCCCGCCTGAGCGTGCGCGACGCGGCACTCACCCCCATGCGCAATCTGCACAAGCTGATCCAGCAGCCGGTCAACCTGAGCATGCGCCAGGGAGATGAAATCGTTTATGTGGAGCGCGCTTACAGCGAGCGCTCCGGGATGCAGGTGGTGCGCGCCATCGGTGGCCGCGCGCCGTTGCACCTGACATCCACCGGCAAATTGTTCCTGGCTTTGGACGACCCGCAACGCGTGCGCGCCTATGCCACCCGCACTGGCCTGTCAGGCCAGACGCGCAACAGCATCACCCAGCTCCCCATTCTGGAGCGCGAGTTGGCCAAGGCCCGTCAATATGGCATTGCCCGCGACAACGAAGAGCTGGAACTGGGCGTGCGCTGCATGGCGGCGGGGGTTTATGACGACCAGGGCAAGCTGGTCGCAGGCCTGTCGATTTCCGCTCCCGCGGACCGACTGGATGAAGGCTGGCTACCCAAACTGCAAGCCACGGCCAGCGAAATCTCCACAGCCCTGGGACATGCAGCCAGCACAGACCCAGCAAGCGACCACGCCGCAACTGGAATGCGCGGCTTGATTCGCTGAGGCTGTTAACTCATAAAAACAAACGCCAGATCGCAGTACTGCGATCTGGCGTTAGGGGAGCGCGGTGATGAACAAGCCCAGCGAGCGGGGCTTTTAGATTTAACCGCCACTGCCGCTGACGCGCACCGCTTGCAGTGGCGTCGCCAGCGAAGGCAATACAGGCTTGGACTCCACCCACTGGCGCACGCGCTCGGCATCGCCCAGGCGGCTGAACTTGCCAGCGGAATCCAGAAACACCATGATGAGCTTGCGCCCTGCCACCTGCGCCTGCATGACCAGGCAACGTCCCGCTTCGGAGATATAGCCCGTCTTCTGCAGACCGATGTCCCAAGAAGGGTTCTTCACCAAGCCATTGGTGTTGTTGTACTGCAGTGTCTTGTGCCCCACCGCCACCTCATACCCGGGCGACGTAGACAGTTCACGCAGCAAGGGGTCAGCATGCGCCACGTTGACCAAGGTGGCCAGGTCGCGGGCGCTGGACTGGTTGCGGCTCGAGAGACCCGTAGGCTCCACATAGCGCGTATCGGTCATACCAAGCAGCCGGGCTTTGGCATTCATCTGCGTCACGAACACATCCAGCCCACCAGGATAAGTGCGTCCCAGCGCATGGGCCGCCCGGTTTTCGCTGGACATCAGCGCCAAATGCAGCATTTCGCCCCGCGTGAGAGTGGTACCTACCGTCAACCGAGAGCGACTGCCCTTTTCGGTGTCCACATCTTCCTGGGTGATGGTGATGGCTTCTTCCATGGGCAAATGCGCCTGGGAGATGATCATGCCGGTCATCAGCTTGGTCAGCGAAGCAATGGGCAACACAGCATGGTCGTTCTTGCTGAGCAGCACCTCGTGCGTTTCCTGATCAATCACCAGGGCCACGCTGGATTTGAGATCGAGCGGATCTGTGATTTCATGCAACCCAGCCATCTGACCAAACGACAGCCGGGGTGGTGCTGGGGTGTACGCCACCCGGGTGGGCGCTTTGGCCGCCTTGGCAGTGATGCGCACGGGCTTGTTGTTTGCCGCCGCCTTGCGTGGCGCCACAGCGCGCTTGGCACTGCTGGAGCTGACCTGCTCCTTTTTCGCGAGCGCCTTTTTACGCTCGCTGGCCTGAGCCGCAGGGGCAACCAGTGCCGCGCTGACCAAAAAAACGCTCAAAACCTGGCAAAAACGACTCACTGCGGTGCGGTGGGCATGGTGCATCAAAGTGCTCCAAACAGTAAAAGGTGTTGTGCAGTGTACAGAATCAAAAAAAGTCGCGCAAGATCAATACCTTGCGCGACTTTCCGAGAAAGTGAATGAATTATAAAAACAATAATCAGCCTTGTGCTGCCACCCTGTCAGCTTTACTTTGTAACTTGTTCAATGCGCTCAGGTAAGCTTTGGCGGACGCCACCACGATGTCTGGGTCTGAACCCACGCCATTGACGACGCGGCCGCTGTTTTGCAGGCGTACCGTCACCTCTCCCTGGCTTTCGGTAGAGCCACTGATGGCATTGACGGCATACAACACCATCTCTGCTCCGCTTTTCACATGGGATTCGATGGCCTTGAGCGAGGCGTCCACCGGCCCGTTGCCAGCCGATTCGCTTCGCACCTCACCCCCATCCACAGTGAACACAATGCGTGCACGGGGCTGCTCGCCGGTTTCGCTTTGCTGGTACAGAGAGACGAAACCGTATTGCTCCTTTTCTGCGGTCACGCTCTCGTCGCTGACCAGTGCCAGGATGTCTTCGTCAAAAATTTCGCTCTTGCGGTCGGCCAGTTCCTTGAACTTGGCAAATGCCACGTTGATTTCGGTTTCGCTTTCAAGCTGCACGCCCAGTTCTTGCAGACGCTGCTTGAAGGCGTTGCGGCCACTGAGTTTGCCCAGCACGATCTTGTTGGCACTCCAGCCCACGTCTTCGGCACGCATGATCTCGTAAGTGTCGCGCGCCTTGAGCACGCCATCCTGGTGGATGCCCGAGGCATGGGCAAATGCGTTGGCCCCTACAACCGCTTTATTGGGCTGCACCACGAAACCGGTGGTCTGGCTGACCATGCGGCTGGCCGCCACGATGTGCTGGGTGTCAATGCCAAGGTCGAGGTTGAAATAGTCACGTCGTGTCTTCACCGCCATCACCACTTCCTCCAACGAGCAGTTGCCAGCGCGTTCGCCCAGGCCATTGATCGTGCATTCCACTTGGCGCGCGCCACCGATCTTCACGCCGGCCAGCGAATTGGCCACTGCCATACCCAAGTCGTTGTGGCAGTGCACCGACCAAATGGCCTTGTCACTGTTGGGGATGCGCTCGCGCAATGTCTTGATGAAGTTGCCATACAGCTCAGGAACGGCGTAGCCCACGGTATCAGGCACGTTGATGGTGGTCGCACCCTCTGCGATCACGGCCTCCAGCACGCGGCAGAGAAAATCCGGATCGCTGCGATAGCCGTCTTCAGGGCTGAACTCGATGTCGCCCACCAGATTGCGGGCAAAACGCACAGACTGCTTGGCCTGCTCCAGCACCTGCTCCGGGGTCATGCGCAGCTTCTTCTCCATGTGCAACGGGCTGGTGGCAATGAAGGTGTGAATGCGCGCGCTGGCCGCCCCTTTGAGCGCCTCCGCAGCACGCGCGATGTCGCGGTCGTTGGCGCGGGACAGCGAGCAAATCGTGGATTCCTTGATGGCGTTGGCAATGGCCTGCACCGCTTCAAAGTCACCGTTGGAGCTTGCGGCAAAACCAGCCTCAATCACATCCACCTTCAGCCGTTCCAGCTGGCGGGCAATGCGCAACTTTTCGTCCTTGGTCATCGAAGCGCCGGGGGACTGTTCGCCATCGCGCAAGGTGGTGTCAAAAATGATGAGTTTGTCAGCCATGTCGTTCTCTCCTGGTATCAGTGGGTGAGGGCCCGCAACGTCAAAAATCTGGCGCCCAAAGCAAAAGGCCCGTTGCGGGTGCATACGGGCCTTTGTGGAAAAAGTGTGCGCGTGCGCCTACCGTCTCCGCCCGTGGGGAGGTAGCAGTAGAGCCAGAGCAAACAAATTCATGCGGTGCAATGTAGCACAAGTGTCCGCACGGGGTGACGGCGGTCACTTGTGCAGACCGCGTTCGTCGGGTTCTTCGGTGGACGTACTGATCACGCTGCTGTGCTGCCCTTTGGCCTTGCGCCAGGCGTATACGCCATAGCCGCTCACGCCATAGAGCACGAACACACCGAACAAGACGATGGGCGGGTGGATGTTAATGACCGCGATGCCCAACGCAATCAGCACGATGGCCGCAAAGGGCACGCTCTTTTTCATCTGCACGTCTTTGAAGCTGTAGAACGGCACGTTGGTCACCATCGTGAGCCCCGAATACAGCGTAAAGGCAAACATCGTCCAGGTGATCTGTGACCAGGTGAGCCAGGAATCCTCTCCCGGATGCACATCCAACTCCGTCATCAACCAGATGAAGCCCGCCACCAGCGCAGCGGCGGCAGGTGACGGCAGCCCCTGGAAGTAGCGCTTATCCACCACGCTGGTGTTCACGTTAAAACGCGCCAAACGCAGCGCGGCGCAAGCGCAGTACACAAACGCGGCAATCCAGCCCCAGCGTCCGAGACCCTGAAGCGACCACTCGTAAGCGATCAAGGCTGGGGCGGCTCCAAAGGACACCATGTCCGACAGCGAATCCATCTGCTCGCCAAAGGCGCTCTGGGTGTTGGTCATGCGGGCGACGCGGCCGTCCAGGCTGTCGAGCACCATGGCACAGAAGACGCCGATGGCCGCTTGGTCGAAACGGCCATTCATGGCCATCACGATGGAATAAAAGCCCCCAAACAAGGCCGCCAGGGTGAAAAGGTTGGGCAGGATGTAAATGCCCTTGCGCCGCTTGCGTACCAGCACTTCGGAGTGGTCCGTGGAATCATTTCCGTCATGCATCAAAAAAGGACCTCCAGCGCTTGCCTATCTAGCGCAAGCAGCTATTAAAAATATAGTGATCGCCTGGCCGATTACAACGCAAGAGCTACCTTACTCGCCGGGCGAAGCTCGCAGTGTAGCGCCTGCGCACACGTTGTTACGCCCACAAAAAAGGCCACCGAAGTGGCCTTGCTCGCACGAGATCGTGCGGATCAGTTGCGGGTCTGGTCAACCAGCTTGTTCTTGGCGATCCAGGGCATCATGGCGCGCAGTTGGCCACCGACCTTCTCGATGGAATGGTCGGCCGTGTTGCGGCGGCGGGCCGTCATCGACGGGTAGTTCAGACGGCCTTCCTGGATGAACATCTTGGCGTAGTCGCCGTTCTGGATACGCTTGAGGGCGTTGCGCATGGCGGCGCGCGACTGCTCGTTGATCACTT
>PJUL01001197.1_pt1 | contig 11910 bp, 8 predicted proteins | sample 1512221 | NCBI WGS metagenome assembly PJUL01 (sample SAMN08177667, study PRJNA422409) | Feces metagenome, whole genome shotgun sequencing project.
AGAGCGAGATGCTGACCGAGGCGACCACCCGCGCCAAGGAAACCGCTGCCCAGTTCGCCACGGAATCAGGCGCGCAGGTCGGCGATATCCAGAGCGCCAATCAAGGTGTGTTCGAAGTGCTGCCCGCAGTCGAAATTCCCAATGACCGCCCCGAAAAACAGATCGACAAGAAGGTGCGCGTGGTGACCACCATCACCTATTTCCTCGTGGATTGATGCGCAGATAAAAAGATAGAGCGACCTGTGTTCGACAGAACGCAGGTCGCTCTAGCCGGCCTGCCGCCAGCTCTGGCTGCGGACGAATGCCTCGAAGGCTCTTGCGTCCATCGGGCGGGCAAAGGTGTAGCCCTGCAGGATGTCGCAGCCGAGATCGCGCAGGATATGGGCGTGTTCCCTGGTTTCGACGCCTTCGGCGACAATCTCGATATCCATGGACTTGCCGATATCGACAATCGAGGCGACCAGCTGGCGCTGCGCTGGCTCGTCGATAATGGGATTGACCAATTGCCGGTCGATCTTGAGACGGCGCGGATGCAGTTTCTGCAAGGAGACGATGGAGGCATAGCCGGTGCCGAAATCATCGATTTCGATATCGATACCCATGTCTTTGATCTGCTCGATATTCCAGGCCACGATCCCCTCGCTTTCGTCGAGATAGATCGATTCAACCAGCTCGAAAGCCAGTCTGCCCTGCGGCAGGTCGAGCGCCTTCAGCCCCGCGATCAGTTCTTCATCGTTGAGGCGGCGCAGAGAGACATTGACCGACAGGCGGGGCAGCGCCAGGCCTTGCAAGTCCCAGCGTTGCAGATCTGCCAGCCCGCGCTTGAGCACGATCTCGTCGATCTGGGCCATGACATTGAGCTCTTCGGCCACCGCCATGAAGCTGTCCGGCCCCTTGATCCCCTCGTCGGGGTGCTGCCAGCGCACCAGGGCCTCCACCCCGACGAGATCGAGGGAATGCGCATCGAACTGGGGCTGATAATAGGGGACGAACGCCTGGCTATCGAGCGCGGTCAGCAGCTCGTCCGCGACGCGCTTGGTGTGAATGACTTCGGCCTGCAGGGCTTCGGAAAAGAATTCATGCCGGTTCCGACCCCGTGCCTTGGCGCGATAAAGCGCGATGTCGGCATTGATCAGCAATTGTTTGACATCTGCATCGGGACGGCGGTTCACGGCGACGCCGATGCTGACCCCGAAACGGCATTCATGGCCTTCATGCAGAGCGGGCTTGCGCATCTCCTTGACGATGCTGTCGGCCAGCTCATGCAGCCGCTGATCGTCCGACCCGGCGCTACAGACGATGACGAATTCGTCGCCACCGATGCGTGCGACGAAATCTGTCTCCTGGCAACTGGCGCGCAGAACGCGGCTGGCATGGATCAGCATGGCATCGCCCGCCGCATGCCCAAGCGTGTCATTGATCTGTTTGAAACGGTCGAGGTCGATATGCAACAGGGCAATCGAGCCGGAACCTTGATAGCCGTCCCCAGCATGCTTTTGCAGTGTCTCATCGAGATAACGGCGATTGGGCAGGCCGGTGAGGCTGTCGTGAAGCGCGTTATATTCAATACGACTGCGGGCCAGTTCAAGCTCGCTGGCGCGCGCTTCAGCCTGCTGCTTGGCCAGCCGCAGATCCTCATTCAGCAGCACGTCGGGGGTCACGTCCCAATTGACGCCGATCACCTTGTCGGGGCGTCCCGGCTCCGAAAGCAGCGCTGCCTTGGATCGGACATGGCGGAGCGCGCCGGAGGGAAGCACGATGCGATAATCGGACTGGTATCGGCCTGAGCCGATCATGCTGGCGAAATCGGCTTCGGCGCGGTCCCGGTCTTCCGGATGCACCGTGGCGCGCCAATGATCGTGGCTGCGTGGCCCATCATCCTGCGGCAGGCCATAGATTTCATTGGTCCGATCGTCCCAGGTTTCCTTGCCGGTGGCTATGTCCATTTCCCAGACACCAACGCGGGACACGTCCATGGCCAGATTGAGCCGCTCGGTCAGCTTCGCCAGTTCTGCCTCGCGGGCATTGAGATCGCGGATATAATCGTGCCGCTGCGCCACCATGCGGCCGGTAATGCCGATGGGGAGCAGAATGAGCATCCCGCCGATCAACATCAGCCCGCGTTGCAGCCAGAGACTGGAAATGTCCGGCAACCAACCCTTTTCAGGCATTGCCGCGATCTGCCAGGTGCCCGAGGGTAGCACCACATCGACGAGAATGGGGCGTTTGTCGCTAAGGTCCGGGCCAAAAAAGCGGCTGCCGACGCTTCCCGTGCCGTCATGTCCGGTAATGGAGATGGCAAGTCCCAGATCGGGGTCGAACAGGCCGCTATCCCGATAGAGGCGGTCCATATCCACCACAGCGGAAACCAGCCCCCAGAAATGGCGGGTCTCGCCATCCCCGATATAGACAGGGAAGCGGGCAATAAAGCCGTGACCGCCCTGCACCAGATCAACGGGACCGGCAATGTTCATTTCGCCACTGCGCATGACATGTTCGACAGCAGGCCATTGGCTGGGCGATGTGCGGTAGTCCATGCCGATGGCCGCTGCATTGCCGGATAGGGGATAGGTCATGGTGATGACGAGACCGGGCGCAACGGCAATGGAGCGGAGCTGGCTCTCCTCCTGAAATACATGGCGCGCCAGATCGTCAAAGCGCGCCTGTGTCATGTCGGGCTCGGTGGCAATCGTGGCGATAAGCCCACGCACCAATTGCACATTGCTCGAAATATTGCCTTCAAGCTTGGCGCGGATGACCGACACCTTGGCTAAAGTCGCTTCGCGTAGATTGCCTTCGGCCAGCAGCAGGTTCTGCCGGTCCAGAAGTATCCCGACCAGTGAGACAACGACGAGCGCTACCAGAACGGGCACCAACATGGTGCGCCGCCAGTCTGCGCGATTTGTGTCGTTGCTATCGGCCCTGTTCATTCACACTCATTCGAGCAACGTTCTTGCTTGGTGTGCGCAATGATAAGTAGCCAGAATTTAAGACTGATTTATCCCCGAACGGACATGGTTTTGTGGTAAATGCCGGGCAAACGAACGGGGCATTATTGGCCGGTTTCTTCCAGCTCGATCAGCGTGCCATCAAAATCCTTCGGATGCAGGAAAATAACCGGCTTGCCATGTGCGCCGGTCTTTGGCCTGCCATCGCCCAGAACGCGCGCTCCTTCGCTTTGCAGGCGAGCAATTGCGCCGGCAATGTCGGGCACCTCAAAGCAGATGTGGTGCATGCCCCCCACGGGGTTCTTGGCGAGGAAAGCAGCAATCGGCGAATTTTCGCCCAGCGGCTCGAGCAGTTCCACCTTGGAATTTCCTGTATCGATAAAAACCACCGTCACGCCATGCTCGGGCAGGGGCTGCGGCGCCCCAACACTGGCGCCGAGCTGGTCGCGGTACTTGGCGGCGGCGGCGGCAAGGTCGGGCACGGCGATGGCGATGTGATTGAGACGGCCGATCATCTATTGGAAAGCCTTCCCTCGATTTCGTTGAGCACGGAAAAGGCGGCATCGAGCACATTAGTGCCGGGACCGAAAATAGCGGCAACACCGGCTTCGTAGAGGAAGTCATAATCCGGCTCGGGAATGACGCCACCCACCACCACGGTGACATCGCCAAGCTCGCGTGCCTTAAGGGCTGCGATCAGCTCGGGCACCAAAGTCTTGTGGCCCGCAGCGAGCGAGGAGACGCCGACCGCATCGACCCTGAACGCCTCGGCATGGGCAGCCACTTCGGGCGCGGTCTCGAACAGATCGCCCATATGCACGGTGAAGCCCAGATCGGCAAAGGCGCTGGCGATGATCTTGGCGCCACGGTCATGCCCGTCCTGTCCCATCTTGGCGATGAAGATCGACGGTGCGCGTCCCTTTGAAGCCTTGAAGCTCTCGATGCGGTCGGTCACCGATTTCAGTTGTGGATCGTCGCCATATCCTCCGGCATAGACGCCTGAAATCACGCGGGTGACGGCGCGATGGCGACCGAAAACATCTTCCATGGCTTGTGAAATCTCGCCGAGGGTCGCGCGGGCGCGGGCGGCTTCGATGGCGGCTTCAAGCAGATTGCCTTCATCCTTGGCGGCAAATTCGCGCAGGGCGGCCAGCATGGACTGGCATTTATCTTCGTCGCGCGTCTCTCGAATGCGCTGCAATTGCGCCACCTGTTCGGCTCGCACCTTGGCATTGTCGATCTCGCGGACCTCGATTTCGTCTTCCACATCGAGCCGATAGCGATTGACGCCGACAATGACATCCTCGCCCCGGTCGACGCGGGCCTGCCGAAGCGCAGCGGCTTTTTCGATGGCCATTTTCGGGCCACCGGTTTCAACAAATGCCGTCATGCCGCCCTTGGCTTCGGCTTCCTCGATCAGGGCGCGTGCACCCTGAACCAGTTCCGCCGTCAGTGCCTCGACATAATAGGAGCCGCCCAGCGGATCGACCACATCGGTAATGCGGCTTTCATGCTGAAGGATGAGCTGGGTATTGCGGGCAATACGGCTGGAAAACTCGGTCGGCAAGGCGATGGCTTCATCGAACGAATTTGTGTGCAGGCTCTGTGTACCCCCAAGCGTCGCGGCCAGGGCCTCGATGGTGGTGCGGATGACATTGTTGTGCGGGTCCTGTTCGGTCAGCGACACGCCCGAGGTCTGGCAATGGGTGCGCAGCATTTTGCTGCGCGGGTCTTTTGCACCCAGCCCGGTCATGATCTCGCTCCAGAGCTGGCGCGCGGCGCGGAGTTTGCTGACTTCGAGGAAGAAGTTCATGCCAATGCCGAAAAAGAAGCTCAGCCGCCCGGCAAAACCGTCGATATCGAGCCCCTTGGCCTGTGCCGCCCGCACATATTCCATGCCATCAGCCAGCGTATAGGCCAGCTCCTGCACCGCATCGGCCCCGGCCTCGTGCATATGATAGCCCGAGATCGAAATGGAGTTGAACTTGGGCATGTGGCGCGCCGTATGGGCGATAATGTCGCCGATAATGCGCATGCTTGGCTCGGGCGGATAGATATAGGTGTTGCGGACCATGAACTCCTTGAGGATGTCGTTCTGGATGGTCCCTTCCAACTGATCCTGTTTGACGCCCTGTTCCTCAGCGGCAACCACGAACATGGCGAGCACCGGGATGACCGCGCCATTCATGGTCATGGACACGCTCATCTGGTCGAGCGGAATGCCGTCGAACAGCACCTTCATGTCCTCGACCGAGTCGATGGCGACCCCGGCCTTGCCGACATCGCCAGTGACGCGGGGATGATCGCTGTCATAGCCGCGATGGGTGGCCAGATCGAAGGCGACGGACAGGCCCTTCTGCCCCTTTTGCAGTGCCGCACGATAGAAGGCGTTGGACTCCCGCGCCGTCGAGAACCCGGCATATTGGCGGATGGTCCAGGGCCGGTTGGCATACATGGTCGCCCGCACGCCGCGCGTAAACGGCTCGACACCGGGGATCTCGCCATCGTCGCCCAGATAGACCGGGCTAACTTTGATGCCGCCGTAGTCACGATCCAGCACGGAAAGCGGCGTGTCGCGGAGTTCCTTCTGCGCGAGTTTGGCCCATTTTTCGTGGTCAGACATGGGTGAACTCCATAGTTCCACGCACACCGGACGGCACCTCCCCCTCGACGGGGGAGGCTGGGAGGGGGTGCGGGAGCCCGGAGATCAAGGCTCTCACCCCCCACCCTTGATCCCTCTCCGCGAGGGGGAGGGTGACGACTGCTGAATCGCGCACCATCACAACGCCTCAAACTCAAGCATGACCTGATCGACCGCCAGCACTGCCCCGGGCACGACATGCACCTTGCTGACACGCGCCCGCTTCTCAGCCTTGAGCACGTTCTCCATCTTCATGGCCTCGACGATGGCAAGGGTCTGGCCGTCCTCGACCACATCGCCCTCCTTCACATCGATCCGCACGACCTGACCGGGCATGGGGCAAAGCAGGAACTTGCTCATGTCCGGCGGCACCTTCACCGGCATATGCTTCAAATATTGCGCGATATGGGGCCGCAGCACGAGCACTTTGAGGTCCGCACCGCGATAGCGGATGCGGAAACCCGACGTGGTGGGATTGACCTTCAATGCAGCATGGCGGCCACCCGACCAATCGAGATGGGCCAGACTATCCCCCGGCTGCCAGCTCAGCCGCACGGCTTCGGAGCGCCAGTCGAGATCGACCAGAATGTCATGGCCATGCTGGTGCAGGACCACATTTTCGCTGCGTTCACCCACCTGCACCTGCCAGCGGCTCTCTGCCATTGCCGCGTTGCGCCGCTGTTCCCGGCGGGTCATGAGAAGCGCCGCGGCAGCGACCACATCGAAATGGTGATCCGCGCTCAATTGCGCGCCGGAAAAGCCTTCGGGGAATTCCTCGGCAATATAGCCGGTGGTCAGTCGTCCATCGCGGAAGCGTTGCTGCTCCATGACGGTGGACAAGAATGGCAAATTATTGCCCACTCCTTCCACCTCAAAACTATCCAGCGCCACCGCCATGGCATCCACGGCCTCAATGCGTGTCGGCGCCCAGGTGCAGAGCTTGGCGATCATCGGGTCGTAGAAGGTGGAAATCTCGCCACCCTCGAACACGCCGGTATCATTGCGCACGACCAGCGTTTCCGAAACGCTTTCCGCCGGGGGACGGTAGCGCGTCAGCCGACCCGTCGAGGGCAGGAAATTGCGATAGGGGTCTTCGGCATAAAGCCGGCTTTCGATGGCCCAGCCATTGCGTTGCACCTGCTCCTGGCTGAGCGGCAGCTTTTCGCCATTGGCAACGCGCAGCATGAGTTCGACCAGGTCGAGCCCGGTGATCATCTCGGTCACCGGATGCTCCACCTGAAGGCGCGTATTCATTTCGAGGAAATAGAAATTGCGGTCCTTGTCGACGATGAATTCCACCGTCCCGGCGCTTTGGTAGCCCACGGCCTTGGCCAGCGCGACGGATTGCTCGCCCATAGCTTTGCGCGTGGCCTCATCAAGGAAAGGCGAGGGCGCTTCTTCGATCACCTTCTGGTTGCGCCGCTGGATCGAGCATTCGCGTTCATTGAGATAGAGCGCATTGCCATGGCCATCGGCAATGAGCTGAATTTCGATATGGCGCGGCTCGGTGACGAATTTTTCGATGAAGATGCGATCATCGCCAAAAGATGAGGCGGCTTCCGATTTGGACCGCTCAAAGCCTTCGCGGGCTTCCGCATCGTTCCAGGCAATGCGCATGCCCTTGCCACCGCCACCGGCAGAGGCCTTGATCATCACCGGATAGCCGATGGACGAGGCGATGGTGACGGCGTGCTCGGCGTCATCGATCAGCCCCATATGGCCGGGCACGGTAGACACACCGGCTTCGGCTGCGAGCTTCTTACTGGTGATCTTGTCGCCCATGGCTTCAATCGCCTTGGGCGGCGGGCCGACAAAGATAATGCCCTCTTTTTCGAGCGCCGCGGAAAAGGCGGCATTTTCGGAAAGGAAGCCATAGCCGGGATGCACCGCCTGCGCGCCCGTTTGCTTACAGGCAGCGATGATCTTGTCGATCTGTAGGTAAGAATCCTTGGCCGGCGACGCGCCGATATGGACGGCCTCGTCGGCCATACGCACATGCAGCGCCTCGCGGTCCGCGTCCGAATAGACCGCCACCGTGGCAATGCCCATCTTCCGCGCCGTCTTGATAACCCGGCAGGCGATCTCGCCACGATTGGCGATGAGGAGTTTGGTAATTGTCATGACAGCCTCGGGTAGCAGCGCGCAATGAGCGAGACGCCCATGTTGGTGGCCGAACAAATATTAGCCGCGAATGTGTTTTGTCCGGCTGTGAAATAGACGTTTCTGGTAACAACTAGCCCTTCTCGTTCCAATACAGATATAGTTTTATTTTTATTCGCTAGCGCATCTGTGATATATGAGTATGTGTCTTGGTTCCCCATGGTCCCGATTGATAGTATGCACCCATATGTTATTTGCACCGAGCCAACTGTATCGTTTATTTTTTTTAAAAATTCTTCTCGTGATGTTATAGATTGAAGTGAATCTTCAAAAGCACCCTGGAATTGGCGCGGATTGTAATACTCCTCGATGTCTGAGTGAATCATTTTTGGGAAACGTCTGTCGGGTTCAACAAGTCCTCTCAAAAACAACGCCTCAGACTTCCCAATTCTCTTTAAAACATCTGAAAATACAGCGAGCTCTGCATCAAAATTTTCGGTGCCTGTTAGAAGCAGCCGCGCCCAAAGGTCGATTATTTCCTCACCGTCATCACTTTCGAGAGAAGCATTCTCTATGATTGGGAAGAGATTTTTTGGGTTTACGGGAGAAATGCGTTGCTCACGCTCACCTGCAATTTCGGTAGCTTTAGACAACACCGCGGCAACAGATCGTTGCCTGTAGATCCGTATATGGTCGCCAACTAGTCCAAAGCCTTGCGAGAATGGGCTGATCAGGTCTGCGATTGACTCGCCTATTCGAGCAACTGATGCCCCGGATGCGGCTACTTTAACGGGGCCAGCGCCCACTTCAACTTTGTCCTCGGTCACCGGTACGTCCCCTCACAACGGAATATTATCGTGCTTCTTCTTCGGCCCCTGCACGCTCTTGTGCCGAAGCGTCGAAAAAGCCCGGATCACCCGCCGCCGTGTCCCATGCGGCATGATCACATCGTCGATAAACCCGCGCTCCGCCGCCACGAACGGGTTCGCAAACCGCGCTTCATAATCCGCCGTGCGCTGGGCGATTTTCTCCTTATCGCCCAATTCCGAGCGATAAAGGATTTCCGTCGCCCCCTTGGCGCCCATCACGGCGATTTCCGCCGAGGGCCAGGCATAGTTGACGTCCGCCTTGATATGCTTGCTCGCCATCACGTCATAAGCGCCGCCATAGGCTTTGCGGGTGATGACGGTCACCAGCGGCACGGTGGCTTCTGAATAGGCAAAGAGCAATTTTGCGCCATGCTTGATGATGCCGCCATATTCCTGCGCCACGCCGGGGAGGAAGCCGGGCACGTCGACAAAGGTGAGGATCGGAATTTCAAAACTGTCGCAGAAGCGGATGAAGCGCGCGGCTTTTTTGGATGCGTTGATATCTAGGCACCCGGCCAGCACCAGCGGCTGATTGGCGACGACGCCGACTGTGTTGCCATCGAGCCGGATGAAGCCGCACAGGATATTGCCCGCATGGTCCTTCTGGATTTCGAGGAATTCACCCTCATCGGCAACGGTCTCGATGACCTCGCGCATGTCATAGGGCTTGTTGGCGCTGTCGGGGATGATGGTGTCGAGCTTGTCGTCCCGCCGGTCGATCGGGTCATGGGTCAACTGGCGGGGCGCCTTCTGCCCGGCCGCCAGAGGCAGATATGAAAATAGCCGCCGCACTTCGAGCAATGTCTCGATGTCATTGGCAAAGGCGGCATCGGCCACCGAGGAAATTTTTGTATGGGTCGAAGCGCCGCCCAGCTCTTCCTGGGTGACGATTTCATTGGTGACCGTTTTCACCACATCGGGGCCGGTCACGAACATATAGCTCGAATCCTCGACCATATAGATGAAGTCGGTCATGGCAGGGGAATAGACCGCCCCACCGGCACAGGGGCCCATGATCACCGAGATTTGCGGCACCGCGCCCGAGGCCTGCACATTGCGCCAGAACACATCGGCATAACCGCCCAAGGCTGCGACGCCTTCCTGAATGCGCGCCCCGCCGGAATCGTTGAGCCCGATCACCGGCGCGCCATTCTGCATGGCCAGATCCATGATCTTGCAGATTTTCTGCGCATGGGTCTCGCTGAGCGAGCCGCCGAAAACGGTGAAATCCTGGCTGAACACATAGACCATGCGGCCATCTATGGTGCCCCAGCCGGTCACCACGCCATCGCCGGGAATAATGGTTTCTTCCATGCCGAAATCGCGGGCGCGATGGGTGACGAACATGTCGTATTCTTCAAACGAACCCGGATCGAGCAGCACATCGAGCCGTTCGCGGGCCGTGAGCTTGCCCTTGCCATGCTGAATATCGATGCGCCGCTGTCCACCGCCCAGCCGCGCATTGTCGCGCTTGGTTTCAAGGGCAGAGATAATGTCCTGCATGGGCGTGCTCCCGGATAATGGCGCTGGCAGCTTAGCGCGACCAGCCCCATGCCCCAAGACAGGAAAGGGCGGACATGCTACAATCACACAAAGCTTCTCTTGTAATTTTGTAAGGTTGTAAATTTGGCGCCGAAAAAGGTCTTTGCCGGGGCCCGGCTGCGGGCATTGCGCACCCAACACAAGCTCACGCAGGGCGAGCTGGCGGCGCGGCTCGATATTTCGGCGTCCTATGTCAACCAGATCGAGTCCAATCAGCGGCCGTTGACCGCCTCGGTAATGCTGGCTCTGGCCGAGAATTTCAATCTCGACCTCACCAGTCTTGCCACCGACGCATCGGACAGGCTGGTGATCGATCTGCGCGAGGCTTTGGCCGATCCGGTCTTTGGCGAGGCCGTGCCCAATCTGCAGGAGCTCAAAAGCGTCGCCAGCAATTCACCCGACATGGCGCGCGCGGTGCTGGCGCTTTATGATGCCTACCGCAAGAGCAATGAGCGGCTGGCGGGCATGGATGCCGCGCTGTCGCGCGAGCCGCAAAGCGCCGTCACCAGCGCTTATGAGGAAGTGCGCGACTTCTTCCACTATGCCGACAATTATATCGATCCGCTGGACCGGGCGGCCGAGGCGCTGGCAAGCGAGCTGGGCGAGTTCGGCCCCGACCGTCTGCGCCGCCTGATCGACTATTGCGCGGAAACCCATGGCATTCGTGTCGTGCTGAGCGCCCCGGCACAGGGGGAAAGATTGGTGGAGTTCGACCGGGCAGGGCGCACGCTTTGGGTCAATGCGCATCTCGATCCGCCCAGCCAGTTTTTTCGCATTGCCACCGCCCTGGGTGGCTTGGAGCAGGCGACCCTTTTCGACACGCTGCTCGACGAGGCAAATTTCAAGACGGCAGAGGCTCGCTCCATTGCCCGAATGGGGCTGGCCAATTATTTCGCAGGCGCGCTGCATATGCCCTACGCCGCCTTTGTCAAAGCTGCCGATGCCTATCGCTTTGATATCGAGGAATTGGGCCGGGTTTTCGGGGCCAGTCTCGAACAGGTTGCGCACCGGCTGTCCACCATGCAAAGGCCGCGCGAGCGGGGCGTGCCGTTCTTTTTCGCGCGGGTGGATGCCGCGGGAACCATCACCAAGCGCCATTCGGCGACCGCCCTGCAATTTGCACGGTTCGGCGGCGCCTGCCCCTTGTGGAATGTGCATCGCGCCTTTGAGGCGCATGGGCAGATCATTCGGCAATTGGCCGAAACGCCGGATGGCAAGCAATATCTCTGTCTCGCCTGGAGCCACGAAAAGCGCATGGGCGGCTATCGCGGCACCACGCGGCGCTACGCCTATGCGCTGGGCTGCGAGATTTCTCATGCCGGGCGGCTGGTTTATGCCGACGATCTCGACATCGCCAGGGCCAGCTTCGAGCCCATCGGCATTTCCTGTCGCATCTGCGAGCGGCGCAATTGCCCGCAACGCTCGGTGCCACCGCTGGCGGCGAGCATCTCTGTGCCGGCCGACCGGCGGAGCGTCGTGCCTTATGAAATCGGTTAGGCCGCAGTCACCCCATCACCGTCACCACCGGGCTTGTCCCAGTGGTCTATGCCGCAAAGGGTGGATTGCCCGCACGAGCCGGGCAATGACGACAAACTGATAATTCAAGCCGGATCGAAATTCGGCTCGCTGCGCTCTATGTTCTTGAGGCCCGCCGCATAGCGCCGCGCATTGTTCACATATCGTTCAGCTGAGGCAGCCAGGGCCTGTACACCCGCCTCGTCAATTTCGCGCACAACCTTGGCGGGCGCGCCCATAACTAGCGAATTGTCGGGAATGACCTTGTTTTCCGTCACCAGCGCATTGGCGCCGA
>PJUL01001200.1_pt1 | contig 11883 bp, 10 predicted proteins | sample 1512221 | NCBI WGS metagenome assembly PJUL01 (sample SAMN08177667, study PRJNA422409) | Feces metagenome, whole genome shotgun sequencing project.
AGGAGCATCTGGACATCGACGGCATGGTGGCGCTAGAGCCCGCGCCCGATGGCACGGTGCTGGTGCTGGGCACGGGCAGCCACCGCCACGAGGTCACCTTCAAGGGCCCGGGCGGCCACAGCTATGCGGCCTTCGGCCAAGTGCCCAGCGCCATCCACGGCATGGGCCGCGCCATCGCCAAGATTTCCGAGATCCGCACACCCACCACGCCCAAGACCACCTTCACCGTGGGCACGGTGGGCGGCGGCACGTCCGTCAACACCATCGCGCCCGATGCGCGCATGGCGGTGGACATCCGCTCCGACGAAATGGCCCCGATGCTGGCCACCGAAAAGCAGGTGCTGGCCGCTGTGGACAGCGCCGTGGCCGAAGAGAACGCGCGTTGGGGCGTGAACACTTTGAGCGCATCAACCAAGCTGATCGGCGACCGGCCGGGTGGCCGCACAGCGGCGGACTCGGTGATCGTCGAAGCGGCCGTGCGCGCCAACACCGCGTTTGGCCGCAAGACGGTGCTGGCGGGTGCGAGCACGGATGCGAACGTGCCCATGTCGCTGGGCATTCCGGCCATCGTGATCGGGGGCGGCGGCAAGACCGGCGGTTTCCACGCGCTGTCTGAATGGATCGACCTGACGGACGCCTGGAAGGGCGCACAGACTTCGCTGGTCACGGTGCTGGGCCTGGTGGGCGTGCAAGGCGTGAGCGAACCGCTGCTCGAAAAACGCGCGCCGCGCACGCGCTGACAACCTGCGCCCCGGCCCAGAGCGGAGCGCAGGCGACCGCGGATGATGGCCTGCCACGCGGCGGTTCACGATTGTTCACACAGGCCCACCGGCTTGTGTGCGTACCATCGCCGCTTGTCGCGTGGCCGAGGCTTGGCTCACGCTCTTCACGCCCTCGCAGGAGATCACCATGGGTTTGCTCGATTCCGTTCTCGGTGCCGTTATCAACAACGCTTCGTCGCAAGGGGGCGCTTCCGCACCCGGCGGTGGCGCAGGCGGCCTGGGCGGCCTGCTGGGCCTGGCCGCGCAGAACCCGCAGCTCATCCAGGCCGTGATGTCCTTGATCAGCAACGACGGCCCCGTGGGCGGGCTGCCGGGCTTGATGGCCAAGTTCCAGCAGGCCGGGCTGGGCAATGTGATTGCGTCGTGGCTGGGCGCTGGCCCCAACCAGGCCATCTCGGGCGAGCAGCTGTCGGGCGTGCTGGGCAGCGGCCCGCTGGCGCAGATCGCATCACAGCTGGGCGTAAACCCCGGCGCGGCGGCTGGCCAGCTGGCGCAGGTGCTGCCAGGCCTGATCGATCAGCTCAGCCCCCGCGGGGAAGCCCCGCAAGGCGGGTTCGGCAATGCCAGCGACCTTTTGGGAATGCTGGGCGGAATGCTTCGAAAATAATAGCTGCTAGCGCTTGATGGGCGGGCGCCAGAGCCTGTTTTGACTCCAAACCACTTCACGGGTCTGAGGTACCACCCGCCCAGCGCCTGCCGCACGCGCTGGGCTGCAGGTTACGGTTGAAGACAACTCAGCAAACTGCTTACAAACATTCCCAAGCTGTGTCCCCTAGCATCGCGGGCCATTGCCGCGCCACCCGCGCGTGGCAAGGCCACCGAGCAAAAACACAACCTTGAGGGAATTTTCAGCATGAGCAATGGCAACCCGGCAGCCCACGGCGCCGATCCCCTGGCTGCGGCCGCAACGGCCACGGCAAGCCCCACCACCAGCCCCCTTCCGCCCGACCTGCCGGACGTGTGGAAGAAGCGGTTTGCGCTGATCGAACGCGCTGGCGGCCTGAAGATGACCCGGTTCAAGGACCTGAGCTTTGGCGAACGCATGCGCTGCAACTTCAACCTGCTGGCGGGCCTGTTCGGCCCCATCTACTACGCCACCAAGGGCATGTGGAAGCGGGGGCTGACCTATGTCGGCCTGGGGCTGGCGGGCATCATCATGCTGGAGACGCTGATCACCCTGGCAGGCTTTGGCCACGTGCTGGACGGCGTGCACTACACGGGCGCATGGATCGGCCTGTTCGGCTACCAGGCCAACCGCGACTACTACAAGAAGATCGTGCTGGGCGACAACCGGTGGCTGTGACCCGTGCGCCTGCGGGCGTGCGCTGCATCCGCGCCGCCTGGATGGCCGCGCTGCTCACCGGCTCCCTGACTGCGGCTGTCACACTGGGCGCCAGCCTGGGCACCAATGGGGTCGACTATGTGCCCTGGATGTGGCTGGACGTGGCGCTGATTGCAGCCCTGGGCTGGGGCCTGTACCGGCGCAGCCGCGTGGCGGCCGGGCTGATGCTGCTGTACTTCAGCGCCGCCAAAGTGCTGACGGTACGGCGCGACCTGCATGGGCTGGACGACCCCACCTGGAGCGATGTGGCAGAGAGCCTGGATGCCTGCATTGCCGGGGGCTGGGTGGTGGTCCTGGCATTCACTGCGGTGTATGCCCTGGGGCTCTATGGCACGGTGGTGTACCGGCGGCAGCAGACGCTGGCCGAGCCGGCGCAGGGGCCAGCATCAATGATTCAAAAATGATAGCTTACAGCGCTTACCCAGCAAGCGCTGGAAGCCCTTTTTACCCCAGCTCCTGTCAAGGCCGCCTTCAGCCTGGGTAGCCCTGTACCGGGCAGCGCCGCACCAGCCATTGGCGCAGCAGGTCGAACACCGGGGCCGCGAGTTCGGGGCTTTCGTTGAAGAGCTCGTGGTACAGCGGCTCAAAGCAGTGCGTATGCACCGCCGCCTTGGGCGCTGCGTTGGCAAAGGCGCGGCTGCCCGCGGGATTGACCAGCTTGTCGCTGCCCGCCCAGATGAGCAGCGTAGGCACGGCCCAGTGCGCGGCGCGGGCCACGGTGGCGGGACCGCCCTCGGCAATGAAACGCGCCAGGCGCGCGCTGATGCGGTCGTGGCACAGCGGGTCGGCCAGATAGGCTGCCACCACGGCCGGGTTGTGCGAGAGGTATTGCGCATCCAGCCCGTTGCCCACGCGCAGGTTGGGCGCGATGCGGGGCAATGTGGCCAGCAGCAGCTTTTGCACAGCGTTGAGGCCCGGATCCAGCGCGGGGGACGACAGCACCAGTGCGTCCACCGGCCGAAGATTCATCGCAACGAAACGCGACGCCACCAGGCCGCCCATGCTGTGGCCCAGCAGCACCAAGGGCTGGTTGGCGGGCATGCGGGCACGGGTGGCATCCACCAGATCGGCCAGGTCATCCAGCAGCCGCAGGTCCGATGTGAGCCCGCCGCGCGGGCCACCGGATTCGCCGTGGCCGTAGTGGTCGTAGCCCCGCACGGCAAAGCCCCAGTCGTTCAGCCGACGCGCCACAGCGTCGTAGCGGCCCACATGCTCGCCCAGGCCATGCACCAGCAGCACGGTGCCGCGGCAGGGTTCGCCCTCGGGCAAGGGCCAGTCCTGCACAGCCAGGTTCTCGCCGTCGCTGGCGGTGAAAGTAGTCAGGGTGGAGGGGGCGAGGTCGTCAGCGGTCATGGGCAGCAGGGCTGTCGGAGGATGTCAAGGCGGTGTGGAGAGGGTTCAGGGCGCGTGAGAGCAGCATACCCGGCAGGCTGCCAAACACCTACGCACAAACGGCGCACTCCCATCGCACACAAAAAAAGCACCGGGCCACCCTCAGCGGCCCGGTGCCCTTGGGCGCCACAGCACTCGGCGCCCGAGCGGTCAGGCGGCAGCCGGGGCCGTGGCAGCGGCTTGGTGCTGCGCCATGCCCGCAATCACCTGCGCCACGGCGGCGGTGAGCTTCTTGGCGTAGGGCACGTGCAGGAACTCGTTGGGGCCGTGCGCGTTGCTCTTGGGGCCCAGCACGCCACACACCATCATCTGCGCGGTGGGGAAACCCTCGCTGAGCATGTTCATGAGCGGGATGGTGCCACCCTGGCCGATGTGCCCGCAGGGCGCGCCGAAGTGGGCCTGCGAAGCATCGTTGAGCGCCTGCTCGAACCAGTCCGTGGTGCTGGGCGCATTCCAGCCTGTGGCGCCGCTCGTGCCCTGGAAGGTGACCTTGGCCTGGTAAGGCGCGTTGTCTTCGAGCAGCGCCTTGAGCTCCTGCACGGCCTGGCCTGCGTCCACCAGGGGCGGCAGGCGCAGGCTGAGCTTGAAGGCGGTGTAGGGTCGCAGCACGTTGCCCGCATCCTGCAGCGCGGGGAAGCCTTCGGCGCCGGTCACGCTGAGCGTGGGCTCCCAGGTGCGCTTGAGCAGGGCCTGCACCGGGTCGGTGGTGGTGGGCAGCGCGAACGTGGTGGCGCCGCCGCAGTCGTAGTGCGCCCAGGGAAAGCGCCTGTACACCTCGTCGCCCAGGATGGCGGCCGTGGCGCGGGCCTGGGCCAGGCGGTCGGCAGGCACTTCGCAGTGAAAGCTCTGCGGCAGCAGGCGGCCGGTCTTGCTGTCCTCCAGCCGGTCCAGCACTTGGCGCATGATGCGGAACGACGAGGGCACCAGCCCCGAGGCGTCGCCGGAGTGGATGCCTTCGGTCAGGATCTCGACCTTGAGCGTGCCGGTGGCCATGCCGCGCAGGCTGGTGGTCAGCCACAGCTGGTCGTAATTGCCTGCGCCGGAGTCCAAACACACCACCAGGCCCACGTTGCCCATGCGGGGCTTCAGGGCTTCGATGTAGGGCAGCAGGTCGCGCGAGCCGCTTTCTTCGCAGGTCTCGACCAGGCCCACGATGCGCGGGTGGGGCACGTTCTGGCGCTTCAATTCCTGCACGGCGGCGATGCTGGCATAGACCGCGTAGCCGTCATCGGCGCCGCCCCGGCCATAGAGCTTTCCGTCTTCGTACTTGGGCGTCCAGGGGCCGAGGTCGTTGCGCCAGCCGCTGAACTCGGGCTGCTTGTCCAGGTGGCCGTACATGAGCACGGTGTCGGTGGCGCCCGGCTGCGTAGCGTCGATTTCAAAGAACAGCACCGGCGTGCGGCCTTCCAGGCGCACCACTTCGAGCTTCAGGCCTTCGACCTTTTGCGATTCGACCCAGGCGGCGGCGTTGCGCACCACGGTATCGAGCAAGCCCTGCTCGGCCCAGTCGGGCGAGAACATGGGTGATTTGGCGGGGATAGCGATGTAATCCGTGAGCTGGCGAACGATGTCGTTGTCCCAGGCCTGGCTGACCCTTTCAAGGGCCAGGGCGGGTTGCAGGGCGTGGGCGGGGACTCGGGCGTTCATGGGCAGCTCTCCTGAAATGGGGGTCGGTCTCGTGGACCAAACCCGCATTCCAACACAAGGCCCGCGCAGGCGCCAAGTGTCAGTACGAAGACGTAGGCAGCGTCTCAGGATTGGCTTGCGCAGCCAGCTGGGAGTTGGGTCGGCGCAGGCTGGTAGCCACCTCGACACGGTTGCGCCCGTTTTCCTTGGCCTGGTACAGGGCACGGTCGGCCGCGGCGATCAGCATGTCCCAGCTGTCGCCCGACTCCAGCCGACCGCCGAAGAGGCCGATGCTCACCGTCACGGAAATCCCCTGGCCTTCCAGGCCTTCCACCTGGCAGCGCGACACCTCCACGGCCTTGCACAACTCACGCGCCAGTTGCTCGGCACCGGCCAGCCCGGTGTCGGGCAACACCACCATGAACTCTTCACCGCCATAGCGGCCCACCAGATCCTGCGCGCGCACGCGCTGGCGCAGCACCTGCACCACATTGCACAGCACTTGGTCGCCGGCAGGGTGGCCGTACTGGTCGTTCACGTCCTTGAAGTGGTCGATGTCCACCATCATCAGCGCGATGGGCTCGCGCATGCGCACGGCGCGCGCCACGTCCCGATCCAGCGCCGCAATCAGCGAGCGGCGGTTGGCCACGCCGGTCAGCGGGTCCAGCGCGGCCATGACGCGGTTGCTTTCATCGGCCCGGTCGCGGGACATGAACACGAACCCCATGGAGCTGACCAGCACCACGGCGAAAGTGCTCATGAAGGTCAGGGTCTGCAGGGTGCTGCTTTGCAGGATGCTCGTGGCGGCCTCATTGGCGCTGAGCGCCAGCACCGCCCTGCCGCCCAGCACCAGCGCCTCGGTGCCCAGGCCCGCCACCAGCAGCCATTGACCACGGCCTACGGTGGAATGGCGGTGCTCCAGCGCCGCCACCAAGGCCCACACGGCCTGCAGCCCGATCACCAGACCCATGACCACCACACGCGCCGGGTAGTTGTCGACAAAGACGACCACGCAACCCATCGCCAGCAGGGGTGTGGCAGCCAGGAGCGGCCAAGGCTGAGGCCGACCTTGAAACCGGTAGATGGCAGCAATCATCACCACCAGCACGCAAGTCAGCAGCAGGTTGCCGCCCACAATGGACAAGAGGTCGGGGATCTGGCCGCGCAGCAGGATCAGCATGTGCCCCAGCGCGTTGATCAGCAAACCTGCTGCCCAGTGGCTGAGGCCCTCACGGCGCCGACCCCACCCCACCACGGCCATCGCCGCGGCCATCATGAGCGAACTGGCAATGATCATTGCCATCATGGTGGGGACGTGTGCTGCCATGGAGATACGCGGACGGGGAAAGTTACAAAGGGACGCATCTCAGCATAAACCAACGCCCGGTGGCCGCAAACCACCGCATGCGCATGCCCTTGCGTAGCCACCGGCAACCGGCCATCGCCACTGCGGCGGTAGGCGGCACAACCATGGCAAGGTCTGTGCAGCCCTGCCGCTTTTTTTGCGTGGCTATTGCAACTGTGGCGCTGCCGGCGCGCCATCGTTGGGTGCCTGGGCTGCGGGGCTTTGCGCCAACGGCGCGGCCAGCGCCGGCGAGACGCCTTGGTAGCCCATGCCGCCTGCGCCATCACGTGACAACTTGAAAACCTGCACCGCGCCAGCCAGGCGCCCGGCCTGCTCGCGCAGGCTCTGCGCAGCCGCGGCGGATTCCTCCACCAACGCCGCGTTCTGCTGCGTCATCTGGTCAAGCTGGTTCACGGCGGTGTTGACCTGGCCGATGCCGTCGGACTGCTCGCCCGAGGCGGCCGTGATCTCGCCAATGATGTCGCCCACGCGTTTGACCGAGCCCACGATCTCGTCCATGGTGCTGCCTGCGTTTTGCACCAGGCGCGCGCCGGATTCCACCCGCTCCACCGAGGCGCCGATGAGCGCCTTGATCTCGCGCGCTGCTTCGGCGCTGCGCCCTGCCAGGTTGCGCACTTCGCTGGCCACCACGGCAAAGCCCCGGCCCTGCTCGCCCGCGCGGGCCGCTTCGACGGCCGCATTGAGCGCGAGGATGTTGGTCTGGAAGGCGATGGAGTCGATCACGCCGATGATGTCGGCGATCTTGCGTGAGCTCTGGTTGATGTCGCCCATGGTGGTCACCACCTCGCCCACCACCTGGCCGCCGCGTGCAGCTACCGCAGCGGCCGTGCTGGCCAACTGGTTGGCTTGGCGAGCGGCGTCGGCCGACTGGCGCACGGTGGAGGTGAGCTGCTCCATGCTCTGTGCTGTCTGCGCTAGGCTGCTGGCCGTGGCCTCGGTGCGGGCCGACAGATCCTGGTTGCCGCTCGCGATCTCAGCGCTGGCGGTGGTGATGCTGTCCACCGCGTTGCGCACCTGCTGCAGCATCTGCGTGTAGCGCTGGCGCATGCCCTCGACCTCCTGCACCAGCGCGCCGATTTCGTCGCGCCGCGTGGTTCGGAATGCCTCGGTGAGGTCGCCCTGCGCCACCAGCGTGATGGCCTGGGTCAGTTCCTTCAAGGGGCGGCTTACGCCCCGGCGCAGCATGATGAACAGACCAATGGCCAGCAGCACCACGGCCACAGCCATGAGGCCCCACACGGCCAGCGTGACGCGCCGCTGGCTGGCCATGGCCTCGCCGTCGGCCACCTCGGCCACTACCCACCAGCCGCCGCTGGTTTTGCGCATCAGCGCCCAGGGGTCCTCGGCGCCGGCACCCAGCACCGGTGCCGCCTCGCGCACAAAGCCGTCCGGCGACATGGCCAACGCCTCAAAGAAAGAGCGCGCCTGCGGGTAGGCCTCCAGCACGCGCTTGCCGCGCGCCGTAGGGTGGTACACAAACACAGCCTTGTCGAGCGAGGTGCCGGGGTTGATGACGTAGGTGCCGCCATGCTCGAAGAATTTCGTCTGCGCCACCTGTTTTTGCAGCATCGCGTGGAACACGCTGATGTCGTTGCCGATGAACAGCAGCGCAATGACCTTGCCCGAGGCATCCTTGGCAGGCAGGTAGTGACCCATGTAGGGCTTGCCGCCCGCCACGGTGACGCCGGTGTAGGGCTCGCCCTTGGACACCGTGGCATAGGCCGGGTCGTCCTTGCCCAGCGGCGTGCCCTGCTGGCGTTCGCCCTTGTCGTTCTTGACCGAGGTGGTGATGCGGATGAAGTCATCGCCCTTTTTGGCAAACACCGTGGCAATGCCGCCGGTCTCGCTGGCGAATTTGTCGACCGAGCCATAGTCTTCGTTGACCAGCGCGCCATAGCTGCGCAGCTCACCCGAGGCTTCATCGAGCTGCATGGTGGCCTCGAAGTAACGCTGAAAGCCCTTCATGGTTAGCTGCACCAGCTCGCGATTGGTGTTGTCGGCCGCGTCCAGCGACTGCGCCACGCTCTGCGCGGTGTCGCCCACGCTGGACACCACCTGCGCGCGGGTGCTGCGCTCGGTCAGCACTGCAATCGCCAGCCCCACACACACCAGCACCAGCGCCACCAGGCCAATGGCCATGAGCGTGACCTGGCGCGCGACGGAACGGTTGTTGGCAAGGGCTGCAGCCATGGCGGTGTCTCCTGTGAAAAGTGCACAAAAAAGGTGCGTCGCCGACTGAATCGGTCTTTTTTCACTCTAAGGCTGCATCGTTGTTACATTTATTCACGCATTCCCTTACGCATTTGCGCGGACTGGCAGCCCGCCGCAAAGCGCACTAGGAAGGTGCATGCCCGCCGCGCGCCACCGCCCGGTCCCGCCAGCCCAGGCCTTGCGTGGTGCCGTTGGCCGGCCGGTATTCGCAGCCGATCCAGCCCGCGTAGCCCAGCGCGTCGATCTGCTCGAAGAGGTAGGGGTAGTTGAGCTCGCCCTGGTCGGGCTCCTGCCGCGCGGGCACGCCAGCGATCTGGATGTGGGCCACGCGCCCGGTGGGCAGGTAGTGGCGCAGCTTGGTGGCCACGTCGCCTTCGACGATCTGGCAGTGGTACAGGTCCATCTGCACCTTGAGGTGGTCGCATTGCGCTGCGTCCAGCAGCTCGTGGGCGTGGTCCTGCCGGTTCAAGAAGTAGCGCGGCATGTCGCGCAGGTTGATGGGCTCGATGAGGATGTCGCGCCCCGCAGCGCCCGCCTGTTCGGCCGCCCAGCGCAGGTTGCCCACGCACAGGTCCTTGAGCGATTCGCGCTCCACGCCCGGCGGCACGATGCCCGACAGCACGTGGATGCGCGGGCAGTTCAGCGCCTCGGCATAGCGCAGCGCTTCAAGCACGCCCGCGCGGAACTCGGCTTCGCGCCCAGGCAATGCCGCCGTGCCGCGCGCGGCCTGGTCCCAGGCGGCAGCCATGGCTGCACGGTCGCTGCCGGCAGGCGGGGCGTTGAACAGCGCCAGCTGCAGCCCGTGGTCCTGCAGCCGGGCAGCAATGTCCTGGGGTGCGAAAGCGTAGGGAAACAGGAATTCCACCGCGCGAAACCCATCGCGCGCAGCCGCAGCAAAGCGGTCCAAAAACGGGACCTCGGTGTACATCAGGCTCAGGTTGGCGGCAAACTGGGGCATGGGCAGGGCGGGCAGGCAGGGGGTGAACAGGACTGCGCAGCTTATCGCGCTGTCCTGTCCCCAAGCCATGCACCCCGAAAATTCAAGCAAAATTGGCCTCTAGCGCTTATCCAACAAGCGCAAACAGCTATCTTTTTCATAGTTTAGAACTCACATCCCATGCGCATCGGAGAACTGGCCCACCGCACCAGCACCACCCCCAAAGCGATCCGCTTGTATGAAGCGCGCGGGTTGTTGGGCACGGTGGCGCGCAACGGCAGCTACCGCGAATATGGAGAGGCCGACGTCGCCCAGGTGCAGTTGATCCGGCGTGCGCTGGCGCTGGGTTTTCGGCTGAGCGAAATGACGGCTTTACCACTGCTGCACACCGCAGCGGGCTGGGCCAGCGTGGCGCAATTGGTGGCCGATCGGCGGGCCGCCGTGGCACGCGAGATGGCACGGCTGGCCGCCTTGGACCACGATCTGGCGGCGCTGCAAGCAGAGCTGCTCCAGTGCGATACGCAGACCGTGGCGGTGAGCCCATTGGCGTGTACCGGGCCAGACACCTGAAGCAGCGCGGGGCCGCCCCAGAGGCCCATCTCGCTTTGGCTTGATCCATTCGCTTGACTCTGCCCCGCGGGGCAAGGTGACCATGGCTCCTTTCACAACGGTCACAGCAATGGAGTTCGCATGGCACAAGCGCATCCACCACGTATTTTGGTCATTCAGGGGCACCCCGCCGCCGCGAGCCTGTGCACTTCTCTTGCGCGCGCCTACGCCGAAGGTGCGCAGCGCTCCGGCGCAGAAGTGCGGCTTCTCAAAGTGCACGACCTGGATTTCGACCCGGTCTTGCGCGAGGGCTACCGTGGCCTTCAGCCGCTGGAGCCTGGTTTGGTGACGGCTCAGAGCGATATCACCTGGGCCGACCACCTGGTGTGGGTCTACCCCATCTGGTGGGGCGCGATGCCGGCGCTGCTCAAGGGGTTCATCGACCGCACCTTCCTGCCCGGCTACGCGTTCAAGTACCGCAGAGGCTCGTCGCTGTGGGACAAGCTGCTGGCCGGGCGTTCGGCGGAACTGCTAGTGACCATGGATTCACCGCCCTGGTACTTCCGCTGGGTGACGCGCATGCCAGGGCACCACCAGATGAAGAAGGCCATTCTGGAGTTCTGCGGCATTGCGCCCGTGCGCGTGCACAGCTTCGGGCCGGTGCGCAGCGCCAGCGCCGAGCGGCTGGCGCAGTGGGTGGACCAGGCACGGCAGCTGGGCGAGCGCCAGGCGCGGCGCGCGCCCGTCGGCCGCAACAAACGGCCTCACACGCCCTCACCGCCGCCCCCGTCGAAAGCTACTCCCCCGGCTTCTTCGCAGCGCTGAAGGCCGACACCGCAGCGCGGCCCACGGCGGGATCGTCGGTGAAGAAACCGTCAATGCCCGCGCTCAGGTAGGCCGTGATCTCGGCCATGCTGTCACCACGCACCGTGCCGTTGGTGGTGGGCGCCTTCTTGAGGCCGGCGGGCAGAAAGGCGTTCTCGGGCCGCAGCGTCCAGATGTGAACGCCCAGCCCGGCGGCGCGGGCACGTTCCACCAGGCCCGTGGGGGTGCCGGGTACGCCATCCTTCACGGGCACCACCAGTGTCTTGAACGGGCCGATGGCATTGGCATATGCCGCCACCTGCTGCAGGCCCTCGGTCGTGATCAGGTCGGCATAGCCGCGCGTGTTGGCGGCGCCTTGCGCGACGAAGTCATAGGGCCGGCCCGAGGGCGCCATCAACTGCACCAAGCGCACGCTGCTGCGCTTGCGGATGGCCTGCAGGTTGCTGACCTCGAACGACTGCACGAACACGGGCGCGTCCTTGTGGTTCCAGCCGTTCTTCTCCAGCGCTGCGAGCAGCGGTGCCTCCAGCGGCAGGCCGATGGACTGGAAGTAGGTGGGGTGTTTGGTCTCGGGGTAGATGCCGATGGTGCGGCCCGCCTTGGCCGTGGCGGCCTTGGCCAGGTCGATCACCTCCTGCAAGGTGGGCACCTCGAACTGGCCGTTGTAGGCCACGTTGGCCGGGCGCTGCGCAGGGATGCGTTCGCGGGCACGCAGGGTTTTCAGCTCGGCCAGCGTGAAATCCTCGGTGAACCAGCCGGTGACGGCCTGGCCGTCGATGGTCTTGGTGGTTTTGCGGCCTGCGAACTCGGGGCGGTCGACCACGTCGGTGGTGGCTTCCTTCACCGAGCCATC
>PJUL01001201.1_pt1 | contig 11876 bp, 7 predicted proteins | sample 1512221 | NCBI WGS metagenome assembly PJUL01 (sample SAMN08177667, study PRJNA422409) | Feces metagenome, whole genome shotgun sequencing project.
GACGTTCGCGCACCCAACCTCTCCGAGCTGTTTGCCGCGCCCACGGTCACCACGGTGCCGAGCTTCGCCAATCCCTATGGCAATCCGGCCACCGTGCAGATCTTCCAGAATACGGTCGGCAACCCCAATCTAAAGCCGGAAATCGCCCGCAACACCGAATTGGGCGTGGTCTATGCGAACCCGTCCTGGCTCCCGGGACTAAGCCTGTCCTTCGACTATTACAGCATCAAGCTTAGCGGGGTTATCTCGACCTTGTCGGCAACGCAGATTGTCCAGTTCTGCAAGGACGGCCTGACGCAATTCTGCGGCGGCTTCGTGCTCGACAATCCGACCCAGGGCGCCAATTTCGTCAACGTCCAGCCGTTCAATCTCGCCTCGTGGAAGACCAGCGGGTTCGACATCGAGGCAAGCTATCAGTGGAAGCGTCCGCTCGGGCTTCCCGGTTCCTTCACGGTGCGCGCACTTGCCACGCATGTCCGCGAGTTCCTCGTCGATGCCGGCGTCAAGGGCGTGGACGTCGTCGATCAGGCGGGGGCGAACACAGGCAACACGCCGCACTGGAAGTGGCTGGCCGTCCAGACCTATGATGCCGGCCGCTTCACGCTGACAACGCAGCAGCGCTGGTTTTCGGACGGCGTGTACGGCAATCAATATGTCGTCTGCCAGTCTGGCTGCCCGGCCTCGACCACCAACCACCCGACGATCAACACCAACAGCATGAAGGGCGCCTTCTACTTCGATGTCGGCGGCTCGGTGAACCTGACGGGCAACATCACGTCCTTCTTCAAGGTCGACAATCTCTTCGATCATGATCCGGCGCCGTCGCCGCAGACCAATACCGGCCTCGACGTGAACCCGGCGCTCTACGACACGCTGGGTCGCACCTATCGCCTGGGTGTCCGTCTCAAATTCTGATCCTGTTCGGCAGGGCCCGCCGATGCGCGGGCCCTGCCGGAGCCTTCAGGCCAGCCGGAGCGGGCCGGGCCCGCCGGCGGCCGGATCCGAATAGGACGGCTTGCCGGTCTCGATATGGCCGGCCATGCGCCAGCTCTGGCCTCCCGCTTCCAGCTGGCGATCGTACCAGCCGTGGCTTTTCGCGAGATCGAGCCGGACGCTGCGCGACGCTCCGCCCGCCAGGCGGATCGTTATGGCCGCGGCGCCATAGGCCATGTCCGTGATGGTGATCGACTGCGGCACCGACGTGCGGTTCTCGATCAGCAGCGACACGGAAGTGCCGGTGCCCTTAAGGCTGGTGGAGAAGATGTCGCCTTGGCCGCGCAAGCGCCGATGAAAGCCGTTCGGGCCGAGGATGAACAGGTCGAGCGACTTGTCGGTGGCGGGCAGGGGATACGCCAGTTCCTGCCCTGCGCCGACCGTGTAACGGGCGGGCACCTCTTCGAGCTGATTGACGTCATAGACGTGGAAGACCGCGGCACGCTCGGTCGAATGGTTGGCGAAGGCCAGTGCCTGGCCGCTGCCTTCCGCGCGCAGCCGGGCATCAAGGGCATAGGGTGTTGCGCGGCGCCGCCGCAGACCGGTTTCCTGCACCGGCGCAGATGCCTGAGCGGGAAGCGGTGGCCGGACTTCCTGCAGGCTGGCCGCCCGTTGGGACAGTGCCGCGGTGGGTGGCAGTGCCGGCATGAAGTCTATCGTGTCGGGCGCGCTGAAATCGAAGCAGGAGGTCAGGTCGCCGCATACTGCGCGGCGCCAGGCGCTGATGTTCGGCTCGTACACGCCGAACCGCGCTTCGAGGAAGCGCAGGATGCTGGTATGGTCGAAGACCTCGGAGGCGACATGCCCGCCCTTGCTCCACGGCGAGATCACATAGAGCGGCACGCGCGGGCCAAGCCCATAGGGCCGGTCAAGATAGGCGGCGTCCGCTTTGGTCTGAGAATGGACATGATATTCGTCGTCGGCCGCAATGCTCGTCGCGCCGATCGTCTGCCCGGAGACGCGCGCCGGCGGGGCGGGTGGGGGGACATGGTCGAACAGCCCGTCATTCTCGTCGAAATTGACCAGCAGCACGGTCCGTGCCCAGACTTCGGGATTGGCGGTGAGCGCATCGAGCACGCGCGCCGTATAGTCCCCGCCCTGGAGCGGCGTCGAAACGCTGGGATGCTCGGACATCGCGGCCGGGGCGACGATCCACGAGACTTGCGGTAGCCGCTTGTCGAGCACGTCCTGTTTCAGCGCGTCGAGTGTGCGGGTGGTCATCGTCCGGCGCGCGAGCAGGGCGGCGGCGGCCCCGGATGCGCCATGCGCCTGGCGATAGTTGCGGAAGCCGACCAGCGGGTTGTCGGTGAAATTATCGGCCATGTCCTGATAGATCTGGAAGCTGATCCCGGCGGCCGTCAGTCGCTCCGGATAGGTCGTCCAGAGATAGCCGCCATGGTGCAGTGGATCGGCCTCCAGCGTGTCGTAGCCATTGTCGATCGCCGGGCCGTTGTGCCGGGCCAGCGCATCGTGCGTGCCCGTCCAGATATAGAGCCGGTTGGGGTTGGTGCTCAGATGCATCGCGCAGTGATAGGCGTCACACAGGGTGAAGGCCTCGGCCAGCGCATATTGGAAGGGAATATCGGCACGGGTGAAGTGCGCCATGGCGTGGTTCTTCTTCGAGCGCGGCCATGCGCCCATCCGGCCATTGTCCCAGGCCGCCTGGCTGTCGGTGAAGCTGTGGGGCGTGCCGAGCGGGCGATAGAGCCGGAAATCGACCGACGTATCCAGCCGGAAGGGCGAGATCAGCGCCGGTTCGGCTCCGGTGCTCTCGTTCGGCTGGAGCAGGACGGTGCGGTCCGGCGCACCGGGCAGCGGTGCGGCGGGCATGGCGAAGCGGTCACCATAGCCCCGCACGCCGCGCATCGTGCCGAAATAGTGATCGAAGGAGCGGTTCTCCTGGGTGAGGATCACGACATGGTCGACATCCTTCAGCGTGCCCGTCCGGCGATCTGCGGGAATCTCCAGCGCGCGGGCGATCGCGGGCGTGAGCGAGGCTGCTGCGCCTGCCGTCGCCATCATGGCGCGGATGAAGCTGCGGCGGTCCTGTGTCGTCATCATGCCCGGCCTCCCAGCCCGTAGCAGTGGTGGATAGGGAAGCGGAGCGCCTTGGGGCAAGGATCGGATGTCATAACAATTAGGTCTAGACCACTGTTATGGCTGTTGGGTGACATGAGGCGCAGCGCGCCAGCCAGAAGCGCAAAATAGCCGGGCTCGCCGCATTCCTCACCGTAGATCCTCGCTTCTCACCATTTGCGACGAAATTTGGCGCGGCGCTCCTTTCCTTGGAAACTGTCACAGAGGTGTCTCCACAGTCTGCTTAAGCACTTCTGGTTCATACCAGTTGGTGGGGGATCTCGATAATGACCAAGCGATGTTCCGCTCAGGCCATGCGCCTGAACTTCAAGAGCTTTTTGCTGGCAACCGTCGCTGCGGTGGTCGCCGGTGCCATGCCGCGAGTCGCGCTCGCACAGGAAACCGCCGATCCCTCGGCCGCCAGCTCGGGCGACGACATCGTCGTCACCGGCTTCCGCAAGTCGCTCAGCGATGCGCGCCGGATCAAGAAGGACGCGACGATCCAGGTCGACGCGATCGTCGCCGAGGACATGGCGAAGTTCCCCGAACTCAACCTGGCGGAATCGCTGCAGCGCCTGCCGGGCGTGCAGATCACCCGCGAGGCGGGCGAGGGACGCCGCATCTCGCTGCGCGGCCTCGGCCCCGATTTCGCGCGCGTCCAGCTCAATGGCATGGAAGTTCTGGGCAATGTCGACTCCGCGCAGGACAGCCGCGGCCAGCGCACCCGCGACCGGGCCTTTGATTTCAACATCTTCGCCTCGGAACTGTTCACCAAGGTGGAAGTGGAGAAGACCTTCCAGGCGGCGCAGAACGAAGGCGGCATGGCCGGCACGGTCGGCCTGTTCACCGGCCGGCCGTTCGATTACGCGACCGGCATCAAGGGCGCACTGGTCGGCAAGCTCGGCACCAACGAATATACCAAGGACGCGCAGCCGCGCGTCGCCGGCCTGCTCAGCCACAACTGGGACAACAAGTTCGGTATCCTGGTCTCGGTCGCCTATTCGCGGCGCAAGACCACCGAGCAGGGCCACAACACCTATAATTACGACCAGCCCGATGCCGCGACCATGCAAGACCTGGTCGCCAAGGGGCTCGACATCTCGCACCTGAGCGCCGCGCAGCAGACCAAGTTCCTGTCCGGCGACCTGGTCTTCGCCGACGGCAATCGTCTTTCCTCATGGAATGCGAGGCAGGAGCGCCTGGGCATCACTGCCGCGATGCAGTGGCGCCCGGCGGACAATCTGCTGCTGACGCTCGATGGCCTGTACGGCCAGCTCGACACGCATCGCGAGGAATTGCACCTCGCCACCCGGCCGCTTGAGTCGGATGGCTCGATCGCGTTCGACACGCCGGCCGGCGCGCCCTGGCCCGCCGCGTTCCAGAAGGCATCGGTCATCAACGACCTGCGCTGGGACAGCAACAACTATGTCACGAAGACCGACGTCACCGGCACGACCTTTGGCAGCGAGAACCGTCGCTCGCTGAACAAGACCCGCTTCCGCTCGGTCGAGCTGACGAGCGCCTGGGACGCGTCGGACAGCTTCACGATCGACGGGCACATCGGCTATCAGAAGTCGACCTATAAGACGCCCTATGACGACAAGTTCTACATGCGCGCCAAGGGCAATCTGGTCGCGGATTATGGTTTGGACGGGCGTTCGGCCTCGTTCCAATATTCGGGTTGGGATCCAACCAATCCCGCCAGCTATGCGATGGATTCCTTCTATTACCGCGCGTTCAACAACGAGTCCGAGCTGCGCGAAGGCGTGCTCAACGCGCACTACAAGCTCAACGGCGCACTGACCCTGCGGGCCGGCGTGGCCTATCACCGCTTCAAGCAGGACGGCATCGACCTGTTCTATGACGACAACGTCAACGGCACCCGCAGCAAGACGCGCGGCACCTCGGTCGCGGACATCACCTCGGTCTACACCAACGAGTTCGGCTCGTGGCTGATCGGCAATTATGCCAAGGGCTTCGCCAAATATAACGAGTATCACCGCCTCGGGCCGAACAAGGACGGCACCGGCGGCGCGCTCCAGGACATCGAGAACGTCTACACGACCACCGAAGAGAGCGAGTCCGGCTATGTCCAGATGGACTGGGACACCGAGCTTTTCGGCAAGCGCTTCCGCGGCAATGTCGGTGCCCGTGCCTACCACACCGACACCCACAGCACCGGCTGGATCCAGGGCGACAGCTACGCCTATCTGGGTACGACCGACGTGGACGGCAGCTATTCCGGCGTGCTGCCTGCGATGAATGCGGTGCTTGAACTGACTCCGGAAGTGCTGCTGCGCTTTGCCGCCTCGCAGAATCTGAACCGTCCGGGTCTGGGTTCGATTGCGGCGGAAGGCAGCGCATTCAAGGACGAGAATAGCGGCGACATCACTGCGTCGCGCGGCAACCCGAACCTGAAGCCCTATAAGGACACCACGCTCGATTTCGCGGCGGAATATTATTTCGGCAAGGTCGGGCTGCTCTCGGCGAGCGTGTTCCACAAGCGGATCAACAACTTCATCGGGACCCAGATCCTCGAGAATATCCCCTTCAGCCAGACCGGCGTGCCGGTCGGCACGATCCCCGGCGCGACGGGCAGCACGATCGTCAAGGAATTCTCGATGCCGATCAACGTGTCGGGCACCAAGAGCCTGACCGGTGTCGAGCTGGCGGGACAGGCCCAGTTCTCGTTCCTGCCGGCGCCGTTCAACGGCCTCGGCGTCATCGCGAACTACACCTATGTGGACGCCCCGCCGGAGATCACGGGTATCTCCAAGACCAGCTACAATGCGACGCTCTACTATGAAACCAGCCGCTGGGGCCTGCGTGGTTCGTTGAGCCACCGCAGCCGCTATTACACCGGACGCAGCGACAACCCGATGAGCGCCAGCACCCGCGGTTTCGAAGCGACGACCTATGTCGACGCCTCGGCCTTCGTGAACCTCACCAACGCCATCCAGCTGACGGTGAACGCGATCAACCTGACTAACCAGAAGGACACGCAGTTCTGGGGGCAGAGCCGCTATCTCTACAACCAGACCCAGAGCGGCACGACCTATATGGCCGGCGTCAGCTTCAAGTTCTGAGGCTGGATTGACCCTGATCTACCCCCGGCTCCGATCGGAGCCGGGGGTACATTCTCGTGTGGGACAGCACGGATGATCGTTTCCCATCGCCACCGTTTCATCTTCGCGGCCGTGCCCAAGACCGGCACCCATGCCGTGCGTCAGGCGCTACGCGAGCAACTGGGCGAGGGGGACGTCGAGCAGGTGGGGCTGTTCGTCGACAAGCGTTTCCCCTGGCCGGAGCTGGCGGCGATCCGGCATGGCCATTTGTCGCTGCGGCAGGTGCGGCCGCATCTCGGCGAGGCGGCCTTTGCCGGCTATTTCAAATTCGCCTTCGTCCGCAATCCGTTCGACCGGTTCGTCTCCTACTGCGCTTTCATGCTGCGCGGCGGCGACGTCTTCCAGGAGCGGCCGCGCGACGTGATGCGCCACTTCCTCTTCGTCGAGCCGCCCGAGCACCATATCCTGTTCCAGCCCCAGGCATCGCTGCTGGTGGACACGGATGGCCGGACCCTGCTGACCGACGGCATCGGTCATGTGGAAGACATGCAGTCGTCCTATGACGCGGTCTGCATGCGCCTCGGCATTCCTTCCCGCCCGCTCGATCGCGTCAATGGCAGCAAGCATGGCGACTATCGCCACTATTACGACCAGACCCTGATCGACGGCGTCGCCGCGCGCTATGCGCAGGATATTGAGCTGTTCGGCTATGATTTCGAGGGGGCACGATGAGAGTCGCGCTTGCCAACCCCCGCAAGACGAGGGCGGTCCGCAAGCTCGGCCGGGTCAACATCGCAGCGCTGCAGGCGGCGGTGCTGGCGCTACCCGAGCAGGTCTGGAACGCAGAGAATGCGGCCAAGCCCAACAGGTTCGAAGTGCTCGACGCGACCCGTCACATCGTCTTTCGCTTCGTCGACAGCCCGCGCGACTGGCGTGCTTCGCATGATCGTGCGGCCTGGCCGCACTGGCGCGATCTGCTGGAGCCGGTGCTGACCGAGGTGGTCCGCGACTATGGCTATGCCCGCGGCACGTTTCCGCGGGTGATGCTCGCCAGGATGCCGGCGGGCGGGGTGATCCATCCCCATGTCGACGCCAATCCCGCGGCGAAATGGCCGCACAAGATCCATGTACCGCTGTCGACCAATGACGATGTGGTCTGCTTCTTCGGCGGCGCGGAGCATCACTTCCCGGTCGGCGAGGCAGTGGAAGTCGACAATCTCGGCCCGCATTGGGTGCGCAATGGCGGCGATAGCGACCGTATCCACCTCATCTTCGAATATTATGATGCCGACCAGCCAGACCCGGACTGGCTAGAGCCGCCCCTGCACGCAGGTACGATGCGGTGAGCGAGACGCGCGACGCGCTGCTGCAGGAGGCGCGGGACCTGCGCGCCCGCCAGCGCGTGCCCGAAGCACTGCAGATCCTCGCCCGGCTGCAGGCGCAATATCCCCGGTTCAGCCGCATGCATCACGAGCGCGGCCATTGCCATGTCCTGCTCGGCGACGCTCCTGCGGCGATCGCGGCGCTGCGCGAGGCCGTGCGGCTCAACCCGACGCTTCCGGCGAGCTGGGACATGCTCGAGCAGCTTCATCGCATGGCGGGCGACACCGTCCAGGCGACCCAGGCCGCGCGGCATCTGGCGGCACTGCGACAGCTCCCGCCGGAAGTGGTGATGGCCAACAGCCTGTTCGCCGATGGCGATCTGGCACCGGCCGAGGAAATCCTCCGCGCCTATCTGGGCAGGGACGGGGACAATGTCGGTGCGCTCCGCCTGCTCGCGCGCATCCGCATGGATCTTGGCGCGCCGCAGGAAGCGGAGTTGCTGCTGCAATCGGTGCTCAGGCAGGCGCCGGACTATGATGCCGCACGCTTCGACTATGCCATGGTCTTGCTCCAGCAACAGAAGCACCTCCAGGCCCGGCAGCAGGCCGAGCGGTTGCTCCGGCACGAACCCGGCAACCGCGACTATCGCAAGCATTATGCCGCGGCCTGTGTCGGACTGGGCGACCATGAGCCGGTGATCGATCTCTATGCCCAGCTGCTCGATGAGCGGCCTGGATCGGGGCCGGAAACTGCGGATCTCCGCCTGTGGCGCGCCAACGCCCTGAAGATCACCGGCCGGCAACAGGAAGCGATCGCCGACTATCGCGCCTCGCTCGCGGCACGACCTGACAATGGTGTGGCGTGGTTCGGCCTGGCCAACCTGAAGACCTATCGCTTCGCCGAGGACGAGGTCGCCCGTATGCGCGCCGCCGAAGCCCGGCCAGGCATTCAGGACATGGACCGGGTCTATCTGTGCTTCGCGCTGGGCAAGGCGCTGGAGGACCGGGGCGAGTACGCTCAGTCCTGGGACTATTATGCGCGCGGCAATGCGCTCCGGCGCGCGGCCGGCAGCTATCGCCCGGATGTGGCGGAAGCCTGCGCACTCAGGATCAGGCGGGTGTTTACCGCGGAGTTCTTCGCTGCCCGTGCCGGCTGGGGTGCGCAGGATGTGGCGCCGATCTTCATCCTTGGCTTGCCGCGTTCGGGCTCGACTCTCATCGAGCAGATCTTGGCTTCCCATTCCCGCGTGGAGGGGACGCAGGAACTGACAGAGATCGACCGCTATGCCCGCGAACTTTGCGGCAGCGATCCCGCATGCGGCCTGCCGCTCCACCCCGAAGCCCTGGAGCGCCTCACTGAGGTGGAGGCGCGCTCGCTGGGCGAGCGCTTTCTCGACGAGACCCGGACCTATCGCCGGTTGGGCCGCCCCTTCTTCCTCGACAAGATGCCGAACAATTTCTGGCATATCGGCCTGATCCAGCTGATACTGCCCCGCGCGACGATCATCGACGTGCGGCGCGAGCCGATGGCCTGCTGCTTCAGCAACTTGAAGCAACTATTCGGCACCACCAACCAGCAATTCACCTACGGCATCGACGATATCGCGCGCTACTATCGCAGCCATCTCGACCTGATGCGGCATTGGGATGCGGTGCTGCCCGGCCGAGTGCTGCGGGTGCCGTATGAGGGCGTGGTCGAAGATCTGGACGGCAGCGTGCGGCGCATGCTCGAACATGCCGGGCTGCCCTTCGAACCCGGGTGCTTCGCCTTTCACGAGACCCGGCGCAGCATCCGCACGCCCAGCTCCGAGCAGGTCCGCCAGCCGATCGGGAGGGAAGGGCTCGAGCAATGGCGGAACTATGCGCCTTGGCTCGGCCCGCTGCGAGATGCGCTGGGCGACGCGGTGACCGAATACAGGAACTGACCCATGCGATTGGCGCGCCCCTTCTTCCAGCTTCCCGTGCGCTTCGACATTGAGCGCCTGCAGGCCGAGGTCTCTGCACTTCCGGCCGAGGCCTGGGTCGCGCATCCCGACGGCGTGCCCGGCAACAGCGCGGCGCGGCTGATCAGCGCCGGCGGCGGCGAGACCGATGCCGTCCACGGTCAGATGCTGCCGACGCGCTGGCTGGCGGCCATGCCCTATCTGCGCCAGGCGCTCGCGGGCTTCGGCGTGGTCTGGAGCCGCTCGCGATTGATGCGTCTCGCGCCGGGCGCCGGCGTGCCCGAACATGCCGACATCAACTATCACTGGCACACGCGGGTGCGGGTGCACCTGCCGGTCTTCACCGCGCCCGAGGTGCGTTTCCACTGCGACGGTCAATCGGTGCACATGGCCGCGGGCGAAGCCTGGATCTTCGACAATTGGCGCCGGCACCATGTCGAGAATGGCGCTGCCACCGATCGCATCCATCTCGTCGCCGACACCACCGGTACCTCGGCCTTCTGGCGGTTCGCCTGCGGGGAAGCGCCGCCGCCGGCGCAATGGCCGACGCTCACCTGGGAACCTGATGTCGATCCGCAACTGCTTTGCGAAGGCGGCCAGCGCCTGCCCGTGATGCCTGCCGCCGAGGTGCAGTTGCTGGTCGATGATCTTCGTGCGGAGTTGGTGGTCGCGGACGACAGCGCCGAGGCCAGGATGCGCGTCGCACGTTTCGACGCTCTGCTGGAGAGCTTCGTGCAGGACTGGCGCCAGCTCTGCGGGCTCCACGGCCTGGGCGGACGGGCGCGGCCCGAGTTCCTGCGCCTGGCCGGATCGGTGCGCGAAGCCGCGCTGCCGCTGGCAGAGGGGCTGTTGATGCGCACCAACCAGGCCGGCGCGATGCTGGTCCTCGAAAAGCGGGTGCTGCAGCATCTGGTGGCGGAAGCGTCCTAGCCGATCGGTAGCGCCCGCAGCGCTTCGGGCAGGTCGGCGATCGTGTCGATCACGATATGCGCTCCGGCTTCGCACAGCATGGTCCGCGCCCGCGCGATCCGCTCGGTCCGGTCCTCGGGATCGAGTGCATCCAGTGCTTCGCGTGACAGCCCCACGCTATTGCCGCTGGCCGCGACGCCCACCGTCCACGCGCCGGCGGCGAGCCCCTCGGCAATGCCGACCGGAGCGTCATCGACCTTGACGCAGGCGCTCGCCGGCCAGACGCCGAGCTCGACCAGATTCTTCCACAGCATCAGCGGGGAGGGGCGGCCCTCCGCCGTCTCGCCGGCGCAGACCAGCATGTCCGGCGCATAGCCCTGCTCGGCGGCACGCGGCAGGATGTCGGCCATCATCTCGCGCGTATAGCCGGTGCAGGACCCGATCGCGACGCCCTGCGCCCGAAGCTGCCGGACGATCTCCGCCGCGCCCGGGATCAGTTCGGCGCAGTCGCGCGCGCTTTCGCGCATCATCGGGCCGATGCGTTCGAACAGGGCATCGACATCGGCCTCGCGCGCCGCGTCGCCGTGACGTTCGGCCCAGGCTGCCGCGATGCGCGGATTGGCCAGCAGCGCGCGGATATGGTCGCGCTTCGCCATGCCCATGTCAGCGCGCGCTTCGCGTTCGGACACCGGCACGCCGGCTTCCTCGAACAGCCGGCACAGCGCCACCACCGGTGCGCGGCTGCCGAAATCGATCATCGTGCCCGCCCAGTCGAACACGATCGCCTTGAGGCCTGGATGCATCAGCTGTTCCCGAGAAGAGTGGAGACGACGTCTTCGGCCAATGCGAAGCTGGTCGAAGCGCCGGTGCCGCTGGTGACGACGACCAGCCGCACGCCCGGCATGGGCTCGCGGACGATGCTGTGTCCGGCGGCTGAAGCATAAGTGCCGGTCCAGCGCTCGATCACCACCGGCGGCGGCCCAAGCACCCGGGCATAGGCATCGAGGATCGCGTCATCGATCGCTGCGCCGGAAAAGGGATTGGGGGTCGGCGCATAGTCATGGCTATCGCCGACCACCAGCGATCCTTCCGCCCCCTGCACGGCGATCAGATGGACGCCAAATGCCAGCGCCTGCGCCGCCTCGGCCTCAAGCCGGGTGCGCAGCACTGCCGCCTCGGGCAGCGCGGCATAGCCGAGATAGCGAACCATGCTGAGGTCGCTCATCACCGGCGCCGGCAGCCGCCAGCCGGGTGCGGCGAGCCGCAGCATCTGGAGCTTGCAGCGGGTGATGCCGGCCTCGGCATAGAGTTCGGGAAACAGCGTCGCCCAGTCGTCGCCCGGACAGACGATCACCGCTTCCGCTTCGTGCTCGCCCTGGCTCGAATGGACGCGCCCGGTCTCTACTGCGTGCACCGCGATGCCATAGGCGAAGTCGACCTGATGGGCGGCGGCCAACCAGGCGGCGAGTTTGGGGATCGCGAGCGGGGAATCGACGCGCAGGTCGTGCGGGCTGTGCAGCGCCGCCAGCCCGCCGTGCACCATCGGCCAACGGCCTGCCAGTGCCGCC
>PJUL01001203.1_pt1 | contig 11864 bp, 12 predicted proteins | sample 1512221 | NCBI WGS metagenome assembly PJUL01 (sample SAMN08177667, study PRJNA422409) | Feces metagenome, whole genome shotgun sequencing project.
AACACATAGAGCGCGATCACCACTGCGGCGACCGGCCCGGTCACCTGGCCGTCGAACACGCCGAGCATGTGGAAGATCGGATGGGCGATCAGCGGTGCCGCGGCAAGGTGCAGCCAGAAGGCCACGTCGGCGCGACGGGTGCGGCGCTCGCGGTCGCTCATGTCCCAGCGCATCGCGAAGAAGAACATCGCCACGCCCGCGACGAGCAGCATCTCGTTCACCCAGTCCTTGGCCAGCGGCACCAGCGCGAGCATGAGCGAGACGAGGATGCCGACCACCACCATCGCGCCTGCCGCGACGGTGATCGGCACCATGAAGCGCCGCCAGTGGATCCAGGTCGCCGCGGCGGTCAGCACGCCGACCACGACGCCGATACCGGCGGCGAGCTGCTGCTTCTGCAGGTCGCTCGCGAGGTGCATCTGCTCCTCGATCCAGGGGATGTTGGCGACGAAGATTCCGGCAAGGCTCGCCCCGACGCCGCCGACAAAGCCGAACAGCAGCAGGATCGAGGGCAGCGCCATCCGGCGCCGGGCGGTGAAATATTCGGCGAGCAGCCAGCTCGCGGCGGCCACGGCAAGGCCCCCGCCGATCATGTTGCCGCCGGCGATGCGTTCCTCGGGGCCGACGCCGATCAGCAGTTCGCCGAACCAGGCACCGATCCGCCCCGCGGCGACGAGGATCAGCGCGGCGGCGATCGCCACGAAGATGTCGTTGAAGCCGGTGAGCAGCTTGAAATGCTCTTCGTCCACCGCCGGCGCCGCACGGCTCTCTGCGACATAGTTGCGCAGCGCATTGGCCGCGGCGGGGGATAGCGCCCCCGCTTCCACGGCATTGGCCAGATCGCTTTCGCTGTACATGGCTATCTCCTCCTGTGGGGGAGGATATACCCCATGTGTATTAGTGAATCAATACAGTAAGGCGGTGTGTCTTGCGAACCGTCCGGCTCCATAATCGTCACCCCACCCCATAATCGTCATCCCGGCGAAAGCCGGGATCTCAGGCGAAGGCGCGGGAATGGAGCCGCACGAGATCCCGGCTTTCGCCGGGATGACGGAGCAGGGAAGGGCGGGCGTTACTTCTGCTGCAGCTTCCCCAGAATCAGCATGGTCTGCTCGCTGCCCGAACCCGGTACGATCTCGCCGGTACGATCGGTGATCTGCGCCCATTGCGCCTGTACGGCCTCGGGCGTCAGCGCTTCCAGCTTTGCGCCCTGGGTCAGCGTCACATAGGCGGCCTGGACCACGCCGCCGCCGGCACCGACGATCTGATTGGTCGGTGCGTCCTCGCTCACCAGGAACAGCGCGGCCGGCGCGACATTCTCGGGCGCAAACGCCTTGAAGGCTTCCTCGGGGAACAGATCCTCGGTCATCCGCGTGCCGGCCACCGGCGCGATCGTGTTGACCTTGATCCCGTATTTCGCGCCCTCGAGATAGAGCGTCTTGGTCAGCCCGGCGAGGCCGAGCTTGGCGGCGCCATAATTCGCCTGGCCGAAATTGCCGAACAGCCCGGTCGAACTCGCGGTCATCAGGATGCGGCCGTAATTGGCCTCGCGCATCGTCTCCCACACTGCCTTGGTGCAGTTGGCCGAGCCGATCAGGTGGACGTCGACGACGAACTTGAAGTCTTCCGGCTCCATCTTGGCGAAGCTCTTGTCGCGCAGCACGCCGGCATTGTTGATCAGGATGTCGATCCGGCCCCATTTCGCCTTGGCCGCCTCGACCATCGCGACCATGTGGGCATAATCGGTCACGCTGCCGCCATTCGACATCGCCTCGCCGCCGAGCGCCTCGATTTCCTCGACCACCTTGAGCGCCGCGTCCGAATGGCCGGTGCCGTCGCGCGATCCGCCCAGATCGTTGACCCCCACCTTGGCCCCGCGTTTCGCCAGTTCGAGCGCATAGGCCCGGCCCAGCCCGCCGCCGGCGCCGGTTACGATGGCAACGCGGTCCTTGAAGTCGATGGTCATGCAGGTCTCTCCTTTGCGGAGAGCTTAGGCAGGGCGATGGGCAGGCGGCAACCACCCAACTACATCCGTCACCCCGGCGAAAGCCGGGGCCCAGGATTATTCTGCCAAATCGCCTGTGGCTCCGGGTCCCGGCTTCCGCCGGGATGACGGAGAGGGGCGAGCTATCGCCCGCCCCACCACCTCACCGCCCCTGGCGGCAATGGTCCTTCACGGTCTTCGAGCAGCGCGGATAGCTTTTCGGGTCCGAAGGCATCGGCGCGGCTGCGGTGGCGGCATCGGCCGTCGGCGGAGCCGGAGGCGCGGGCGGAGCCGGTGGCGTCGGCGTGGCCTCCGGCGCAGCCGGGGTTTCCGGAGCCGCGGGCGGCGGATTGGTGGCGGGCGGCGGCGGGGCCGCAGGGTCGGCCGGCGTGGCCGGGGATTCGGGCGGCGGCGGCGGTGTATCGACCGGCGGTGCGGGCGGCGGCGGTGCCGGCGTCGTCTGGGGAGTGGTCTGCGGCATGTCCTGCGCGATGGCGGTGCCACCGATCGCCAGGGCCACCGAGGCCAGAAGCATGAACTTCATCGAAACATCCTCTCTGTCACCCCACCCGTTCTCTCCCGAAACGCATGTGCCGGGCGCAACGTTGCGCGCCCGGCACATTCGGTCCCGCAAAAAGGGGATTTGGACGCTCAGCGACCGCCGCGCTGGCGACAGCCGTCGAACTGGCCGCGCTTGCACAGCGGATAGCTTTCCTTCGGTGCGGGCGGCGGGAAGGCCTGGCTCGGCGTCTGCGTGCTCGGCACGAACACCACCTGGGTGCCCGGCGGCGGCGTGGTGCCGGTGCTGAACAGCGGCGCTTCCGGCGCATAGCCGCCCAGCCTGCTCGCATCGTTGTTGGTGGGAGAATCGGCCTTCTGGGCCGAAGTCTGGGCCTGCGCGGCACCGGCGACGAGTGTCAGCGCGGCTGCCATGGCAAGGAGCTTCATGGGGTGCGTCTCCTGAAACAGGGCGAGATCGTTACGCCCGGTTGCAGAAACGCGAAGGGGAAGGGGATGGTTTCGTGAAAAGGGGTTCATGAAACTCCCCTCCCCGCTTGCGGGAGGGGTCGGGGAAGGGACCGACGCGTATCGCGCGCCACCCACAACAGCCCCACCCCAAACCCCTCCCCTGAAGGGGAGGGGCTTAGGAAGGATCAGTTCCCCGCGTCGAGCGCGTAGCCGGCCGAGCGCACGGTGCGGATGATGTCCGGCCGGTTGCCCTTGTTGATCGCCTTGCGCAGGCGGCGGATGTGCACGTCGACGGTGCGGCTCTCGATGTCGCTGTCATGCCCCCACACCGCATCGAGCAGCCGTTCGCGCGAGAACACCCAGCCCGGATGCTCGAGGAAGTGCTTGAGCAGGCGGAACTCGGTCGGGCCAAGCTGCACCACTTCGCCGCCGCGGCGGACCTTGTGGCCCACCGTGTCCATCTCGATGTCCGAATAGGTCAGCGCCTCGCCGGCCAGTGCCGGGCGTACGCGTCGTAGCACCGCGCCGACCCGGGCGACCAGCTCGCGCGGGGAGAAGGGCTTGGTGACATAGTCGTCCGCGCCGGTCTCAAGCCCGCGCACGCGATCCTCTTCCTCGCCGCGCGCGGTGAGCATGATGATCGGCACGTTCGCCGTCTCGGGCATGCGGCGCAGGCGGCGGCACACTTCGATGCCGCTCAGCCCCTCGACCATCCAGTCGAGCAGCACGATGTCGGGCGTCGCTTCCTTGGCGAGAAGCAGGGCTTCCTCGCCGTCGGGCGTGTGCTTCACCTCATAGTCTTCGCGCTTGAAATGATAAGCGACCAACTCCGCGATCGCGGCGTCGTCTTCGACGAGAAGCATCTTCACTCGGGCCATATGTTCCCCAATCCCGCTCAGTTCGCCCCGGTCTCGCGCTCGGCCATATATTCGCCTGTCGCTGCGAAATAGACCATCTCCGCCACGTTGGTGGCGTGGTCCCCGATCCTCTCCAGGTTCTTCGCCACGAACAGCAGGTGGGCCACCTGGCTGATCGTCCTCGAATTCTCGACCATGTAGGTCACAAGGGTACGGAAGATCGAATCGTAGAAATCGTCGAGCGCGTTGTCGCGCTTGCATACCCTCACCGCCGCCTCGGCGTCGCGCGCCGAAAACGCGTCGAGCACGTCGTGCACCATGTCCGCCGCCAGCTGGCCCATCGACGGGAGAATCGAGACCACCTCGATCCGCTCCTCGCCCTCGGCATGGATCAGCGGCACGCGCTTGGCGATGTTCTTGGCATAGTCGCCGATCCGCTCGATCACCGCGGCGATCTTGAGCGCGGCGATCACTTCGCGCAGATCGTCGGCCATCGGCGCGCGCAAGGCGATGACGCGGACGACGAGCTTTTCCAGCTCGGCCTCGATCGCGTCGATCTGCTTGTCCTTCTTGCGCACTTCGTCGGCCAGCTCGGCATCGCCGCGCGACAGCGCCAGCATCGCGTCCTCGATCGCCTGCTCGGCCAGCCCGCCCATTTGCGAGATCAGCGCACGCAGCTGTCCGATGTCCTGATCGAACGCCTTTACGGTATGTTCCTGGCCGGTCGACATAATGGGTACTCCTAGCCGTACCGGCCGGTGATGTAATCCTTCGTCCGCTCCTGCTTCGGCGCGGTGAAGATATTGTCGGTGTCGCCATATTCGACCAGCTGGCCGAGATGGAAGAAGGCGGTCTTCTGGCTGACGCGCGCCGCCTGCTGCATGTTGTGCGTGACGATCACGATGGCGTAGCGCCCGCGCAGCTCGTGGATCAGCTCCTCGATCTTGGCGGTCGCGATCGGGTCGAGCGCCGAGCAGGGCTCGTCCATCAGGATCACTTCGGGGTCCACCGCGATCGCGCGGGCGATGCAGAGGCGCTGCTGCTGGCCGCCCGAAAGCGCGGTGCCGCTGTCGGAAAGGCGATCCTTCACTTCGTCCCACAAGCCGGCACGGCGCAGCGACTGCTCGACGATCCCGTCCAGCGCGGCCTTCGAGTTCGCCAGCCCGTGGATACGCGGGCCGTACGCCACATTCTCGTAGATCGACTTGGGGAAGGGGTTCGGCTTCTGGAACACCATGCCGACGCGGGCGCGCAGTTGCACCACGTCCATGTCCGACGAATAGATGTCCTCGCCGTCCAGCGTGATCTCGCCGGTCACCCGCGCGCTGGCGATGGTGTCGTTCATCCGGTTGAGCGTGCGCAGGAAGGTCGACTTGCCGCAGCCCGACGGGCCGATAAAGGCGGTAACGTCTTCCATGTCGACGTCGATCGAGACGTCGCGGATCGCCTGCTTGTCGCCGTACGATACGCTCACGCCCCGCGCCGACATCTTGTGCGCACTGGCGGGGAAGGGGGCAGCGTCGGTCATCACCAGCGGGTCTCGAATTTGTTGCGAAGATAGATGGCGAGCCCGTTCATGGCGAGCAGGAACACCAGCAGCACGAGGATGGCGGCGCTGGTCTTCTCGACGAAGCCGCGGCTGACTTCGTCGGACCACAGGAAGATCTGGACCGGCAGCACGGTGGCGGGATCGGTGAAGCCGCCCGGCGGGGTGACGATGAAGGCGCGCATGCCGATCAGCAGCAGCGGCGCGGTCTCGCCCAGCGCACGCGCCATGCCGATGATCGTGCCGGTCAGGATGCCGGGCATGGCGAGGGGCAATACGTGGTGGAACACCACCTGGATGCGGCTCGCGCCGATGCCCAGCGCCGCGTCGCGGATCGACGGGGGCACGCCCTTGATCGCGTTGCGGCTGGCGATGACGATCACGGGCATGATCATCAGCGCGAGGGTCACGCCGCCCACCAGCGCGGCCGAGCGCGGCAGCAGCGGCCCCACCCGCATGCCAAACAGGCTCCAGCTGCCCAGGAACACCGCCAGCCCGAGCAGGCCGAAGATGATCGAGGGAACGGCCGCCAGGTTGTTGATCGAAACCTCGATCAGGTCGGTCCAGCGGTTCTTCGGGGCATATTCCTCAAGATAGATCGCCGAGAGCACCCCGATCGGGAAAGCGATCAGGAACGTCACCGCCATGGTCAGCAGCGATCCCTTGAACGCCCCCCAGATGCCCACCGCCACCGGATCGGTCGAATCCGAGTCGCTGAAGAAGCCGGTGTTGAACCCGGTGTGCAGCTTGCTGGCGGCGTAGAGCTTCTTCGCCAGCGGCGCCGCGCCGGCGTCATTGCCGCGCAGCCCCTGCTCGATCTGGGTCGAGGCCGGCACCCACAGCAGCTTCTTCTGGTTGAGCAGCGAAGGATCGGCCTTGAGCGCCTCGCGTACCTTGAGCCAGGCGGCGTCGGACAGCACCGGCACGCTCTGCGGTCCATAGGCGGCGAGTGCGGCGTTGGAGACCTTGTCCTCCAGCTCTGCCCCCGCCAGCGCGAGGTTGGCGCCGGGGGTGGAGAGCTGGGCCGGGTCGATCTTCATCGCCATTGCCGGGAAGTCGAGCGGCAGCGCGATCTCGGTGCGGGTGAAGCCGCGCCAGCCATTGGTCACCATGGTGAACAGCAGGAAGGCGAGGAAGGCGGCCGACAGAATCACCGCCATCATCCCGAACAGCTTGAAGCGCCGCTCGCGCGCATAGCGCTGGCGGATGCGCTTCTGCATCGCCGCGGTCTTCCAGTCGGTCGGCGCGCGTGCCGGCATGGCCTCGGGGGCGGGCTTATTCATAGGCCTCCCGGTACTTCTTCACGACGCGCAGCGCGACGATGTTGAGCAGCAGCGTGATCACGAACAGTGTGAGCCCCAGCGCGAAGGCGGCGAGCGTCTTCGGGCTGTCGAACTCGGCCTCGCCGGTCAGCAGGTCGACGATCTGCTTGGTGACGGTGGTCGCGCTCTCGAACGGGTTGAGCGTGATATTGGCGGCGCCGCTGGCGGCCATCACCACGATCATCGTCTCGCCGATCGCGCGGCTGACGGCGAGCAGCACGCCCGCCACCACGCCCGGCAGCGCGGCCGGCAGCAGCACCCGCGAGATCGTCTCGCTATGCGTCGCGCCCATCGCCAGGCTGCCGTCGCGCATCGCGGTGGGTACGGCGGCGATCGAATCGTCGGCCATCGAGGAGACGAAGGGGATGATCATCACGCCCATGACGAGGCCGGCGGCCAGCGCGCTCTCGGACGAGGCGAAGGGCATGCCCAGCATCACCGCCAGGTCGCGCACCGCCGGCGCCACGGTCAGCGCGGCGAAATAGCCATAGACCACGGTAGGTACGCCCGCGAGCATCTCCAGCGTCGGCTTCATCCAGGCGCGCACCCGGGGTGCTGCATATTGGGTCAGATAGATCGCGCTCATCAGCCCGAACGGGATCGCGACCAGCATCGCGATCACCGCGCCGATGAAGAAGGTGCCCCAGAACAACGGCACCGCGCCCAGCGACTTGCCGGGGTTCGATGCCTCGATCACCTGCGGGCTCCAGTGCGTGCCGAACAGGAAGTCGGTGATCGGCACCTGCTCGAAGAAGCGCAGCGATTCCCATAGCAGCGACAGGAAGATGCCAAGCGTGGTCAGGATCGCGATCAGCGATGCGACCAGCAGGAGCAGCATCACGATCCGCTCGACCTGGTTGCGCGCCTTCAGCTGCCCGCGCACCCGCGACCAGGCGAACAGGCCGCCGGCAAAGGCAAGCAGGATCGCCATCGCGCTGCCCATCCAGTTGTACCGGGTCTCCGCCGCCCGGGTCGCGGGCGCCAGCTCGGCGGCAAGCGGGTCATAGGCGCGCGCCGTCGGATCCTCGGCCACCCGCTTGGCCTCGGCGAGCAACGCGTCGCGCTCGAATTCGAACTGGGGCAGCTGCTTCGCGGCGGGATGCTGCAGCACCGCGTCACGGACCAGCCCCGGCGAGAGCGACGCCCACACCGCGACGAACAGCAGTGCCGGCAGCACGGCCCAGGTCGCGACGTACCAGCCATGCTGGGAGGGCAGCGAGTGGAGGCGCTTGGCGCCGCCACGGTCGATGCGCTGGGCGCGGGCACGGCCGGTCAGCCAGCCGATCAGGCCGAGCCCGGCGATCAGGAAGAGGAGCGCGAGCGGGTTCATCAGTGCAGCCCGGCCGGGTCGAGCGGGGTGCGCTGCTCGAGCACCGCCAGCGCATGCGCGCGCACTGCGTCCGGCGCCGCGATCAGGCCGCGCCGCGTCAACTTGCCGCCCGGCGCCCACATCGTGCTGTACAGCTTCAGGAAGTCGGCCAGCCCCGGCACCGCGCGCAAATGGCGCTTCTTCACATAGAGGAACAGCGGCCGCGCGCCGGGATAGGTTCCGCCCGCGATCGTCGCATAGCTCGGCGCCACGCCGTCGATCGGCACGCCGTGCAGCCGGTCGGCATTCTCCTCGAGATAGGAATAGCCGAACACGCCGATCGCATTGGGGTTCTGCGCCAGCCCCTGGACGATCAGGTTATCGTTCTCGCCCTTGTCGATATACGGACCGTCGTCGCGGATGCGCTTGCAGCGATTGTCATAGGGGCTGGTATCCGCCGCCGCCTTCATTGCGTGCACCGCCGGATCGGCCTCGGCACAGCCCGGCTCGAGTACCAGCTCGACCAGCGCGTCGCGGGTGCCGCTGGTCGAAGGCGGGCCCATCACCTGGATCGGAATGGCGGGGAGCGACGGGTTCACATCCTGCCAGGTCCCCGCCGGGTTGCGTTCCTTGCCGAAGGGGTGGGCGGCCAGCGCCAGATACACGTCCTTCTTGGTCAGCATCAGCTTCGGGCCGTTGTTCGATTCGGCCAGCGCGACACCGTCGATGCCGATCTGCACCTCGATGATCTCGCCCACGCCGTTGCGCTGGCAATCGGCATATTCGGATTTCTTGATCCGCCGCGAGGCGTTGGCGATGTCGGGGAACTGCCAGCCCACGCCCTCGCAGAAGCGCTTCAGCCCCGCGCCGGTGCCGATCGATTCGACCACCGGCGCGCGGTGTCCCGAGCCCTGGTTGACGAAGGCCTCGGCCACCGCCGTGGTGAAGGGATAGACGGTCGACGAGCCGACCACGCGGATCTCCCGCGCGCTGTTGCCGTTGCAGGCAGTCAGCGTCAGCGCGGTCGCCACGAGTGCAAGCCTGCCGAAAATGGTCACGTCTCCCGGAAGCCGCGGATGGGGAAGCGAGAATCGCTCTGCGGCTCGACCTTGCCTCTGTTGCAGTACGGTTACGTCTTTATGACAGCGACCAGGGGAAGCAGCACGCTCACCGTAGTTCCCTTGCCGACCACGCTGCTGATGTCGAAGCGCCCGCGGTGCCGCTCGACGATATGCTTGACGATCGAAAGGCCCAGGCCGGTGCCGCCGATCGTCCGGCTGCGGCCGGGGTCGACCCGGTAGAAGCGCTCGGTCAGGCGCGGCAGATGCTCGGGCGGGATGCCGTCGCCCTGGTCGGTTACGCTCAGGCGCACCATCGATTCGCCCTCGGGCAACAGGCTGACGAGGATCGGCGTGCCCTCGCGGCCATATTTCATGGCGTTGCCGATGACGTTGTGGAGCAGCTGGCTGAGCTGCGAGGCATCGCCGCGCACCGGCGCGACTTCGGCGATCTCGGTCACCACATCCGCCGCGCGGGGTACGCCCGAAAGCTCGATGCAGACTTCGTCGATCAGGTCGCCCAGCGCTACGGGATTGTCCGGCGCGCGGTACTTCTCCGCCTCGATCCGGCTCAGCGAGATCAGGTCGTCGATCAGTCGCTGCATCCGGCGCGCCTCGCCGTGCATGATCTTGAGGAAGCGTTCGCGCAGGCCCGGATCCTCGCCGGCGCCATCCTCCAGCGTCTCGACATAGCCGAGCAGCGAGGCGAGCGGGGTGCGCAGCTCGTGGCTGGCATTGGCGACGAAGTCGACGCGGATCCGCTCGGTGGCATAGCTGCCGGTGCGGTCGACCAGATGGACGATGCGCCGCCCGTCGGCCAGGGTCGTCACCCGCATCTCCCAGCGCTGGTCGCGCGTGCCGAGGCCCACGAGATGGATCGGCGCGGCGCTGCCCTGGTCGCTCGGGTTCATCAGCCGCTCGGCGGCGGCGGGGTGGCGGATCGCGACGCGGACGTCCTCGCCCAGGATATGCTGGCCAAGCAGCGTGCGTGCCGGCGGATTGGCGGCGATCACCCGGCGGTCGGCGATCAGCAGCACCGGCTCGGCGATCGCATCGAGCACTTCGGCGATGCCCGGTCCTTCGCTCTCGGCGGGGGCGGTGTCGGGCGTCCCGACCGGTTCGCCGCCCGCGGTTGCCACCAGCACGGCGGCCACGCCGCAGACCAGCATGATCAGGCTGGTCTGCACGTCGCCATTGAGCAACAGCCCGGCAAGCGCGCCTGCGGCCGCGATGCCGAGCGCCACGAGCGCCTTGATACCTGAGGAATAGGGCATGCGCGGCTTTACTAGGGGCGGGGCGGGGACTCGGCAACGGCCTCGCTACTACCGCTTCCTCTATTTCGTCATCCCCGCCCTCTTGTCGTCACCCCCGCAAAAGCGGGGGCCATCTCCGGGGCGTGCGGCAATCACGGCGGCCGTGTTCGTGGATAGCGCACGAGATGGGTCCCCGCTTTCGCGGGGATGACGATATGATTGTCCCGGCCCACCTGTCCCATAATTTACGATTGCGAAACGCCACCGGGCGCAGGACAATGCATCATGGCAGACGAAGACCAGACCCCGAAGGCAAGCCGCCGTGCATTGATGCTCGGCGCGGCGAGCGCGTCGGCGATCGTCTCGATCCGCCCGGCGCTGGCGCAGACCAATGCCTCGGTGATGAACTGCGAGATCCCGGTCCCCGATCCGGGCCGTGCCGGCCAATATGTCGCGGCCGACGGCAAGCTTGTGCCAGCCGGTACGCAGGGCGCCTTCCCGGCGGCGGGCCGGCCGTTCAAGGCGGCCGAGGTCAAGAACGCCCTCAACGGCGGCACCTTGCCCGGCACCACCTACGAACAGAGCCGCGCCTACACCAATTACATCCGCCGCTTGCAATCGGGCACCAGCGGCTTCACCTGCTTCGCCTCGCTGCAGATGCCGCGCGGCTGAGGCCGTGCTGTTCCCAATTTCTGTCATCCCGGTCCCGATTTCCGTCATTCCGGCGAAAGCCGGCATTTCAGGCAAGGGCGCGGGACAAGAGCCGCATGAGATCCCGGCTTTCGCCGAGGTGACGGTGGGGGCTTGGCAATGACCACCTACCGCGCCGCCGCACCCGAGACGCTCCGCATCGTCCCCCTCGACGCGCTAACCCTGATCCATCACCGCGCCTCCGGCATCACCCATGTCGTCGACGCCCCGGTCCCCGAGCTGCTCGAAGCCCTCACCCCGCAGCCCCAAACCCTCGACCAGCTCCTTGCCACCCTTACCGAGCACTACGACCTGCTCGACGCCGATCCCGCCGCGCTGGCGATCCGGCTCGACGAGCTCGTCCAGGCCGGCCTGGTGGAGCGGCTGTGAGGCACGTCGCGCATCTCCGGATCGGCCCCGCCGCGTTCCGCATCGGCAGCCACTGGCGCGCGCCGATCGCGCAGCTCGAAGACCTGTACCGCGATTACCCGAAACCCGAGATCCCGGACTTCAACGTCCATCTCTTCGCCGCCCGGCCGTGGCGCAAATACCTCCGCCCCGCCGTCCATATCGGCGGCGACTTCACCATTCCCGATGCCGCCCCGCTGCCGCTCGCCCAGGGCCTGCTCGCCGCCGAGATGGGGATGAACCTCCAGATGGCGCTCGCCCAGCGTCGCTACCTGCTGCTGCACGCTTCCGCGGTTGAAAGGGACGGGAGGGCGGTGCTGATGACCGGCATCTCGGGTGCCGGCAAGTCCACCCTCGCGGCGCTGCTGATGGCGCGCGGCTGGCGGCTGATGGGCGACGAGTTCGTACTGATCGATCCGCGAACCGGTGCGGCGTATGCCTTTCCGCGCCTGATCAGCCTGAAGAACG
>PJUL01001204.1_pt1 | contig 11857 bp, 7 predicted proteins | sample 1512221 | NCBI WGS metagenome assembly PJUL01 (sample SAMN08177667, study PRJNA422409) | Feces metagenome, whole genome shotgun sequencing project.
GACCGCCCTGTTCGCGCTGCCGCTCGCCTATGCCTTCCCGTTCCATTTCGGCTTCGTCAATTTCGCGCTGTCGATGGCGTTTGCGCTGCTCGCTTTCGGCTGGTGGCTGCGGCTGGCGCGGCTCGGCAAGTTCACCTTCCGCACCCTGGTGTTCGTGCCGATCTCGGTGCTGATCTGGGTCTGCCACACCTATGGCTGGGGCCTGCTCGGCGTGCTCGCCTTCTCGGCCGAGCTGATCCGCCAGCATGATCTGCGCCGCAATCCGGACCTGCCCTGGTACAAGGACATTGTCGGCGGCTGGATCCTGCCCTGCTTCTTTGCCGGCCTCCAGTGCATCGTGCTCGTTCCGCCCGCCGTGATGATGGTCGTGTGGCGCTCGGGCGACCATGTCTCGGGCCAGACCTTCGACATGTTCAACTGGCGCGCGAAGATGCTCTGGATCACCCAGGTCTTCCGCGATCGCTGGCAACTGTTCGACCTCGCCTCGGTCGGCGTGCTGTTCCTGCTGCTGTTCAAGGCGGTGCGCGATCCGAACATCCAATATTCGCGCAACCTGGCGCTGTCGGGCATCTTCCTGACGCTGGTCTACATCCTGCTGCCGCGCGTCGTGTTCGGCTCGGCCTATGCCGATATGCGCCTCGTGCCGTTCCTGCTGGCGATCGGCATCCTCGCGATCCGGCCCAAGCCGGGCCTGTCGATCCGTGGCGCCGCCACCGTCGCGATGCTGGGCATGGCCTTTTTCTGCGTCCGCATCGGCGCGACCACCTGGAGCTTCCTGAAATATAGCGGCACCTACGACCGCGAGCTCAAGGCGCTCGACTATCTGCCCGAGGGCGCTCGCCTGATCACCTTTGTCGGCGAGACCTGCCGCTACGAATGGAAGCAGACGCGCCTCCAGCATGTTCCGGCGATCGCGCTGGAGCGCAAGCTCGCCTATACCAACGACCAATGGTCGATGGCCGGAGGCCAGTTGCTCACCGTGCGCTACGAGGCGGCAAAGCGCTTCGCCCATGATCCTTCGCAGATCGTCACCGACGTGCAGTGTCCGCGCGAATATTGGCGCCCGGTCGCCTGGGCGATGGCGCGCTTCCCGCGTGATGCGTTCGACTATGTCTGGATGATCGAGCCGCCGAAGTACGATCCGCGCTTCAATCAGGGGCTGATCGAGCTATGGCGCGACGGCGACAGCGCGTTGTTCAAGATCGATCATTCGGTACCCGCTCCGGTGATCGAGCCGGGTGAACTGCCGGTGCCGCGCTGGGAACGCGACATCATCCTGCGCGAAGGCCATGGCGGCGAAAGTCGTCTGCCCGACCCCGAGGCGAGCCCGGTGCCCGAGCCCGAGGAATCCCCGGTGCCGGAGCCTGTGCCGTCGCCCTCGCCGAGCCCCACCCACAAGGCGAAGCACAAGGGCAAGGCGCACCACTAACCGCCGCGGCGGAAGGGCGTCAGCGCGCCGAGATATTCCTGCTCCTGCGCGACCGCCTCGCGTTCGCGCTCGAGATACTCGGCGACGGCGCGGCGGAAGCCCGGATCGGGCAGATAATGGGCCGACCAGGTGGTCACCGGCGAATAGCCGCGCGCAAGCTTGTGCTCGCCCTGCGCGCCCGCTTCCACCCGTTGCAGGCCGCGCGCGATCGCGGCGTCGATCGCCTGATAATAGCAGAGCTCGAAATGGAGGAAGGGCACTTCTTCGGTACAGCCCCAATAGCGGCCGTACAGCGCGTCGCCGCCGATCAGGTTGAGCGCGCCGGCGATCGGCCTTCCGCCATGATAGGCGAGGATCAGCAGCACTTTGTCGGCCATCTCCCGGCCGAGCAGCGAGAAGAAATCGCGGGTGAGATAGGGGCGGCCCCATTTGCGGCTGCCGGTGTCCTGGTAGAAGGTCCAGAAGCTGTCCCAGTCCGCCTCGCTAATCTCCGCGCCGCTCAGGTGGCGGATGTCGAGCCCCTCCACTGCGGCGGCGCGTTCCTTGCGGATCGCCTTGCGCTTGCGGCTGGCGAGCGCGCCCAGGAAATCGTCGAAATCGCCATAGCCTTCGTTTGCCCAGTGGAACTGGGTGCCGGCGCGCACCAGCCAGCCGGCCTGTTCGAACAGCGGCAGTTGCGCATCGTCGAGGAAGGTGACGTGCGCCGAGGACAGGCGGTTCTGGTCGGTTACTGCCTCGATCCCGGCGATCAGCCCGGGCGCCAGCGCGCCGTCGCGCAGCAGCAGGCGCGGGCCCGGCACCGGGGTGAAGGGCACCGCGATCTGGAGCTTGGGATAATATTGGCCGCCCGCCTGTTCCCAGGCATCGGCCCAGGCATGATCGAAGACATATTCGCCCTGGCTGTGGCTCTTGGCATAGGCGGGTGCGATCGCGGCGGGCACGCCCTGGTCGTCCTCGATCACGATCGGCAACGATTGCCAGCCGGCACGCGGGCTCACCGATCCCGAGCGCTCGAGGATCGACAGGAAGGCGTGGCTGACGAACGGATTGCCGTCCCCCGCGCACGCGTCCCAGTCGCCCGGCAGGATCGAGCTGACTCCATCGGCGATGCGGGCGGTCACGGAAGCGGCGGGCACGAGGGACAGATAAGGACGCCACCCCGCCAAGGGCAATGGCCCGCGCTTGCAATGTAGGATTTCGTCTGGTTGGCTCGCTGTCCGGCCGCGTGCGTCCGGACGCTCTTTGACCGGTTGGAAAGATAGGATCGCTCCCGCGCACGGATATTGCGCAAACGAAGGATCGGCGCGTCGCTATGACTGTTGCGACTTTTGTGACTTTCCGCGCTCCGGCGAGCGATTCGCGGACCGAATCTGTTGGAGGCCCGGGCTCAGTCCCGCCTGTCGTGGGTGATCCGCACTTCGCGCTGCGGCAGCGCCAGTGAGATGCCGTGCTCCTTGAACATCGCCCAGAGCCGGTTGAGCACATCGCTCTTCACATTGCCGACGCCGCTCTCGGGGTCGCTGATCCAGGTGAGGATCTCATGCTCCACCCCGCTTTCGCCGAATGCCGAGAGGCGGACATTGGTCGGCGGATCGTTGAGCGCGCGGGGGCTCTCCTTGGCCGCGCGCAGCATCAGCTCCTGGGCAAGCTTGAGGTCGCAGTCATAGGAAACCGTCACCTGGATGCGCACGCGGACGTTGCGGTCGGTATAGGACCAGTTCTCCACTTCCTGCGTCATCAGGATCTCGTTCGGGATCAGATGCTCCTTGCCGTCGCGGGTGACCACGCTGACTGCGCGCACGCCGATCTTGTTCACCCAGCCGAAGCTGTCCCCGACCACGATCACGTCGCCCGGCTTGATCGAACGGTCCATCAACAGGATGATTCCGGCGATCAGATTGCCGATCGTCTTCTGCAGGCCGAAACCGATCGCCAGGCCGAAGGCACCGGAGAACACTGCGAAGGCGGTCAGGTCGATCCCGAGCAGGTCGATCCCGATGAAGAAGGCGATCACCACTGCGGCGATCGCGGCGAGTTTCTGGAACAGCAGCTTCTGGGTGGGATCGAAGCCGCGCGCACCGGCGATCCACTGGGTCAGGATGCGGTTGAACAGCCGCACGCCGGCGAACAGCAGCAGCACGGTCACGCTGATGCTGAGCAGCGAGAGCAGGGTGAGACGGCGCGCGCCGATGTCGATGCCGACCCGTTCCAGCGTCTCGCGGGTCGCGTCGAACCCGCCGATCGCGTGGCTGACGATCGCGGCAAAGGCGATCGCGGCCGCACTCCAGGCGACGGAACGGGGCAGGTTGAGCCCGCGCAGCACCGCCATTGCGAACATCGCAGCCGCCGCACCGGTGGCGAGCCCCAGTCCCAGCGCCGCGAGCGGGTGCCAGTTCCACGCGGCCAGAACGATGCCGAGCAGCAATGTCGCGATGCCGTGGCGCAACACCTCGCAGATCCGGCCGCTGAACAGCGGGCCATGCTCGACGTCGCGCATCCAGATCTCGGCGATACGCGGCCCGATTCTGCGGCCGGCCAGCCAGCCCAGCGCCAGCGCGGCGACGACCATGGTCACGGCGATGCCTGCCTCGGTGAGCTCGGGGGGCGAGGGGAGATTGTGCCCCGCCAGCCAGTCACCGAAGCGCTGCATCATCCGCGTGCCTCCCGGAAGGCGGCGAGCCCGCGTTCGAGATCGGCGATCAGGTCCTCGGGATCCTCGAGCCCGATCTGGAGCCGGACTACCGGGCCTTCGGCCTTCCATTCGGTCGCGGTGCGGAAGCGCTGCGGGTCGACCGGCAGCGCCAGGCTCTCGAAGCCGCCCCAGCTATAGCCGATGCCGAAATGCTCGAGCGTGTCGATCAGCGCCGCGCGCTCCTTCTCGCCGCCGCCGTTCAGCACGAAGGAGAATAGCCCCGACGCGCCCTTGAAGTCGCGCAGGAAGAATTCGTGCCCCGGGCAATCGGGCAGCGCCGGATGGAGCACCCGCGCCACTTCGGGCCGTGTCTTCAGCCACTCGGCGATCTGCAATGCCGCGCGGCCATGCTGTTCCAGCCGGATCGCCATGGTGCGCAAGCCCCGAGCGCCCAGCCAGGCATCGTCGGGGCTCGCGGTCTGGCCGAGCTGGTAGCTGGTGTCGCGCAGCGCCTGGTACTTGCCCGGCGCCGCAGTGACCGAGCCGAGCATTACGTCGGAATGGCCGACGACATATTTGGTCGCGGCGAGGATGGTATAGTCGATGCCGAACTGGATTGCCGGGAACAGCAGCGGCGTCGCCCAGGTGTTGTCGAGCACCGTCGCGATGCCGCGGTCCTTCGCCACCGCAACGATCGCCGGCACGTCCTGCACTTCGAAGGTCAGGCTGCCCGGGCTCTCGAGGAAGATCGCCTTCGTGTTCGGCTGGCAAAGCGCCGCGATGCCTTCGCCGATCAGCGGATCATAATAACGGGTCTCGATTCCCATCCGCCTGAGCAGGCCATTGGCGAAGTTGCGGGTGGGATCATAGGCGCTGTCGGGGATCAGCAGGTGATCGCCCGGCGACAGCAAGGCGAGCAGGGTCGAGACGATCGCCGCGACGCCCGAAGGGTAGAGCAAGGTCGCCTCCGCACCCGGCTCCAGCTCGGTCAGCGCGTCGGCGAGCGACCATTGGGTCGGCGTACCGCGCCGGCCGTAGAACAGCCGGTGATGCGTGTCCTTCGCGCCGCTGGCGCGCAGGTCCGCGACATTGTCGTAGAGGATCGTCGAAGCGCGCCATACCGGCGGGTTGACGATACCCTGCGTCCATTCCCTGCGCCGGCCGGCGGAAACGACCTTGGTCTTGTCGTGCTTTTCGCTGCTCATGCCGGGCCCAATGCCTTGGCGGTCTCCGGACGGCTACCCCATTCGGTCCAGCTGCCGTCATAAAGCGCGGCTTCGTTGTCGAGCAGATGCGCGCCGAACGCGAGGATCGCCGCAGTGATGCCCGATCCGCAGGTGGTCACCAGCGGCCGCCCGAGGTCGATGCCATGCTCCTCGAATACCGCGCGGATGTGCTCAGGCGCCTTCCAGGTGCCGTCAGGATTGAAGAACTTGGGGTAGGGAATGTTGCGCGATCCCGGAATATGTCCCGCCGCCACTTCGGCGCGCGGATCGGCTTCCTCGCCGCTGAAGCGCGCGGCGGAGCGCGCATCGGCGATCTGCCCGGTCTCCGCCTTCATCTCGTCGAGCGTGCGGACACGCGACCTCGGCGCGCGGGGCTCGAAGGTGCCCGGCGCGGCGCGGTGTGCGCCGCCTTCGGTCGGCCGGCCTTCTGCCTTCCACTTGGTCATGCCACCATCGAGCAGGGCTACGTCGACGCCGGCCAGCCGAAGCACCCACCAGGCACGGCACGAAGTGTGATGCGGGCCATTGTCGTAAAGGACAATCTGCGTCTCGGTATCCGCGCCCAGCTCGCGCAGCCGTTCGGCGATCCTCGCCACGGTCGGGACGGTCGAGGGAAGCGGGTTGGTGTCGTCGACTAGCGTGTCGAGATCGAGATAGCGCGCTCCCGCGATATGCTCGCCCTCGAACCCGCCGCGCGGATCGCTCGGCGGCGATCCGGGGATCGTCGAGGTATAGGTCGCGTCCAGCACCAGCACGTCATCGGCCCGGGCCAGCCATTCGGTCGTTACGAGGCTATCCATGATCGGATGTCCTAGAGGATGCAAAGCGCATCGCAAACGCCTACATGGCGCGCATGGACGCCAAGCATCTCGGAAAAACCTCGACCCTTCCTGCCACGCCGGAAGAGGCTGAACTCGATTATGTGCCCAATCCGCGCAAGGGTACGCGCTATCTCATCCGCTTCGCGGCACCCGAGTTCACCTCGCTCTGCCCGATCACCGGCGCGCCGGACTTCGCGCATCTGGTAATCGACTATGTGCCCGGCGACACCATCGTCGAATCCAAGTCGCTCAAGCTGTTCCTCGGCAGCTTCCGCAACCACGGCGCCTTCCACGAGGATTGCACCGTCGGTATCGGCCAGCGCCTGTTCGACGAGATGCAGCCGGAATGGCTCAGGATCGGCGGGTATTGGTATCCGCGCGGTGGTATACCGATCGACGTTTTCTGGCAGTCCGGCACACCGCCGGAAGGTGTCTGGGTGCCCGATCAGGGGGTGCCCGGCTATCGCGGCCGCGGCTGAACGCCGGATTTACAAGCTGCAGCGCGAGTCGTATCATGCCGCGCTGCAGCATAATGAAACCTTATTGAAAACAGTGAGTTTGGAAGGGTGAGCGTGGGGGCAACACGCAATTGAGTTTGCGATAGCGAAAGGAAAGATCGGCGCATGAAAGCCCCGAATATCCAGCACATCGCGCTGATCGGTAACTTCCTGCCGCGCAAATGCGGCCTCGCAACCTATACGACCGATACCTATGCCGCGCTCAAGCAGCGCTTCCCGGATCTCAAGGTCGACGTCTATGCGATGGACGACCATCCGGGACGGTATGATTATCCCGATGCCGTGACCGCGACGATCCCCGAGCGGGATCGCGCCGCCTATCTCGGCGCCGCCCGCGTCATCGAGTCGTCGGGGGCGCAGGCGCTCTGGATCCAGCATGAATATGGCATCTATGGCGGCCCGGCCGGCGACTATCTGATCGCACTGCTCGATCGTCTCTCGATCCCGGTCATCGCGACGCTGCACACGGTGCTGGAGAGCCCAAGTCCCGACGAGCGGCGGGTGATGGACGCGCTGCTGCGCCGTGCCTCGCGCGTGATCGTGATGGCCGAGAAGGGCGTCGAGATACTCAAGCGCGTCCACGGCGTCGACGATCGCAAGGTCGCGATGATCCCGCACGGCGTGCCTGATCGCATGTTCGCCGATCCCGAGGCGTTCAAGCCGCGCTTCGGCTGGCAGGGGCGCGAAGTGATCCTCACCTTCGGCCTGCTCGCACCGAGCAAGGGCATCGAGACGATGATAGAGGCGATGCCCGCGATCGCCGCCGCCCGGCCCGACGCGCTCTATGTGATCCTGGGCGCGACGCATCCCAACATCGTCGCGCATGAAGGCGAGGCCTATCGCGAGCGGCTGAAGGCGCTCGCCGCGAAGCTCGGCGTCGCTCAGCATGTCGCCTTTGTCGACGGGTTCGTCGAGCAGGACGAACTGCTCGACTATCTCCAGGCGGCGGACGTTTACGCCACGCCCTATCCCAACCCTGCACAGATCACGTCGGGCACGCTGTCCTATGCGGTGGCGGTCGGCAAGCCGGTGGTATCCACGCCCTATATCCACGCGACCGAAATCCTGGCCGACGATCACGGCGTGCTCGTCGATTTCGGCGACAGCGCTGCCTTCGCCCGCGAGATCGCCCGCCTGCTCGCCGACAAGCCGGCGCGCATGGCGCTGGCCGGGCGCGCCTATGCCCGTGGCCGCACGATGCTGTGGCCGCGCCTCGCCGAGACCGCGATGGAGGCGTTTGCGCAGGTTGTCGCCGCGCGACCCCGCCGTGTCGGCCGGACCAAGCAGGAACTGACGCCGCTCAAGCCGGATATCGCCGCGGTCGAGCGAATGAGCGACGCCACCGGCATGCTCCAGCATTCGATCTATTCGGTGCCCGATCGCCGCCATGGCTATTGCATCGACGACAATGCCCGCGCGCTGATCCTGATGTCGAAGATCGACGATCTCGACGAGACGATCCGCGACAAATGGACCAGCGTCTATGCCGCCTTCGTCCAGTATGCTTGGAACGAGGAGCTGCAGCGCTTCCGCAACTTCATGAACTTCGATCGCACCTGGTGCGAGGATGTGGGGTCGGAGGACTCGAACGGCCGTGCGCTCTGGTCGCTGGGCGTCACCGCGCGCGACGCCCGGGCGCAGAAGCATCGCGACTGGGCTTCGGCGCTGTTCGATCAGACTGCAGCAATCGCGCTGGACCTGGGCAGTCCGCGCGCCCGTGCCTTTGCGATGCTGGGCGCGGCGGCGATGCTCGATGCCCATCCGGGCCATGCGCGCAGCCGCGAGATCCTCAATCGCTTCGGCACCGAGTTGATCGAGTTGCTCGATGGCAATCGCCGCCCGGAATGGAGCTGGTTCGAGATCGTGCTGGCCTATGACAATGCCCGCTTGCCCGAGGCGCTGCTGCGCGCCGGCGTGGCGCTCGGTCGCAGCGAGTTCACCAGCGTCGGGCTGGAGACGCTCGAGTGGATCGTCGGTCAGCAGACCTCGCCCGAGGGCCGCTTCCGCGCAGTCGGCACTGAAAGCTTCGGCCGCGAATATGCTGCCCCGCTCCAGTTCGACCAGCAGCCGCTGGAGGCGCAGGCGACAGTGGAGGCGTGTGTCGCCGCCTATGAAGCGACCGGCGAACGGCGCTGGGTGGAAGAGGCGGTGCGTGCCTATCGCTGGTACCTCGGCGCCAATGATCTCGACCTGCCGCTGGCGAGTGCGCAGGATGGCGGCTGTTTCGACGGGCTGATGCCGCACGGTTTGAACCGAAATCAGGGCGCCGAGTCGATTCTGGCGCTCCAGTTGGCGAATTGCGCAATTTCGGCTCTTTCAAAAACCACCGGAAACATGGCAACACCGTTGCGAGCCGCCGTCGCGTAACCCTTTTCGCGCCGGTGCGGGGACAATGGCTGGGAGCCGGATGCTCGAGATTTTCAATCATGCGCTGCGCCTGAAGGCGGACCCTTCTCGTGTCGTGGTGCGGCCGTTTCATATCGCCTGGGCCTCTAATGGGTCGGGCCCGAGCCGCAGTGAGCGGCTGGTGAGCGAAGTGCTGGCGATGTCGCCGGGCGAGGCGCGCAGCCAGCTCGAGATCGTGCTCAAGGACTTCGAGGCGCGCCACTGGCAGACGCGCCGCGTGTTCATGACGCGCTATGACGAGATCGAGGGTATGCTCGGGCTCGACGGCAGCCAGATCGGCGACGAGAAGCGCCAGCTGATCGGCGCCTATTTCTGCCACGAATACAGCTATGCCGCAGCGGCGCTGATGAACCCCAGCGCGGTGCCGCATTACGACCAGACCGGCATGCCGTCGGGATCGCTGCGCATCCTGATGAGCCTGCGCGCGGTGGGCGAAGGCCACATCTCTTCGGTCGCCTTCCGTGAAGGCATCATCACCGACCGCAACGACCTGGTGCTGGCGCCCGAACCGCCCTTCGCCACGTCGGCGGATGCACGCGAAGAAGACGAGGCACATGTGCCCGAGGGCCCGGTGACCGTCTATCGCCACCGCGATTCGACCCTGTCGGGCACGGTGATCTTCCCGATCACCCGCGCCCAGTCCAACGGTCTGGAAGACCTGCGCATAACCCATTTCCGCCACGACGACGGCGAAGAGGAATGGATCGGCACCTACACTGCCTATAACGGCTCGGTGATCCAGTCCGAGCTGCTGCGCACGCGCGACTGGCGGACCTTCGATCTGGTGCCGATGTCGGGCAGCGCGAGCCGCAACAAGGGCATGGCGCTGTTCCCGCGGACGGTGAACGGCCGCTACATGATGCTCGGTCGCCAGGACGGCGAGAACATCTTCCTCCATGCTTCGGACGACATCACCAGCTGGGAAGGCGGCGAGCTGCTGATCAAGCCGAAATTCCCCTGGGAGCTGGTCCAGATGGGCAATTGCGGTCCGCCGATCGAGCTCGACGAAGGCTGGCTGATCCTCACCCACGGCGTCGGCGCGATGCGCAAATATTCGATCGGCGCGGCGCTGCTCGACAAGAACGACCCGTCGAAGGTGCTGGCGCGCTCGGCCGAGCCGCTGCTCGCCGCGGCCGACCAGGACCGAGAGGGCTATGTGCCCAACGTTGTCTACACCTGCGGCGCCATCAAGCATGGCGACAAGCTGTTCATCCCTTACGGCGTGGCGGACAGCTCGGTCGCCTTTGCCTTTGTGCCGATCAGCTCGATGCTCGCCCAGATGGCCTGAACGAATTCCCCTCCCGCAAGCGGGAGGGGAGATGTTTCAGCGATACGTCGCCACGTCGTCCGCCGGCGTTTCCGGACCCGCCCCCGTAGGCGTCGTGCTGACGAGCTTGCGCGTCATCGCATAGGACACCGCGATCAGCCCGAAGAACAGCAGCGGCGCGATCCACATCGCGACGCTCTCGAAGCTTTCGCCCATCACTGCCAGCGGCGCGTCGTTGGGCGGAATCGGCGAATTGCGGTTGGCCCAGGCGAGGATGCCGGCAAAGGCGACGCCGAACAGCGATTCGCCCACGATCAGGCCGGTGGCCGCCAGCACGCCCATCCGCTCGGCGAATTCCGGATTGGCCTGGCGCTTGGCCCAACGGTCATAGCCATGGCCGATCAGCGCGCCGACCGGGATCAGCAGGGTAAGGCCCATCGGCAGATAGATACCCATGCCGACGGCGAGCGGCGGCAGGCGCATCTTGCCGGACTTGCCCAGCACTTCGTCAACGATGATCACGCCGACGCCGATCAGGGCGCCGAGCCCGATCAGGTTCCAGTCGATATCGCCGCCGAGCACGCCCTTGGCGATCGACGAGATCAGCGCGGCCTGCGGTGCCGAAAGCGCATTGGGGCCGGCGCCGGGCATGCCGACGAAGCCGAGCGTGTTCTTGAGCAGGTCGAGCACCAGCGGGATGGCGAGCGAGCCGAACACCACGCCCAGGATCAGCGCGAGCTGCTGCTTCCACGGCGTTGCGCCGACCAGCTGGCCGGTCTTGAGGTCCTGGAGATTGTCGTTCGAAATGGTCGCGATCGAGAAGATGATCGCGGTGGTGAACAGCGCATAGGCGATCAGCGCGTTGGTGCGCGCCGGATCGGCCTCGTGCCCGAACACCGCCACCAGCAGCAGCGAGGCGCCGAGCACGGCGAGGATGCCGACACCCGAAACCGGCGAGTTGGACGCACCGATCAGGCCGGCCATATAGCCGCAGATCGCGGCGATCATCACGCCGACGATCAGCAGATAGGCGAGCGAGCCGCCGATCACTGCGATCGGGTGGTCATGGACGGGGCCGCCTGCGGAGAAGTTCCACAGCAGCCAGGCGATCGGGATGAGCGTGGCAACGGTGATCAGCCCGACCAGACCGATCGGCATGTCGCGTTCGGTGATGTCGAGCGCCTGGCCACCCTGACGGGCACGCGAGGCAGCGAGCGCCGAGCGCAGGCCGGCGATGATCGGGCCGATGATCTTGAGCAGCGACCAGATCGCCGCGACGCCGATGGTGCCCGCGCCGATGAAGCGCACCTGGCCGCGGAAGGTGCCGCCGACCAGCGCGTCGACGCCGGCCGAGATGTCCCCGCCCGAGGCGAAATACGGCACCAGCACCGTCCAGGAGATCAGCATGCCGAAGAACATCGCGGCGCCGACCGAGATGCCGACGAGATGGCCGACGCCGATCAGCAGCATCGACCAGCTGGTCGACCAGCCGGTGGCGGTGCCGCCGACCGCGAAATTCTTGCCCGCCTCTTCCGCGACGAACTTCATCTTGGCGAGC
>PJUL01001209.1_pt1 | contig 11838 bp, 12 predicted proteins | sample 1512221 | NCBI WGS metagenome assembly PJUL01 (sample SAMN08177667, study PRJNA422409) | Feces metagenome, whole genome shotgun sequencing project.
AGAGTTCATGGTGCGGAACACCTACATCTATCCGCCCGCGCCCTCGATGCGGATCATCTCGGACATCTTCGCCTTCACCTCGGCGAACATGCCCAAGTTCAACTCGATCTCGATCAGCGGCTACCACATGCAGGAGGCCGGGGCCTCGGCCGACCTGGAGCTGGCCTACACCCTGGCCGACGGCATCGAGTACGCCCGCGCCGGCGTCGCGGCCGGCATGAGCATCGACGCCTTCGCCCCGCGCCTCTCCTTCTTCTGGGCCATCGGCATGAACTACTTCATGGAGGTCGCCAAAATGCGCGCGGCCCGCCTGCTGTGGGCCCGCCTGATGAAGCGCGAGTTCGAGCCCAAGGACGACCGCTCGCTCAGCCTTCGCACCCACAGCCAGACCTCGGGCTGGTCGCTGGCCGCGCAGGACGTGTTCAACAACGTCTCGCGCACCTGCGTCGAGGCCATGGCCGCCGTGAACGGCCAGACCCAGAGCCTGCACACCAACGCTCTCGATGAGGCGCTCGCGCTGCCGACCGACTTCTCGGCCCGCATCGCCCGCAACACACAGCTGTTCCTGCAGATGGAAAGCGGCACGACCCGCGTCGCCGACCCCTGGGGCGGCAGCTTCTATGTCGAGCGCCTGACCCACGACCTGGCGGTGAAAGCCCTGGCCCACATCGAGGAAGTCGAGGCCGCCGGCGGCATGGCCAAGGCCATCGAGCAGGGCATCCCCAAGCTGCGGATCGAGGAAGCCGCGGCCAAGACCCAGGCCCGCATCGACTCCAATCGCCAGAGCGTGGTCGGCGTCAATCGCTACAAGCCCGAGGTGGCCGACGTCATCCCGATGCTGAAGGTCGACAACAGCTCGGTTCGCAACCAGCAGCTCGAAAAGCTGGCCCGGCTGAAAGCCGAGCGCGATCCGGCGGCCACGGAAGCGGCGCTGCAGGCGCTGGAGGACGGCGCGCGCGGCGACGGCAACCTGTTGGCGCTGGCCGTCGACGCGGCCCGCGCCAAGGCCACGGTGGGCGAGATCAGCGATGCGCTCGAGCGCGTGTTCGGCCGCCACCGGGCCGAGATCAAGTCGATCCAGGGCGTCTACATGAAGGAAGCCGGCTCAGACCCCACCACCGCCCGCGCCAAGGCCATGGTCGAGGCCTTCGCCCAGGCCGATGGCCGCCGCCCCCGCATCCTGGTCGCCAAGATGGGCCAGGACGGCCACGACCGCGGCCAGAAGGTGATCGCCACGGCCTTCGCCGACCTCGGCTTCGACGTCGACATCGGCCCGCTGTTCCAGACACCGGCCGAGGCCGCCCGCCAGGCCGTGGAAAACGACGTCCACATCGTCGGCGCCAGCTCGCTGGCGGCCGGCCACCTGACGCTGGCCCCGGAACTGAAGGCGGAGTTGGGCAAGCAGGGCCGCGCCGACATCATGATGGTGGTCGGCGGGGTGATCCCGCCTCAGGACTTCCAGGCCCTGCGCGACGCCGGCGCCGCAGCGATCTTCCCGCCCGGCACGGTGATCGCCGAGGCGGTGATCGAGCTGCTCGACAAGCTGAACAAGCAGCTCGGCTACACCCAGGGCGAGGCGGCGTAGCGGCCGCCTGCACCGTTTCTCCACCGCGAGCGCCAAGCCGGCTGCATCCGCGCGCCCTCTCATCGCCCGATCGCGATAGGCGGGAGATGCGGATGCACAGGGCGAGCGAGCGGACGACCATGCCGAGGGTGATCGCGGGGGCTCTGTTCAGCCACCTCGCGCCGTCGCTGATCCTGGGAACGGTGTACGACCTGTTCGTTCCACGCCTTCCGCACAGCGGCGCCGAAGCGGAATCCTACGTTCTTGCCGCGCCGATGATGGGCCTGCTGCTCGGTTGGCCTTACCTGGCCGCCGGTCTCGCGGCCTGGGCCCTGCTCGCCCAGATCGAGCGTCACTATCCGTGGGCTGCGGCCCTGGTCGGGACCGCCGTCGGCGCGAGCGTGGCCTGGTTCTCGTTCCGCGACGGCCTCTTCTTTGAGATCCAAGGCGCCTGGCCGCTCTGCACCGGCGTCGGCCTGCTGACCGGCCTCGGCGTCTGGTGGATCGCCTACGGCCGGCAATGGATGCTGAAACCCGTCGCCGAGCCGCCCCGCAGCCGGCTGGTGCTCTGAGCGCACGGCGTTACTCGCAGTAACGCCCGTGCTATCGTCGCGCCCATGAACGCCCTGGCCCGCGCGCTCGAAACCTCAGAACCGCACCGGTTCACGCTGGAAGACGTCCTGCGCATGCAGGACGCCGGCATTCTCGACGCCGACGCCAGGGTGGAGCTGATCGACGGGGGGCTGGTCGAGATGGCTTCGGAAGGCGCCGAGCACACGCGCGTCAAGATGCAGATCGCCAAGGTGCTCCTCGCCCAGGCAGGACAGGCGATCGAAGTGATCGTGGACTCGACGCTGCGGCTTGCGGCCACCTATGCGCCGGATCCCGACCTCTACGCCTATGACGCCCTACTGCCGCTGAACACGATCGACGGGCGCAATGTCGGCCTCGTGATCGAAGTCGCCCAAAGCACTGTCGCCAAGGACCTTTCGGTGAAAGCCGATCTCTACGCCGACCATGGCGTGCGCGACTATTGGATGGTGGACGTCAACAGCGCCGAGATCGTCGTGCACCGCAGCCTTAGCGGCGGCGTCTATCGCGACGTGGTGCGCTATTCGGCGCGGGATACGGTGACGTCGCTGGTCCTGCCCCAGCTCAGCCTGTGCCTGGCCGACCTGAAGCCCATCCGCTGACCTACTAGGGCGGATCGACATTCAATCGCTTGCCCCGATTTTCACCGAGCATCCCCGCGAAGGCGGGGACCCAAGCCGAGGTCGCCGATAGTCCACGGCCGCGCCCAAGCCTGAACCTCAGCTTGGATCCCCGCCTTCGCGGGGAAAATCGGCCTATTGGGCGTCGCGGTTGGATGAATGTCGATCCGCCTCAGCGCTTCCCCGCCTTGGCCTTCTTCCTGCGGCGCTTGAGGTCGACCTCCTCGGGCGCGCCGTGGCGGGCCTCGATGTCTTTCTGCAGCGCCTTGGCCGCCATCAGGTGGCCGGGGAACAGGGTGTCGATCGCCCAGCCGACGACGGGCACGGCGCTGGTCGAGCTGTCGAACAGCATGTAGCCGGCCATACGCGCCACGGTCGGCAACGAAGCCTTGGCCTGCCAGGCGTGATAGGCCAGCACGGCGGCCGCGCCGAGGCTGTAGGCGGTGTTGGCGCCCGGCACCCAGGCCAGCACGCCGTCAAGGCCGATGCCGAAGGGACCAACGCCGATCAGCCGGTCGGACAGCCGCTTGATGGTCTCGGCGTTGCGCCAGGCCTTGTGCGCCCGCCGCCGATGGTCGGCGGGGCCCCCATCAAGGATTTTGGCATCGATCACTTCGCCATGCAGGGCGGCTTCGTCGGTCATGTCGTCTCAACGCTCCGCCGCAAGCTTGGTTGTCAGCCCAGGAACACCACCCGGCGCTTTTCCTTGCCCGAGCGGATCCGCTCCAGCAGGTCGCGATACTCGGCCGTACCTTGGGCGTCCTTGCGCGAGCCCTCGAAATAGATCGTGTCGTCCATGTGCTTGATCAACATCCCGCCGGCCCACTTCTGGCCGGTGAACAGGGTGTCGGCCACCGCGCCCAGGCCGGGCGGGCCCAGCGGCAGCAGGGCGTCGATCAGCAGTACGGCGGCCATCTGGATCAGCACCATCGGCGCGGCCCTGGCCCGCACGCCGTCGAACAACAGCACCCCGCCCGCGCCCAGCGAGTAGAGCGAACCCGCCCCACCGAACCAGGCCAGGATGCCGTCCAGGCCGATGCCCACCGGCCCCACGCCGACGATGTTGTCGGACAGCTTGACCGTGCGCTCGACGCTGCCCCGGATGTTGTGCAGGTCGAGATGCGATTTGGCGAAGAACAACGGCCAGCCCCCCAGCTTCAGCGCGGGCAATCTGCCTCAAGGCCAGGCTTGCCGAAAGCCGGTTTCCCGCCACAGGCGAAACTTCGCCGTATCGCCGTGCGTGCAGCGCCGGAGCCCCTCGCGGCCCGCGCCGTTTATGCTTAACTATGCGCCATCGATCGAAGGACCCGCAGGCATGCTGATCTCGACCACCCCGTTCATCGAGGGCCGTCCGGTCCAGGAGTACAAGGGCGCGGTCTATTCCCAGGCGATCCTCGGCGCCAACGTCGTGCTCGACCTGCTGGCCTCGATCCGCGACTTCATCGGCGGCCGCTCCAGCTCCTATGAACGCGTGCTGGAACGCGCGCGCGAGGACGCCCTGAAGGGCCTGATGAAGGAAGCCCAGAAGGTCGGCGCCAACGCCATCCTGGCGGTCGACCTCGACTACAACACCGTCGGCCCCAACGGGCAGATGATGATGGTTTCGGTTTCCGGCACGGCGGTCGTCCTCTAAGTCGGGGGCGTGTCTCCGCCCGCCCTCGACATCGCCGATCTCGAACGCCGCCTGCTGGCCGGCGAGCGCGCCGCCCTGGCCCGCGCCATCACCCTGGTCGAGAGCCGCCGGATCGACCACCAAGCCGCCGCCCGCGAGCTTCTCCAACGCCTGATGCCGCATACCGGCCGCGCCCAGCGCGTGGGGATCACCGGCGTGCCCGGGGCGGGCAAGTCGACCACCATCGAAAGCCTGGGCTGCGCCCTGACCGCCGACGGCTGCAAGGTGGCGGTGCTGGCCGTGGACCCGTCGTCGGGCCGGCACGGCGGCTCGATCCTGGGCGACAAGACGCGCATGGAGCGGCTCAGCGTCGATCCGAACGCCTTCATCCGCCCCTCCCCGTCCGGCGGCGCGCTGGGCGGCGTGGCCCGTAAGACCCGCGAGGCGATGCTGCTGTGCGAGGCGGCCGGCTTCGACGTGGTGATCGTCGAGACCGTGGGCGTGGGTCAGTCCGAGACCGTCGTCGCCGACATGGTCGACATCTTCGTGGCCCTGCTGATCCCCGGCGGCGGCGACGAACTGCAGGGCATCAAGAAGGGCCTGATCGAACTGGCCGACCTCCTGGTGATCAACAAGGCCGACGCCGATCCGACCAAGGCCGAGCGTTCGGCCCGCGACTATCGCAACGCCCTGCACATCCTCACCCCCGCCCACCGCGACTGGACGCCGCCGGTGCTGACCGCGTCGGGCCTGACCGGCGCGGGGCTCGATGTGCTGTGGAGCCAGGTCCAGCGCCACCGCGAGGTGATGAGCGCCAATGGCGCGCGCGCCGTTCGCCGCGCCGACCAGGACGCCCGCTGGATGTGGGCCATGGTCAACGACCGCCTGGTCGAGGCCTTTCGCGCCGCGCCGGCCGTGGCCGCGCTGGTCGACGAGACCGAAGGCGCGGTGCGGGCCGGCGGCCTGCCGGCTTCCGCCGCCGCCGACCGGCTGCTGAAGGCGTTCGGGCTGTAAGCCCCCTCAGTCACCTTCGGTGACAGCTCCCCCAGAGGGGGAGCATCTGCTTAACTCGCCAGATCCTCCCCCTCTGGGGGAGGTGGCCCGAAGGGCCGGAGGGGGTCTTCCCCGCCGCTGGGAGGAAACCGATGGCGCTGATCCTGCACGCCCACCCGCTCTCGTCGTTCTGCCACAAGGCGCTGACGGCCCTGTACGAACTCGACCTGCCGTTCGAGCAGCGGATGGTCGACTTCGGTGATCCGGCCTCGGCGGAAGCGTTCCGGGCGCTATGGCCAATGGCGCGGATGCCGGTGCTGGAGGATACCGGCCGCGGCGCGATCGTGCCGGAAAGCTCGATCCTGATCGAATACCTTCAGATCCATCACCCGGGCGCCGCCTCCCTGATCCCGCGGGATCCCGACCTGGCGCTGGAGGTGCGGGCCAGGGACCGGTTCTTCGACCTGTCGGTGCAGGTCCCGATGCAGAAGATCGTCAACGACCGTATCCGGCCGGCCAACGCCAAGGACCCGCACGGTCTGGCCGAGGCGCGCGCCCACCTGGCGACCGCGCTCGACATCGTCGAACGCGACATGGACGGCCGCACCTGGGCTGCCGGCGAGACGTTCTCGATGGCCGACTGCGCCGCGGCTCCGGCGATGTTCTATGCCGACAAGGTCATGCCGCTGGCGCCGCAGCGCCCCAACGCGGCGGCCTATCTCGAACGGTTGAAGGCCAGGCCCTCCTATGCGCGCACGCTGAAGGAGGCCGAGCCCTACATGCGCTTCTTCCCGACGGCCTAGGCTTCGGCTTCAACCGGTCCGCCCCACGACCCAGCATTTTCAACCATCTATGAGCTTGTCATCCCGGCCGTAGCGCAGCGAAGCGCCGGGATCTCCCACCGTTTTCGAATCTGCAGACGTGGGAGATCCCGGCTCTACGGATCGCTGACGCGCTCCTTCGGCCGGGATGACAAGTCTCTTGGAGCTTTCATCAGTACGGGCCCTAGGCTGCGGCTTCCCAGGCCAGGAACTCCGGCGTCTCCAGCAGGCGCTCGCAATAGGCGCCGGCCGCGCCGGTGTCGCCATAGTCCGACAGGTGCACGCCGTAGGTGCGGAAGCGGGTGGCGACCGGGGTGTAGAAGGCGTCGGCGATCGACCACTCGCCCAGCAGGAACGGACCGCCCGAACGCTTCAGCAGCTGGTTCCAGCGCTCGGTGATCTTGCGCACGTCCTTCTGGGTGGCTTCCGACAGGTCGGCCTTCTTGATCAGGCCAAGATCCATCGGGCACTCGCCGCGCAGCGACGAGAAGCCCGAATGCATCTCGGCCGCGGCCGAGCGGGCCAGGGCGCGCAGCTCCGGATCCTCCGGCCACAGCTTGGCCTCCGGGAACTTCTCGGCCAGGTATTCGCAGATCGCCAGCGAGTCCCAGACCACCAGGTCGCCGTCCTTGAGGGCGGGCGCCAGCTTGCTGGGCGAGTGCTTGGCGATGTCGGCCTCGGTGGCGTCGCCGCGCCGCAGCTCGATCTCGATCTCCTTGAAGGGCGCGCCGACGCGCTTGAGCACGAGCCAGGGCCGCAGCGACCAGGTCGACCACTTCTTGGTGCCGATGACGAGTTCCATGACGGTCTCCTGTTCGATGCAGACTGGCCTTCCGGCTTAACGCGCGTCTACAGTCGCCTCAACGATTAGAACAACTGTTCGAGGAGGAACGCCCATGGCGGAGACGGCAACCCCGTCGCCGGTGATCGCCCCCGTGTCGAGCGGCTATCGCCGCTACGCCCTCTGGGTGCTGCTGATCATCTACACGCTGAACTTTCTCGACCGGCAGGTGGTCAACATCCTGGCCGAGCCGATCAAGCGCGACCTGGGGCTGGCCGACTGGCAGCTGGGCATGATGACGGGCCTGGCGTTTGCGATCTTCTACACGGTGCTGGGCATCCCGATCGCGCGGCTGGCCGAGCGCAAGAACCGGCCGCGGATCATCGCCGCCTCGATCCTGGCCTGGAGCGCCTTCACCGTGCTGTGCGGCTTCGCCCAGAACGTCTGGCAGCTGATCGCCGCCCGCATCGGCGTGGGCGTCGGCGAGGCCGGCTGCACGCCGCCGGCCCACTCGCTGATCACCGACTACGTGCCCAAGGAAAAGCGGGCCAGCGCCATCGCCTTCTATTCGATCGGCACGCCGCTGGGCACGCTGGCGGGCATGGCCATGGGCGGGCTGATCGCCGACGCCTACGGCTGGCGGGCGGCCTTCATGGTCGCCGGCGCGCCGGGCGTGCTGTTCGCCATCATCGCCGCCTTCACCCTGGTCGAGCCCCGCAAGCAGCTGGCGGCGGATCTGGCCGGCCGCGCCGCCCATCAGGTCAGCTTCGGCGCGGCCCTGGCGGTGCTGATGACCAAGAAGACCTTCTGGCTGGTGGCCTTCGCCGCCTCGATCAAGGCCTTCGTCGGCTATGGGCAGGCGCCGTTCATCGCCTCGTACTTCTTCCGCAACCACGGCGCGGACGTCGCCGCCCTGGCCGCGCAGTTCGGGCTGAAGTCGGCCGGCTTCCTGGGCCTGGCGCTAGGCCTGATCGGCGGCACGGCCGGCGTCATCGGCGCCTGGCTGGGCGGGCAGCTGGCCGACAAGCTGGGGGCCAAGGACCTGCGGGCCTACGTCACCGTGCCGGCGATCGCCTCGCTGGTCACCCTGCCGTTCTATATCGCCGCCGTCAGCCTCGACTCGGTGACCGCCGCCATCGGCATCCTGACCATCCCGATCCTCTTGGGCACGCTGTGGTACGGACCCGTCTACGCCACGGCCCAGAGCATCGTCGACCCGTCGATGCGGGCCACCGCCTCGGCCGTTCTGCTGTTCGTGATCAACCTGATCGGCCTGGGCCTTGGCCCCGTGGCCGTCGGCGCGCTGAGCGACATGTTCGCCGGGCCGATGGGGCTGGGCGAGGCGCAGGGGGTGCGCTGGGCGCTGATCGTCTCGACCATGTTCGGCCTGGTGGCGTTCGCGCTGTTCTGGGCGGCGCGCAAGACGATCCGCGAGGACATGGTGGGTTAGTCAGAGAACCTCCCCCTCTGGGGGAGGCGATCGCGCCAGCGATCGGTGGGGGGAGTCGATGCCGAACGTCCAAGCTCGGCGGAAGCTGAAAACGTCCCCCCTCCGGCCCTTTGGGCCACCTCCCCCAGAGGGGGAGGATCTCTTCAGCGGCCTTCGCGCGGAAAACAGTAGGCGAAGGGATACGGGTCGGCGGGAACGCCGATGTCCCAGCGCTCCAGCGCCTTCATCGAGCGGGCGTGGTTGAACTGGGCCAGCGAGACGATCTCGGCGTCCCGGGCGGGCGTTTCCTGACGGATCTTGCGGGGGGCGGCTTGCATGAGAGACCTCCGACGCGACGGCCGTTCGAGCGACCTTGTATGACGCCACTAGGCGCTCTCTTTCCTGAACCTTCCCGCCCTCGTCCGTTATCTGCGGTTCATCCCCGCGCCGCAAAGCCGCCACCATTCCGAAGCTTCGAAAAGGGGGTGGCGCTCTGCCTGACCTTGGGTCACAGTCGGTGCAAATAGAACAAACGTTTGAAGGGAGAGAGTCAGGATGGGCCAGGCGCGTGCGCCGGGCGGCGAGCCGCCGCTCTATTCGAAGGGCTACAAGGCCTCGGTGCTGGCGCTGCTGCTGGCGACCTACACCTTCAACTTCATCGACCGCACGATCATCGCCACCATCGGCCAGGCCATCAAGGTCGACCTGCACCTGACCGACACCCAGCTGGGCCTGCTGGGCGGCCTCTACTTCGCCCTGCTCTACACCATCCTCGGCATTCCGATCGCCCGCCTGGCCGAGCGCTGGAACCGGGTCAGCATCATCTCGATCTCGCTGGTCATCTGGTCGGGCTTCACCGCCCTGTGCGGCACCGCGGCCAGCTTCGCGCAACTGGCGCTCTACCGCTTCGGGGTCGGGGTCGGCGAGGCCGGCTGCTCGCCGCCCAGCCACTCGCTGATCAGCGACTACTACGCGCCCAAGCAGCGGGCCTCGGCTCTGTCGATCTACAGCTTCGGCATTCCCCTGGGCACGATGTTCGGCGCCGTCGCGGGCGGGTGGCTGGCCCAGGAACTGTCCTGGCGGGCGGCCTTCGTCATCGTCGGCCTGCCCGGCATCCTCCTGGCCCTGCTGGTCAAGCTGGTGGTCAAGGAGCCGCCCCGCGGCCATTCCGACGTCGTCGAGACGCCGCTGGAGCCGGAGGCCGTCACCCCCGCCGAACCGGCCAAGCCGGCCTTCTCGCTGAAGAAGGAGTTCTCCGAACTCTGGGCCGTGACCAAGATCCTGTTCGGCAAGTGGCCGGTGCTGCACATGGTGCTGGGCGTGACCATCGCCTCGTTCGGCTCGTACGGCTCGGGCGCGTTCGTGCCGCCCTACTTCGTGCGCGCCTTCGGCCTGGGCCTGGCGCAGGTCGGCCTGATCGTGGGCCTGATCGGCGGCTTCTCGGCGGGCCTGGGCACACTGGTCGGCGGCTTCCTCAGCGACTGGGCCGGCAAGCGCAGCGCCAAGTGGTACGCCCTGACCCCGGCCATCGGCCTCATTCTCTGCACGCCGATCTACATCATCGCCTACCTGCAGACCGAGTGGCAGATGACCGCCCTGATCCTGCTGATCCCGGGCGTCTTCCACTACGTCTACCTCGCCCCGACCTTCGGCGTGGTGCAGAACTCGGTCGAGCCGCGCCGCCGCGCCACCGCCACGGCCCTGCTGTTCTTCTTCCTCAACCTGATCGCCCTGGGCGGCGGGCCGGTGTTCACCGGCTGGCTGATCGACCACCTGGCCGGCTTCCATTTCAACCATCCGGACGCGAGCGGCATCTTCGGGGCCCTCGGCGGCATGTTCTCGCCCGGCCCGATCGACTTCGCGAGCGCCTGCCCCGGCGGGATCGCCCCCAAAGGCGCGCCGATCGAGGCGGCCAAGGCCTGCGGCGGCGCCATGGCCCGCGCCACTCAGCAGGGCATCATCGTCTCGCTGTGCTTCTACGCCTGGGCGGGGGTGCACTACGCCCTGGCGGCCATCGGCATGGTCAAGCACATGAAGGCGCGGGGATGAGGTTCGAGATCCTCCCCCTGAAGGGGGAGGTGTCGGCGAAGCCGACGGAGGGGGGAGTGACCGCATCCATCAACGACGTCATCAAACGCGTCAGAACCTTCCCCCTCCGCCCCTTCGGGCCACCTCCCCCTTCGGGGGGAGGATCCGGCGAAGCTAAGTAATAACCCGCTTCCCTTGACTCCGCGGCCCCGCGCGACGAAACCCCCGGCCCATGATCAGCCGCTACGCCCGCCCCGAAGCCGCCGCCATCTGGTCCAGCCAGACCAAGTACAAGATCTGGTTCGAGATCGAGGCCCATGCCGCAGACGCCATGGCCGAACTGGGGGTCATCCCCAAGCTCGCCGCGGAGACCATCTGGGAGAAGGGCCGCGACGCGGTCTGGGACAGCGACCGCATCGACGAGATCGAGCGCGTCACCAAGCACGACGTCATCGCCTTCCTGACCCACGTGTCGGAAATCGTCGGCCCCGAGGCCCGCTTCCTGCACCAGGGCATGACCTCGTCCGACGTGCTGGACACCTGCTTCGCCGTGCAGCTGTCGCGCGCCACCGACCTGCTGCTCGACGGCGTCGACCTGGTGCTGGCCGCCCTCAAGCGCCGCGCGCTGGAACACAAGTTCACCGTCTGCGTCGGCCGCAGCCACGGCATCCACGCCGAGCCGATCACCTTCGGCCTGAAGCTGGCCGGCTACTACGCCGAGTTCCAGCGCGCCAAGGAGCGCCTGGCGATGGCCAAGTTCGAGATCGCCACCTGCGCGATCTCGGGCGCCGTCGGCACCTTCGCCAATGTCGACCCGCGCGTCGAACAGCACGTGGCCGACAAGATGGGCCTGGCCGTCGAGCCGGTCTCGACCCAGGTGATCCCGCGCGACCGTCACGCCGCCTACTTCGCCGCCCTCGGCGTCGTGGCCTCGTCGATCGAGCGCCTGGCCACCGAGATCCGCCACCTGCAGCGCACCGAAGTGCTGGAGGCCGAAGAGCCGTTCGATCCGGGCCAGAAGGGCTCGTCGGCCATGCCGCACAAGCGCAACCCGATCCTGACCGAGAACCTGACGGGCCTGGCCCGCCTGGTCCGCTCGGCCGTGGTGCCGGCCATGGAGAACGTCGCCCTCTGGCACGAGCGCGACATCAGCCACTCGTCGGTCGAGCGCGGCATCGGCCCGGACGCCACCATCCACCTCGACTTCGCCCTGCGCCGCCTGGCGGGCGTCATCGAGCGCTTCAACATCTATCCCGACAACATGGCCAAGAACCTTGACAAGCTCGGGGGCCTGGTGTTCTCGCAGCGGGTCATGCTGGCCCTGACGCACAAGGACGTGTCGCGCGAAGACGCCTACGCCGCCGTGCAGGGCAACGCCATGAAGGTGTGGCGCGGCGAA
>PJUL01001210.1_pt1 | contig 11836 bp, 8 predicted proteins | sample 1512221 | NCBI WGS metagenome assembly PJUL01 (sample SAMN08177667, study PRJNA422409) | Feces metagenome, whole genome shotgun sequencing project.
CGGCGAGGTGATGGGTAACTTCCACCCGCACGGCGACCAGTCGATCTACGACGCCCTGGTGCGCCTGGCCCAGGACTTCTCCCAGCGCATCCCGCTGGTCGAGGGGCAGGGCAACTTCGGCAACATCGACGGCGATAACGCCGCGGCCATGCGTTACACCGAATGCAAGATGACGGAGGCGGCGACGCTTCTGCTCGACGGCATCGACGAGGACGCGGTCGACTTCCGGCCCACCTATGACGGCCAGGACGAGGAGCCGGTGGTCCTGCCGTCGGGCTTCCCGAACCTGCTGGCCAACGGTTCGGCCGGCATCGCCGTGGGCATGGCCACCTCGATCCCGCCGCACAACCCGGCCGAACTGATCGACGCCTGCCTGCTGCTGCTGTCCAACCCCGAGGCGACGACCGCCGACATCCTCGAACGCGTGCCGGGCCCGGACTTCCCGACCGGCGGCGTCATCGTCGAGCCGGCCGCGTCCCTGCTGGAAACCTACGAGACCGGCCGTGGCGGCATCCGCACCCGCGCCAAGTGGGAGCGCGAAGAGACCGGCCGCGGCACCTATCAGATCGTCGTCACCGAGATCCCGTATCAGGTGAAGAAGTCTGATCTGGTCGAGCAGTTGGCCGACCTGATCGAGAGCAAGAAGGCCGCCCTCCTGGGCGACGTCCGCGACGAGAGCGCCGAGGACATCCGCCTGGTGCTCGAGCCGAAGTCGAAGAACGTCGAGCCCGAAGTGCTGATGGAGAGCCTGTTCAAGCTCTCGGCGCTGGAGAGCCGCTTCTCGGTCAACATCAACGTGCTGGACGCGCGCGGCACCCCCGGGGTGATGGGCATCAAGTCGGCGCTGATGGCGTTCCTGGCCCACCGCCGCGAGGTGCTGACCCGCCGGGCCCGCCACCGCCTGGCCAAGATCGAAGCCCGCCTGCACATCTTGGACGGCCTGCTGATCGCCTACCTCAATCTAGACGAGGTGATCCGCATCGTCCGCTATGAGGACAAGCCGAAGGAAAAGCTGATGGCGGCCTTCGCCCTCAGCGACATCCAGGCCGACGCCATCCTCAACACCCGCCTGCGCCAACTGGCCAAGCTGGAGGAGATGGAGATCCGCCGCGAGCACGCCGAACTGGTGGAAGAGCGCGACGGCATCCTGGCCATGCTGGCCAGCGACAAGAAGCAGTGGGACCTGGTGGGCACGGGCCTGCGCCAGGTTCGCGCCTCCCTGATCAAGATCAAGCACCCGCTGGACAAGCCGCGCCCGACGGGCGTGACCGGCCGCTCGGTCTTCGACGTGGCTCCGGTGGTCGACGCCGACGCCGCCATCGAGGCGATGATCGTGCGCGAGCCGATCACCATCATCCTGTCCGAGCGCGGCTGGATCCGCGCGGCCAAGGGCAAGATCGACGATCCGTCCGAACTGAAGTTCAAGGAAGGCGACAAGCTGGGCTTCCTGGTCCCGGCCGAGACCACCGACAAGCTCCTGCTGTTCACCTCGGACGGCCGGTTCTTCACACTGGGCTGCGCCAACCTGCCGTCGGCGCGCGGTCACGGCGAGCCGGTGCGGATGATGATCGAGCTCGACGACAAGGTGAAGATCATCGACGTCTTCCCGTTCAAGGCGGGCCGCAAGCGGATCCTGGCCTCCAAGCAGGGCTACGGCTTCCTGCTGCCGGAGGAGGAGGCCCTGGCCAACCGCAAGGCGGGCAAGCAGGTGCTGACCGTCGACGCCGCCGGCGCGGCCTTCTGCCTGGAAGCCGTCGGCGACCAGCTGGCCGTGGTGGGCGACAACGGCAAGATCCTGATCTTCCCTCTGGAAGAGCTGCCGGAAATGCCGCGCGGCAAGGGCGTGAAACTGCAGGCCTACCGCGAGGGCGGCCTGCGCGACGGCCTGTCGTTCAACGCCGAGACCGGCGCCTACTGGATCGATACGGCGCTGCGTCGCCGCGAGTGGACCGACTGGCAGACCTTCGTCGGCCGCCGGGCCGGCGCGGGCAAGCTGGCGCCCAAGGGCTTCCCGACCCAGAAGCGCTTCCGTCCCAAGTGATGTGATATGGCGAGAGCCGGCGTCTTCGGCGCCATGCTCTCGCCAACCCTCTGAGAGATAAGTCGACTTATGAGCTTGTGGCGCAAGTCCGTCGGGGCCCTGGCCGGGTTCCTGGGCCTGACCGCCGCCCATCCGGGCGTGGCGAGCGCCTTGCCGCGCGCCAAGCCCGAGGCGGTGGGGTTCTCGTCCGAGAAGCTCAAGCGCGTGGATGAGACCATGCAGCGTCTGGTCGACCAGGGCCAGATCGCCGGCGGCGTCACGCTGCTGGCCCGCCACGGCAAGGTCGTCAGCCAGACCACCTACGGCAAGCGCGCCCTCGATCAGCCCGAGGCCATGCCGGCCGACGCGATCTTCCGCATCCGTTCTGAGACCAAGCCGGTCACGGGCGTGGCCATGCTGATCCTCTATGACGAGGGGCGCTGGAAGCTCGACGATCCGATCACCAAGTTCATTCCCGAGTTCGAGAACCTGCGCGTCGCCAATGGCGTCGACGCCTCGGGCCGTCCGATCCTGTCGCTGATCAGCCGCCCGCCGACCATGCGCGAGCTGATGACCCACACGGCCGGCTTCGCCTACGGCATCGCCGACGATCCGGGCAGCCAGGCCGACCAGGCCTATTACCGGGCGGGCGTGCTGCAGTCGGACTCGCTGTTCTCGATGGTGCAGAAGATCGCCGGCCTGCCGATGTATTCCGAGCCCGGCAAGCTGTGGCGCTACAGCGTGGCGGCCGACATCCAGGGCCTGATCATCGAGCGCCTGTCGGGCCAGGCCCTGCCGGTGTTCATGCAGCAGCGGATCTTCAAGCCGCTGAAGATGAAGGACACCGCCTTCTGGGTTCCGGCCGACAAGGCCGCGCGCCTGGCCGCGATCTACGACGCCGATCCGGTCACGGGAAAGCTCATGCCCGCCGTCGAGGGCGGCTGGCGCGACGTCACCCGGCCGCCCCCGGCGCCGTCCGGCGGCGGCGGCCTGCTGTCGACCGCAGGGGACTTCGCCCGCTTCGCCCAGATGATCCTCAACGGTGGCGACCTCGACGGGGTGCGCATCCTCGAGCCGGAGACGGTGGCGATGATGCGGCTCAACCACCTGCCGCCCAGCTTCCAGGTCACCACCGACGGCACGTCCGGCGTGCTCAAGCCCGGCCAGCAGAAGGCTTTCCCCTTCGCGCTGGGCATGGGCTACGGCATCGACGTGGCGGTGGCCGTCGACCCGGCCGCCTCGGGCGCGCCGGTCGGCCCCGGCACGATCAGCTGGGGCGGCAGCGCCGGCACTTGGTTCTGGATCGATCCGGCCAACGACCTCTTCTTCGTCGGCATGATCCAGCGCCTGGGCGGGGTGGGGCCCGGCCTCGACGCCGAGACCCGCAAGTGGGTCTATCAGGCCCTCGAAAGGCCGCCCGTCCGCCAGGCCGCCAACACGCCTCCGCATGGCGCGCCCGCGCCCGCCAAGGGCGGTTCCAGCGGTCGCGCGCCCTCCATCCGCTGAGGCTTTCGGCCCAAGCGCTTGGATTTTCCGTCTTTCCTCGCTATCACGCCCGCCTCGGCGGGCCGTCCCGTCCCAAGATCTCGAAAGCCGACCCGATGAGCGATACGCCTCCCGACCGCCTGTCCGCCAATCCCGACAGCCCGTACTACAACGCCGAGGCGCTCGAGCGCGGCGTCGGCATCCGCTTCAAGGGCGTCGAGAAGACCAATGTCGACGAGTACTGCGTCAGCGAAGGCTGGGTGCGCGTGACCGCCGGCAAGACCGTCGACCGCAAGGGCAACGCCATGACCATCAAGCTGCAAGGCGAGGTCGTGCCGTACTTCCGCGACGCCGAAACCTCGGCCGAGTAGTCCGCGCGTGAGCGATCCCGACCTGCAGGCCATGGCCGACGATGAACTGTCGCGCGCCATGACCCTGTCCTGGCGTGAACTGTCGAAGGTGATTCCCTGGGGAGACACCTTCGACGGCATCTCGCCCGCCGGCCGCAACGTCGAGGTCGAGCGCAACTACCTGTGGGCCGCCCAGGAAGGCGGCGACATCCTGTGCGAGGTCGCCGTCTATGGCGGCGAGAGCCGCTACGACCAGGGCGCCCGCGCCCGCGGGGTGATTTCCCGCCGCTGATCCCAACCTTGGCCGTGCAAGCGTCGCGCGCATGCGTTAACCATAACGCTGCTCGTCGAACGGCGCATGCGGGAGGGGTGGGGTGTATCAATCCGAGTTTCCAGTCGAGACGCCGGTGCCGATCTTCGATCCGACCCTGCTGGCCGGCATCGCGCTGATCACCCTGGCCGTCGCGGCCCTGGCCTTCTGCGCGGGGCGCTTCACCGGCCGCAAGGGCAGGGACGAGCGTTGGCGCGACGTGCCCAAGACCGTTCACAAGGCGATCCTGGCCCGCTGCGTGGCCGCCACCAGCGCGCCGACGGGCGAGCTGCTGCGCCGCGCCGAGGAACTGGTGGCCGAGGTCGAGGCCCGGGTCGGGGCGCTGATCGAGTTCGCCGCCTGCGGCAAGGCGCTCAAGAGCCTGGAGAAGGCCTGCCTGGGCCAGTTCCCCAAGCCCGAGACCAAGCCGGAGCCGAAGGCCTCCAAGCCCTGCACCTGCGGCCATGGCGCCAAGGAGGAGGGCAAGCACGGCCACGAGGCCGAGCCCGCGCCTTCGCCCGCCTGCAAGGCGCCCGCGCCCTGCCAGTGCGTGATCTGCTGCGTGCCGGTCAGCGTGGGCGGCCTGGCCCTGGCCTCGCCGCAGGTGAAGATCAGCAGCAAGCAGACCGTCATCGTCAACGCCAACTGCGCGCCGGCCGCGGCGCCGGCGGCTAAGCCCCATGTCTGCACCTGCGGCGCGAAGCCCCAGGACAAGGGCTGCGAGGATAAGGCCGACGACGAGGCCGAGCCGCCGCTGGAGTGGACCGAGCACATGCGCCGCCTGCGCCTGGCGGTGGTCGAGTTCGCCGACGTCTGGAACAGCCCCGACAACCTGCGCCTGCTGGAACGCTGCCAGAGGCAGCTGACCCACACCGAGCCGGCCCCGAAGTCGGGTCACGACCACGGCGAGGCGCACGGCGGCCACTAAAGGCGCCGCTTGGTTGGGCGCGGTTAGGTGCGTATGCTCATGCGACGGGCGAAACGCCCGCTTTCCGCCACGGTCCGGGGCGGGTGATTGAGAGCGTTTCCATCGCGGCGCCAGATCGAAGGGCGCTCGCGGTGGGTTGCCAGGGCGTGATTCGGCGTAGAGACGGCTCCGTCTTCGCGGGCCGCGGGCCGGAGCAGGAGGAAAGGAACAGGCATGGCCGCGACGGTCTCATCTCTGACGCCGGGTTCGCCGGACGCCGCCAGTGAACAGCTGTCGCTTTCGGATTACGTGCCCTATCGCCTGGCGACGGCCTCCAGCGCCGTCAGCCGCCTGATCGCCCGGGCCTATGAAGACCGCTTCGGCCTGTCGATCCCGCAGTGGCGCCTGATGTCGATCCTGATCGAGGGGCCGCTGACCCAGCACCAGGCCGTGGCGCGCACCGCCATGGACAAGGTGCGCGTCAGCCGCGCCGCCCAGGATCTGGTCGAGCGCCGCCTGGTGGCGCGGATCACCAACCGCACCGACCGTCGCTCGCACACGCTGGAGCTCACCGCCGCCGGCCGTCGGCTGTTCGCCGAGATCCGGCCGCTGGCCCTGGCCTACGAGGCCGCGCTGCTGGCGGGCCTGGCGCCCGGCGAGGTGGCGACCCTCAAGCGCCTGATGGGCCGCCTGGAAGCCGCCGCCGTCCAGCTCTACGGGGCCGACGCTCCGCCGGAAGTGGCCCCGGTCTCCGAGGACTGATCTCCCGAAAACCGGGCCTCATACGCCCCGCGGGCGATGGCTCGGGCCAGGGTGTCGGCCGCGGCCGAGCCCAGTCTCGCCAGGGCGATGGCGCGCCCCGGACCCTCGCCCAGGGTCTGCGCGCTCGAGGCCAGGGCGAACACCACGTCGCCGTCGAAGGGCGTGTGCACCGGCCGTATGGCCCGCGCCAGGCCGTCCTGGGCCATCATCGCAAGGCGGGTGCACTCGGCCGTCGTCAGGTCTGCGGTGACCGCCACCACGGCCAGGGTTGTGTTGGCGCCGGCCTGCAGGCGCCCCAGCGCCGCCAGCTTGGAATCCTCGGGGATCGGTTCGACCTCGACCGGCGCGTCGGGAACGGGGCGCAGGCCGCCGAACTCGCCGTCGATCTCCCAGGGCCAGGCCCAGAAGGTCTCGCCGTCGGCCATCCGCACCGAGCCCACCGGATTGACCGCCGCCAGTGCGCCGACCACCAGGCCATCGCCCAGGTCGAGGGAGGCGCTGCCGATCCCGCCCTTGGCCAGGCCCGCCATGGCGCCCAGGCCCGCGCCGAACGCGCCGAGGGCGAAGTCCTTGTCGGCCGCGGCGGCGGCTTCGATACCCAGCCAGCGATAGGGCGGGTCCAGGCCCCAGTCCTTGTCGCCGCCGTTGCCCAGGTCGTGCAGCACCGCGGCCGGCACGATCGGGATGGCCGGCGAGGTCGGCGCCAGGCGGATGCCGCGCCCTGCGGCCGACAAAGCCGCGACGACGCCGTCGGCCGCACCCAGCCCGAACACCGAGCCGCCCGACAGGCAGATGGCGTGAGCCTTGCTGAAGTTGTTCTCAGGCCGCAGCACGTCGATCTCGCGCGTGCCCGGACCGCCGCCGCGCACGTCGACCCCGGCGGTCCAGGCGTCGGGGCAGAGCAGGGCGGTGACGCCCGAGGCCACGGCCTCGTCCTGGGCGTGGCCGACCAGCAGGCCCTCGACGTCGGTGATCAGGTTGCGGGGGCCGGGACGGGGCATGGCGGGGCCTTCTTCTACGACGCCTTCCTAGATATGTGTCATCCCAGCCTTAGCGAAGGGTAGCGCGGGTCAGACCGCCCGCGCGTAGCTCAGCCGGCACACCGTCCAGCCGTCCACCCGCGCCATGGTGAAGGCGCCGCCCAGTTGGCGAGCCATGGCGTGGACGATGCGCAGGCCAAGGCTGGGCGAGGCGGCCGGCTCGAACCCGGCCGGCGGGCCCGCGCCGTTGTCGCGGATGGTCAGCACGTGGCTGTCGCCTTCCTGGGCCAGGGCCACGACGATGCGGCCGTCGGTCCCGGCGGTGAAGGCGTGCTCCAGGGCGTTGTTGAAGCACTCGAGCATGACCAGGGTCACGGGCGTGGCCTGCTCGGGATGCAGCGGGTCGTCGCCGCCCTCGACGCGGACGGCGTGGCGGACGCCGAAGGCCTGGCCCGCGTCGTCCAGCAGGGCCTCGGCGAAGGCCCGGAACGAGGTCGGCTCGCCGGTCTGGTCGTGCAGCTGGCGCTGGATCTTGGCGATGGTCTCGATGCGGCCGCCGGCCTCGACCAGGGCGTGGCGGGCGTCCTCGTCCTTCATGCCCGACGACTGCAGGCGCAGCAGCGCGCCGACCATCTGCAGGTTGTTGCTCACCCGATGGTGCATTTCGCGATAGAGCAGGTCGCGGCTGCGGGCCAGTTCCGCCTGGGCCTCGCGTTCCTGGGCCAGGTGGCGCATGGCCTTGCGCATGCCGTCGATGAAGAAGATGTCGACCGCCGCCACGAAGACGTAGAACGTGATCGCCACCGTCGTGGCGAAGTCGACGTGGAAGCTGTTGTACGGCGGGATGAAGAAGTACCAGGCGCACAGGCCCGACAGCGCCGCGCACAGGATGCCCGGTCCGCGCCCCGCGAAATAGGCGGTCAGCACGATGGCCGGGAAGAAGGTCAGGTACGGAAAGCCCGGCGGGAACCAGTTGTTGAGCGCCAGGCGCACGCCGAAGGCCCCGCCCGCGGCGGCGGCCGCCAGGGCGTAGCCCCACGCGGCAGGAAGAGGCGTGCTCGCCCGCGACATGATCTTCGAAGAGCCCCGACTCGTCCGGCGTCGAACGCTCCGCCGCCGAGGGGAGAATATTTCCTAAAAAGACTTTCGGGTCACGGCAAATCCCCGTGTTCGTTCCGGATACGGAAAAGCCCGCCCGTCTCGCGACAGGCGGGCTTCCCAAGTCATCCTCGGGTGGAGGATCAGAACCGCTTGGAGATGTTCATGTACCAGTAGCGGCCGGTCGAGTTGTGCAGGGCGCCCGAGTAGCCGAAGTTGCTCGAGGTGACCGGCGGATCCTTGTCGGCGATGTTGCGAACGCCGACCCGCAGGGTCGAGCCGTCGAACTGGCCGCTCTGGAACGCGTACTGGCCGTACAGGCTGACCGTGGTCCAGTCCGAGATCGGGAAGTACTGGCCGTCCACCTGGGCGGGGCCGGTGTCGTAGGTCTCGCCCACATAGTTGACGAACGCGCCCGCGCCCCAGCCGTCCTTGCGCCAGGTGAAGCTGGCGGAGCCACGGAATTCCGGGAAGCCGTCCATCTTGATCTGGCTGCCGGCCGACGAGACCGTCAGGCCCGCCAGCGCGCCGCTTTCGATGGCCTGTTGCAGGATCTGCTCGATCGGGCTGGCCGACTGGTCGTACTTGGTCAGCTTGGCCACGTTCAGGTTGAAGCCGAAGTCGCCCCAGGGGGTGTCGTCCAGGTCGTAGGCCAGCGAGAAGTCGACGCCCTGAACCACGCGCGGCTGCAGGTTCATGTAGGTGTCGCTGATGTAGGCGATGGCGCCGACAGTGTTCGTGCCGACCGGGTCGTCACGCACGACGTTGGGGTTGTAGCTGCCCTGCTGGCGCAGCAGCAGGTCGTAGGCGATCTGGTTGTAGCCGCCCAGGATGCCGATGACGTTCTTTTCCCGGATCGACCAGAAGTCGGTCGTCAGGGTCAGGCGGCCGTACTCGATCGGGATGAACTTCGGTTGGTAGACGAAGCCGATCGAGGCGTTGTCGGCGTCTTCCGGCTTCAGGTCCTTGTTGCCCTGGCGCACTTCCAGCGTCGAGGTGCTGGCGCAGGTCGTGGCCGTCGGGTTGTTGATCCGGCAGAAGGCGTAGTCGGGACGGCCGTTCGAGACGGTCGAGCCTTCGCTATAGAACTGCGGCAGGTTCGGCGCGCGGAAGCTCTGCGACACCGAGGTGCGGAACGACAGGCCCTGGCCGACCTTCCAGAGGAGGGCGCCCTTCGGCTTCAGCACGTTGCCGAAGTCGGAATAGTACTCGTCGCGGGCGGCCAGCTGCAGGGTCACTTCCTCGACGAACGGGATGTTCATCTCGGGCGAGATGATCGGCACGGCCAGTTCGGCGAAGGCCGAGCTGATGACGCGGTCGCCCTTGATGTCCGGCGAGCCGGAGGCCCCCAGGACGTCGCTGTTGTAGGTCACGCCGGTGACGCTGTTGGTGTAGGTGGTCGTGCCGTCCAGGCGGTCGTCACGATCGTCCTTGTAGGTCTCGCGGCGCACTTCGACGCCCGAGGCGAAGCCCACGTCGCCGCCCGGCAGGGTGAAGAGATCCTTCTTGGAGACCTTGAAGTCCCACATCGCCAGCGAGGTCTCGCTGATGCGGTAGACGTCGATCAGGAACGAGTTGATCGTCGCCTGGCTGTTGCCGGTGGCGTCGTCGCCCGACCAGTTGGTCAGCGAGCCGCCGTTGAACGGGTTGTAGGCGCTGGAGTCCGTACGGTTCAGGGCCTGCTGGAAGAGCGTGTTGCTGATGGCGTTGTGGGTCTTGTCCTTCGTCCGGGCGAACGAATAGAGACCCGCCGACTCCCACTTCCAGCCTTCGCCGAACGTGCCCTTCAGGCCGCCCAGCAGGCGATAGCTGTCGTCGGTGACGGTGTAGGTGCGCGGACCCGCATCGACCGGACGGTAGGTGGTGATGTTCATCGCCACGCCCGAGGCGCCCACGCCGGTCAGGCCCGACAGGCGGTTGGGGTTGGCGCTGCCGTCGGCCAGGGTGGTGGCGCCGAAGGGGTTCCAGTAGGCGTTGGCCGCGATGCTGATCGGGGCCGACGAGATCGGGGCCGACTGCTCGCGCTGGCCGGTGAACAGGGCGTGGTAGTAGCCGGCTTCACCGAAGAAGGTCATGCCGTTGTCGAGATCGCGCTCGACGGTGCTGAACAGGTTGGTGCGCTCCAGGCCGCCCTTGAGGGTGCGCTGGGGGTTCTCATCATAGCGCAGGTCGCGGTCGGCGGCGCCGGTGATGGTGCCCGATTTGATGCAGAGGCTGCCGGCCAGGACGGCGCTGCTGCAGCCAGCGGCCGTGTTGGCGGTCGGCTCGATGTGGAACACGCCCGAGGTGGTCAGGGCCACGCCGTTCTGGCGGGGCGCGGTCGACGACGGGATCAGCGTGAACGAACCCCAGGGGCTGGAGGTCGAGCGGTTGTCGAAGCTGGTGCTGCCAGCCCAGGGGGTGTCGGCGATCTGGCTACGGTGATCTTCGCTGGCGGCGTAGTCGCGCTCGGTCGCCATCATGCGGCTGTGGGCGGTGTACGAACCGAAGAAGGTCAGGCGCGTGCCGTCTTCCAGGCGCGTGCCGGCCTTCAGGTTGACGGTGCCTTCGCGATAGCCGGTGCCTTCCGAGCCGCCGACCTGGGCTTCGACGCGCAGGCCCTGGAACTTGGTGTCGAGCACGGTGTTGACCACGCCGGCCACGGCGTCCGAGCCGTAGAGGGCGCCAGCGCCGTCGCGCAGCACTTCGACGCGTTTGACGCCGGCCACGGGCAGGGCGTTGGTGTTGACGGTCTGCACCGGCACCAGGTTCTCGGTCTGGGTGCCCGGGTGCAGCACGGCGCGGCGGCCGTTCAGCAGGGCCAGGGTGTTGCCGGTGCCGAGGCTGCGCAGGTTCAGCGACGAGACGTCGCCGCGGGCGTCGTTCAGGTTGCCGGTGGTGCGGGCTTCCTGGAACTGCACGTCGCCGGCCTGCGGGATCGAGCGGAACAGCTCGTCGCCCGAGACGGCGCCGGTGGCGATGATGTCCTTCTCGGTCACGACCGAGACGGGGAGGGCTTCGGTGGTGCGGGCGCCTTCGATCTGGCTGCCGACCACGATGATGGCTTCGACTTCGGCGACTTGTTCGGAAGCCGCTTCAGTCGCGGCGGCTTCCGACTGGGGGCGGGCGGCCGGCGCGGCGCGCAGGGTGATGGTCTTGCCGTCGTCGGAAGCGACGACTAGGCCGGCGGCGTCGGCAAGGCGCTTCAGCGCCTCGGCGTCCGACAGGTCGCCGGTGACGGCCGGGGTCTTGCGGCCGGTGGCGGCCTCGTACGGGAACAGCACCTGCTTGCCGGTCTGCTTGGCGTAGGTCTGCAGCGCCGACACCGCGTCCTGCGGCGGGATGTTGAAGGTGTGGCGCGCGCCCTGGGCGGCGGCCTGGCCCGCGATCGTCAGGACGGCGGCGGACGCCAGCAGCAAGCCGCGGACGGCCCGGCGACGTTGGTTCGTACGCATGGACAAGTTCGAAAGACCCCTTTGTCCGCCGCGCCCCCTCGACGCGACGTTCTTATGGCCTTCGACGGGGGACCGTGGGGAAACCTCCAGTCGCCGACCGAAATTTTGTGGCGGCGGTGTGACGAGTGTGGCCTCGGCGCCACGTTGTTGGGAACCTCCCCCTGTGGGGGAGGCGGCCGAAGGCCGGTGGGGGGACGGCTTCAGCTTTCGAGGAGTTGGCTGGTTTCGCAGTCACTCCCCCCACCGATCGCTGCGCGATCGCCTCCCCCAGAGGGGGAGGTTCCTTGAGGGTTGGGCATGGGGTCTCGTGCTCCCGCCTTTCGGCGACAGATTCGGGGAGGCGCGGAGCGGCCGGGCGGAGCCCGGAGACCGTTTGTTTGTTTAGCGTTTCGGCTTCGTCGACCGCTCCGCCGCGTCGTTATTCCGGAGGGCCGGAGGCGCGGGTGCTGTTTCAACCCTGGACCCGGCTGTCCCACGGACGGGCAGGACC